>OCOJ01047099.1_pt1 | contig 16810 bp, 17 predicted proteins | sample 1539251 | NCBI WGS metagenome assembly OCOJ01 (sample SAMN01911457, study PRJEB22624) | soil metagenome | biome: Soil | place: Malaysia | collected 2012-04-30 | depth RA_metagenome m | reverse complement strand
CTTCTCCCTCAACTTCGATGCGGCCAACGAGGATGCGCAGAAGGTCCTCGAGGAGGCTTCAATGGTGGCCGAGCAGAGGATGAAGGAGAGCTTCCCTGAGATTCCGGAGGGAGTCATCGTGCCAGAGGACGAAGGCCTTACAGCCTAACCTCCCCTTTCCAGGAACCAACCGGGGCGACATGGTCGCGGCTTTTCAGCCAGAACCATGGCTCTCACGATTTGTTCAATGAGCTTGTATGGATTCGAAATACCATTGTCTTAATACCGTCGGGGTGAGTCGCGCCTCACTTTGAGAATAGGCGCCGATGCCAGACACTCACTCCAGACGGAAGAGGCGCCCGGCAGCCCGCCCCCTCCCAAGTCCCACAGGACAGCGGGACTGATCATCGGGGCTCTGATCCTGATTGCCGCATTTGTGTTCGCCGTCCCGTACCTTTCGTCCGTCCTCAAGCAAGGCTACTCGTTCCTTTCCGGGTCTTCTACAACCGGGCCTAGCACAATCACCTCCATGCCCTCGAACGCAACGAGCACCGCCTCAATCGCTTCGACCACAATCAACTCCCAATGCTCGAGCGCCGTCTCAGTGAGGAACCTGGTAGCCCCTGATATTCGAAACGGATCCGCAGACATCGCATATCCTTCCGACTACTGCGCCCTAGCGTCCTATGCCCTGGGGCTCGTCAACCAGGATAGGGCTGCCAATGGCACAGGCCCGGTCACCCTGGACTACAACCAGGCGGCTCAGCAGCATGCCGACTCCATGCTCTACTACGGCTATTTCAGCCACTTCGACACCCAGGGGTACAAACCATACATGCGCTACTCCCTCCTAGGCGGGCGCGGGGCCGACTTCGAGAACGTAGCCTACTACTATTTCTCGATCCCCCGCTTCTTGTCAACGGACTCGGTTGAGACCGCCATCAAGGAGTTAGAGTACTCGATGGTCTACAACGACAGCTCATGCTGCGCCAACGGCCACAGGTACAATATCCTCGACCCCCTCCACAACCAGGTCTCGGTGGGGGTCGCCTACGACGGCACCACCGTCTACTTCGACGAGGAGTTCGAGAACAACTACATCAACCTGAACTTCACTGTAACCGGGCAATCGTCGTCCGACCCGTACTATGTCACTCTGTTGGGGGTCCCGACAGGATCCTTCCCCACCCCCGGCTCTCTGTACGTCGCCTTCGACAACTCCCCCACAACGACGACGCCTGGTCAGCTCAACATCGGCCCGCACGAATACGGGCCTGGCTCGTTAGTCGGTGGGGTTCTTCCGCGAATCGGCTTCTTTGGAGACTGCGGCCAGTTCAGCTCGGGGACCACGGTCTGTGCGGATACATGGAAAGTGGCGCCGAACGCAGTCGACATAGCCTTCCCTTTGGGTCCCTTCATCAGGGAGTACGGTCCGGGGGTTTACACACTCTACCTAATCACTGGTTCCAGCACTGACTCGGCTATCACATCTGTCTGCGCGTTCGTCCCATAGCGGCGTCGGCTAGCTCTGTCCCATCTCTGATTTTATCAAGCGAGCAGTCTCCGCCATCTCTTCAGCGCTGAACCGCTTTCTTTCGAAGAACCTCCCTCTGTCCTCCATTTTCACCGGTATCACATGGACGTGCACGTGTGCCACCACTTGGTTCGCGGCTTCTCCGTTGTTCTGGACGAACCGGAACCCGTCCGCCCCCACAGCGGCCACCACGGCCTTGGAGACCTTGAACGCCACCTTGAAGAGCTCGGCGATGTCCTGCTCCTTCATGTCCCAGATCGTCTCGCCGTGCTCCTTCGGGCACACAAGCGTGTGGCCCCTGGAGAAGGGATAAAGGTCGAGGAAGCCGATGTACTTCTCGTCCTCGTAGACAACGCTTGACGGGGACTTCTTCGAGGCAATCTGGCAGAAAATGCACTTGTCGGGTCCCGCTGTTGGTGAGCTGAATGTCAGGCGTTTCAAGCCGCCGCTCAGGGACGTTGTTCCACTCAAACCACCTAAACCTTTGCCCTGGCTCATCTTAATACCGCCCTGTTCCCGTCTGGGGGCGTTGATCTGCGACCGATGCCACGCCGGTCAGATGGAATCCTACGAGAAAAGGCTGGGCCCAGAGGGGAAGGGAACGATAACGGGGTCGAAGTGCAGCATGTGTGGCTTCGTCCTCCTCGACAACGACGACGACATCTGGTCTGTTCTGGGGCTCTAGCCTTCTGCTCCTCGGGTACCTGCCAGCCGCCTGTATGCGTCGATGAAATCAAGCGCGAACCTGTCTGCCTGTTTCTCGGTCCCGCGGTGATGCCCGCTCACCGACCTGAGGTGATGGTAGAATTCGTGGATCATGACGAAGGGGTCGTACATGAATTCCCGGCGAGCGGCGAGGATTTCCTTCCTCTTCTGCGAGTACACAGCCGCAACCCCCTTGGTTTTTCCCTCCACGACGCCTATTCCAAGTTTTGGGGTTGACACCTTATACCAGCGAGAAAGGAGACGGATTGCTTCCTCCGTCTTCGAGTCGAGTACGAGCCCCACGACTGACGCCTTCATCTGGTCCTCGGTCTCACTCAATGACTGAGCTACCGCAGGCGGGCGCTCTTAAGCAGTCGCAGCATGTCAACGCCGTTGAGTCGTTGGTCAGCTATGGTTGATTTCGCTGTTCAACTGGCTTCCAGGCAATCATATCTTGCATGAACAGGCGCAGGCACATTAGGCTCGATGGCCCGAAGGGAATGAGATTCAGGGGACCCCCGTCACTCTTCTCGGTAGGCTAGCAGACGCCCGTCCGATGCCCCCCTAGGGCGTACAGGTAGGGTGGTAGCTAGCGTCGAGACTGCAAAGCGCCCACGCGAAAGTTGTTCCGTTGTGAATCTCCATCAGGTCTGCCCCTGTCTCCAAGTAGGACCAATTCCCGCCACTGAACTGCCAGATTCCCCAATACGCTGAGGAAGTCTGGGAAACACCGTCCAGCCCAGTGACAAAATGTTCTCCCTCCGTTCCCGGACCGAAGCTCCCTGCGGGGTACCACACCGCTTGGACGTTCCCCTTGAGTAGTACAAGGGTCGTCACATAGCCGTTCCAACCTGGTTGGGCGGCCGAGTCGTTATACCACCTGCTTGTCCCGTTCCCGAAATCCAGTAACATGTTGACCTCGTACGCAAGTACTCTCCTCCCACTGAAGCTCGCCAACTGCTGATAGGCATTCCAGAGCGAAGAGAGCTCCAGGCTGGCGTTCCTATAGGCCGGGGCGGTCGTGTTTAGGTTTGCCACCGCACCTGCGAGAAGGGACAGTGTGGCGTTGTAATCGCTGAGGCTGGCGTTGTACTTGGCCGAAAGTGACCTGTAGCTGGCCAGCGCGGTGTCAAGTTCCTCGACGTACTTCTGATTCTGCGAGGATGTCTGCAGTCCTTCTCCGTAATAGTAGAGGGCCATGCTCGAGGATATGATAAGAAGGGCGAGGAACAACACGACTACACCGTAGAAGGCCCCCTTAGAGGGCATCAGAGTGGTCCCCTGAACACACGCGGAATCAGAACAATGAACAATGGTGCAAGGAAGACCCCGAATGCCAGATCACTTACTTCATGTGCTATTGTGAATGGGAGCGTGAACGGGCCGAAGGCGGTGAAGAGGTACTCTCCGAGCGTTGGCGAGGGCCAGTACTGCAGCAGGGCGGTGACTAGGTTGGTCTCTAGGTCCCACAAGAATGCGCATATCGCCATGGTCGCCCCGATGAAAAGAGGGTAGAACGAGACGGGCTGGAATCGGCTTCCCCAGACCTTGGCGGCGGCCCACCCTGCAGAGGCAAACAGGATTTCTCCGGCGACCAAGAAAGGTGTTAACGGGCCAGCCATCCCTATCGGGCTGACGAAACTCCAGGCGGTCTCTGCGACGACTCCGACGAATGCGCCAACCCTGAAGCCGAACACATAGGCACAGACGAACACGAGCGTGTCGAGAAGCTTCACGTTATAGAACGGGGCCAGAGCGAAGTCAGAGCCTACTATCAAGGCAGAGAAGGTGGCGACCACCGAGATTGCCCAGCTTCCGCGCATTGACGGATGGATAATCCATCCAATAGAAAGGTGTTTTGACGTCATCGAATGAGCGAGAAAATGTGTTAAGGAGAAGTACCCCTGGGCCAGGCGGGTTGGCTTCTATCCGCGAGCTCCTGGACCTTATTGAATCCGGTGCCCCTGGCCCCACCCCAAGCTTTGCGAAACCTCATATTCTCCTTGCCTTCCTGACGATAGCAAACTCCACGTTTGTGGGCAGACAAACCCTTGCAACGAGGTCGGGGCTCGGTGAAGGTGCCACGAGGACCATCCTGAGGAAGCTGAAGGAGCGAGGGTACGTGGGCATAATCAGATCAGGGTGTTACCTCACTCGCTCCGGGAGGGCATTGGCGAAATCAATCCACTCAACCATGTCCGACGTCGTCCCGATTCCGAAATCAGGCTTGACCATGGGCGACAGTCAGGCAGCCCTTGTCCTACGAGGGGTTGCGAAGAAGGTCCAATCGGGAATCGAACAGCGGGATTCGGCTATTCGAATCGGTGCTGCAGGCGCAACAACCTATGTCATGAAATCGGGCAGATTCGCGATTCCAGGGGGCTCGTCCGATTGTGAGAAGGACTTCCCCAGCCAAGTCTGGTCTCACTTGAAGAGGGATCTTGTACCGAGGAACGATGACGCTGTCATACTCTGCGGCGCCAGGGACGAAGTCTCAGCGAAGCTTGGCGCCCTGGCCGCTGCGATTACGTTGCTCTAGCTACTGCTTCTGTTCCTGCTGCGCAGGCTGCGACTCTGGAGACGCCGGCGGCTTGTTCACTTGCCTGTTGATTGCGTCTGCGAAGTAGTGCCCAGTTACCATCACCTTCACGCCTTTTACCCCCTTGACCTGCAGGAGACCATCCCGTAGATCCTGGGAGATCTTCAGGGCGAAAACTGGCGGGCAGTACATCGTGGTGGCGTGGTATTCGACGTCCACCTGGCCGTCCTTGACGTCAAGCTTGTCGATTAGGTTCATTTCGACTATCGGCATCCCTATCTCAGGGTCAACAATCTTCGAAATCTGTTTCTGAACCTCCTTGATGTCCACCTGCTCCGTTGACATGAAACCCGACGAAAACCCCTATTTCCGCTACAAAAAGATTGTCCCCCCCTACGAGAGGCAACCGACAGGTTTACACCGAGGAGCGGTGCGGCGAACACATGAAACCGGAAGATGTCCTGGCTTCCATAGAAGAGGCCGCCCCGCGCCAGGGGCTCCCCATCATAGGGCCCAAACGTGGCCTGTTCCTCGACGAGGTCATCGAACAGCACAGGCCATCGAAGATCCTGGAGGTGGGTACGCTGGTCGGCTACAGCGCAATTCGGATGGCGAGGCATTTAGGGGACGGGGGACGCCTAACGTGTGTGGAACTGAGTAAGGAGAGGGCCCGGATCGCGCGTGCCAACTTCGAGCTTGCGGGCCTTTCCGACCACATCGACATCATCGTAGGTGACGCGCGGAAGGTGCTGCCTACGCTCAAAGGGAGGTTCGACATGGTTTTCTTCGACGCCGTCAAGGAGGACTATCTCGCCTACCTGAAATCAATCGAGGGACTTCTGCATCAGGGGAGCGTCGTGGTCGCCGACAACGTGAAGTCCCACGCGGAAGAAGTAGCTCCCTACATCGATTACGTAATGAACTCCGGGAAGTACTCGAGCGTCTACAAGGAGTCTCCCCCGAACTTCGGAAACGGCCCAGGGGACGCAGTAGAGATAAGCGTCAGACTCTGAATCCTTTCACCAGGGTGCGCCAATTCTCGCCCCCGTCGAAGGGCAGGTAGGTCCTAACCCTGTCCACCAGCCCACCGTACTTCTTCCCGACGAGGCTCCCTATCTCGGACCAGCTTCCCTGAACCACGAATTCGTCGAGCATCTCCTCTCCAACCTCCTTCCCCATCGCCGCCCACTCGCCTTTCAAAGAGAGGGAATGCAGCCTTTCCCCGACGTCTCCCCAGCCGTGCAGATCGAGGACTTTCCGGTAGCTGCGCGTTGAGGCGTAGAAAGCGATCTGCTGCCTCATTGCTTCTCTGACCGCCCTGATTTCGCTCTCGTTATCGCCTACAGCCACGAACACAGATGCTGCGACCGAGACGTCCTCCTTCTTCCTTAGCGCCTTTGAGACCCCCTCGGCGATTGCCGGGCGCACGACCCCCCTCAGGTACTTCACGGTGTGGAACGGATGGACATGGACGCCGTCGGCGACCATCCCTCCGACCCTGCACATCCCCTCGTTCACAGCTGCGATGAACACCGGTATGACGGGGTGTTCAACGGGGCCCGGGCTGAAGAAAGGCGTCATAAGATCCAGATGGAAGAATCGTCCATTGTAGTCTAGCCTGGTTCCCGCCTGCCAGCTCCCCCAGACGGACCTCAGGGCCAAGACGACGTCCTTCATTTTCGGGGCGGGAGGATCCCACTTCATCCCGAACCTTCTTTCGATATGCCCCTTCACCTGACTCCCCAATCCAAGGATAAACCTCCCTTTCGAGACGCTCTGCAGGTCCCAGGAGGTGTAGGCCAGGGTCATGGGGCTACGAGTGAACGCGAGTGCTATCGATGTCCCGAGCTCAATCTTCCTCGTGGACTCGGCGGCAAGGGCAATCTGGATGAACGGGTCATGCTTAGTCTCGTTGACCCATAAACAGTCGAACTCGTACTCCTCCGCCTTCCCAGCGAGCGCCGCCGCCTCCCCGGGGGACGCCACGCCTATCTCGGCATCGATCTTCAAATCCTCTCCTACCCTTCAGGACGCCTCTTAAAGCCGAACCGGGGGAGGATGACAGCAGAGTCAGTTGGTGTACGCTTCCATTGCCACGGGCCTCGCTGCAGCTTTCTGCTGGGGAACGGCCGACTTCATGTCTCGAAGCCAGTCGGAAAGAGTGGGGTCCTACAGGACGATAATCTACTCGCACATGGTCACCCTCATCGCAGTCCTCGTCCTCATACCGATAATCAGCCCGAACCTGACTTTCCCGGTTTATCCGGTCCTTGCGCTAATCGGAGCAGGCGTCATCAACTTCGCCGCCTTCGTATTCCTGTATCGCGCGTTTCACCGCGGGGTAGTCTCCGTCGTGGCCCCTGTAGTTTACACCTATCCGGCGGTCACTGCTGTCCTAGCAGTGGTGATACTCGGGGCGTCCCTCTCCATCTTGCAGGTTATCGCTCTTGCCGGCATAATCGCAGGGGTAATTCTCCTGTCGACCCGATTCTCCGAGCTCTACGCATATCTTCGGGGCGCGGGGGCACCGGGCCTGACGAAGGGGGTCGGCCTGGCCATAGGAGCGTCGCTCTGCTTCGGTATGGTCTACATCGGAATCGGATACGCAGCCCCTTCGGTCAGCGTGGTCCTCCCTGTGATGTTTCTCCGAATCGTCGCAATCTCCGCTGGGTTCCTGCTGGCGCCTGTCCTGAGGCAGGAAGCGAAGCCTAACCGTCTCGTCTTTTCAAAGACGATGATTGCGATGGGGGTCCTCGAAGCATTCGGGTTCCTGGCGTTCACCTACGGGATCGAAGCTGCCGGTAGCGCCCTCCCAGTGGTCACTGCCCTCTCAGGAATGGGTGGCGCGGTTGCTACGAGCTACGGGCTCGCCTTTTTGAAGGAAAGGCTGGAACCCAATCAGATGCTGGGCGTTCTTCTCTCCCTTGCCGGCGTATTCGCCCTGCTCTATCTTGGAGGGTAGGCGGTGTTGGATTACTTCGCAGCGGTGCAGGAGGGGAGGAGGAGGGTGAGCAGGGCGGTCGCCGTTCTCCAGGAGGTAGCAGGTCCCTCGTATCCCATGCTCTTCCTGAAGCTCGGGGTATCCGACTGGACGCCTGTCGGGGACGAGATGATGCACAAGGTAGTCCCGGGAAAGGAGGGGACTGAGGCTCTTGTCATCTGTGACGCGGAGGGGAACGCCAAGGCAATGAGCGGCTGGTTCCTCGCCGATCGGGCGCAAACCTTGGCGAAGGCACTCGAATCGAGGGAAATCCCAAGTTTTCCGGGAGACGTCAAGCTCCCCATTTAGGCCTCCACTTTATTAACCGGCTCCGGGCCTGACAACATTGCGCCTTACCTGCACTCCCGCCGGCTCCAACTAACTCGAGTCAGCTCGAAGCCCTCGGTGNGTGCCCGTATGACGCGGACAAAATTGGGGGTGAACGAATGGCAAGATGCTCGGTATGCAAGGGTCACGCGGTAGCGTCATGCGCGGAGTGCGGGTCGCTAGTATGCATGTCACATTCTACAACAATCTTCGACGAAACAAGTAGGTCAATGAAGACTTACTGCGGCAACTGCACTGCGAAACGGATGCCGCTCTGGGTAGCTCGGCGAAGGTAGCACCAAAAACAGTAGAGGCTCGCGTCACTCTACCGTGAAGTAGAGTCTCCTGTTGCTCTTCCCCTTGTTCTCTGTCTTCACACCAATCACTTTGCCGATTTCGAGAGTGTTCTTCACGTGCACCCCGCCGTCGGCCTGTGTATCGACGTCACCGATCTGGACGATCCTCAGCATGTCGACAGACGGCGGCATGGCATTAGCCAGCTTGACGAAGCCTGGATTTGCAAGGGCCTCCTCTCTCTTCATGAAATAGGTCTTGACTTCGAGCCCCCTTGAGACCGCTTCGTTCACCCTGTCGATGTAAGACGAGATCCTGCCCTTGTCGAAGTCCTCAAGGTTGAAGTCTACCCGAGACTGGTCCGGATTGATCTGGTTCCCGGTTATAAGCGCGCCCGTCTCCCCGTGGACCACAGCGCTGAGGATGTGAGCCGAAGTGTGCATCCTCATTATCCTGAACCTCCTGTCCCAGTCCAGGACACCGTGGACAGCGGCTCCTGGCCCGAGGCCCGTTGGCGACTCGAGAAGGTGAAAGATTTCCTCCCCCTCCTTCACGACCTCTAGGACCCGTACATCGTCAAGCATCCCCGTGTCCGATACCAGGCCTCCCCCTCTTGGATTGAATGCTGTCTGGTCGAGAACAACTCTGGTGCCGTCCGCCGACTCAACCCTGGCGTCAAAATCCTTGAGATACATGTCCTCCCAGAATAGACGACGCGTCAACTTCACCAGCTCCGGGGCTCCGCCACTTTAGTTTTCAACGAGCTAGTAGGCGCTGATCTTAGTCTGCGACAGCTCCCTCGAGATGAGGACGCTCTCCCTTTTCCACTTCGACTTGGATATAACGAGCTTCGAAAGGGCAGAATCGAGCGCTCCCCCGAAGGTCTCATGCATCTCGAATGGCTGCCTAAGTAGCTCCCTGATGCTCTCTCTGACGTTCCAGACCCCCAGGGGCATTATGAACCCAGGATATGTCTCTCTTAGCACAATGGCGGCCGCCTGTTTCCCTTCCCTGTCGAGGGCCTCGGTCACCGCGAGCCTGGTAGAGTAGTAGCACCCTCCAACACGGGCATACTTCGTTCTCCCGAAGTACTCTTCGAAATCTCCGATCATGTACGGCCGAGTAGTGAACTGGTTCCACGTGGTGTTGGGAAACCAGGCCTCTATCCACTCGAACCTCCATGGCTCGGGGAGGAGTATGGCCACATACTGGTTTTCGTAGACCCTGAAGCTGTAGACCCTGTACTTGTCGATGATTGGCCTGTGCTTCAACTTCTCGATTAGCCCCAGGCTGATGGAGCTGTCAACGGCGGTGATGCTCCAGCGAGTCGGGACTATCTTCCTCCTAGATCCCACCCCGAACATACCGAGCGAGAACGCCTTCTGTATCCGAGTGACTAGCACGCCTTTGCGGTACAGCTCGTCCACGGCTCCGGCCGCGTCCAAATCCCTGTCATAGTAGGCAGTCTGGACCCTCCTGTCAACCGAGGGGTTGTCAATTCTGAACCTGTCAAGGGGACCGGACGGGCCGTAGGGTTGGGTGTCCTCGCTGAGTGTTAGTATCCTCCTCGGCGCCTTCGTCAGCTTCAACTCCGCGTCGACTGGCTTCGCTGCCATGGCAAGTTCCTGCAGCGAAGTGAGGAACCTGTTGGGCTCCCTCGCATCCTCTACACTCGCTCTGGAGTTCCCCCTCACGAGGGAGTACCTGTAATCGACAATCTGCTCGATGGGCCTACCTAGCCATTCCTCTGGAGTGTCGAGGATTGTCGTGTCTCCGAACCGTGGAGGGACCATCGGTCCGATGGAGACCTTCGGATATCCCAGCCTTCCGACGAACACACCAGGTGGAGACGAGCCAAGAATCTCATTCGTCCCCATGGCAGGCCCCTGCTTAGCCATGGATTGGGCCTTCACAATGATGGGGCACCTAGGCTTTCCGCAGAGGAGCTTCGCGCCTCGGCAGGCGACGCACATCCAGGCAGGAGGGGTCTCTACCACCTCGATGGACTTGGCCACGTCTTCCTCGAGTCCCGTCACCGAGGCCGCCATAACGTTGGATAGCCAGGTGATCTGTCGTGTCATGGATTCTGATTACGTGCCGACATGCCTCTTAAAGCCCGTGGTGGTCCGGACAAAAGACGAGCTCTCACCTCAAATATACCTCGGTATACTCCGGCCAATCAATGCCGAAGTTCGCCCACATGTCTGACATCCACATTGGCGCCTTCAGGCAGCCGGAGCTGAAGGGCCTCTTGCTGGACGCCTTCGACGAGGCCATCAACAGGTGCATCACAGAGCGCGTGTCGTTCGTCATCCTGGCTGGGGACATCTTCGACTCCAACATTCCCGACCTGTCGGCGGTCAGGCGAGCTGCCGAGAAGATCAAGGAAGCCTCCGACTCAGGGATAAGGTTCTACGCCATCTACGGTTCCCACGACTTCAGTCCTAACTACTCGTCCATAGTGGACGTCCTCGACGGCGCCGGTCTGTTCATCAAGGTCGAGTCCAAGTCATCCGTGGGTGGAAAGACCGTCCTGTCATTTGTCCAGGACCCTTCCGGCCCGAAGATCTGCGGCATCTCAGGGAGGAAGCTGTCCCTAGACAGAGAAGAGTACGCCTCCCTGGATAAAGAAAGGCTCGAGGCCGAACCCGGCTTCAAGATATTCGTATTCCACGGCGCGGTGGACGAGCTCAAGCCCTCCTCCCTGGAGATGATGGAGTCGATGCCAGCAGCCAACCTCCCGGCGGGCTTCCAATATTACGCGGGAGGGCACGTGCACAGCCGGACTCTGTCAGATCTTCCTGGCCGCACCTACATCGCCTATCCGGGCCCGCTCTTTGCCACCGACTTCGATGAGCTCCTTCAGCTCGCCAGAGGCAAGGAGCGAGGCTTCTACATTGTGGAATTCAGCGACCACGTGGAGAAGGTCTCCTTCTTTCCGGTCAGAGTCTGCGAGCCCGTCGAGTTGCACTACTCTGCTCAGGGGAAATCATCGACCCAAGCAGCCAACGAGCTCGCACAGCTCGCCTCGAATGCGAAAGTGACCGGCAAGGTGGTCCTCCTCACCGTCGATGGGGAGCTTGCAGAAGGGAAAACATCTGACATCGACTTCAATATGGTCCGCAGGCGTCTCTTCGCTTCCAATCCACTGTCGGTCCTCTCGAACTACAGCCGCCTTGTCTCGAAAGAGATGCCCAAAGGACTCTCTTCGAAGCCCGTGAGGGCGACCGAGCGCGAAGTCTTTGAAAGCCGCATCTCATCAGTCACAGTCGACGAACCTAAGCTGCGGGGGGAGCAAGGGATTAACCTCGCCGTCAGCCTGCTCGGAGCCCTCAAGGAGGGAAGGAAGGAGAACGAGAACAAGGGGGACTTCGAGGAGAGGGTGTCGAAGTCGGGCCTCGCAGTCCTCGGCCTGGAGGAGAAAACCTGAATGCTTGTCCGGAGACTCATCCTCAAGAACATCAGAAGCTACAACGACGGGGAGGAGACATCCCTCGACCTCCCTGACGGCGTGGTCCTCTTCGAAGGAGACATAGGCTCCGGGAAGTCCACGCTGCTGTACGCTATCGAGTTTGCCCTCTTCGGATTCAGCGACCTGAAGGGATCCCACCTCCTGAGCGAGGGAAAGCAAGCGGGGAAGGTCTCGATTGCATTCGAGTCGGGGGGAACAGAATACACGATCCTGCGCCACCTCAAGGCCAGAGGGGAGGATGTCGTTCAGGAGGATTGTTACATCTACGCAAACGGGGAGAGGACGAAGCTCTCCCCCAGCGACCTCAAGGAGCGGGTCATATCGATCCTCGGCTTCAACGAGCCTACGCACCCCAAAGCCGAGAGCCTGGTCTACAGGTACGCCGTATTCACTCCCCAAGAGCAGATGAAGGAAATCCTGGTCCAGAACCCAGAGGACAGGATGCATGTCATACGGAGGATCCTCGGGGCCCAGAGCTATCAGGTGGCCGCCGAGAACTCCGAAACAGTCGAACGCGCAATCAAGGAGGCCGCCCACGAACTGAACAGAGAGAGCGAGGACTTGGAGGCCAGGGAAGGCGAGATGGCGGCCACGGCCAAGGCGGTCGCCGACCTGGAGGGGGAGCTCCCGAAGCTCGAGGAGGCCGAGGCGAAGGCCTCCCGTATGGTAAAGACTACGGAAGCCGAATGGAAGCAGTATCTGGGTCAGAAGGAGACTCTCAGTCGAGCAGAAGCAACGGTCCCACGCCTTAGGCAGGAGATTTCAGATGTGACCGACGAGATTAGCGAACACGAGCAAACGCTGAGGGACCTGGAGGAACGTCTCGCAGAAGAAATCATGCCTTTAATCAAAGGATTCGAGGCAATGCCAAAGCAAGAAGCAGAGGCAAGTCAGATCAAGATTCGCCTCAACTCGGAAAGGGAAAAGCTCGCCCAGCTTACCGGCACCAAGGTCGCTTTGGAAGGAGAACTCGGGAGAATCAAGGACCTAGTCGTGAGGGGGGTCTGTCCCCTCTGTGGTCAGAAGATCTCCGGCGATATCTCAGCGAGATCCGAACACTCTGAGCAGGAGCTTGCCACATTGGAGAAACAACTGCAGGCCGCCACAGTCTCCATCACTTCCCTGACGTTGGAGCTCGAGCGAGCCACCGACTACGAGTCCGCCGGGTCTGATCATGCAAGAGCACTGAAGGACGAGAACAGGGCCAATGCGGAAATCAAAGCCGCCCGCAGGAAGCTCCAGAGGGCTACCGAGAAACTTGCACGTCACAAGGCCGAGCTGGATGAGGCCAGCTCGCAGATCAAGGAGATGAGGAGAATCTCCGACACGTTAGCGGAGCTGCAGAGAAAGCTCGACGGCGCCAGGGAGCAGGACAAGCAGGCTAGCAACAGGCTCAGTCGTGCCCAGGCAGACCTGGCGAACGGCCGCAAGGACCTGAATCGGCTGAACGCCGAGGTGGCTAAGATGCGGGCCGCCCGGGCGAGGTCGATGCATCTCGGGAGGTACCAGTCATGGCTCTCTTCCTTCTTCAGGCCTACGGTGAAGCTGATTGAGAGCCAGACCCTCATCCAGGCGGCCGGGAGGTTCAACGAGCATTTTCAGAGATTCTTCGCCTCCCTCGTTGAGGACCCGGATATGGTCGTCAGGGTCAAGGAGGACTTCACCCCTGTCTTCGAGAGGCAGGGCTTCGAGCAGGCCTACGAGGCTCTCAGCGGAGGGGAGCGGACCAGCATGGCCCTGGCATACCGCTTCGCCCTTAACGCTGTGGTAAGAGAGAGCATCATGGCCCAGCCCGAGCTGATAATTCTCGACGAACCCACAGACGGCTTCAGCAAGGAGCAGGTCTACAAGATGAGGGGGCTTCTGGAGGAGCTCGATTCCAGACAGGTGATACTCGTGTCGCACGAGAAGGAACTCGAATCCATGGCCGACCACATTTACAGAGTCGAGAAGCGAAACGGGACCTCGATGGTCACCGCAGTGGAAGCCTAGGCCTAACCCATATGCAAAAAGGCAATAATACTCGCTTCGTTTGTCAGTCTCTTGAACGGGGATGGCCGACATCGAGAGGATGTTCAGCCCCAGGGCGGTCGCTCTCATTGGGGCGACCGACAAGGAGGGGACGGTTGGTGAGGCGACTCTAAAGAACCTCCTACAGGGCAAAGGGAAGCACACGGTCTACCCGGTGAACCCCAGCCACGACACCGTGGCGGGCCTGAAGTGCTATCCGAACATAGCTTCGATCCCAGAGCATGTGGACCTTGCGGTGATTGCCACTCCTGCGAAGTCAGTCCCCGAGGTCGTAGAGGAATGTGGCGAGGCGGGTGTCGACGGCGTCGTGATTATCTCTGCCGGGTTCAGGGAGATAGGACCAGAAGGGGCCAAGCTAGAAGAGGAGATCAAAGTCATTCGCGCGAGGTACGGCTTCAGGCTCCTCGGACCCAACTGCGTCGGGTTCGCAAGGCCCTCCATCCGCCTCAATGCCACTTTTCTCAAGGACAGCCCTGAGCCCGGTTCGATAGCGTTCATTTCGCAGAGTGGCGCCCTAGGATCTGCCATCCTTGACTGGGCGACTGTTTCCCACGTGGGATTCAGCCTCTTCGCCTCCGTGGGCTCTATGCTTGACCTCGACTTCGGCGATTTGATCGACTTCCTCGGAACTGACCCCAACACGCGCAGTATCATCGTTTACGTCGAGGGAATAGGTAATGCCAAGAAGTTCATGAGCGCCGCGAGGGGGTTCGCCCGGACCAAGCCCATCGTCGTCCTCAAAGCGGGGAAATACACAACCGGCGCTAAGGCGGTCCAGTCCCATACTGGCGCCCTAGCGGGCGACTTCGAGGTCTACGACGCGGCCTTCAAGAGAGTGGGGGTCCTAAGGGTGGACGAGATAGGAGACCTGTTCAACTGCGCCAGTGTCCTCGACTCGAGGCGCCTCCCGTCAGGCCCGAAGCTCGCCATCGTCACAAATGCAGGTGGGCCGGGGGTGGTGGCTTCTGACAAGATCACCGATCTCGGCGGGGAGCTGGCAAAGCTCTCCGACGGCTCGATGAAGGCTCTCAACGAGAGGCTTCCCCCGTACTGGAGCCACGGTAACCCGGTCGACGTACTGGGGGATGCAGACGTGGACCGCTACGAGCACGCCATGACGACTCTCTTCGGGGACTCGAACGTTGACGGCCTGCTCGCCATGTGCACCCCCCAGGGTGTCACCCCCGCGACGGATCTCGCCTCGATGGTGGTGAGGCTCTCCAAGGACAAGCACAAGCCCGTGCTCACAGTGTGGATGGGGGAGAAGGGTGTGGCAGACGCGAGACGCAAGTTCGCAGAGAACAGCATCCCGTCCTACGCAACTCCCGAAGAGGCGGTCAAGACCTACATGTACATGTACAGGTACAGGCGGAACCTCGACCTTCTGTACGAGACCCCCAACGAGATTCCCGTGGACCTGATGCCTCCGAACAGTCACCTGAAGCTCATGGTGAGGAAGGCCATAGCCGATGGGAGACTCCTCCTCTCACAGGCTGACGCAGACAAGTTCCTTGACGCCTACAACATTCCGAGACTCGGCGGAGGGTTCGCAAGAGGAGAGGAGGAGGCGCTGATGATCGCCCGAAGGGTTGGCTACCCTGTTGTCCTTAAGATCGTCTCCCAGGACATAGTCCACAAGTCCGACATCGGAGGAGTTGTCACCAACATCACGAACAGCGAGATGCTGGCTCACGAATACAACAAGCTGATTGACAGGGTGAAGATTCTGAAACCAGAGGCGAAGATTGATGGGGTGTACGTCCAGAGGATGGCAAAGAGCGTGGACTACGAGCTCATCCTGGGGTCGAAAAAGGACAGGGACTTCGGCGCGGTGCTCCTCTTCGGGTCCGGAGGCATAGGAGTCGAGCTCTTCCGGGACTTCGCGATAGGGCTCCCTCCGATCAACCAAGTCCTCGCCCGGCGGATGATGGAGGAGACGACCATTTACAAGGCACTCTCGAAGGGACTGAGGAACCATCCCCCCGCCAACCTCAAGGCCCTGGAGGAGGTGATCGTACGCTTCTCGAGCATGATCGCAGACTTCCCCGAGATCTCAGAGATGGATGTTAATCCGCTTTCTGTAGGAGAGGGGAAGGTCTTTGCTGTCGATGTGAGGATCCTCCTGGACCCGAACCCCATCGACCGCTCCACGCCGTACCCCCACATGGTCATCCTCCCCTACCCGACGAAGTACGTGGTTCCCTGGAAGCTCGAGGACGGGACGGACGTTCTCCTAAGGCCCATCCGCCCGGAGGACGAGGCCATGGAATCCGAGTTCATCAACGGCCTATCCGAGGAGACAAGCCGCTACAGGTTCTTCAACATCGTCAGGAACCTCCCCCACTCGGACCTGGTCCGCTTCTGCAACATAGACTACGACAGGGAGATGGCCATAGTCGCAGAGATAACAGAAGGCGGCCGCCGCCGAGAAATAGGCGTCGGGAGATTGATAGCCGAGCCAGACCGCCGGAGAGGCGAGTTCGCGGTCGTCATCGCGGACCAGTACCAGACCAAGGGCCTAGGGCGCAAGCTTGTCGACATGCTCATCGACATCGCTGAAGAAAGGAGGTTCGAGTCCATCTTCGGCGTGGTCCTCAGGGACAACGCGCCCATGCTTTCGCTCTGCAGAGAGATGGGATTTTCAGTGAGGTATGAGGAGGACTACGCTCGCGTCGAACTCGCCCTCAGAGTGAGCTCCTCGCAGGGTGGTGTCGAAGCTCAGCCTCAGACGCACCCCCAGACCACGCCGCAGAATCAGCCCCAGAGCCAGCCGCAACAGGAGCCACGCGAAAGCGCGGCAGGCATTTCGCAGTAGCATGAGCCCCAGGCGGGGGAGTTTTCCCCCCTCGCCCAGGAGTCCGACTCGTCCCGGCCGTAGTCCTCCTTCTGTTCCAGACGGGATTCAGCTCAGCGGCCTACCCTGGCCTCCTGCAGGCCTTTCATCGGCCA
>OCOJ01035982.1_pt2 | contig 16813 bp, 16 predicted proteins | sample 1539251 | NCBI WGS metagenome assembly OCOJ01 (sample SAMN01911457, study PRJEB22624) | soil metagenome | biome: Soil | place: Malaysia | collected 2012-04-30 | depth RA_metagenome m | reverse complement strand
AGCGACAGCCTTTGGAAGGCGGGGCGTGCGGCCCTCAGTCCCGGCCAGCCGGCGATTTTGCGCACGTTTCCTGCCATGAAAGAATCTCGAATCCCGGCCCAGTTTTAGAGGCCGGTATTATCCACCACCCTGCCGGAAAAAAGAAAGGCGCCGTAGCCGGTGCTTTCCTGCACTGCACCGGTTGACGGCCCGTTGGGAACTACGTAGGCTCGGGGCCGGGGAGACTGCGATGGCCAAACTCGCGTTGGTGTACGGCATGCGGCTGTTTCCCGCCGAGGAGCTCGCGGAGGTGAAGAACGCGCCCGTAGTGCTCCAAGGCGGACGCACCGGGCAAATCACCATGCATTTGATTGAAGGCAGCAAGGAAGAAATCGAAAACCAATTGCGCCAGTCGATTGCGGCGTTTTTCGAGATGTATCCGGAGATTTCGTAGCTCAGGCTTCCGCCTGTCCCACCTCCGCGCTTACAGTAATACAACCGTCTGTCCGGTGAGTTCGAAGCGTTTGCGGCAGCGCAGGTTTCGGCAGGCCACCATGTCGTCCACGCGGACCATGTAGGTGCGCGCCTTATCGAATTTGGCCCGGTCCTCGCTGGAGGCGCCCGCGGGCAACTGGTTTTTCTTCGTGCGCACCTTCCAGCGGATCGGATAGGTGCACTCCTGGCGGCAATGCGGGCAAATGAGCGTGAGCTGCTTTGTCTCTTCCTTCTCGGTATAGAAGTTGCGCTCGTCCATCTCCGGAGCCCGCTCCCGCGGGGCAGCAGAACGATAGCGCCTCCGGGCGCGCATCGCAACCGCGGGCCCTCCGGCAAACCACGGCGATTGCAGAAATGAAACCAGGCGGCTAGATTGGGTCGCCCCTAAGTTGGAAGCGCGAAAGGAAAACGATATGCCCCGCGTAGCAAAGGCGGCGAGGATTGCGACGGCGGGCGCGATGTCCGCCTTGGCCTGCCTGGCTCTTCTCTTGTCGTTTCCGCGCGCGACGCCCGCGCAGATAGCTCTTACGCCGGCGGCCGCGCGCTATGCCATCGTCATCTCTATTGATGGCCTGATGCCCGCGAGTTACACCGAGGCGGACGCGCACGGGCTGAAAATTCCCACACTGCGCCAACTCATGTCCCGGGGCGCGTGGAGTCCCGGGGTGCGCGGTGTGATGCCCGCGGTCACCTATCCCTCGCACACCTCCATGGTCACCGGAGTCTCGCCGCGCGTGCATGGAATCCACACCAACGCCGTCTTCGACCCCACGGGCACGCGCGACGGCGAATGGTATTGGTATGAGCCGGAAGTCCGCGCCCCGACCCTCTGGCAATTGGCGCAGGCGCGAAGGCTGCGCACGGCGCTCATCGCCTGGCCGGCCACGATGGGGGCGCGCGGCGACGCAGTGGTGCCGGAATTCTGGCGCGGGCGTGGAATGGACGGAGCGAAACTGCTGCGCGCGATTTCGACGCCGGGATTGTGGGACAGCGTCTCGCGGCGCTTCCCGGAATTCGAAAAAGGCTTCGCGACCCTCCCCTCGAAAGACGAGTCCCTCACCGACATCGCCGTGGACGTAGTCGAGCGCCGGCGGCCGAATTTGCTGCTCCTGCACCTTCCCGGCGTTGACTATGCACAACACGAGCATGGGCCCTGGAGTCCTGAGGCGCTGGCGGCCATCGAAACAGCGGATGCGCAGGTGGCGCGCGTGGCCGAGGCCGCGCGTCATGCCGGAATCTGGGCGAGCACCATGCTCCTGGTGGTGTCCGACCACGGGTTTACCCGGGTGGAGAAAGCAGTGCGGCCGGGCGTGCTGCTCCGGCAACGCGGGCTCATCACTGTGGACGAGAAGAACCGCGTCACCTCCTGGCGCGCCGGGGTGGCCGCGTCCAGCGGCTCCGCGTACGTGTACCTCCACAATCCCGACGACCGGGAAGTCGCGGCCGGCGTGCGCGAACTATTTGATTCGCTCGCGGCCCAGCCCGGAAGCGGCATCCGCCGCATCCTGTCGCAGGACGAGATTGCGGCGCTGGGAGGCGACGCGGATGCATTTCTGGCCCTCGAGCCCGCTGACGGCTTCGCTCTCGTCGGGGGCGTCACGGGTGATGCGATGGGACCGGCTCCGACCCCCGGCATCCATGGGTTCCCGCCCGACCGCGAAATGATGAACGCCTCGCTGATTATCAACGGGCCGGGCGGGCGTCCCGGAAAGATCGAGAGCGCACGGCTCGTGGACATCGCCCCCACTGTCGCCCGCTGGCTGGGCCTCCGCATGGAACATGTGGAGGGAAAACCGCTCATAGAAGCCGCAGCACCGCACGCCCCAGCGCGTCCCAACTGATTCCCCACCTCCAGCCCGGCACTGCAGAAAACCGCGTTTCATGCCGATACAGCATCCAGGAGGGATTGCGTCCGGGTGTTCCGTTTCGTGACAGTCAAAGTGATCTTAGTTTGCGTGGCATGGCTCGTGCTCCCGGCAATGAGAGCTTCGCCGGCCGGCTTCGCAGTTCTGCAGGACGACGATTGGACCACCGAGGTGCGTGCGCTCCTGAATGCCGGAAATGCGCAGGGTGCTCTCGAACTAGCCGAGAAGTGGATGGCTGCCGCGCCGAAGGATATGGATGCGGTGGGCTGGCACGGTCGCGCGCTGGTGCGCCTGGGACGGCTGGCGGAGGCCGAAGCCGACTTCCGGCAGGTGCTGGCCGCCTATCCAAACGACTCCGACGCGATGTTCGACCTGGCCGGGATCCTGCGGCGCCAGGGCCATGCGCAGGACGCGCTGGAGCTTTTGAAACAGGCGCATGCCGTGGACCCGCAGCGCGTGGATGTGCTGATCGAGGAAGGCCGCGTCCTCCGCTCCCTGGGCCGCGCTCGTGAGGCGCGCGAGGCTTTCCAGGAGGCGCGCCGGCTGGCGCCGGATAATGCGGACGCGAGGGAGGGAATCGAGTCGGTGGCTGAGCCCCCGCGACAGGAGTTCCACGTGGGCACCGACATCGACATGTTCAACTACACGGACAACGCCGGGGCTTTCAACACCGGATTGAAAACCGACTGGAACGCGAAATGGACCAGTTATTTCGAGGTTTCCTACTGGGACCGCTTCGGTGGCCACGCGGAACGCAACCTGGGCCAGGTGACCTTCAAACCGCTGGCGCGCACGGCCATCACCGTCGGGGGCACGTGGAATCACGATGACGGAGTCATCCCCCGCAGCGAGGCCTTCTTCGAATTGGATCGCGGAGTCTCGTTGCCGGGTCGCCATTTTGTGCGTGGAATCGAATTCAACTATCACCAGCAGTGGTACTGGTTTTCCACCGCACGAGTGCTCGCGCTCACTCCCTCCGCCATCGTCTATCTCCCGCGCGACTGGATCTGGCAGATCGCCATCACCGACGCGCGCTCCTCATTTCCAGGGCTGGCGCCCGGCTGGCAGCCCTCCGGCCTGTCGAAGCTGACGTTTCCCATCAGACCGCGGTTGACCGGCAACGTCTTTTTCGCCGTAGGCAGCGAGGACTATGCGCTCACCGACCAGATCGGCCGATTCGCCGCGCGCACCTGGGGCGCCGGGTTTCGCCGGGATTTCGCAAAACGGCAGTACATGACTGCCTATGGATTGTTCCAGGACCGCTCGCAGGCGCGCACGCAGGCGAGTTTCGGCTTTGCTTACGGCGTTCATTTCTAGGACATGCGGCCGTGAATCCAATCACCAGAATCGTGGAAGCCCTGGGGCCGGCCAGCTACGTCGTGCAGGCCGTCGTCGCCAGCCTCATCGGCGCCGCACTGCTGCTGGCTTTCATCATGGGGCGCCGCGCCGCGCGCCGCAGGTATTTTGGCCGCCGCGACGAACGCGCGCAGGCGCTCCAACGGCAACTGCCCGACATCCTGGCCGAGCGGATTATGCCCGAGGTCTGGCGCCGCGACCCGCTGGACGATCGCATCCTGGAAGCAATATTGCTCGACCGGCTGGAAGTCGCGGGACGTCAGGAGGCCGAGCAAATCCGCTATTGCCTGCGCATCAGCGGTCTGTTGGACAAACGCATCTACCAGGCCCGCCGCCGCCGCGGCTGGAGGCGCCTGCACACGCTCGTTGTGCTGGGACGCATGCGCTGTCCGGAGGCCATTCCGGCTCTGGCGGAAGGGCTCGATGACAGCAACGAGCAAACTGTGATCGCCGCGGCTCGTGGCCTGGGGCGCTATGCCATGCCGGAAGCGGCGGAGCCGATCCTGGAGCGGCTGGAGTTGAAGCATTTGCACCTGCCCGCCAACGTGCTCCAGACCGCTCTCTATCATTGCTGCCGCGACCGCCCCTCGATGCTGCTGCGGGCCATTCAATCTACCGACGACCAACTCCGACCCGTGCTCGCGCGCGTGCTGGCGGAGGTGGCCTCGGCGGAACTGGGGGAAGACCTGGTGCTGATCGCCTCCGACCCTCTGCCCGAGGTTCGCGCCTCGGCGGCGCGGGCCATGGCCGGGGCGCGCCCCAGGCTGGCGCTCGCTGCCCTCCAGCAACTGGCCGCCGATGGAGAGTGGTTCGTGCGATTGCGCGCGGTGGTGGCGCTGGGTCTCTTGCAGGACCCGCGCTCGATTCCCGTGCTGCTGGAAACATTGTGCGACCCCAACCGCTTTGTGCGCCTGCGCGCCGCTGGGGCCCTCGCGCGGCTGGAAGGCCACGAAGAGGAAATCCTGGTGCGGGCGATCCACACGCGCGATCGTTATGCCCTGCAAGCGCTGGTGGGCGAGATGCAACGCTCTGGCGCGATGCTCGCTGTGCTCAACGGGCTAGCCGATCGACGGCGCCGGCTGCGCTCACGCCGCATCCTGCTGGCGGCCGTGCGTGCGGGGGCTCCGCGCCTGCTGCTCGATGCCGTGCTGCACCACGCCAACTGGCGCGTGCGCACCCAGGCGGTGCGTCTGCTGGCCGAGACGCAGGACCCGGAGGTGCTCCGGCTGCTGCGCTTCTACGCCACGGATACGCTGCGCCCGAGGGAACGCGTTCTGCTCGCCTGGCTGGAACGCCGCTTGCACGAATCCACGCCCCCGGAGGTAGAGCCGCTGGGTCTGCAGCCGCAGGTGACACGACGTCCGCCGGAATCCGCGGCGCTGCCGGAGAAGCGCGCGCCGGAGGCAGGTGAAACGCTGGTCAGGGAAAAACGATGAACTCCGTGATCCTGACCATCAACGACGGGCTCTTCCTCTACTATCTGGTGGCGAACCTCCTGTATACGTTCCTGCTGATTTTTGCCATCCGGGCGACCGTGCTGCACCAGCGGCTTCTGGCCAGCATCCGTCTGGAGCGCTTTCGCGTCTCGCCCTTTTCGCCGCCCGTCTCGATCATCGCTCCGGCGCACAACGAGGGGCAGAGCATCGCGCAGTCGGTGCGTTCGTTTTTGGCTCTCGATTATCCCTCCATCGAGGTGATCGTGGTGAACGACGGGTCCAGCGACGACACGCTCGAAGTCCTGAAGCGCGAGTTCCAGCTTCTCCTCACCGACCTCGCCTACGTAGGAGAAGTTCCCTGCCACGCCGTGCGCGGACTCTATATGAGCCAGACGGAACCCCGGCTGCTCGTCGTGGACAAGGAGGCCGGAGGCAGCAAGGCCGACGCGACCAATGCCGGGCTGAACGCGGCCTCGAGCCCCTACGTTTGCGTGCTGGATGCCGACAGTCTGCTCGAGAAAGACGCGCTGCTCCGAGTCATGGTCCCCATACTGGCCGATCCTGCCCGCGTGGTGGCGGCCGGAGGCATCGTGCGCGCGGTGAATGGCTCGGTGGTGGAAGCCGGCCAGCTCCGCAAGGTGCGTCTCCCCCGCCGCTTCGTGGAAATTGTGCAGGTAGTGGAATACCTGCGCGCGTTCCTGGTGGGCCGCGAGGGCTGGAGCCACTTCAACATGTTGATGATCATTTCGGGAGCCTTCGGCGTGTTCCGGCGCGACCTGGTCCGGGAAGTGGGCGGCTACCGGCCGGAGGCCATCGGGGAGGACTTCGACCTGGTCTTGCGAATGCACCGCAGGTTAAGAGAACGGCGAATCGAGTACCGCGCGTGCTTCGTCCCCGATCCCGTCTGCTGGACGGAGGTGCCGCCGGACTGGAAATCGGTTGGCCGGCAACGGTCGCGCTGGCAGAAAGGACTGATCGATGCCCTGTGGCCGAACCGGGACATGCTGTTCCGCCGGCGCTACGGGCGCATCGGGGCCATCGCCCTGCCCAACCTCTGGCTCTACGAAGCGCTGGCGCCGGTGCTCGAACTCGTCGGGCTCGGCTCCATTGTCGCCGCGGCGCTGCTCGGCATCCTCAGCGGCCACTTCCTGGTGTTGTTCCTGATCTTCGGCTACGCGTTCTCTGCCCTGCTTTCGATCGGCGGCGTACTGCTGGAGGAAATAACCTTTCGGCGTTACGGCGACTGGCCCGAAGTGGCCAAACTGCTGCTGTGCTGCTTCGCCGAGCATTTCCCCTATCACCAGGCCCACCTGTGGTGGCGGTTGCGCGGCATCTGGCAATACCTGCGCGGCGACGTCGCCTGGGGAAAAATAACCCGGGTTGGGTTCAGTGGCGCTGCGACAAAACCGGCCGCTCGTTAATCACCACCCTCGTGGTCCTCGCGGACTGCGCAGGCCTGCGCGGCCATCCCCAACCGCGGCTCGAAAGACGTCTACGCGTGAGGAGACGCCGGAGCCGGGCCCGGGACTGCTGCGGGTTCGCGTTCGGCCGTGCCGGCGGGTGATGCTGCGGGCTCCTCCGGCAGGCGAATCACGAGGGCAGAAACCCTCTCCCCGCGGACCGTTTCCACCGTTCCCCCGTGATCGGTAATGGTCGCCTGCGCCGCGGGCAGTTCGAGCGCAGAGACGTACGTGCGCTTCAGTGGCTCGGAGGAAAACAGCCGGCGGGCTTCTTCGTCATTCGGGAACGGTCCCGGCCACTCGAGGCGGAGGAGCACGAAGCCGGGCACGCGTTCGGTCCGCACCACAAATGTGCCCCCCGCAGGCATGGAATACACGGCATAGAGCAAAAAAGTGTCCAGCGCGCGTCCGAGCGCCGCGGAATCTCCCCGCACGGACGGCAAATCCTCGGCGAGGGCGACCTCGGGAGAAATCGGGGGCCGTGTCACATCGCTGACCGAAGGGTTGAACAGCGGTTCCAGATCCCGCAGCACGCCGCGCACCACGTCGTTCAGCCGCAGCGACTGCATCGGCAGCACCAGCAACTCTCCGAACTCGCGATAGCGGTCCAGCACGCGCTGGAAGCCCGCGATGCCCTCGGGAGTGTTTCCGGATTCGCGCGCAGCGGCCAGCGCGTCGAGCGCGGTTTCGATATCGGCAGTGAGCCGCCGCGTCATTTCGCGCCAGGCGGCCACGCGCTCGGCCTGCATTAGCCGTTCGCGCTCGGCGGCTAGCTTCTGCGCCGCCTGGTTGAGCGCCTCGGCGAGCGCCACCACTTCCGGCCCGCCGCGTTCCTCCGCGCGCGCCCCGGGGGCGAGCGCGGCAATATCCCTCGCGGAACGCGCCAGGCGCACCAGCGGCTTGACCAGGCGCGCCGCGCTCCCGTAGCTGATCGCCGCTCCCGCAGCCAGTCCCAGAGCCAGAGCGAGCAGCAGCCGGCGCCAGAGAACCTGATCCTCCGCGAGTTGCGCCGCCGAGGAATAGCCGATCACCACCGCCCCCAGCATGCTGTGGTCCGGGGCCGTGAGGGGCATGGCGTAATCGTCTTCGCGCGCCACGCTGTCGGCAAACCGGTGGCCCGTTCCTCCCGCGGCCGGACTCCGGCACACCTGGGTCAAAAACTCCGCGGCGGTACCGGCGGAGGCGGGGGCGCCGGTGGAATCCGTTAGCTGCTGCGGGTCGCACATTCCATTCGCGTTCACAAAAAGGAGCGTGCGCATGCCCGGGCCGAGCGGCAGCGCGGCGAGCAGTCGGTGGTCCAGCAGACGACCGCCCACCACGTACAGTTTTCGTTCGCCCACGGACAGCGCGCGCACCGCCAGTTGGGCGATGGACGGCTCGCCTGCGGACATCTGGCGGCGCAGAAACGCGTGGCCGTCGCTGGCCTGGGCCGCGGCGGCAACCCAATCCTCTTTCCGGCCGCTCGCGCCGGGAGATTCGGTGGAGGAGATTACCGTGCCATCTCCGGAAACGAATTCGAACACCTCCAGGGCGTGCGTGCGCGCCGCACCGCTCGCGTCGTTGGCGTAGATGGAGTAGTCGGGCTGGGGGCGGCTCAGATCCAGCGCCATCCGCAGCGTGGCTTCCGATTCGGCCACCAGGCCCACGCGGCGGCTCACGTCTTCCGCCCCGCGGTCCAATTCGCGCCGCACGTTTTCGAAGGCGGCGGCCACCTGGCCGGCTTCCATTTGGGAGAAGGCGCGCCTCTCTCCGGTCAATGCAGCGGAGAAAAGAAGGACGGCAGCCAGCGCAAAGGCGGCGAAGAAAGAGACAAAAACCTTCGCGGGAAATGTCATCGTTCGCGCCGAATCATAGCACAGGCGGCAGGCAGCGCCGCCGAACTCCGCGGTGGCCTCGCCACAGAGAGGTCACTGCGCGTATCCCCGGGGATGCTCGAGGCGCCACTCCCACGCGCTCGCAATCATTTCCTCCAGTCCCCGGTGCGGCCTCCAGCCCAGTTCCTCAGCCGCCTTCTGGTGGCTGGCGATGAGCTGCGGGGGATCTCCGGGGCGGCGGGGATGGTTGACCACGGCGATATTCCGCCCTGTCACCCGGGCCGCAGTCTCGATTACCTCCCGCACCGAGTACCCGCGGTTGTTGCCCAGGTTGTAGATGCCGGAAGCGGTCCGCGTGCGGTCGAGCGCCAGCAAGTGAGCTTCGGCGAGGTCGTCCACGTGGATGTAATCGCGAATGCAGGTGCCGTCCGGTGTGGGATAGTCGGTGCCGTAGAGTTCCACGTGCGGGCGCTCGCCGAGCGCCGCCTCCAGCACGCGCGGGATCAAGTGAGTCTCCGGGTGATGCATCTCCCCGGACGCTTTCGTGGCCCCGGCCACGTTGAAATAGCGGAGCGAGACGAACCGCAATGCGCCGCTGCCGTCCCCGGCGGCTGCCGCATCGGCCAGAATGCGCTCTCCCATCAGCTTGGTCCAACCGTAGGGATTGACCGGGTACGCAGCACATTCCTCCGCGATGGGAACCTCGGCTGGTTCCCCGTACACGGCTGCGCTGGACGAAAACACGATTCGCCGGCAGTTCGCGCGCCCCATGGCGTCCATCAGCGGCAGAAGTTTGGCGACATTTTCGCGATAGTAGCGGACCGGCTGGCGGATGGAATCTCCGACGATGGAAACGGCGGCCATGTGCACGACGGCCTCGATAGCTCCCCCGCGGAAGACCTGTTCGAGCACGGAGAGATCCCCCAGATCCGCCGGCACGATTTCCACGCCCGGCGGAAGCGCCTCGCGATGTCCCTGATAAAAATTGTCCAGCACCACGGGCAGGTCGCCGCGCTGGAGCAGCCGCTCGGTGATGACGCTGCCAATGTATCCGGCTCCGCCGGTGACCAGAACGCGCACGTGCGCCCCCGAAGGAATCGATGGTGCGCGTCCGATTCTATGCGCAGCCGGCCAGCGGCGAAAGCCGCGCGAGCCCGCGGTGTGCTTTCGCCGGATTTGGGCTAGATTCGGCGCCATTGGGCTTCTCCAATCCTTGACAAGTTCGCAATTCGCGAATCTAATGGAACGTGAGGCTGCGAGTGCACGTCATTAGCCGCAAACTGCTGCTCGAAGCCGCAAGGAAGCACCCTGAACTGGGCGCTCCCCTCGACACCTGGTATCGCATCGCAAAGAAGGCGCGTTGGCGGAATCTCACAGAGGTTCGTACGGTGCTGCCGACTGCAGATGCAGTGGAAGGATTCACCGTGTTCAACATCAAGGGAAACGCCTACCGGCTGATCACGGAAATCAACTATCGGACGGGGAGAGTGTTCCTTCGCCACGTATTGACCCACGCTGAGTGCAGCAAAGGAGCATGGCTGAAATGAGTTCCGTCGCAGCAAGCCGCGAATACAGGACCCTTCTTGCTCGTGTGACGCCTAAGGTGATCCGTACTGAAGAAGAGAATGCCGCTTATACGGAACTCCTTCGCGATCTCGACCGCCAGGGCGGCAGACTAAGCGCTGCGGAAAAAGAGCTGGCCGAACTGCTCACGGTGCTGATTGAGGATTTTGAGGAGAAGCACTATCGATTCCCTCGCGCGACACCGGTCGAGACACTGCGGTTTCTCATGGAGCAGCACGGTCTGTTGCAAAAAGATTTGGTGGACGTTTTTGGGGCGCCCAGCGTCGTTTCCGAGGTGTTGAACGGCAAACGAGAGTTGAATAAAGACCAGATTCGGCGCCTGAGCAAACGGTTCCACGTCTCCCCGGACATTTTTTTCTAAGGCGGACCAGTCACCCCGACTTGCCGGACCGCGGGCTGCTGAGTGTCACAGCGCGAAGATGCGCACGCCCATTCCCAGAAGCGCGGCGGCGAGCAGCCCTTCGGGGATGTGCCGGGGAATGCGGCCATGCATGTGCCCGGCGGCCCACGTTGCCGGGAGCGATCCGGCCAGCAGAAAGCCCACTGCCATCCAGGACACGTGGCCGAGCCGCGCATACGGCAGCGAAGCCACCGCGGCCAGGAAGGCGCTGGCGAAAATGTTGTTTCCCACCAGCGTGCCGGTGGGCATCCGGTAGCACAGGACCATCACCGGCATGAGCGCAGCGCCCGCGCCGATCGAGGTCACGCTCACCAGCACGCCCACCAGAAAACCGGACGCCATCACCACCGCCCGGCGGAGGCTGGGGTGCAGGCGCAGTTCCCGGTCCACCACGGCGGGACGGAACCCTTCCGGCAGCAGCCGGGCCAGCACGATCAAGGAGACAAGAATCAGCGCGAGCCCGATGGAGCGCAGCAGAAAACTGTCCATCGTCGCCGGCCGCCACACGCCCACCGAGTGAATTACCAAAGCCCCGAGCAAAACGCCGGGCAATCCGCCCAGGGCCAAATCCCGGACGATATCGAACTGAACCAGGCCGCGGCGGATAAACGGAATGCTGCCTCCGAATTTGCTGAGGCACGAAAACGCGAGACTCGTGCCCACTGCACTGGCGGGAGAGAATCCTGCGCCCAAGATGAGCAGCGGAGTGAGTAGCGAGCCGCTGCCCACACCCGAGAGGCCGATCAAAAAGCCGATCCCGGCCCCGATGGCGACTTCCAGCAGGTCGAGAATGATCCCGGACGGATGCGGCACCAGGGTCACTGTTCGATGTAGCCCAGGCGCGCCAGACGTTCCCGGATCTTTTCCGCTTCTTCCGGCGTGTAGACGGGCTCGTGCGCCGGCTCGGCCAGGCCGAGCTGTTCGATGCGGCTAAGAATGCGCGTGGCGGACTGCTGCTCGGATTCCACAGAGGCGTCGATGGCGAGCTCAGGGGCGAAAGGAGACTCGTACGGGTCGTCGATGCCGGTGAAATTCCTAAGCTCGCCGGCCAGCGCCTTTTTGTACATCCCCTTCACGTCGCGCCGGATGCAGACTTCGAGCGGGGTGTTCACGAACACTTCGAAAAAGCGGCCGGGTTCGTGCCCGGTGCGCACCTCGTCGCGCACGGCGCGATAGGGAGAAATGGCGGCAGCAATGGCCACTGCGCCGTTGCGGCTGAGCAGGCGGCAGACATAGCCGATGCGCCGTATATTTTCGTCGCGATCCTCGCGGGAGAAGCCCAGGCCTCTGGTCAGGTGTTTGCGCACTTCGTCGCCGTCCAGGATTTCGACAAAGCGCTGGCGGCGCTTCAATTCCGCGGCAACCAGTCCGGCGAGCGTGGATTTTCCCGAGCAGGGCAGCCCGGTGAACCACAGTGTGAATCCCTTGTGTCTGGCAATCGGCGTCATGGCGTGTTCGATGCTCTCCTCCTGCGAATGGGTTTCCGCGCGCTCCCCTCAGGGGGCCTGGGCCTGGTACGCCTCACGGAGAATCGCGGCGACCTCCGGCCGCGTGAACTCCCGGGGAAGGTCCACTCCCTGTCGCAACATTTCCCGCACCTTGGTGCCGCTCAGGATCAGCCGGTCTTCCGGAGTGTGGCGGCAGGTTTTCTCCGAAGCCATTTCGCCGCACTTGCGGCAATAAAAGGTGTGGTCGAAGCAGATGGGAGTGATGCCCAGTTCGCCCGGCTCGAACTCAGAGAACTTGCGCTGCGCGTCGTAGGTGCCGTAATAGTTGCCCACTCCGGCGTGGTCCCGGCCGACGATAAAGTGCGTGCAACCGTAATTCTTGCGGGCAATGGCGTGGAAGATGGCCTCGCGCGGCCCGGCATAGCGCATCGCGGCCGGATACACGCTCAGGACCGTGCGGCTGGCGGGATAGGCGGTCTGCATCAGCGCGAGGTAGCAGCGCAGGCGCACTTCCGCGGGCACATCCTCTTCTCGCGTGGCGCCCACCAGCGGATGCAGCAGCAATCCGTCCACCGTTTCCAGCGCGCACTTCAGGATGTATTCGTGCGCGCGGTGCACCGGGTTGCGCGTCTGGAAAGCCACCACCGTGCGCCATCCGCGATGCTCGAACAGGAAGCGCGTCTCCTTGGGATCGAGCAGGTAGTTGGCGAACTCGCCGCGGTCCGGCCGCCGCAACAGTTGAATCGGACCAGCCAGGCAGTGATCGCCCACGCTCTTCAAGTACCGAACGCCGGGGTGTTTGTCTTCCGTCGTCAGCAGAACCTGTAGGGCTTCCTCTTCGCGGTCGTAGTGAAAAATCTCCTCCACGTCCAGCAGCGCGTAAATCTGCCCGTCCTCGCCTTTTAACGCTACGCGCGCAGCCCCGCGCAGCGCCTCGGCCTGTTCCGCTGTGATGGGCAGTGTCACCGGAATAGTCCAGGGGAGGCCGTTGGCCAGTCGCTGGTTGGCCAGGACGCTACGGTAATCCCGCTGATTCATGAACCCTTCCAGCGGGGAAAAGGCTCCCACGCTGATTTGTTCGATGTCGGAAAACTGCCGGGATAGAAGCGTCACAGCTGGGAGTGAACGAGCCTGCTCGAGCAGGCGTTCCCGCTCGTAGTCCTCGACGATTCGATTGACCAGCTTTCCGCCGTGTGGCCGGCTAAAGATCATAATACTGTCGCGAACCCCTGGATGAGCGACCCGCCGGTCGCTGTGAGCTTCCGCGTCCCTGTTCGCAGATGCCCCGTCCCACTCTGCGCGCAACACGCGACCTCTACCCGGGTTTCTCCAGTCAGGATACGCGTGCCCGGAACGGACGGAACTAAGTGTAACACTGCTGGCGCCCGGCGATTCCACGGCGTAAAATACCCCCGCCTATGAGGGGAGGCAGTCCAGTGCATTCCTGGGTGTTCCCCAGGGCCGAAAGTAACTCTCAGGGAGCCGGGCGAGAGTCCTTTGTTTTACCCATACTCGCAGTTCGGCTAGCCTGTAACTGTCGGAAGAATGTGCTCTGTGGCTGAGTTGGGGGAGGAGACTAGGGGTGCCGGTGCTTCAGGTTCGCAATCCTCAAATCTCAAGAGGCTCTTATTCCCATGATTCTATACATTGATCCGAGTCAGGCTACGCCTCTCTACGGCGTCGCTGGCACGATTGTAGGACTGGCGCTGATGTTCTGGGTTAGGATTTGCGGCGCCGCTCGCAGGTTGATCAGCTATTTCTCGTCCAGAAACAGGGAAGGGTCCGGAACCTGAATCTGAGCGCAGGCTCCCGCCTCGCAGGTCCGGTAGTTCGCTGCGAGCGAAAAGGGGGATGGACGGGACCCTCTCAAGCTGGTCTTTAGGTAGTCTTTGTCTCCGCCAGGACCGGCTCTGCGCCTTCCACTCACCGGCCGATCTTCCCACACGGCAAGGGCGCCTTTCGCATGCGTCTTCCGCGCTTGGCGATCGAAGGAGATTCTTTGCTCCGAACGAATCGGGCGAGGTGACCGGAGTAGGAAGATGAAGATTTGCATCCTGGGGCTGGACTGCTGCGCCCCCGAAATTATTTTCCACGACGAGCGGCTGGCGAATATCCGCCGGCTGATGGATTCCGGCGTGTGGGGCCGGCTGGAGAGCGTCATCCCGCCGATCACTGTCCCCGCCTGGATGTGCATGTCCACCAGCCAGGATCCCGGCTCACTGGGCGTTTACGGCTTCCGCAATCGCACGGATCACTCTTACAGCGGCCTGGGCATTGCCACCTCGAAATCCATCAGCGCCTTTGCGATGTGGGACCAGGTGGCGCGCGAGGGAAAGAATTCCATCATCATCGGCGTCCCGCCGGGATATCCTCCCCGCAAAATCAACGGCATCAGCGTGGGCTGCTTTCTGACTCCGGATACGATCAAGGACGAATTCACTCATCCGCCCGAGATCAAACGGAAACTCCACGAGCTGACCGGCCGCTATGAAGCGGACGTGCAAGGCTTCCGCACCGACAAAAAGGACTGGCTGAAAAAGGAAATCTTTGAACTGAGCCGCAAACAGTGGACCGCGGTGAAATGGCTCATTCGCAACCAGCCGTGGGACTACTTTCAGTACGTGGATATCGGCATGGACCGCGTCCACCACGGTTTCTGGGATAGCTACGACCCGCAGCACGTCCAGCACCTCCCCGGCAATCCCTTCCAGAATGTCATTCCCGAGTATTACCAGTGGATTGACTCCCAGATCGGCGAGGTGCTGGAACTCCTGGACAAAGACACCATCGTGCTTCTGGTGAGCGATCACGGCGCTCGGCGGCTCGATGGTGGGTTCGTGGTGAATGAATGGCTGGTGCGCGAGGGCCTGCTGGTTCTCGAGGAACAGCCGAAGCAAGTTACTCCGATGTCGAAGCTGAAAGTGAATTGGGCCAAAACCAAGGTGTGGAGCGAAGGCGGCTACTACGCACGCGTCTTTCTGAACGTGCAAGGCCGCGAGCCCCAGGGCGTGATTCCGCAGTCCGATTACCAACGGTTTCGCGACGAAATGAAAGCAAAGTTCGAGGCCTTGGAAGACGACAAAGGAAAACCCCTCGGAACGCTCGTGTTCAAACCGGAAGAGATCTACAAGCACGTGCGCAACGTTGCGCCCGACCTCATCGTGCATTTCGGCGCGTTGGCCTGGCGCTCGATCGGCGGTGTGGGCTACGGCCGCCTCCACGTGCAGGAAAACGACACTGGCCCGGACGCCTGCAACCATGCGCAATTCGGCATGTTCCTGCTCGCGGCGCCGAATTGCCCGCTGCGCGGCGAGTACACCGGCGCGAGGCTCCTCGATATTGCTCCCACGCTGTTGGATCTCGCCGGCTACGAAATTCCGCCCTCGATGCAAGGCCGTTCGCTCGTCGCCAGTGTCTAGGGCGAAAAATCGCCTGCAATTGGCCCGCGGGGCCCGGCTCAGTTTGACTAGTTCCCTTTGTTGGAGCAAAAACACGCCGTGCCCTCCAGCGCGGGTCTCGGAACTATGCGACCATGTGCCCCAGGCATGAGTCTGAGAAGGAGTTCGATTGTTAGCCCGAGTTGGATTTCTCGGCCCCATGGGTCGTCTCTCTCGCACATTCGAGGCATTTCGTGATGGGCTCGCCGATCTCGGTTATGTCGAGGGGCAAAACATCGATGTGGTGTCGCGATTCGCAGAAGGCCAGTACGACCGATTTCCCGCCCTCATTGACGACTTGGTCTGCGCGAAGATAGACGTCCTCGCTGTCCAGGGCGCAGTCACACTCCGAGAGGTGAAGAAAACCGTGATAGGAATCCCGGTCGTCTTCGCGATCGTGCTCGATCCCGTAAGAGAGAATCTTGTGGCCGACTTGGCGCGGCCGGGCGGAAACATCACAGGTGTCACGACCTTTGATCCGCATCAGCCCGGAAAGCAGATCGAACTTTTCAAGCGGGTCCTTCCCCGCCTGAGACGCGTGGCTCTGTTGGGTGACGCCGGCATCTCCGAAGCTCTCATCAAGGCAGGTGAGGAACAGGCGCAGACTCTGGGCCTGCGGCCGCAACGGCTGAGAGTGGCAGGGCCGACTCCTGATTTGGATGGCGCGTTCGCCGCGATGAGGCAGGCTCACGCTGATGCTTTGATTGTGATGGAAGAGCCCGTGTTGGTGATGTATGCCACAGAAATTGCCCAGCTCGGGAGACAAAACCGCATCCCCACCATGTCCTCACCAATCCAGCCGGACGCCGGCCAGCTTCTCGCCTATGGAACTAGCTTCAATGCCGGAATGCGGCACATGGCAGTCTTTGTGGACAAAATCCTGAAGGGGGCCAAGGCAGGAGATTTGCCTGTGGAAACGCTTACGCAGTATGAGCTGATCGTGAATCTGAAGACGGCCAGCAAGATCGGCGTCACAATTCCGTCCGATGTGCTCCAGCAAGCCGACCGCGTGATCCAGTAAGCCGTTCCAACGCTGGCGCAAATTAATCCATCACCGGTTCGACGCCCCAGATTTCCTGGGCGTATTGGGAGACGGTGCGGTCGCTGGTAAATTTTCCCATGCGGGCAACGGTGAGAATCGCTTTGTGCGCCCATCCGGTGCGATCCGTGAAGTCGCGCGCCGCGCGCTCCTGCGCGGCTACGTACGAAGAAAAATCGGCCAGGTGGAAATAATAATCGGTCCCTTCCACCAGCGAACGGAAGAGCGGCTGGAACAGGCCGGGCTCAAAGGGACAGAACAGGTTTCCGCCCAGCGCGTCCATCACGCGCCGAATGGCCGCATCCTGTTCGTACAGCTCGCGCGGGTGGTACGTGCCGGCGCGGCGGTGGGCCTCAATCTGCTCCGCGGTCAGTCCAAAGATGTACATATTTTCTGAGCCCGCTTCTTCGAGGATCTCGATGTTCGCTCCATCGAGCGTGCCGATGGTCAGCGCGCCGTTCATGGCCAGCTTCATGTTGCCGGTGCCGGAAGCCTCCATG
>OCOJ01034140.1_pt1 | contig 16814 bp, 18 predicted proteins | sample 1539251 | NCBI WGS metagenome assembly OCOJ01 (sample SAMN01911457, study PRJEB22624) | soil metagenome | biome: Soil | place: Malaysia | collected 2012-04-30 | depth RA_metagenome m | reverse complement strand
TATTAAGAACACTCACTTTGAGACCTCCACAGTCTGTTCGATATAGCGCAACAGTCGTGCAGGATTACCGGCTACGATGCTGTTTGGCGGGACATCCTTTGTTACGACGCTGCCGGCTCCCACGATGGCGTTTTCGCCAACCGTGACGTTTGAGAGGACCGTGGTACCCGACCCGATGGATGCCCCCTTCTTTATGACGGTTCGCTCAACCTTCCAATCGGCCTCGGTTTGCAGGTTCCCCTCGACGGTGGTTGCGCGGGGATAACTATCGTTGATAAAAGTTACTCCGTGCCCAATGAAGACGTTGTCTTCGATGGACACACCTTCGCAGATAAAAGAATGGCTTGAGATCTTGCAGCGCCTTCCGACTGTCGCGTTTTTCTGGATCTCTACGAAAGCGCCAATTTTGGTTTCGTCCCCGACTTCGCAGCCGTAAAGATTGACGAACTTTGAAAGCTTGACATTTCTTCCGAGCCTGACGTCCTCGGCGATACATTGGTAAGCATTCATTGGCAAGGAAGTTGCCTTTCTGAGGCGCGGGAGGGATTCGCTCAATCAGCGTTCGCGCTGCAGTGCTCAGATTCGTAGTCCAAACTGCGACCCTGGTGCCCAAGGTCTTCAGGACGTGTTTGAGAATTTAGCGCGCCGAGTCGGAACTCTCGATGCGTTGCGACTAGGGCTGTCTGCATGTCTTTCTTTGCCACGACGAAAGAGATATTGCACTCTGAAGCGCCATGCGCGATGGCGATCGTGTCCACGTTCTCCCGGCCCAATGCGCTGAAAGTACGCCCAACAATTCCGGATATATTTCGGATCTTTTTACCGACCACGGTCACGATCGCAACCGTCGAATCCAGAGTGATGTGCTCCACTTGTTCGTAAGCCAAGTCCTGGGCGAATTCTCTGCGTAGCTCTTCGACTGTGCGCTTGGCCAGACTGGACGGTACTACCAGGCAGATGTCGTTTTGAGAAGACGATTGCGAAATCAGCAGCACGTCAGCTCGAAGTTCTCGGGTAGTAGCGAATGTTCGACCCAGCACATCCGGTACCCCGGCAATCCCAGGCCCGCCAACGGTGATCAACGCTGCATCGCTAATTGCGGTAAGTGCAGTTACGCCCCCGCTGCGTGAGTTGCCAATGGAGGTAATCTTTGTCCCCGGCTTTTCCGGGGCAAACGTGTTGCGAATCCACAATGGGATGCCACGCTGCACTACGGGCCGCAGAGTTTTGGGGTGTAGGACCTTGGCACCGAAATACGCCAGCTCCGCAGCCTCACGATAGGAGATCTCGGGAATCGTTTGGGCACCGGGTACCAGACGGGGATCAGCGGTCAACAAACCATCCACATCTGTCCAAATGACCACATCGTTGGCGTCGAGCACGGCACCCAGGATCGTTGCCGAGTAGTCCGAACCGCCGCGACCGAGAGTCGTCAGCACACCTTCCGCGGTAGCACCAATGAAGCCGGTGACCACGGGAACGATGCCCTGTTGCAGCAGGGGTCGTAAGCGTGATTCACAGCGGTCCCGTGTCAGATCCAGCCACGGGTCCGCGGCCCCGTGCGAGGAGTCCGTAACGACCAGTTCCGTGGCCTCGATCGCTTGGCTCGCGACCCCGCTTTCCTTGAGCGCCGCTGCAACAAGAGGAACGGAAAGGCGTTCGCCGAGGCTCGAGATCGCGTCGCGCGCTCGAAGCGTCAACTCACGTAGTAACATCGTGCCCTGACAGAGTCGAGTGCCCTCTTGAAACAGCTCATCCGTCCTTTGCCGGATACGGTTCTTTTCCTCGGGCGATTGGACCAGCACATTGAGAGCAGCGTCGTGGTCTTGGCGCAGCTGCTTAAGAATGTGCTCGACTATCCTTTCATTACCAGCCTCCGATTGTGAAGCGGCTTCCAATAATCGGTTGGTCACACCACTCATCGCTGAGGCCACCACTACTACGTCGGACTCGCGAGCGGCGGCTCGAATGATTTCGACCACTTTTGCGATGGAATACGCGTCGCCTACCGACGTTCCACCAAACTTTATGACTCGAAGCTCCCTGTTCATCTCCACCCCCATCTGGCCTTGACCCGAATGCGGCTGCGCCAGGCCATCAGAAACGATCTCTGAAGCTCTCGCTCTACCGTTCGTTGGCGAGACCGTTGCGGGGTGGCTACTACGGGCACGCTTGCTTATGCGCTTACTGTTCATGTCAGGCTTATTCCTGCTCGGCTATCCAGCCCCGGGCTTGCGATTTGCCGGCTGGGACGGTTACGCGCGCAGGAGAGACAGCGTGATGTTGAGACACAGGTTTTCGGAAGCTCTCCGGGCCATGCTTTCGGAGCTTGTCCACACAAGAACTGACCAGCGCGGTTTCTCTCCATGGGACATCGTGATATGCGGACAACAGGAATGGGCTCGCTGGGTCTCGCTTCCATTCTTGTGGGAACAATGCGATCGTGTCATTTTCCGTGACCTTCGGAGCCGGCTGAATATTTGTACCGGTTATGGCTGCATGTAAAGCGGCGGGGAGATCGTGCCCCGGCCCCAGTGTCAAATGTCCGACCTGGGTAGTCCGGGGATTTATCTCAAGTAGATACGCATTACCCGTATGCGCCTCCAGCATAAAATCCAGACCATGCAACCCGGAAAGCTTCAAGCGTCGGGCGATTCGTTCGGCAGCCGCCGACATTTCTGGGTGCTCGATGATGCGAACTACGGTGGCATGCCCAGTCGAACCCGTCTTCTCAAGCACCTCGAAGTGCAGGCTGGCCAGCACGGTACCTTCCCAACACGCGATGGTGCTGGTCGCTTCGTGCCCAGCTACGAACTCCTGGGCATTGACAACGTGTCGACGCCGCGTGACAGAGGGCCATACGAGAGTCAGGTCCCGATCCACCAGAGCGTGTTTGATGGCTCGGGCTAGTAAAGGCGGTGCCTGCAGTTTACGGAAGGCGCGTTGGGCTTCCTCCACAGTGTTCACCACTTTGACGCCGTCGCCACCGGAGGTCCCGTTTGCCTTCAGCACGAATGGGAAACCGGTGCGGGTGATCCAATTGTGGAGGCTGCGCGAATTATTGATGACCTGGGTTTCCGGGACGCGAACGCCCTCTTCCCGGGCCATTTGCATGAACGCGCTTCTCGCAGTAACCACTTCGAAACTTGGTGCTGCACCGAGAGAACGCTCAATCAACTCGCAAATCTGGGTGCCAGCTTTCGCACGACGGCGTTCTCGGTTGTAGAGTTGGTGCAATTGTCTGGTCGCAAGGTCGTCTGCCGGAACAATCAGATCGGGGTTTGACGCTGTAATCGCCCTTTCCAATGACACCAAAGGCATTAGGCCGTTGTAGTTGTAAATGTGATTCGCTGCCCGCGTCTTGCTGACAGGATGACCCGGGGGACAGACCGCTTCTACTAAGCACCCGGCGTTTAACAAAGCAATCGCCAGCCGGACAGTCGGATACCAGCGATCTGTCGCAGCCATCAGAACGGATGGTCTTACCTGCATTGGAGACTCGGCTCTCGTAAGCTGTACCCCATCACCAACTCGATCGAGTACCGGAATCGCTGGTTTGCTCATGAGATCAACTCAATCGCGATAGCCTGAAGTTCAGAGGTAGACGAGTGCGCCCCGTTGGCGAAGAGACTCGGACGCCGCCTCCAGCATTTTCACCACACGCAGGCCTGCCTTGCCGTCATTCATTGGAGTTTCATCCTTCGTTATGCAGTCGATAAAGTAGGCCAGCTCTCGGTGCAACGCCTCGACCTGCTCGATCTGCGGCGCCCACATGTCGCCGGAGCGGTAATTCACCAAAAGGTTGTAAAGCCCCTCACGACTGGTGACCGTGACACCCTTGTCGTAGACCTTGATCTTTTCGTCCGCTTCCAAATCGTTCCAGAGGAGCATTTTCTTCTCCCCGCCGATCAAGGTCGTCCGCACCTTGACGGGAGAAAGCCAGTTGACATTGAGGTGCGCAATGATTTTGTCGGGGAAATAAAGCGTGATGAATGCCACATCTTCAAAGCCGTTCAGGTGGGTCTGACCGGTTGCGACGATTGCTTCCGGACTCTCGCCGATGAGGTAATCCATGATGGATAGATCGTGAGGCGCAAGATCCCAGATCACATTGACGTCGTGCTGAAACAGTCCGAGATTTACCCGTGTTGAGTCGTAGTAATACAACTTACCAAGTGCATCTTCGTCCAGAAGCTGCCTGATCTTTCTGACTGCACCAGTAAATAGGAAGGTGTGGTCCACCATGATCTTCAGATTCTTTCTGGCAGCCAGATCAATCAACTCTTCAGCTTGGGCTGTATTACTCGTGAATGGTTTCTCAATGAAAAGATGCTTTCCATTTTCAAGGGCGGCTTTCGCCAGCTCGTAATGTGTCCACACGGGAGTCACCACGGCGATGGCGTCAATTTCGGTTGACGACATCAATTCGGCGGGGTCGGAGGTCACTTCAACGTGAGGGTAGGCTTTATGAATTCGCTGTCTTGCCGCCGCACTCTTGTCACAGACGGCTAGCACTTCGGATTTCTCGAGCTGGTTCAGGTTCCGAACAACATTCGGCCCCCAATACCCAAAGCCAACGACTCCGAATCTCACGACTTGACTCCCCGGCTTTTGCCCGGTGTGGTTTTGAGGTTTCGTTACATAGGTGGCCATTTGTTACCCCTTTTTTTTCGACGCGAGTTAAGGGGAGGTTTGGAGGGAACTTGCGGGGACTTAGTGGGCGCCTTCACCGAGAACGACTGCGCGAGGCGTGCGCAACAGGATCTTTATGTCCATCCACGGCGACCAGGAGCGTGCGTATTGCAGATCCAGGCGCACCATCTCGTCAAACGTCACCCGACTGCGCCCGCTGACCTGCCAGAGTCCGGTGAGCCCGGGCTTTGCTTCGAGCAACCGTCGGCGATGCCAGAGATCGTAGGCGTCGACCTCGTATGGAACGGGGGGACGCGGCCCCACCAGCGACATTTCTCCCTTGAGTACGTTGATGAACTGTGGTAACTCGTCCAAACTGGTTTTGCGCAGGAAAGACCCCACAGGCGTGATTCTCGGGTCTTTGGTTAGCTTAAATACTCCTTCGCCGTTTCCGTTGGACGGATGACGCTCTGCTTTCCCGGCAATCAACTGTTTCACGTAATCCTTGTGGATGCCGGCATCGTTGCCTACATACATCGATCGAAACTTCAGACAAACAAACGGCTGGCCATGCTGTCCGATCCGAGGCTGCCGATAGAAGACTGGCCCTCTCGAGGTCGCCTTGATAGCCACAGCAACACCCAAGAACAGGGGAGCGCCCACGAGCAGCGCGATGCAGCTGCCCACGACGTCCATGGCCCGCTTTAGGATTCCAGAGATCCGTTTTGCATCGTCTCGTTTGGACAAGTCGGGGTACAAGACGGGATTGCTCGGACGCTTGGGAGCGTCCCCGTCCCAATCCTCAGGAAACACGTGAAACGAAATGCTGACTTGATTGAATTGCTCGAGGCTCAGATTGTTACGAAGAATATTGCTCAACCTGGCAATCATTGTGCTTACTATGGTGCCGCGATCGTCCAGACCAATTTCGGTGAACATCACTCCCACAACGCAATCATTCTTGTACCACCCCGCGACATCCGTCTCCCTGGTAGACGCGGAAAGCGCCTTCAAGAGTCTGCCCAAATTCTTCTCGGCGGTTTGCGACGGCAGATGGTCACCCATATCCATCAGCATGAGCAGGAACGGCTTGCGGGATCGTTCTGTTCTCCGCCGTTCGAGTGAGATCACCTTGTGAAAGGCCTTTTCCGGAAGAATGTCGCGGTCAAGTGCTGACTCGACCTCCCCGGCAAAAGGACCTATGCCTACACTATCAAGTGAGCGACGCAGGTTCACGGCTCTTCTCCTGATGTTTAGTTTTTAGGTTTTCGAAATGAACGAACGAATCGCTGTTTGAGCTGGAGTGTCGCTATCGGGCAACGGCTTGCGAATTAGTGTGTGAAGCGCTGTGTCTGGAAGCAACCGCCTACTGAAGTAGCGAGCTGGGGTTAGTTGGTCCCCGGCGAGTACCGCTGATAATAGTTCTGGTGATCCGGATGAATGCAGCCGTTCAGCACAACGCCGAGCAAATCAGACTTCTTCAAAATCTCCAGGCCTCGCTGCAGCGCGGCTTTTTCCGTTTTTCCCTCACGCGCCACAAGGAGGGTGCCGTCCGTCAATCGAGCCCAGACCGTGGTGTCGGCCAGGGGAAGCAACGGCGGGGAATCCACAATGATCCAATCAAACAAGGTGGCAAGCTGGCTCATCAGCTGCGACAACCTTCCCGACTGCATCAGTTCGAGCGGATTTGCCGGCGGATCACCTGCGGGCATGAGCCAGAAGTCCGGACCTCCGAGACGGTAGATATTCGAAGCCGTTTGCAGGCCACTCTGCAACCATTCCGCAAGACCGGCCAGCCTGCCCAAGCCAAAGTGCTGCGCCAGCACGGGGCGCCGCAGATCACCCTCTACTAGCAATACCTTGTGTTTCCTCCGGGCTAACACGCCAGCAAGATTGGCGGAAACCACACTCTTCCCTTCTTCCGGAATCGTGCTCGTGACCAGTACCTTCTTCAACGATGGCCTGCTTTGTTGAAGCTGCCGTAGGCGCACCCCTAGGAAACGAAATTTCTCGGCGGCCAGGCTGTCGGGTTCGGTGAAGAACACGAGCCGGCTTGACGACGTAACACATACCTGCAAGGAAGGAAATTCTGCGGCAGTGTCCGATGCTTTCTCCTGCGTCGGTGTATCGCCCGTCGCGGACCGCACTGCAGCACCTTCGACACCTGGTGCCGGCTCTGCTGATGTTCGCTCGGCAGGCGACTGTTCGCGCGCTGCCTCGAAGACTTCTGTGATAACGGACACCATGTCTGGGTATTCAATCCCAGACTGTTCCGTCCCAGACCTCTGCAGTGCGTCAAATATACGGCTCATGTTTTCTCATTCCGTCGTCCAACACTACCCGCAGGTCTTCCCGGTTCGACTGCGCCCGCTGCAGGCTGGCATACAGGTCGAGCAGCGTCTTGGCCGCTTGTTCCACATCTCCCGAAGGTTCACCACTCGCGGTACGAGGAAGCGGGGCGGAGTGCGTGACGTTGAGGCGGAAGTCCAGTGCAATCTCCTCAATCATCTCGGGAGTTACTTTCGACGCCTGCCTCGCATATCCATGAATGAGTGCATTCTCACATAGTGTATTAATCAGCCGCGGAATGCCCCGCGAATGACGATATATCTCCAGGACCGTTTCCAACGGAAACAGCGCTTCTGGATTCGAGCCTCCCGCCAGTTGCAGGCGCCGATAAATATAGCCGTTGGTCTCGTCCAGGTCCAGGGGTGTGAGCTGGGAACGCAGCGCAACCCTCTGTTTGAGTTGGCGTAAATCGGTCGAATCGAGTTTGTCATCCAGTTCGGGCTGACCCACAAGAAGAATCTGCAGCAGTTTCTCCTGCGGCGTTTCCAGGTTCGTCAACAGTCGGATTTCCTCGAGCACTTCTGCTGCCAGATGGTGCGCCTCGTCCACCACGAGCACAGTTGTAAGACCCTTTTGATAACGTGAGATGACGAAGCTGCTTAGGTCGAGGAGAAGCTCACTCTTGGTTCTCCCTGACGTCGGAAGGCGGAAGTCCCCGGCAATGTATTGCAGAAACTCGGTCGGAGCCAAGCGTGAGTTGAATACGTATGCGTAGTTGACATTGCTGCGGCTGAGCAGCTGAAGAAGACAACGGATCAGCAGAGTTTTCCCGGTGCCGACTTCCCCGGTCATGACCACGAAGCCTTTGTGCCGGCGGACGCCATAGTAAAGCGACGCCAAGGCTTCGTTATGTCTCTTGGTCGCGAACAGGAACGTCGGATCGGGCGTGATCTCGAACGGATTTCGCTGCAGATTGTAGAAGCGCTTGTACATTGAGACGGAACTAACCGCGCAAATAGCTGTAGGCCGATCCTAGCAGTATACCGGCAAACACGAACGTGGCGGTGGCCCACCCGAGCCAGAACTTCGTCCTTGCGCTTCGTGTGTCGGACAAAGTCACGATTGCGGGAATTTCGGCGATTACCTCCCCGGGCAGCAACTTCTTAAGGGCCTTCTCGTCGTGCACACGGTCGTCCATCATCTCGAAGGCGCCGGCCACAAACACGCCCAGGGCGAATCCGATGCCAAGTCCCATACCGCAGAACTTCAGGCGATTCGGAAACTCGGGCTTCTGCGGAATGCTCGGAGGGTCGACTATGGTGAACCGTTCGCCCTGTTGCAGCAACTCCATGCTGGTGGCCATCGCCGACTCATTTTTCTTTTTCAGCAATTCGTCGTAATTTGCTTTGGACTGGTCATAGCCGCGAGTCAAATCCGCCAGTTGTTGCTCACGAATGGGTTCCTGATTGAGACGTCCTTGGTAGTCATCCACTTTGGCCTTAAGAGCCGCGATGGCGTGCTCTCGGTTGGTGATTTCGAGCTGATTGGCTCGCAACTGGCTTTGCACTTGGGCTAGCATCGACGCCTGCGTCGGATCGGCAACCGTGTTAGCCGGCGCGTTTGGATCGTCGGCCGCGCTCTCCGGGCTCTTTGCCGTCTTGAGGCCGGCGATGAGTTGGTCCCGCATCCTCTCTGTCTCCGCGATCTGTTCTTTTAGCTTGCGGACGTCCGGGTGCCGGTCGGTGTAGTGGGACCGGAGATCCGCAAGCTGCGCTTTTTCTTTTTCCAATTCCTGTTCGACGGCGGGCAATCCGAGTGGTGCGCTGTCGCCCGCCCTGGCCGGTCCCTGCAAAGCGTGGTATTGATCCGCCAGCGTTTGCAGATAGACGCGCTGCTGTTTGGCAGCATTGAGGGCGTCCTCTTCGCTCTGCAATTGACTCTGTAACCCACTGAGAATCTGCAGGTTGCTCGCCAATTGTCCCGGCATTTCCCCGACATGCTGTGCCTTGAATTCGCGGATCTTTTCGTCCTGTTCCGACAGACTTTTGCGTGCTGCATCCAGCTGGGTTTCGAGGAACTTGGTTGTGTCCTCCGACTGTTGCTGACGCACTTCAAGGTTCTCGTTGATGAACAAATTGGTCAACTCGCTGGTGACCTGCTGGGCAATATGCGGATCGCGCGATGTGTAATAAATATTGAATGCCGTGATCTGATTGCGCGTGTCCCGTATCAACTCGATGTCGATGTCCTTGCGCATAAGATCTACCTTCTGATCGGGTGATCGCTGCGCATGCTGGCTAGCGTACAAGTTGAACTGGTCGATGATGTGCAGAAGGCGTGTCCGGCTGAGAATCTGCTGAGTGATGGTCTGCAGTCGTTCCTGCAAATCGTCATTGATGTTTGGGGTGACGTAGTCCTTGGGCATGGCGGGCTGCGCCACCAGGATGAGCGTGCCCGATTGATAACGCGGCGGAAGCACCCAACTCGCAGCCCACACCACAACCCAGCCGACAAACAGCGGTATCAGGAAGTGAAGATGGCGCCGGCGCACGATTCCCAAGTATCGCTGAAGGTCAAGCCCTTCACTATCCTGTTGTTCGAGATCGTCAACCATGGATTATCTTCCCAGTGGTCTGGAAAACTGATACGAGAGGGCAACAAACTCACGGTTGGTGTCGGGAGTGAGCGCTATAACCGCTACGCCGCTGTAGCTCTGGTGCAGTCGCGTATATCCCAGCTGAAGACTCAAATGCTCACCAAATTGTTGCTGCAGTGCCGCTGTACCCGAAACCGAATGGCCCTTGGAGCTCCCAGCGAGCGAGCTACCTAAGAGATTGTTCTGAGTGTACCCTCCACCCACTGAACCGCTGAGATTCTTCGTAATCTGCTGCCGCACAGACGCGCTTGCGCTGTCCATGAGCACTGCCCCGATCAATCCTCCGCCACCAGAGATGGCGTGCGAGTAGCTCACCGCAAAACTGTTCAGCCGTCCTCGCCAGTTCATACTTGCCCCGGCCGCCGGCGTCCACTCCTGTGCCTCGGGCATCTGCACGTTCAGCGGGGGGAGCGGCGCCTGAATGGTGTCGGAATGCTGGGGACCACCGAAAAAAGAAATTGAAAACCTGGACGTTGGATAGAGCGTATAGAACAAGAGAACCGCGTGGGTCTGAGTTTCGTTCAAGCCATTGGTCGGGTACGAGACCAGTCTCTGGTACTGGTACGTCGCCCCGATGTAGTGCATCTTGGAGATGCGAAGCGCATAGAACGCTGATCCGCCCTGCGAGCTCGCGTCGTATAAGCCAGGAACCTGTGCGGGACTCGGATAGTGCAGATTGCTAAAGGTTCCTCCAGCTCCGATCATACCGTTCAGCGCGAACTGATAAGCAACACCGACATTCCCCGAATTGCTCAGGCGATCGGCAATCGGCGCAATTACCGAAAGATTTGTGCCCTGTGCCCCACCGTTCACCGCTCCGGCTGACGCAAGATCGGGCTGGTTGAATACGCTCGAACTTTTTTGGAAGCCATCTGTTGCGCTGAAGGTCACATGTGGGCTCAGACGGTACTGGAAGCTGAGCGAAGCGTTCTGATCGGCTTCGTTGCGAGAACTCGTGCGCTGATAGAAGGTGAAGCCCGGTGTGTACGACAGGACCCAGTGCATCCGCGGCGTGGTCTCGTCGAGTGCCAGCATCGGCGTCACTGAATAGCTCACATCGCTTACAGGATGGCCACTTACCGTCGTCCCCAGTGCATTGTCGGTGTAGGCACTGGTAAACGACAATCCGGTGCGCAGGTAATTAGAACGCTCTTCGGAAGTCACCGTGGTGGGATACGTCAGGCCACTCACAGGAGGCGGAGTTAGCATTCGATCATCGGAACTGTTTGCTGCGACGACCGCTGGCAGTGGTTGTGTGGGCGCGCTATCTACTTGCGACCAAAGAGGCACTGCGCTCAGCATGACCAGCCCCGCGCAAATCCTTTCAAGCCGTTTCATCTATCAGGGGACAACGATGGTGTCGCGCGGCTGCAGTTTCACGTTCTGAGCCTGGTCGTGGCCTTTGATCACTTCTTTGTAATTGAAGGGAAGGCGAGTCTGGCTCCCGTCGGCATTCTGCCGCAGAACATAGATGGCCTTCCGCTTGGCAAAATCGCGGAAGCCACCAGCGAGAGCGATCGCATCCAAGACCGTCGCGTTGTTCGTTAGCGGATACGAGCCCGGCCGGTTCACCTGCCCCAGAATGTTGAACTTCTGACTGTTGATCTGCTGAACGATGACTGTGACTTCAGGCTCGGCGATGTAATTCTTCAACCTCGCGGCGATGTCTTGCTCGAGCTTGAGGGGAGTCCTTCCAGCTGCCTGCACTTCTCCTACGAGCGGCAGCGAAATCTTCCCGTCGGACCGCACCGGAATGGAGCGCGAAATGTCCGGCTCCTTCCACACATTGATGGCCAGCACATCGTCATTGCCGATCACAAAGCTGTCATCGTGCGGCTTCGGCGGGGCGGAAGCGTCGGCACTCTGTGCCTGACTGGCAGCATTGGTGCCTGCCGCAGTGGCCGCATTCTGCGACCCTGCCTGGGCCAAGAGCAAACCGGATAGGAGAACGAAGGTCGACACCACAACGAGCCCGTTTCTCGGGAAACCGTTGACTCTAGTTGTCATGGCGGCTCCTTGACGCTTCTCGACCGTAACGCTGGGTACCGGTCTCAACTTGCTTTACCGCTCCCTTTTACTTCGTTTGCGGGACCAGCCAGGCGGATTCCCTGGAAGGGAGATACGTAGGGCTCCGAAGCGCTCATATGGTACTGCTCGATCTTGTAGAGCAGTGTACGATAACTCACCTTCAAGAGTCGCGCTGCTTCCTTCCGATTCCAGCCAGTCTTTTCCAGGGCTGCCGCAATTGCGTTCCGTTCGGCCTCTGACTTGACGCTTTGGATCAACGACTTCAGAGACTTTGGTGCTGATGCCGGTGAGCCCGTTTCACCTTCGTGCAAAGCTGGTGCCAGATAGAAACTACGCCCAACGTAAGCTTCCTTACCGTTGCCGTTTGTCTCGCCGTCCGTGCCTATCCCGCCGAAAGCGAGATCTTTGTCGCCGGCAACCAGGTAGCGCTTCACGAAAGTTTCCAGCTCTTGCAGATTTCCAGGCCACGAGTAGTTCACACACGCATCCAGTACTGGCGTGGTGAACTCCCTCACAGGCAGCCCGTAATGCTGGGCCAACTTGTGCATGGTGTAACGCAAAAGAACTTTGATCTCTTCCTTGCGTTGCCGCAGCGGAGGCACGTGCACCGTAAACGCGCTTAGACGATAGTACAAATCCTCGCGCAGCCGCTTCTCGGCTAAGGCGCGATCAAGTTTCACGCTACTCGCCGCAAGAATGCGCACATCGACTGCAACGGGCCGGTCTTCCCCTGGCCTGATAAACTGCTTGTCCTGCAATACTTGGAGTAGCCTCGCCTGCAGGCTGAGCGGCATCTCGGTGATTTCCTCGAGCAGAAGCGTGCCCTTTTCTCCGAGTTCGAGCTTCCCTGGGTTGGTTTTGCCTGCTGCGCTCCCAGAGCCATTGGAAGAACCATTTGGTCTGCCGAACAATTCGATCTCCAGAAGATCTCCCGGCATCGCCGCGCAATTCACTCTGGAAAACTTGAATCCGGAATGAACTGAGAACTTGTGAATCAAGCGAGCCACGGTTCGCTTCCCGCTTCCGTGTTCTCCTAGAATGAGCACCGGAACGTCGGCCTGCGCCAGGAGTTCCGCCTGGGCGCGCAGCTTTTGCATGGCCGGACTGACGCTGAGAAAGAACTCATCCTCGCCCACCGATTCGATATCCTCGCTCGCGATCTCCACATCCGCGGCGTCACTCGGCGCGCCGAGATGCTTTCGTATCACAGACTCGAGTTGGTCTTCGCCGAACGGCCGTACCAGGACAGCGTCGGCACCGAGGCGGGTTGCTTCCTTTTGCCGGCTCGCGTCCTCCGGATGGCAGACCACAACCACCGGTAGATCGGGACGAAGTCTGCGCAGCCAGCGGAGGATGTGCAGACTGTCGCCGTCACTGCGGGGGAGATCCAGCAAGAGCAGATGGGGGGCAAGATCAGATTGCAACCGCTCCATAGCTTCCCAACCGCTGACGGCGGTTTCAAGATGCCAGGCATTCGAGTCCCCGATCGTCCAGAGGGGACGCAGCAGCGCGGCCTCACGGCTCACGACCAGCAAGCGTATGGTTTCGACGGTGTTTTCGGCCACGGCTTTAGTGGCTCCTTGAAGGTTTAGGAAGGCGGGGTGGGACTTACAAGAGGTTCAAGGCTGTCTAGGAGGACTGAATTTTTCAGGCAGCTTCGACGTCGTACCCTTCAACGCGAACCGCCAGCGATCTCTGAATCGCGTCCACGGATATGACCAGGGTGCTGTCCCCGTTGCGCTTCACCAGGATGCCCTCGACGCCATCCAGGGCTCCACTGCGGATGCGCACCCGCTGTCCGATCTTGAGAAATGGATGATTCGACCAAGGCAGTTGGGTCTCAACCAGCGTGCGAATGGCTTCAATCTGCGAGTCAGGAATTGGCGTCCCCTCGCCTCGAGGACCGACAAAGTTGAAGATTCCGTCGATGCGAAGCACGCGCAGGCGATCTATCTTGGTGGGCGCGACCTTGGCGAAAACGTAGCAACTGAAGAGAGGCAATTGGACTTTCTTCTTGCGGTCGCTCCAGCGGTGCACCTCTGTGACCATGGGCAAGAAGGTGGTCACACCGCGCTCTTGCAGTCGATGCTCCACCATCTTCTCGTGGCGGGCGCGGGTTTGCAGAGCGTACCAGCATTCGAACTGGTGCGGGTTGGCTGCAATCTCTTTTTGCGGAATCTGCAATGCCTCGCTGCAACCGGCCATAGCTTCGCCCTCTGAGTCACACCTTCCGGTTTGACCCTGAAACGGGTGATGAGGAATTGTCTAGGTCTCGTCAGCTAGACCTAGGGGGAGACGGCTGAGCTGCTTGGGGAGGGAACTTAATCCCGACCATATTGATCGAGATTGTGGTTTATGTCTCGTTTAGTTCAATTCCTGGGTTCTCACTTCGTGCTGTGTCCTCAGGCTTGGGGGATTAGGAGGACCTGCTTGGCTCACGCAAAACTATCGTACAGTGCATGCTGCTGCAAGAGGTACACTACCTCAGCGGAACACTTCTCTACAAGCAGAGAGTGCTAAATCTCTTTGCTGAGTACATTCAGCTCAGGACGTATCTTCTCTATTACTCTGGTCTACGTTTCCAATCTGGTCACCTCACGCGACGTCGCGGACCCGATGCCAAATTCTTCATGAAGCCACCTAACCTAATGATTCTACGGGCGATGATTGCGATCTTTGGGAAACTGGACCAGCCAAAAGACTGATCAAGACGCCGGGATAGAGTCGCCGATCACGGCGCAAGTTGCAAGCGTTTGCACTCGGTCGCAAGTTCCACCATAGAGTACCTTGTCTTCCCAGCCATGATGCACTAGTATCAGAAGTTAGAAATTGGCGACCGAGTAGCCCGTCTCTTGGTTTTGGAAGTCGCCAGTGAACGAGAGTCAGGTCTCCCCCAGAAAGCGCACAAGCGTGTCTCCCCAGTTCCCCCACAAGTATTCTTTGTCTGAAATGCGCTTGTGAGTTTGAACAGTCGTCCGACGAGGCATCAAACTCAAGGTTCCCAACTTGAAATCTCACCTGGAGTCGCCCATGAGTTCTATGCATAGCCAGGTCGCAAGGCAGATTCGCGTATTGGTCGCCGACAACTCTCGAATCCATACTCAGTTGCTGTCCGATGCTTTGAAGCGTGATCCCGGCCTGGACGTAATCAGCTGGGACTCGAAATCTTCGAGTTTGGTCCCAACGGCCCTCGCTCACCGCATCGACGTTCTCGCCATCAGTTCCGCCCTGAACGGTCACGCCGCTCAAGGGTTGGACGTGGTGCGCGAGCTGCGCACGGCAAGCCCCGAAACCAAAGCCGTGGTTCTGCTCGACTCCCAGAAGAATGAAGCTGTCATCAACGCCTTTCGTGCCGGCGCGAGGGGAATCTTCAGCAGAGAGAGCTCTGTGGAAATGTTCTGCCGATGCATTCGTAGCGTTCACCACGGAGAAATCTGGGCTGACAGTCGGGAGGTGTCCCTCGCCATTGAAGCTCTGGCTTCCACCCCGGGGGTACGCGCCGTGGGCGCGGACGGATTAAACCTGCTCTCGAAACGCGAACTCGAGGTCGTGCAATTTTTGGCGCAGGGACTCACCAATCGGGAAATTGCCGACCGCATGGCACTGAGCCAGCACACGATCAAGAATTATCTCTTTCGCGTCTTTGATAAGTTGGGCGTCTCCAGCCGCGTGGAACTGCTGTTCATGACCCTGAGCCAGAGCGCCAATTCGGAAGACTCGCTTGTCCCCGGGTTCTCTAGGAAAGCGCTTGAGGGTGACTCTCACGATGAGGCCACTCTGGCCGCCTTTCAGAAGGCGGCAGAGCGCGGCTCACCCGCGGCGCAATTGGCCCTCGCTCAGGCGTACCTGGCGCGCCGCTCGCAGCCCGAAGACCTGGTTCACGCCTACACCTGGTACCTCGTTGCCACCGAGTCTACCTCGCAAGCCCGAGCCCTGATCACAAGGATGCTGACGGCCAAGCAGATCGACGAAGCCCAACAAAAGGCGGGCGTCTGGTTGGCCCGCATGAAGCAAACCTCGGCTCCCGCTTTGGAGTCTGCACCTCTCAATCTCAAACCTTGACACGTTGGCGTTTTCCGCGAATTGGGCAGAGGCTGACCTTCTGAGAAAGGCTGCTTCGGCAGCAGAGGGATCCACGCAGAGCAACGGCGTCAGCATTGACCGCGGCGACGGCCCTGACGCACCAGGAGTCCTTGCTGGGTGAGCAAAGCTGCCCGTCAAGCTAAAACAACTCGATCGGAGCCGCGTGGCCCGAAACAGAAGCGAGTCGGCCGTCGCGTGTATCCAAGGGAGCTGAGAGTTCTTCCGCGAGCGCGATGTAGGCAGCATCGTGGGCTGAGAAATTGTGATGCAATCGCCAAATCCGAGGCAGAATCACGAGATGTGGACACCGTGTAATGCGAAGATCCAGCAGGTCACGCACTGCATCGTCTGCGCGCTGTGCAGAGANNNNGCAGAGACTACTCGTTGACGCACCAGACGCCATAGTACTTGGGCGATCTCAACATCTAGGAGGTGGGGCGTATGCAGCGTTTCGTTACGCGAGTAAATTCGGTGCTCAACGCGCTGCCCCGCCGGTGTCTGAAGAAGCCAATCCACGGCCGCAGAAGCATCCAGTACGATCATCGGGCCTCGCGCTCTTCCCGTACCAAGCGAGCGGTATCGAGCTGCACCGAGACCGGCTTGCGGCTATGAAGGCGCTCTCGCAATTCTGCGAGGGTGGGTCTCTCCGCGATCTCTTTGATTTCTGACAACAGATAGTCCGAAAGGGACATACCGGCCATAGCAGCTCGAGCTTTCAGGGCTTGGTGCAGAGCATCGGGTACATTACGAATTTGAATCATTGTGGACATGTTGTGAGCATATTTTCATGCTGGCCACATGCCAACAAGAAAGCCTGACAAAAGGCGGGCATCTGGCTGGCCCGCATGAAGCTGGCATCAGGAGCACATTCACTGCCTGGTGCGAATGCCGAACGGAAAGGATTACGGGAGGGATCTGCTGAGGCAGCACTGCCTCGTGCATCCACACGCCGCTTAACGCGCGGGGCTCCAAAGAAGCAGAGATGGGTTCGGGTTTTCCAAAATCCGCAAATCACTTCTCCGAGTCACGGATAAGAACCACGTCGGCTTCCACATGACCGCGGATCACTGCGAGCTGCTTGCCATCAAAGGAGTAGTCGAAATCGCGGATCAGCTCCGACTTGAAG
>OCOJ01032901.1_pt2 | contig 16830 bp, 15 predicted proteins | sample 1539251 | NCBI WGS metagenome assembly OCOJ01 (sample SAMN01911457, study PRJEB22624) | soil metagenome | biome: Soil | place: Malaysia | collected 2012-04-30 | depth RA_metagenome m | reverse complement strand
GCCACGACGATACCGATGATGAGAGCGATTGTGGAGACCACTTCAAAATAAATCAGTGTTTTCACTCCGACCTTGCCGACTTTCTTCAAGTCGCTCATCGAAGCGATGCCCTGCACGATCACACAGAAAATCACCGGTGCGATCATCATGCGGATCAGCGAGACGAACCCATCGCCCAGAGGCTTGAGGGCAATCCCCGTTTTGGGGGAAAAGCGACCGAGCAAAATCCCGACGACAACGGCGATCAGAACCTGGATGTAAAGGACGGCGTACCAAGGTTTGTGCTTTGTGGCAGCTTCCGCTTTGCTCACCCGTCTTCCCCCGCTTTAATGCGCCTGCCGATGGCCGTTCACGAACGCGATTTGCTTTGGGTCAACAGACGCAATGTTGCGGCCGCTGATTTTCGATCAACACGCGCGCCACATTGCGCCAGGCACAACGGAAAAGAAACGCAGTAGATTGCCGCGTGACGCCTGCGATATGCGGCGTGAATAACACGCGACGCGCAGGCTCGCCCCTCAGTGCGAGCAGCGGATGATGCAGGTCCGGCGGTTCGGTGGAATAAACGTCTATGGCTACCCCGCCTAAACGCCCAGCATCCAGGCTGGCCGCCAGCGCTACTTCATCGACAACGCCGCCACGCGCAGCCTGGATAAGGATCGCTTCCGGCTTAACCATGGCAAGCTCTCGCACTCCAATGAGCCCTTGGGTTGCGGGGATCAGCGGCACATGAAGTGTGATCACGTCCGCCAGCTTCAGCAACTCTTCGAGAGATACGGATCGCGCTCCCAGCGCACCGGCAGCATCCGGGTTGGGCGGCGCAGGGTCATAAAACAGGAGCTGGCAGTTTCTCCTGGAAAAGGCTTCCGCCACGGCCCTGCCGATGGTCCCGAACCCCACGATACCCACGGTAAGACCATCAAGTCCCGCAAGGTTATCCGCCAACATACGTGCGCGAAAGTCGGGATAGTTGCCGGCACGGATCTCCGCATCAGACCAGGAAAATCTCCGCAGCAGGACACTTGCCGCGGTGATCACGTACTCTGCCACAGCCGCGTTGCTGCCGCCAGGCACGTTGGCGGCGGAAATCCCCAGGCTCTTCAGCAGTGATAAATCCAGACGGTCAAGCCCCGCGCCGGTGACCTGGACAAACCTGACGCTGCTTCCCTCAAACAGGACCTGCGGAATCTTTGGTCCAACAGCAGGGATCACCAGGGCACGCGCCTGCTTCATAAGTCGCGGCACATCCGCGTCCGTGGGCGCGCGGTACGCCACGTCGAGCGCTGCGGGCGGCAACGCCTCGGCGCGTTGAAAATCAGCCTCCGGGCGCAGGCAGAGAACGTCGCAGGTCATGGCTGCTTCGTCTTTCCAGAAGAAACTCCTGGCTCCTGCGTCCCCGCGGTGATGTCCGCAACAGGAAAAAAGCAAAGCAGCAGCAGCGGTTCGTTGCCTGTATTGCGCGTAACGTGCTTTTCCCCCGCGGGCATCAGCAAAGTGTCACCGGGCTTCAGCGGAAACTCTCCGCTTTCGGCAAGCGTCGTGCCTTGTCCGGATAGCACGTAAATGCACTCTTCAAAATCAGAATGCTGATGTGGCTCCCGCAGTGCTTCGCCGGGTTGTGCCACGGGAATCTCCGCCAGTCTAAGCGTCACTCCGCGCGCACCTCGCTCGCCTGAGACAATTTCCAGCGCTTTGCGTCCGGGAAGGCCCAATTGCTTCGCGCTCGCCTGAGTGAAAAGCTTGGCCATCAACCCAACCTGTCCCCTTGCCGAATTTCGGCCACACCGCCGCCTTGAATCCGATCCAACTGTTTGAATATCTCCGCGGATTGTCTGGCAATCGAATCGGCCACGGCGCTCAACATCTTACGGGCTTTTTCCACGGTGGCGTGCTGCGGGCTGCCGTACCACCCGGTCGGGGCGATGGAGCGCACGTCGGTCAGCACCGGCTGGTAGGTGCGCGTGCGCCTGAGGGCGTCGATGCGCTGGCCGTGTTCGTGGTCCGAAGAATTTTCGATGCGATCCAGGTGGACCAACTCCGGGCGGCAGGCCAGTACCGCCAGCGTTTCGATCTCACCGCCGTGCGTCAGGCCACCGCATTCCTTGCCGAAGAGTTCCTCCACCACGAAATGAGCCTGCACCGTCAAGACGGTCATCCCGTGCTCGCGGTGCAGGAGATCCGCGGCCACGCCGAGCGGAGGTGTGTTCAGCTCATGCCAATTCAGGATCAGAAGATATTTTGCGCCGTGCTGTGCTGCAGAAGCGCACGTCTCTTTCACGACCCGCATGTAAGTGTCCGGAGAAAGGGTGATCGTGCCTTCAAACGGCATATGCAAAGGTGTCACGCCCAAAGGACCGCCGGGAAGCACTAGTCCGTCCATGCGCTCCGCAACTGCATGCGCGATGACGTTTGACGCGAAGATATCGGTCCCTGTCGGCAGATGCGGGCCGTGCTGTTCCACACTCCCCTGCGGAAGAATCACAAGCGGGTTCTTCTTCAACTGCGCCGCGATCTCCGGCTGCGTCAATTCAATAAAATACCGGCTGGGCAGCATCGGGGCTCCTGTCAAACGGTGACCTTGCTGATTGCCTGGCGCAGAACATCCGCGATGACCACACCTTGTCCATGCAGTTCAATGGATCGCAGCGCGGCATAAACAACGGCCACGGCAATGTTTCCATTGTGCGCGTTTAGTTCGTTCGCTTTTCCGGTGCGGCAACTCTCGGCAAACATTTCCAGTTCGGCCCGGAACATGTCGCTTTCCGGCACGGGCAATTCTTCGCGCTTGGCGTAACCATCCGTCCCACGCTGAATGTACAAGGTGGATTTCTTGTGCAACTGGTCCGGCGTATCCCACGTTTCAAAATCAATTTCGAAGTGCATTAGCCCTTTGGAGCCAAAGACGCGCACCGCGAACACTCCAGGGGAAGTCCAGCACGCACCCACATAGCCGACCTTCCCATCGGCAAATTTCAAGAGCGTCATTGACTGGTCGTCCACTTCGGCTCCAACAGGGGAAAGTTTCGAAGCCATGGCGCTCGCTTCCGCAATCTCCCCGCCAAGATAATGCAGAACATCGAACTGATGTATCGCGAGCTGGGAAAGCGGGCCTCCTGGCGCGCGGTGTTTGTACCAGCGCCACATTTTCGGAGTAAGTTCGAGTGCCCGGTTGTTGGAGAAATTCGCTTCAATGAACGCCACGCGGCCCAGTTCATCCTTATCGATTGCTTCACGGATTTTGCGAATGCCTGCCATTAAACGCGCGCTATGGCCCACCGTGACGGTGATTCCGTATTTTCTTTCGAGCGCTTCGATCTCCAGCCCCTCTTCGAGGGTGCTGGCGATTGGCTTCTCCGTATAGACGTGCTTTCGCGCTTTGGCGACTGCGGCTGCCAAGGGCAAGTGCTGCTCGTTAGGAACCGTGAGAATCACGCCTTCGATCGACGAGTCGCCAAGCAGGTCCTCCATGCTCCGGACTGAGGGAATGCCCATTTCTCCCTGGAAGGTGTGGCGCTTCTCTTCCGAACGGCTGTAACCGGCCACGATTTTAATCTTTTCGGATTTTGCCGCAGCGCAGGTCAGTACTTTTGCCCAACGGCCGAGTCCAACGATGCCGACGTTAACGGGAGAAACACTCACACAAAACCTCGTCAGTAGGGCAGGCCAAAAGGCTTGCACTTTGCCATATTCTGGTAGTACCATAATACGAGATGATGCGCCCGTCAAGCCCTTTACCCACGTCCTCTCGTGCTCTTACCCCCATCCGAAAATCCGCTGCACCTCTGCGTCGCCAAGTGCTGGACGAGTTGCGACAGTCGATTATTTCCGGCCGCCTCAATCCCGGCGACCGGCTGATCGAACGCGAGTTGATCTCCATGATGGGAGTTTCGCGCACGGTGATTCGCGAGGCGTTGCGCCAGTTGGAGTCGGAAGGACTGGTCGCCATCATTCCCAACAAAGGCCCGGTAGTGCGCGCTCTTACAGTAGAAGAGGCGAGAGACTTATACGCCATACGAGCTGTTCTTGAAGGACTGGCAGCGCGCTTATTTGTGGAGAATGCCACCGACGCCGAGGTGGAAAAGCTGGAGAATGCTCTTGGCGCCGTCGGTGATGCCTACGATGGGGGTGATCCCGCGCGCATCCTGGAAGCGAAGAACAGGCTTTATGATGTCATTTTTGAGGGCGCCCGCAGCGAGACGCTTTCCTCGATGATTGCCATGTTGCACGTGCGCATCCGGCGCTGGCGTGCCTTGGGACTGAGTCACCCCAAGCGCTCGCCGGCCCGCTCCAGGGAAAGCATGGCTGGTATGCGCGTGATGCTGAAGGCGATTCGCGTGCGGGACGCTGCTTTGGCAGAACGCGCCATTCGTGACGAGGTAATGAAGGCTGCGAAGGAAGTCACGCGCTTGCTGGCCAAGGACGATTCCACTTCTGTGAATTTTCCGACGGTTGGTTGATACTCCCAATTTGGAATCTGTGAGGGAACTCTGATGGCAACGCACTTCATCGTACACGACAAGTCCGATTCGGTTGGCGTGGTTGTGGTGGAAGACCTCAAGCCCGGCGACGATGCGACCGGCTGGATCATGGAGACCGACGAAACTATCACCCTTAAATCCCGGGATGCGGTGCCGCTGGGCCACAAGATTGCCCTGCGAGAAATCAAGAGCGGCGAAACGATCTTGAAGTACGGTTACGACGTGGGTCGTGCGGTTGCTGACATCGGCAAAGGGCACCACGTGCACGTACACAACATGAAGACAAAGAGGTGGTGACTATGGGGCGCTACGATTTTTGGGGCTATCGCAGGGCTAACGGCCGGGTAGGAATCCGCAATCATGTTGTCATTTTGCCGCTCGACGATCTCTCCAACGCCGCGGCCGAGGCTGTGGCCAACAACATCAAGGGGACGCTAGCGCTTCCCCATGCCTATGGCCGGTTGCAGTTTGGCGAAGACCTGGAACTGCACTTCCGCACGTTGATCGGCACCGGCTCGAATCCAAACGTCGCTGCTTGCGTGGTCATCGGGATTGAACCTGGCTGGACCGGCCGCGTTGTGGACGGTATTGCCAAGACCGGCAAGCCCGTGGCGGGCATCGCGATCGAAGGACAGGGTGACATCAATGCAATTGCGGCTGCATCGCGCAAGGCCAAAGACTTCGTGCAGTGGGCGAGCGAAAAGCAGCGGGAACTTTGTTCTATCGACGAGCTGTTCATTTCCGCCAAGTGTGGCGAGAGCGACACCACCTCGGGCCTGGCGTCCTGCCCGACGGTCGGCAATCTGATCGACAAGTTGGATCCGCTCAAAGCCACTACCTGTTTCGGAGAAACTTCCGAACTCACGGGCGCCGAACTGGTGTGTGCGAGCCGCGCCGCGACGAAAGAAGTGGGCGAGCGCTTCATGCAGGTGTTCCGTGCGTATCAGGAAGTGATCGAACGCCACAAGACCAGCGACCTTTCGGAGTCTCAGCCCACGAAAGGCAATATCGCGGGCGGCCTCACAACCATTGAAGAGAAGGCTTTCGGGAACCTGCAGAAAATCGGCAAGAAAACCAAATACATTGATGTGCTGAAGCCTGCCGAAGCGCCTGCGAAGGGCCCCGGACTCTACTACATGGACACTTCCTCTGCGGCGGCCGAGTGCGTCACACTGCAGGCCGCGGCGGGATTCGTGGTGCACCTGTTTCCCACGGGGCAAGGCAATCTGATCGGAAATCCCATCGAGCCGGTTATCAAGTTGACCGCCAATCCGAAAACGGCGCGCACCATGAGCGAACATATCGACCTGGATGTTTCCGGAATTCTGCGACGCGAAATGACGCTGGACGAAGCGGGAGACAAATTGATCGAGATTATGTTGCGCACCTGCAACGGGCGGCTGACCTGCGCGGAAGCGCTGGGACACCGCGAATTTGTAATGACGAAACTGTACCAGAGCGCCTGATCACGCGATTCCGCAACGTGCCGATGAAGAACGAAAAAGCAGCAGCTAAGCTGCTTCCCCCTGTTTGAAGGCCGCAGGTAATTCGAAGGAAATCACGTCACTAAGAGGCCTTAGCAGCGGCCGCCTGAATCGTAGTCTGGTAACTGATGGCCATCACCCACTGACCATCGCGCTTGATCCACAAGCGGCTCACATGAACGGGCTTGCCGCTGTAGGGCTGGTGCAGACACGTCATGATCACCGCATCGCCAAAATCAAACATTTTGGCAGAAACCAGCGGCGAGGGAGCGGAACCCACCCCGCTCTGCTTCTGTTTGTTGAGAGTCTCCATGCGGCCGCTCTTTGAAATCGGGTGATCGCTGTTCGAACTGATTTGCACGAATTCCTCGGCGATGTGCGGCGCCCAAGCGGCGGCATCGTGAGCGGCCACTCCGGTTTCAAGCGCCTGCCAGGAGGCGATGATGGCTTTCTCGGCATCGTTGGCGGGCTTAAAAGGAACTGTCTTGCAGGGATTTTCGCATTCCTTTACGCCAGAACCGGAGCTCGCAGGCGGCTGGTCGAGTTGTCGCACCTCCTGGTAGACGAGTAACTTCCAGCCGCCTGCCCGTTCCACCCAAAGACGTAAGACATGCATTTTGCCGCTGCTGGCACTGACCGCGGCCACATCGCCATAGCCCCGCTCGCTGATGTCCACGCCATTCTCATCCCCAAGTGCTGGCTTGGGCAGCGCGTGAAGCACCTCACTGGCGCTTTGCGTTTTGCCTTCCGCATCGGTCCAAGTGAAATCCGTATCCAGGAACTTTGCCGCCGCGCCAGAGTCGCCCTTGGCAGCGGCTTGAATGAATTGCTGATCGCTTGGGAGAACCCGCGGGTCGTTCTCAGATACAGCAGCAGATTGAGCGGGAACACAGAGAGACATACCGACCAACGACAGCGCGAAGGCGAACGCACATAGGAACTGAGTCTTCATCGACCGAGGATCCTTTCACTGCGAATTCGAATCAGTATCGGAGGCAAAGAAAAGGGCCGGATTTGTGTCCGGCCCCTTCCTGAGCCCCTGACCTGAACCAGCGAGCTAGAACGTGAATTTCAGACCCAACTGGATGGCGCGTGCCCCGCCTGAGCCGAGGACGGGGTTGACCGCCGCGACGTCCGGGGTAGCGCATCCGCAGCCGAAGTTCCCGGGCACCGTGGGATCGGAAAATCCTCCCGCAGGCCCATAACCGCTTGTGCCGCCCCAGGGGTTGGCAAAGTTGGGATGATTGAACAAGTTGAACATCTCGGCCTTAAACTGCATGTTAAGGCGCTCCTTGAACTTCCACGACTTGGCGATTGAAAAGTCCACGTTGCGGAAGCCGGTATCGCGGAAGATGTTGCGCCCCATAGTGCCGAAAGTGTTCATCGCGTTCGGAACCATCACCGATTTCCCGTTCTTGCTGACATAGCACCCGGCAGTCTGCAGCGTTCCCTGGTCGGGGGCCTTCGAAGAGCAGGCTGTCCAGTATGCCGCTGACTGCGCTTGTGAAAAATTAACGGTCTGCGCCCCAGCATTGAAATTCTGGAAGCAGCTTGCTTGCGTGGGGTCGCTCGCGACTGGGTCAGAGCAGGCAATGATGGAATTGGGGCCTCCCGACTTGAAGTTCTTCGGATTGCCGAAGAAGTCCCAGCGGTCCGTGCCCTCACCCGAGTTGCTGAATCCATACGTGGCGTTGTAATCGATGACATTCCAGGGCTGCCCGCTCTGAAGCGTTATGATGGAGTTCAATTGCCATCCTTCCAGCAGTTGTCCCCAGGTCTTGATGCCCGGAATGTCATAGGTTAAAGACAGCGTGAAGCGATGCGTGATGTCGAAGTCGCTGTTCCCGTAATCCGCTCCCGGATGCAGGCTGTCCTGCGGCAGATACTGGTTCCAGTTGAAGGACATGTTGTCCAGCGCATGCGAGTAGGTGTAACCAGCCACAAAGCTAAAGCCGTGGTAGTTGCGTCCGGTCAGCGTGAGTTGCAGTCCGTTATAGTTTGACCGGAAGAGGTTGGACATAACGTTGATGTATCCCAACCATGGGAACTGACTGAAGTACGCTCCTGGTCCCGGAGCGGCTCCCGTTGTTCCCACCACGGGTTGGTTGACGTCACGGATGCCCGTGAGCCTGTCGCCATGGTTACCGACATAGTTGGCGTCAAGAGAGAGATGGGAGGAGAACGCGTGTTGCAGACCGAAACTCCAACTCATCACGTACGGAGTCTTGTAATTCCGGTCCATGCCAAGGATGGAGCAGGGATTGGCGGTGCTACACACCACCTGGCTTGAGGAGTTTGCCGGAAACACAGGATTAGACGCCGTTCCAGGCCAAGGCAAGCTCGGGGGAGGATTTATTACGATCCCCGTCGTCACGATATTGCCCATGGACCCCGCCGGCGCAACGACCGTCGAGCCGTTCATAACTTCGGCGCCGGTTGGAATTACGCCAAGGCCGAGGGTCGGCGCGTTGTTGGTATTCTGCTGGGAAAGAAACGTGTTCATCGTCAGAAGTTCGTAGGAAATCCCGAAGCCCGATCGCACGATGGTCGTGCCTTTACCCGTGACGTCCCAAGCAACGCCCACGCGCGGCGCAAAATCGGTATGGTCGGGATTGTACATAGACGAGATGCCCTTCCCCACTTGCACCATACCGGTAGGCGAATTCGGATCGAAGTTGCCAAGCAGATCGTTCGCCTCGGAAGGCGGGGTGCTGTATTCGTAACGCACACCGAGGTTCAGCGTGATTCTCTGACGAACCCGCCAGTCATCCTGGAGGAAAGCGGCAAAGCCGTACTGCGTCATATGGCGTTCCGGCGAACCGAGGACCGGATCCGAACTTGTAGCGAGGAGCCGGAGTTGCGTGATGTTACCAAGGAGAAAGTCCTCTAAACCTGTTGAGGGATTACCACCGACCGTCGTCACCGGACCTTTGAACCTTATATCTCCTCGGGCCCGGCGCCACGTGGCCTGATCCACCTTGATGTCGCGGAACTGGCCGCCGAACTTCAGAGCATGCTTGCCCACGTTGTAAGTGACCTGGTCAACAATGTCGTAAGTGTTGTCAGGGCCCACGAATTTCGGGAAGCTGAAGAAATTGCCCATGGCGGTAAAGCTACCGACAGTAATGGAAGGCAACCCGCCAATGATGGGATTCGTCACTCCGGTATTCAGTCCGTAGCCAGCCGCGGGCTTGCTCTGATCTCCGGGGGTAATACTTAAATAGTAGCGCGTGTAGCCAAAGCGAAATTCGTTGGCCCACTGGGCGCTAGGAGTCCAGGTCCAGTGTCCAGAGGCGGCTTGCGCTCGCGAGTGAACGTGGGTCAGGAAGGCGGCATTGGTATAGGGAGTATCTTCCCCAACGAGATTGTCATTCCCCAGGAAGTACGAACCACTGATGGAGTGCCGGTCGTTGATGTGGTAATCGACCTTGCCAAGGCCGTTGCGGGACTCGTTCGTATTGGTGTACGTCGGATCGATATTCGTGCCCTGAGTATTATTCGCGCCGAAAAGAGCCGCAGTGCAGGTCCCAGACGTGTATGGCCCATTCGCGGGACAACCCAACAACGATAAGCTCGCAGCGTTGAGGTTTGCCCTCTGGGTCGGATCGGCCAGGATCGCATTGATTGCGTCCGGGATACTGTTTGCCGGATTTCCGCCGAGAGTTTGCGTTGTTGGTACGGTAATCAGAAGGTTGCTACCCACGGTGTAGCGCTGTTCTTCGTACCCGCCAAACCAAAACAGTTTGTCCTTGACGATATGGCCACCGGCCGTACCACCAAACTGCTCCAACGAAACCGGGACCTTGGGCTGCGAAGTGGGATTGAAAAAGTTGCGCGCATCGAACGAATCAGAGCGGCCGTAAGCATAGGCGCTGCCGTGGATTTCATTCGTGCCGGACTTGAGGCCGACGCTGGTGACCGCGCCGGTCTTCCACCCGAACTCAGCCTTCGGATTCACCTGCGTATTGAACTCCTGAATGGCGTCGACAGGAAGAATGGTCGCCGCGTCGCCGATCACCGCAGCGGCATTGGTAATGCTGAGTCCCATGAAAGCCTCGTCGTTGGGCAACCCGTCCACGAGATAGCCAACGCTTTCTGGCCGGCCGCCGTTGGTGCTCTGGGTCCACGGCCCACCGCCGGGATAAACCTCAACACCCGGGCGTAGAGTGAGCAGGTTTTGGTAATTCCGCCCGTTCAGCGGGAGATCGTTGATGATCTCATTGCTCAGGGTGCCACCGAGCGTGGTTGTCGTTGTGTCGACCAGGGGGGCTTCCGCAGTGATGGTTACGACTTCGTTGGAGGAACCCGTTTGCAGGACGACATCAACGTTAAGATCTTTGCCCGTTTCCAGCAGGAGATTTTGGCGCTCAAAAAGCTTGAAGCCCTTGGCTTCCGTGCGCAAAGTGTACGTGCCTGGCAGCAGACCAACTGCCAGATAGCTTCCGCTACTGTCCGTCACCAAGTTACGGGTTGTGCCCCTCTGCACATCCATGATGGTAATGTTGGCGCCCACGACATAACCGCCGGATTGGTCCGTAACCACCCCCAAAATGCGACCGGTATTCCCCTGCGGGAAGGCCGGGGAACCAGCGAGAAAGACAAGTGCGATTACGCCAAGAACCCCAAGACACTTCCACGTCCTGGCAAAAATGAACATGACTCACCCCTATGAAATAGACTGCCCAGGAAACCTATCCCCCCAAATGGTATAGCCGCTGTACCATCATACAAGCCTGCTTGTCAACTATTTCCTTAATCTTCCAACGCCAAAATCCTGATGCGAGGCGAAGTCTACAATAACTGGTATACTGGACTGACCAATAGTGATAGCCAACAGCACACGCCCCTCGCCATTCAGAGAGACCACAACCCGGTCCGAAGCAATTGCAAATAAACCTAGTTGCATGGCCAAGCGGGATTCCGGGGTGCTGAGACCGCGACTCCAAGCTCAGCCCGTCTCCACGTGTTCGTCAGGTCACGCCCTTCCCCTTCCAGATAGCGGCCCCGCTCGCTTTCCCAACTCAATCTTGCACCGTGTAAATCCAAATTTCCGCACCATGATCGGCCCGGGCCGGCACACCGAGGAAAAACCGGTCAAAGCCCTTATGGCCCTTGCCGAAATACCCGGCCGTGCGCGCACCCAAGGCCGAATTCACTTTGGCGAGCAGGTGGTAGTGGTCGGCGCCCGTTTGCTGAAACACACTGATGTACCCTTCGCCCCCGGGGACATAAATGCGTTGTCTTCCCGAATCGTAGTAGACCTCGTCGGCGTCCTGGACGCAGGGCAGTGCCACAATCTGGAGGCCCGAAGTGGTGTCAAAAACGGCAAGGCGCGGGGGTTCGTGAGTGGCCACAAACAAGCGATGACGAGCCTCATCCAGAGCCATTGGAAAATTGTGCTGCAGTTTGAGTGGCCAGCGAGCGATGGCGCCGCTCTTACGATTGATCACCGCGATCTGTTTCAAATCCGGAAGATTCACATAAATGTTCGGACCGGCGGATTCCAATTGGAAGGATTCCGGGTGGGCGCCCAATTTGAACTCTTTTTCGAGTCGCTCATTAGTGCTGGCATCCACGGTGCCAATGGCGCCGGTTTCGTCCTCCCCAAATCCGACATAAACGAGGTGCTCCGCCGGGTCGTAGCGGAGATTATCCACGTCACCGTAAAAATCGATCTCCTTAATCAGATCGAAGCTCTCACCGTCAAAAATCCTAAGCTTGCCCTTGCTGCTGGCCACAAACAGTTTTTTCGCGTCAGGGGCATACACGACTCCCTGCGGATTGGGTATCCCGGCGATGCTTCGAGCACGCAGGCGCGCGCTGATGTCGATCACTTCAACGCTGTTGTTTCCCAAAGCTGCGACAAAAAGCCGGTTCTTCCCGTCGTAGCCGAAATGGTCGAAGCGGCCCTGCACGCCCGGAACGGGGATAGCTTCCGTTAGAACGAGTGGACGAGCGGCTTCCGGTGTGCTTGTCTTCTGCGCCAACGCGGGGATGGAGAATTCGCTTAGAAGCACAACGAGGCCAAGGAACGACGACATTCGATACAAATCGCCTCCAATGCCGAATGCAGTGATTCCGTGAACGAAAAGCGGTGGAATAGTAGCCCAGCAAGTGGGAAGGAGCAAATACGGGTTTCCTTCGGTGTTTCCCAAACGGCACGGCTCTTTCCCTAGTCAATCGCTGCTATTTGAAGTGATCTATTCGGTTATCGTCTGGATGAGCAGGATTGCCCCGATGCCAGCCAAGCCAACGTAGACGTATTTTAGAAAGCTGTCCCCACGCAAGCGATGGTTCAACACCCTTCCGATCAGGATCGCCGGGATCAAAGCGGGCAATGAGATCAGGAAATAATGCGTCACCACAGGAGTCCACAATCCTCTCCACCAATATCCGGCCATTCCGAGAACGCTTGCCGGAAGAAAGTACCCTTGCAAGGTTGCGCGGAAGTGCTGCGCGGACCAGCGGCGCATCGCACCGTAGACGACCAGCGGCGGTCCGTTCATTCCATATGCGCCGCCAAGCACCCCGGCAACAAAGCCGCAGCCGAGGAGCCACACCGAGCTTTCTTTTCTGAGCTCAGGAGGATTGCGGCCAATCAAAGAGTACGCCGCGAACGCCATGATCAAGATAGCCAGGGTTATCTTGACGGCGCGTTGATGGCTGCTGGTTAGCAAAGCCAGGCCCAGGGGAATGCCAAAGAGCGTGGCAAAGATCAGCCATCCTGTGCTCTGCACATGGATCTTCCGCCAATCTTGGAAAACAACCACGGCAGCGATCATGATGGATATCAGTACTGCCAGCGGAGCGGCAACTCCGAGGGGAAGGCGTAAAGCGAGCAGGGGAACAGCAAATAGCGCTTCGCCAAATCCAAATGTCGATCGAATCAAGGTCGCGACAAACACCACGAGTAGAACATGCAGAGTCGTGGCATCCATTACTCTGCCCACCCGTCGATGCAAGAGACTATGCGGAGGTGCTCATTCGCCACTTCGTCATTTTAATGGAAAGCGAAGAAAAAAACCGAGGGGTTTCGAGCTGAGTTGACCAGAGAGCTGCTCAGAACACTCGTGCTTGTGATACACTCTGCCCATGAAATCCGAGCAAAAACTGGAAGCGCCACGTGAGGAAACACGTAAGAAAATGCGCCCAGTCACACGCGCGGAGTTCACCAGGCTCGTCCAGAAGGCGATCCAGACACCCAGCAAGAAGGTTTCTGCAAAACCCAAGCGTCCTGAAATTCACGGTTCAGCCGCGGAGTAAACTGGGGCTTTTCCCATTACTGAGATGTGTTGAGTTGTCGGGGTCCCTGCGCCCAGATCTAAGCATCCTCTCCGAGTTCGGCGGAATGCTCTTGCCGCGGAAGCTCAAGTTCCGCCATCCGCTTCCCGTCTCTCCGAGGAGCTTCCAGAAACAGCAGTTCCAATATCTGACCGCGAGAGCGCCATGCGGTTTTATAAGTAACGCCTGTCTCCCGCTGAATTTGTTTGGCAGAGATGTGGCCGCCAGTCGAAAGAAGTAGGTACAGAATATAAAACCAGGTTCTGAGCGGCGTCGTGCTCTTCGTGAAGATGGTTCCCGCCAGCGGATAAATGTGACGGCCGCAGTGATTGCAGGCGTACGCTTTTCGACCGGAAACACGGTAATGTTTGCGCGTGACCCCACACTTCGGGCAGTGGGCCATACCTTGGGGCCAGATTTGCTGTTTGACATATTCCAGACACACGTCATCCGTAGGGAAGTCCCGAAAAAGATCCGCAGACGTGTAGAACAGTTCCCCAGAGGAAGTTCCTTCTGGAAGTTGGAGAGTAGAAGGCAAAGAGGGCGAAGAAAGAGGATCACTTGCCTTCAAGGGATAAGGCCCTGCTGTGCTATCCGCGAGGAGCGAAGGCGAACCAGGTGTTTCGGGAAGCCCCTTTGCGTTTTCGCCCGTGGACTGGACAGCGACTCGGTCGCTCCTCGGAATGTTGACCTCGATTCTGATGACAAAGTCATCGCGCCAGACAAACCGGCAAACTGCGAGCCCATGCTCTTCCCACTCGACTTGGCGGCCAAACTTTCAGAGTTGCGAGTGAATCACCCACCAATTACAGAACATGGGTTACTCGGACTAACTATCCCGGGTAACTAAAAAGTGGAATTTTCGAGTCGTCACACGTCGCTAGACAGCAATCCCCCGAGATTGCGCCCCAGGACAGCTAGCTTGGCGCTGCACGTTCCCTACCGAACGTCTCAACTAATGCTAAATTGATGAGTCACATAGTGGTTTGGCCGCAGCACGGACCACGAACAGGAAAGTTGTTGCGCAATGAGGGCAAGCAACTTTCGATTTTTGTCATCTGGCAAGCGCAGAATCCTCAACTGCTGTTGCAGTTCTTACTTGTCTTGATTGCATAGAATGCTCTGGTACGTAGTTCCGTTTGCAGAAGCAGCGCTAACGTCAGAGGACGAACGATTGGGCTGGCGGTGTTTGTTCGCAAGCTATCGTGGAAGGGTCAGCGTTCGATTCTCGCTCCGGCTCCCTTCATCAGCTTCAAGACTTCATCAAGTGTGACCATTGTGGTGTCTCCAGGGGTGGTCATTGCTAGCGCGCCGTGCGCGGCTCCGCATTCCACCGCCCATTGGGGGTCTTTGCCACTGAGGAAGCCATAGATCAGGCCCGAGGCAAATGAATCTCCACTGCCAACGCGATCGAGGATTTCCACGTTTTCGCGCTCCGTGGCCTGGAAAAATTCGCCATTGCAATAGCAGATGGCACCCCAGTCATTGCGCGTAGCGGTTCTGGCCTTGCGAAGAGTTGTGGCAACGACCTGGAACGGAAATTCCTGCACGACGGACTGGATCATCTTTTTGAAACCATCGGCTTCGAAGCTGGTGAGGTGCTGGTCCATGCCCGGGACTTCAAAGCCGAGCGCGGCCGAGAAATCCTCTTCGTTGCCGAGCATGACGTCCACGTAAGGAGCAAGCTTGCGATTGACCTCCTGCGCGCGTTTCTTTCCCCCAACTGCCTTCCAAAGAGAATCGCGATAGTTGAGGTCGTACGAGACCACGGTCCCGTGTTTGCGCGCCGCCTGCATGGCCTCGAAAGCCACTTCCGGCGTCGTTGCTGACAACGCGCAGAAAATTCCGCCGGTGTGGAACCATCGCGCGCCGAGCGAGCCGAAGATGTGTTCCCAGTCGATCTCCCCTGGTTTGAGCTGAGAAATCGCTGTGTGCCCGCGATCCGAGCACCCGAGAGCAGCGCGGAAACCGAATCCGCGTTCCGTGAAATTCAATCCGTTGCGGACCGTGCGGCCGACGCCGTCATACGGAACCCACCGCACCAGCGATTGGTCGACGCCACCCTGGTAAATCAGGTCTTGCAAGAGGCGTCCCACAGGATTATCCGCGAAGGCGGTCACAATGGCGGCGTCCAAACCGAAGCATCGCTTCAATCCACGCGCGACGTTGTATTCGCCGCCGCCTTCGTACACGTCAAAGCTCCGCGTTGTCCAGATCCGCTTCTCGCCCGGATCAAGTCGCAGCATCACTTCGCCGAGACTCACCATGTCCCAGCGGCATTTCTCTCTCGCCCTGAGCTTGAGTGTCATGCGATCTCCTCTGAGGCTCAGATGGAACGCGCGGACGCACTCGTGGCTAGGGAAGCGTGAAGACAAAAAGCGCGGAACCTGCGCCAATGGCCACGTATTGTTTTCCATCAATGGCGTAGGTCATGGGCGCGGCAATCACCGCGCCGCCCATCTGAAAATGCCAGAGCGGCTTGCCTGTCGTTGCATCCAATGCAATGAAATTTCCTTCCGAGTCCCCGGTGAAAACCAACCCGCCGGCCGTAGACAAAACGCCGGACCAACTGGGTGTGACGTGTTTAAACTCCCACTGCTTCTCTCCCGTAAGTGGATCGATCGCTCGCAAGGCACCCCAATAAGGCTCCGCGTCGGCGGCCGGAAAATAGGCGCTTCCATAATAGGCGTGACCCGGCTCATTCTCTTGCGGGGCAGTGCTGAAGATGTCGCACTGTTCCCGAGCGGTAACATAAAAGAGGCGCGTCTGGGGATCGTACGTTGGAGACATCCAATTGGTGCCGCCCGCTGCTCCTGGACAGACCAGATTCCCTTCCAAAGTCGGCGAACTCCCTTTTGTGGCCGCCGGCCGGCCTTCTTCGTCCTTTGAATCACTCCATGTTGTTTTAATGTAGGGCTTTGAAAAGATCAGCTTTCCTCTAGAACGGTCAATGAGATAGAAAAAGCCATTGCGGTTAGCGTGGGCAATCAGTTTTTTCCCGTCGAGGTCAATCATCACTGGGACTTGTGTGGAGTCCCAATCGTGCTCGTCGTGCTTCGTGTATTGGAAATACCAGTTGAGTTTGCCGGTATCCACGTCCAGAGCCAGCAGGCAATTGCTGAATAAGTTGTCGCCCTCGCGCTGGGCGCGGCGATTGGACGGTGCGGGGTTGCCGGTCGGCCAAAAGAGCTGATTGGTCTCCTTGTCAAACACGCCGGTGATCCAAGCAGCGGCGCCGCCGATTTTCCAGGAATCTCCCGCCCAGGTTTCGTGGCCCTTTTCCCCTGGCCCCGGCGTCGTATAGAAGCGCCATTTGCGCTCGCCNGGTGTTGGCATCGTAAGCATCAATGAAACCGCGGATGCCGTATTCTCCGCCGGAGATGCCCACCACCATCAGATTTCTTACAGCAAGGGGAGCCAGCGTGAAGCTATAGCCTCCTCGATAGTCGGTTGCCACGACGTTCCAGACCACATTGCCGGTCTTTGCATCGAGGGCAAGCACATGCGCATCCAGCGTGCCGAAGAACACCTTATCGCCAAGAATCGCCACGCCTCGATTGACGTGTCCACAACACGGCCGGATGTCG
>OCOJ01035246.1_pt1 | contig 16869 bp, 13 predicted proteins | sample 1539251 | NCBI WGS metagenome assembly OCOJ01 (sample SAMN01911457, study PRJEB22624) | soil metagenome | biome: Soil | place: Malaysia | collected 2012-04-30 | depth RA_metagenome m | reverse complement strand
AGTCCGAACAATTTCTGCTGCAACACACACCAGAGGACCCACAGCATTATGTTGAGCTTGCTCAACTTCAGGCGCAGCAAGGGAACTCGTCAGACGCGATCCAGAGCTGGCAAAGGGCTTTGCATCTGTTCGAAGCAAAGAACGATCTGAAAGGCGCGGCAGCGACGCACCTGTTGTTAGCGCTGACATTAATGTCTCGGAAAGGCTCGAACGACGATGCTCGTGAAAATCTGGAACAGGCCCTAACGCTCTACGGACAGCTAAGAGATCGGGAAGGGCAAGCGAGAGCCTCTCTCTTTATGGGACAACTTTACAGCAATAACAAAGACACCAAGAAGGCCAAAGAGTACTTTGAGAGAGCCCTCAGATTATCGCGTGAGTTGAAGAAAGCTGATCTGGAAGCAGGTGTGTTGTCAGAAATTGGTCAGGCATACCAGCGTTCTGGAGTTCCGGATTCTGCTCTTGAATACTATAGGAACTCGGCCGCCGTCTATCACAGCACGAATGATCTTGCGAACGAAGCGCTTCAGTTGAATAACGAAGCTTGGGCCTTGAATGATCTGCATAACACCGATGAAGCTTTTGAAACTGCACTTAAGGCCAAACGACTTGCCGACACCAGCGGCTCTTGGTCAGCTCGATATTCGATCCGTCGGACGTTGGCGGCGGGTTACCTGAACCGCGGCGAATTTGAAGAAGCCTTGGCCGTTTTGCAAGAGGCCATCACGATCAGCGATTCAGCGCATCAGCCGCTGAGCTCCGCACAAGCAAGGTTGACGTTAGCGGAAGCCTTCATCGACGTTGGCGGATGGGCGGAATCCCGTGATTCTGTCAATGCCGCCCTGCCTATTTTCCGACAGTTCCATGACACAGACAGCGAGATCACGTCTTATATCGAACTCATGGACATATACGGTGCGCGTGAGTCAGACCTCAAAGATCTTGATAAAGCGCTGGAAAATTATGAGGCGGCCTATCGCAGAGTGGGGACCGACGATCCGGCACGCACGGCAGGGCTGGCACTGGACGTCGAAGAGATTTACTGGCAACAGAAGCGCTTNCAAAGAAGCCATCGCAAAGGTCGGCGAGGCTCTAGATTACTACGTGCGATCTAAGGACGACTGGGACGAAGCAAATGCTCTGATTACCCTCGCCGAGGCACAGCGTTCCAGTGGCGATGTTAAGGCGGCAGCAATCAGTCTCGGGCGCGCCGAACCGCTCGTAAACCGTATGCACAATTTTTATATGACCGGCCGCCTTCACTATGGCCAAGCAAACCTTCTGAAGGCGGAGGGAGAGTTCGAAAAAGCAGTTGAGCAATACCAACGGGTTATTGGTTTGCTGGAACAGGTCAAGGCCAGCAGCGATCCCGATGTACGGCGGAAAGCCTCTGAGAACTATGGGTTCATATACGACGAGTTGATCGATACCTATTATGCGATCAGCAGCAAAGACGTAAGGAACAAACTATCGGCGGCGGATAATGCTCTGCGGTACTGCGAGCTCAACAAATCTCGCATCTTTACCAATTCTTGGGGCAGAACCTTCATCGATGTCCTTGGAATGCAGCTTCCGGCTGACCTGCGCCAGCGTGAAAAAGCCTTGTCCACTCGCATTGATACCCTCCAGGCCGAACTGACGCAATCCATNGTCGAGCCAAGGACAGAGAATGGAAAGAGAACTTCGAGAGGAACTTGGGAGGACGAAAAGGGAGCAGTTGTCATTCGAAAATGAACTACGTCAGGCAAGCCCGGCGTATGCCGAGGCTCGGTACCCTGAGCCAGTTTCTATCTCAAGCTTGCCGCTTCATGCAGACGAGACATTCATCGAGTTCAAGATGCTAGATGAATCCCTTCTCGTTTGGATTATTTCTGGCTCTCAAGAAGGGCCGCGTTTGCAGGCTTTTTACAGGGTCGATCACCCGCGGCAATGGTATGAGGAACGCATTCTTGAAATCAGAGATGCGTTCAACCGTGGTCAGCCCACCGAGTTCGATCCGCAAATATCGGAGCAGTTGTTTGAGGGGCTGTTTCCCGCACCTTTTGCACAGTATGTGACCCTTGCTAAATCAATCGTATTTTTGCCGGACGACATTTTGTTCCTACTGCCATTCGAAGTACTGTCACCAATGGCCTCGAAATCGGAATATGTGCTACTAAGAACCCCCACATCTTACTTCCCATCGGCAGGTGCATTCCGGTTGTTGCGGGAAATCGTCAACACCAAGCGCGAGTGGCCAGAACAGTTTTTGGGCATGGCTGATCCAATCGTTTCAACGGACGACGACCGTTACGCTTCCGCCAGCATTCTCTCGACAGTCGAATCTTTGACACCACAATCCTCAGAGAAGCCAAGCCAACTCGCGGTGCGGTCGGAAATGTCAGTGGATGACCTTAAGACTAGAGGATATATTTTCCGTCGCCTGCCTAACACCGCCACTGAGGTGAGGAATATTGCNAGGTGAGGAATATTGCTGCCCTCTTTCCGTCCGCCGCAACGGTTCGCACAGGTGCAGACGCCAGGAAGCTAGAACTGCTCCAAACTGACCTCGGTAGGTTCAAGTTCGTCCATTTTGCGACTCACGGGTTCTTTCCCGTGGAACCCGGAATCAGAGAGCCCGCTCTGGTTCTCTCTTATGACGGAGAAGATGAAGGGCGGATGATGCTGACACTGTCGGAAATCCTGCAATTGAAATTGCATTCCGAGATGGTGGTCCTTTCGGCGTGTAACACGGGATCAGGACGTGTCACGCGAGCCGAAGGCGTTGCTAGCTTAGGAACGGCCTTCCTGGCGGCAGGAGCATCCAGCGTGACGGTCAGCCTGTGGAAAGTGGAGGATCAGTCCACNTTCGGTTCTCATGCAGGAGTTTTACCGTAATCTCCTGAAGGGGATGTCGAAAGATGCTGCTCTAGCCGCGGCGAGGTCAACTCTATTCTCCCAAGGCCGTACCAACCCCTTTTTCTGGGCCCCCTTCGTACTGACAGGGGAGTGAACACACTCTGTCCCACGTGTTGTTCGAAAGTTCGAAACCCTTTAACGCCAATTGCTCTAGCGTTCCGATCGCTCGGCATCACGCCGACGCGCAATAGAAGAACTGGNCTGACATTCCAACAGCCGGGATGGTCGACGAGATATTAGTCTGCAATCAATTACGTGGTCGTTGTGTGTCGGCAGTGTGCCTCTTAGGCCGCGTCGAGGAAGTACGCTTTCCTCCGGGAAATATTCCTCGCTGTGAGGACGTGGGGTCGGCGCGTCAGCGTAAAGCCCGTCCGCTGAAGGCGGACATGCCCTTGGTCATCGTGTGGTCAAACCAGACCCTGAAGTGGCTGCCGCCACAATCTCTTTTCAACACTCATGCGGATGTTTAACATATTGAATAATGATGCAGCAGTGGAATGGAATACGGCGATACAGCGCGGAAGAGCTGGATAGGATATTCATGGCGATCGCGCCATCGGCCGACCTGATCCTGCCCGCGCCACCTGGCCGGCTGGCTCCGGCCGTCGGGCCGGCCGTTTGCGTGTCCCTGCGCTATTCGGAAATTGTCCCGGAGACTGCCGATATCGAACAGCATTATTGGGATTTGCTGCGGCAGATCCCGATCACAGGCGGCATCGGCGTGCTCGCGTCGCTCAACAGCGTTCTGTCCGAGCATCGGGCCGGGCATCGCGATATACACAAAGTGCTCAACGCACGGTTTCTCACGAGCGACCTCGCCGCAAAAGTCGACGCGCGTGAGGTTGCCGGACCCGGCTTCGTCGGCGTGTTCACGCGCATCGGCTGCCTGCAGCTGATGCGGCACCTGCTGCTCTACGGCAGCCGGTCGGTGAAGCCGGCCGAGCAAAGCGAGAAACTTATCGGCGAACTCGCGCTGCTTACCAATGACTATGTTCAACTGGAAGCCATCCAGAATCCGTCGCGGCCCGAGACCCTGGAATTGCTGCTGTCGTTCCTGCCGGTGTGGGACGTTTACAATCCGCGCGAGCTGGCTTATGCGCTCGGCCGGACATTCACCATTCTCACCGGCATCCTGCCCGGCAATGATCCCGAGGTCCGCAGGCTCGCATCCCGGATCGGATTGAATCCGTCGAAGATCAGGATCGGTTCGCTGTCGCTGAATGATTTCATCGCGGCCGTGTTCGGCCTGTTCGCGTACGGACGGCAGCTGAAAGGTCCGGAGCATGCAATTTTCGACGTGCGCCGGATTTTCGCCAAGGTGGGATTTCCGTCCGGCATTCTGCGCAGGCTGGTGAATGACCGCGCTTTGTCCGCGATGGCCTTCAGGAAAAAACTGAGCGGCGGCGCGCCGCCCCGGCCCGTGGCGTTCGGAAAGGAACTGGGTCGCCGCTCGTTCCTGATGGAGAGCCTGAATGTCTTCCGGCAAAGCCCGCTTCTCAAGCTGGACCGGAACCGGATGCTTATTCTCGATCTCGATTTTCTGGTCGAGCTGCTGACCTCGGGCGTGTACTGGAGCATTTTCGACAGCTTGCCAAAAAATCTCCGGCCTGCGTTCAAGGAGATGTGGGGTCGTCTGTTTGAACTCTACGCTGTGGATTTGCTTGGAGCGTTTTATCCGCCCTTCTCGCGAATGCTGACCGCTGACCTGAACTACGATGCCGGCCAGGTTGACGCCATGCTGGACTTTGGGCAGGCGGCGGTAGTTTTCGAGATCAAGTCTTCGCTCCTGACGGAAGGAGCCAAGCGTAGTGGCGCGGCGGCGGATTTCGTCGCCGATTTCAATCTGAAATTCGTGCGCGACAACAAGGGCAAGGCGAAGGCGCTTGTCCAGCTGGCATCGTCGTGCCAGGCGATTGCGGAGGGCAGAATCCCGACCGTGATGAAGCCTGCCCGCATATATCCGGTGTGCGTCAGCGACGAACCAGCTGTCGAGAGTTTCTTTTTCACGACGTATTCGAACGAGGTGTTCCAGAAGGAAGTGACGGCGGGTCTGGGGATCCAGCCCGTCACCATGATGTCGGTCAACGAGCTGGAGGAGATATTGCCCTACGTGTCGGCCGGCTCGTTCAGCTGGGAGGAGCTGCTTGATGTTCGGCTCAATAACCTGAGCGGCGCATTCTCGGTTCATCAGGCGATCTACGATCTGCTGCGGCAAAAGGGACTGCCGACGATTAGGAATGAGAGGGTGCGCGAAGGTTTCGACGAAGCATGGCGCACCATAAACAGCCGCTACAAGCCGCCGGTGGCTGCTTAGCAGACAACGCAGAGGAGTGGGGCCTCGCCGTCAGTACAGCTCCATTCTTTTCTATGTGTTCGAGGGCTCCATCCTTAGCAAGTGGAAGGCGGAAAGTCCTGGTCCGCGGAAATCCCGTGACCTGCCATGATATAGACGGCTTTATTCCCGTACGGGAATGATCCTGGGCAATCAGTAAGCTTGTGCGATATTTGTTACCGTACGGGAATATTTAATTGACTTTGGCCCTCAAGACGGCATAATATTCCCGTACGGTAATATTTGGAGCGAATTCTTGAAATATACCCCTACCGAGATCGGGGAGTTGGTGCGGAACACGCGCAAGCGGCTCGGCGTCACCCAGAAAGACCTGGCCCTCACCGCCGGGACGGGGCTGCGCTTCGTCATCGATCTCGAACGGGGAAAGGAAACCTGCGAGCTCGGCAAATCGCTCCGCATCCTGCAGACCCTCGGCATCACGGTGACGCTGACGCCGCCGGCGGCCGAGGGCTAGGGCCATGGCCAGAACGCTCGACGTTTATATCGGCGACGACATTGTGGGCCAGCTGGTCCAGGACGACGGCGGCCAGATGTCCTTCACCTACGCGGAAGGCTGGCGCAACAAGCAGGGCGCCGTGCCTCTGTCCCAATCGCTGCCGCTGCAGGCGGAATCCTTCAAGGGCAAGGAATGTCGGGGTTTCTTCGGCGGCATCCTGCCAGAGCAAGAGAAGCGCGAGATCATCGCCCGCAATCTCGGCATCAGCGCGCGCAACGACTACGCGATGCTGGAGCGGATCGGCGGCGAATGCGCGGGCGCGGTCACTTTCATCCCCGCCGGCGGCGCGCTGCCGGAAAAACACTACGATTATCGCAAGCTCACCGACAAGGAACTTGCCGGCATCCTTCGGGAATTACCGAAGCGCCCGCTGCTCGCGGGCGACAAGGGCATACGCCTGTCGCTCGCCGGCGCGCAGGACAAGGTCGCGGTTCGCATCGCAGGCGGCGAAGTTTCATTGCCGCTCGGCGGCGCGCCGAGCACGCACATTCTCAAGCCGTCCGTCGAGCGTTTCGAGGGCGTTGTCTTTAACGAGGCGCTTTGCATGAAGCTGGCGGCGGCGGCCGGCCTGCCGGCGGCAGGCGTCGAGACGCGCAGCGTCGACGGCATCGATTTCCTCGTCGTCGAGCGCTATGACCGCCATCACGCCAAAACGGCCGACGGCAAGCCCACACTCGAACGGCTCCATCAGGAGGACTTCTGCCAGGCGCTCGGCTTCGTCTCCGAAATGAAATATCAGATGGAGGGGGGCCCATCGCTCAAGCAATGCTTCGCGCTGCTGCGCGACGTATCGAACGCGCCCGTGATCGATCTCGCCCGCCTGCTCGACGCGGTGATCTTCAACTATCTCGCCGGCAACAACGACGCGCACGGCAAGAATTATTCGCTGCTCTACAAGCCGCTCGAAAAGGGCGGACGCGAGACGATGCTCTCGCCTCTCTACGACATCGTCAGCACGGTCTACTATCCCGACCTCAGTCGCGACATGGCGATGAAGATAGGAAAGGAATATTCATCCGAGAAGGTCACGGCCAAGGATTTCGAGCAGCTGGCGGAAGAAGCGGGCCTCGGCAAGGCCCTCGTGCGGCGCCGCGTCCCCGAGCTCGCGGACACCGTCATCGCATCCCTGGCAAAAGTGCAGATCGCGAACGCGACTGCTGAGAAGGTCGCGGCGCTAATACGAGGGCGCTGCGAGAAGGCGCGAGGATTGCGCGAAAGCAAGTCATGAAGCCGCTTTTTCAGGCGAATTGCGTGGAATGAATGAAGGATGCGCGATACACACTGAGAGAAAGTCGGACAGGAGAGAGCGTTGCCGTTCAAGGGCCTGTTCATCGGCATCGACCGTTACGCATCGCCGGGAATTGACTGGTTAAGCTGCGCTCGCCGTGACGCCGCGGCTCTCCATGGCCTTTTCACCGACACGATGGGCGGAGAAACGGTTCTGCTGACCGATGGGCAGGCGACGCGAGCCGCGATAGAGGATGAGTTCCGGCGATTGGAGACCTCTGCGACCGATGATGTCGTGGTTGTCGCCTTTTCAGGGCACGGCTCGGAGACACATGAACTTGTCGCCTGCGATACCGACCCATACGACATTTCAGGAACGTCGATCCCGCTGACAACGCTCGGCGAATGGTGCGCGCGCATTCCGTGCCGCCGGCTGCTCATCGTGCTCGATTGTTGCTTTTCGGGCGGAATGGGCGCAAAAGCGCTTCAGGTCGACGCGCGCGCGCCCTCCTTGGAGTCGGTTGATGCTGAACTGAACAGGATCAGCGGAGAGGGACGCGTTGTTTTGACTGCGTCTGGACCGACCCAGCAGGCATGGGAAAGTTCCCGGTTCGGCCATGGCTTTTTAACCCTGTACCTACTCGAAGCCCTGCAGGGTCCGGCGGAAATCCGGGAGGGAGACCGAATCGGATTGCTGCGTTTGCTCGATTATGTGAGCCGCCGCGTCACCGACGCTGCAAGCAAGATCAGACATGAGCAACATCCAGCCATACGGGGAACTTTCGACGGCGAGTACAGCTGGCCCGTGATGATCCCGGGGGCGACATATCTAGCCGCATTTCCTGAATATGGTACTCCGGTCGCCGCGGCGGAAATCCCAAGTCTGGCGGCTTTCGGGTTTCCGCAGGCAGTCATCGACGCCTGGGCGGGCGACATTCCGAACTTAAATCAGCTGCAACTGCAGGCGATCAATGAATACGGCGTGCTGCGTGGCGATCATCTGGTTGCATCCGCGCCGACCTCGTCGGGCAAGACGATGATCGGTGAACTCGCGGCTATTAGAGGCGCTCTGGCCCGCCGCCGGACGCTGTTTCTGATGCCCCTCAAGGCGCTCGTCAATGACAAACTTCTTCACTTTCAGAGGGTCTACGGTCCTTTTGGCATTCGCACCGTCGAAGCCACCGGCGAAACCGATGATGTCACCCCGCTGCTGCGCGGCCGGTTCGACATTGCGCTGCTGACCTACGAGAAATTCGCTGCGCTTGCCCTGACGCATCCGCACATCATGGAGCAGGTGGGAACAATTGTCATTGATGAAGTCCAGATGATCGCGGACAAGAGCCGCGGTGCCAATCTTGAGTTCATCATGACTCTTCTCAGGATGCGCGCGAGAGAAGGTCTGGAGCCTCAGGTCATCGCGCTTTCCGCTGTTATCGGCGACACGAACGGCCTAGAACGCTGGCTGGGCGGGAGATTGCTCCGGAGGAACGAGCGCCCCGTGCCGCTCGATGAAGGAGTAGTTTGCCCGAATGGTCGTTTTAGATTCGTGGACGGAGACACCGGGCTCGAATCATCTCAGGAAAGACTGATCCAGCCGCTCTACGGTGAAGGCAAGCATCGCGACTGGGTCATTCCTCTGGTGCGGCGGCTCGTCAGCGAAAACAAGCAGGTCATTGTATTTCGCGAGACAACAGGCGAGACGCGGCATGGGGCGGACTATCTCGCGCAGGCGCTCGGTCTTCCGCCAGCCTCTGAGGCGCTCGCTGATCTTCCCGCGGGAGATCCTTCCCAGGCCACTCTCCACTTGCGTCAGACGCTTTCGAGAGGCGTTGCGTTCCACAACTCGCATCTGCGTCGGGACGAGCGGCGCGTAATCGAGGAGCACTTTCGCAAGCGCGATACGCGCCTGCGCGTCATCGTCGCGACCACGACGCTTGCCATGGGCGTCAATACGCCAGCTTCGGCAGTCGTGATCGTCGGGCTCGAACATCCGGGGCCGGACGGTCCCGTTCCATATAGCGTTGCAGAATACAAGAACATTGTCGGAAGGGCGGGTCGTCTCGGCTACGCCGAACGAGGCGCGTCCTACCTCGTGGCGACGAGTGTGCATGAGGAGCACTATTACTGGCAAAACTACGTGACGGCGGCACCCGAGAACCTAGTGTCGCGATTCCTCGAAGCAGACCCGCGCACTCTAATCATCCGCGTGCTGGTATCGGCCGGCAGGAGCGCAGTGACGGGCGAAGAGATCATCGATTTCCTGGAATGCAGTTTTGGAGTGTTCCAGATGCGTGCGTCCGGTGCTGGCGCTGGATGGGATCGTCACGGGCTGGAGAGCGCTCTATCTGATCTGCTGCATCACGGCATGATCGAGCGAGTTGAGGATGGGCGCCTAAATCTTACCGACCTGGGTCGTCTCGGGGGCGAGAGCGCGATCGAGATTGAAACATTGCTTCGAGCGGTCGAGTGCCTGCGCAGGTTGCGTCCTGAGGAGGTAACGGACCCCGGCCTCATCGCGCTTACACAGACAAGTGTTGAACTGGATGAAGTATCCATACCTGTGAATAAGAAGAGCACGCAAAAGGAACCGCAGCACTGGGCGGAGCAACTGCTCCGTCAGGGGATTTCCCGAACAATCCTCGGTTTTATTCAGCGGTCCAGCTCACAGGCAATTCAGGCGGTGACACGTTCAAAGAAAGCCGCGGTCTGTCTCTATTACATCTCGGGAATTGCAATGTCCGAGATAGAAAACGCGATCAGTCAGTTTGGAGGTGGCTTTGGAGGTTCGGCGGGACCGATTATGTCGGTGACGGAGCGAACTTGCGATGTCCTGCCAACGATCGCCCGGGCGGCCGAACTGCTGCATCCTAGTTTGCAACTTGGCGATCGGACGGCTCGCCTGGTTTTTCGACTCGCGTATGGCATTCCGGGGCCGGCCGTCGATCTTGCCCACTACTCGGAGCGCACGCTTGACCGAGCCGATTACCGCCGCTTGTGTGATGCGCGTATGACTGAGCACGACAGCTTGACCGCGGCCAACGACGCCGCGCTGCTTCCCTTGCTCGCAAACGATCAGCGTAAGCTGTCGGCCCTGCGAGCCGCAGTCACCAAATGGGGCAAGGCGCGACCAGTGCGGACCGCGGTTCCGCTGCCGCCATACGAAGCGTAACTTCTAGCATTCGGCCAACGCCAGCAAGGCCCGTAGGTTGACGCGAATAGTTTCTGCCATCGTGAACGCATCGATATTACGGAGAGTTGATAGGGCCGTGACTGTGCCAGCTACGTCGCCCGGAACCGTTGGACGACCGTTAATCCGCGTGAAAGGCGCGTCAGTCTCGGTAAGAATGCGGTCGCCCGGCAATCCGAGGACAAGAGCGCGTCCCCGATCGCTTTGCAGCATCGCGTCATTGATCGAGAAATAGCATCCGAGATCAGCCGCCCGGCGCGCATCCGATTTTGTGCCGCCAAACCAATGCAGGACAACTCGGCCGCGGCCTGGCGGAAAATGTTGTTCCACCAGGTCGAGAACTGTTTTCGCCGAGCGAATGCTGTGCACGCTGAGGATCTTGCCTCCGGCCCGCGCGCATGCCTGAAGGATGTGAACGAAAATCCTCTGTTGAAGGTCGAAGGATTTATAAAACTGAGGGCCAGCATCCAGCCCGACTTCGCCGACGTAGCGAGTGTTGGGAAGGTACTCATCCCAAAGCGATATCTCCTCAAATCGCTCACCGACGAGCTGGGGATGGAGCCCCAGAGCGGCTCGAACATGGCGCGTGCCACGTGCCAGCTCATTGTTTCGTGACCACGCCTTAGGAGTGGTGGTGACGGCGAGTGTATAAATGCCGGCAGCGTCCGTCTCTCTGATCGCGGATTCCATGTCCGGGAAGAGATCGAGATGACAATGAAAGTCGACGAGAGAAAGTGTCATCTAATCACGCCGGCGCTGTTCTGACGCCATTCAGCACCGCATCCAGTTCGGCAAGCCCTCGCAGATATACATCGGCGTGGGCGTCTTGCCTCGCGGCCGATTCGTCGGATAAGGGTCCAGGTTTGTGAATGAGCAAGCGGGCCAACGATGGATTCTCTCTTATGCGGTTGATCGCAAACTGGAAAGAACGCACCTGCTGCCCTTCTGCTTTTGTTGTATCGAGTTCACCGGCTGACAGATCGTCAAGCGTGTAAGGAGTTCGGTCAGCCCCGCGCAGAGATGCTCGGCGGATCAGGCAAGGGAGACAGAATCCGCAATGCTCCGCCGCAGGAGCTCCCTTCTTCCACCGACTTTTATTGGGGGACGCGCACGAGAACGATTTAGAAGCGAGTGAGGCGATAAGCGCCGGATTCGCGCACTCCTTGACCATTTCGCCCTTCGTCCTGTTCCAATATGGATTCTCGATGCGGCCCTTAATACCAACCAACTGCAAAAGTTCATTCCACCTGGCGATATAAAACGGATGAGTTGTTCGGGTGCTGAAAGAACCCAGTCGAAGCGGATCAAGCGGAACATTAAGTGCAATCAGGCCATTTTCCGGCGCGTAGAGCGTGAAAGGATACCCGAACCCGCTGCCGGCAAAAACACCGGCAGAGAAGAACAGAAAGGACCTGCCTCGTGTCTTCTTGTCTGGCGTCACACCGGCCACGCTCCAGCCGCGAAAATCCATCCAGACACGAAGGCGATCGAAGTTGGATTTGGGATAGTGCTTCTTCAGGGAGTCATAGAGAAGCTTTTGAGACTGGCTGACTGTGCCGTCACCCGCATGGCTGACGAGCAGAGGAGTTTTTCCGTGTTCAAGGAAATCGATGCTGCCGATGAGGCTGTCAAGTCCTCCAGAAAACAAAGTGAGGCAATCGAAAGGCGGCGGGATCAGTTTGGCCGGCGGTGACGGAGCGATTTGCTCGAAGCCCTGCGGTCGCGCCCTGAAACCAACTGTCCAGCGATCGCCTGTCAGAAAATTCAGCAATCGTTGAAGCGCAGGAATGGAAGCAGTCCAAAGAACCGGATCGCTGACCGGCACTACTATTCGCAGTTCGCGGGTCCATCCGTCCTGAGACTCGGTGTCGCGGGAAATATGCGTATCGGTGGCCTGTACATGTGCTGCCAGAACGAGCAGGTCGACGCCTCGTTCCGAGGGATAGACGCCGAGTTTCGCGAGAGAATCCAGAGCGTCTGTAATATCGTGCTCTATGCGTCGGTTGACGATAACAAAGGGCAAGGGTGTCGCCTGTTCACCATCGCCCTTTGCGATATGATCGACATCGCCCGTTCCGAATCGGCCGAAGATGAGGTGTCGTTTCATTGCTCTGCCTCCGCTTCGGCGAGTGTTTGCAGAATGCCGAATGCCTGTTCATAAATTCCGGTAACGATTGCTCCGATATTCTCAGGGGTGAGTGCCTGCAGGGCGTCGCGCGCCTGCGTTAGAGAATCCGAGACACTGCGGCGAATGAAATCGAACAATTGTTCCTGCACCGACGCGGCTGCGGCGGCGTCGGTCGGGACTGTGACAGCCTTCATACCGATGTCATTGCAGATTCGGGTTTCAATAGCATGAGTCGCATAAAGTTCGAATACGATCTGCATTTGATCGAAAGTCAAGCCGTCGAAATCCCCGATCCCATTTTCGGCAAGATCGGCAATTGTCTCGACAAACGCATCGCGTGCTATGCCTTCGTCGACCGTGCCGCCATCGAAAGGGCAGACATAATCCATGAGTCCGAGAAATACTTCTTCGATAGGTCGCCCCGCGAGCCGTTCAAGATTCAGCGTGCGAAGTGTCTGGCGCGCGCCGTTCGCTACTGCGGAAGATAAAACGCCAAGAAGTTGCGCGCCGGCTGCTCGCGCTGAACCCATCCGTTGTGCAGCAGTTCGTCGGCCGCCGGAGGAAGTAGACACATACCCGGATAGAGCACGGCCCAGGCTCGCGCGATCACTGCCGCCAGACCTGGCAAATCGCGTGAAGTTCGTCCTCGGCATCCGGAAGCGGTCCGCCGGACCCGGAGCGGGTATCGGCGGCAACGCAGGCGGTACGGGCATAGCAGGAGGATTGCCAGGGCCGTCCGGAAGCGGGGGCAGTGGTGGTGGTGTGTGGTCGGGAGCAGGGAGCGGAGTCGGAGGAAGAGGCGCCGGCGCCGGAGGCCCATCCGAAGGAAGCCAGCTAGGCACGAGAGGGGTGTCCTCACCCTGGCCTCCGTTTGCATTCGAAGTGCCCATCAGCGTCGCCCCACTTGCTGACGCGTTTTCAGAACGCCAGATGCTGTTGTTTTGAGCATGGCAGTCCCATCCGTCTTCCAGCTTTCCAGTAATTGATCGTATCGCCGGCTCTGGTCCACATCCTTTATTACGCCTTCCCAGCCGCTGCATACCCACGGGCCGAGACGATTTGCCGGCAGGCCTTCAAGGAAGTCCAATAGCTGCGGCTGCAAGGCCGACTGTGCCTTGACCAGCACAGCTATTCCGGCAGCGCCGGCGGGCTCCGTGTCGAAAGTATCGCCGCTTACGATTCGGGCACGCAGGAGATCGAGAACCTGAGCTGCCTCGGGAAGGGCAAGCTGTCGCAATTCGGTTTCAAGGGCCTGTACCGAGAATTTGGAGCCGAGCAGCTTCTCGGCGATGCTAACCACCTGTCCCAGAACGGTCGTCGCGCCGAAATAATCCTTGCGGTCCTTGGCCACGAACAGGTAGGGACGCAGGTCCGTAGTACCGATCGCAGGTTCGATTTTCGCCCATGCACGCACAAATTCAGAAGACATCCATTCGCTCAACTGGACACTGGGCGGCCTCGCGTCTTCCGCTGACACGGGTTCAGAGTCACCTGTCACTCTGCCACGACCGGGCTTCAAGCGTGCAAGTTCGTTTGTAGCTTTTGGCGCAGCCCGGACTGTCTCTTCGAGAACGACGAGATCGCGACACATACCGTCCGCAGCTGACGCGGCACAAGTCGCGATTTGATCAAACTGGCGCGAGAGGAAGCGTTCCGCCAGCATCAACTTGGCGAGAACTGGCAACTTTACCTCGTCTCCAAATCCACGCGCCTCGGCGGAGGCGCGGCGAAGCAAAAGAGTATTGAGAAACCGCTTGATCTGCCGGGGATTGCCTTTTGTGCCGCTCGCGAGGATAGGTCCGATCTGTTCACTCAGCATCAGGGCGTCGCGAGCGGATGGTGCCTTGTCGCCGAGAAGCGTTTTGATCTTCGTGTGGTCGAGATTTGCGGCCGTCCATGGACGTTTCAGCTGTTCGCGCGCTGCAGCTATCAGCTTTGGGAAGTCCGCATCGTCCTCCCGCAACTGCGCCCCGATCAAAAGGAGGGTGACGTAGATACGAGTCTCAGTCTCGCCGAGAGCCGGAATGCGAAAAGGGACCTGGATAAGCTTTTCGAGGTAATTACGCGCATAGGTTTGGGGGCCCGTCGTATCCGGGAGATCCGGAAAATGCTTGCGAACGGAATACTCGATCATCGCCTCATCGGCCGCCACCACGAACGCCGTGCGCGACGTGAAAACGAAAAGGCGGATCGCCTCCAGAGTTTCGATGGCTGTATCCGGAAGGCAGCGATCGAGGTCGTCGATCAGCACTACAAGCTGTTTGATACCAGCTTTATCGAGAAGATCATCAAACTCTTTACGGAAGCCGGCGATCTCTTCGGGCACATTTGGAGATTCGTCCGCAGGTTTAAGCAGGCCGCTCGCACCGGCTATGACGCCTTTTATATCTTCGGGTTTTATTTTGGCGGGATCGGCCGCCCATTCTTCAAGCGTCGCGATCATTCCGGGGATTGCAAGGGCATGAGCGCCGCCACCATGCATTGCGGCGTAGCCGGTGAGCGCCAAGCCTCCGATTTGTTTCGCGGCTTTGAGCAGATCGATGCGACGGAGAATCCTTTTCGTCGCTTCCCCTGCCTTCGTGAGAAGAGATCGCTCTTCGATTAGACCAGTTACAATTCCCTCGATCAGCGCTATCTTTGCATCCTCGAATCCCTGAAACCGCCAGCCGTTGAATTTCAGGCACAGGACAGCGTCATCGGGTTCGAGCGTCGCCTCGATCATTTCGAGCACGCTCGATTTTCCCGCGCCCCAGTCGCCATGGACGCCAATCGTGATCGGATGTTCCGGCCGTTCTCGCAGCAACGTGACTATCGTGTTGGCGATGGCTTCATTGTTCAGTAAATCAACCTTTGTTTCGTTGTCTGACAGGATCATGAGCACATCCTAATCGGTGCTGACAAGCTTGCCGCCAAATACTTCTTTGTTCTCTTCAGTCATAAGAGTTCCCTCAATTGCTCGGCTTTGAGAGCTTCTGCCTTGGCTTTCACGAGGGTTAGGCGTCCAGCTGTCTGACATTCCAGCTCCCCAATCGCTCTTGCTTCTAGCTCTGCTGGGTTCTGACCTATAATGTGACACACTCGTCGCACAACGTCTTCAAGACAAGGATCGACGACAACCAATGCTGCTCGCTGGTTTCCTTTCCGAATCAAGTCATTGAAATGCTCGTCTGCAATGCTAAAAGAATAGCCAGCAATTACTATCTTCCTTGCCTTTTTTATTGTCTGCCCGCACTCGTACCAGCGATCTAAGTATTCGCTGCAGATGATAGGCTTCATCGCGAGCGGCGGAACAATGGCGGGTAGGGACACTAATGGCGGCTCCGCTTTCCAATCCACCTGCAACCCCGCAATGAATGTCTCCATTCGCTCAAGAGTAGTCGCATTTCGGAGTTCAACATCATTGACGACGTATTCCCGCGTCCGGAAGCGAATGAATCCTTTGCAGTCCCCGTGGAAATAACCATTCCGAGGTCGTGTCTGATTATCGAAGAAGTCTGTGTAATTGAATGTAATGATATTGTTGCCGCTCACACCGAGGTCTGACAGAGTCTTATAGAACGACAAATCGCGTTTAGTGCGCGCGGCTTCCTCTTTGTGCTTGATGCAAGCCCAGAGAAGCCATGCTAGATAGAAATACTTTCTTTGAGAAGGAATGTGCTGAGTGAAGTATCCTGTGAATAGGTCCGCCATTAGCTCTTCGAAATTTGATAAGAGCGTGATGATCTCTGCAAATGCTGCCCGCTCATCAGAAGTCAGGTCGGGAATGTCGGTAACTGCCTCCGTAAAGACCGTCCTAATCGCATCTCGCGCCGTTGGCCTGAAAGCAATATGGTTTGGATCAAGCAGTGTATCGGTTATACCCTCATTGGTTTGGCCTGTTAGCCTAGACAATTCGGCCATGATTGCTTCATTTAGCTCGTTTTCACTAGCGATGACTGACAACTTCTTCATTAGTGTCCGGACGGTGTTGACTCTAGGGTTGGCTGCATCGCGGTGCTTGTCGAGAGCAGTAATAATTCTTGAGAGCAACTCCGGGTCTGACCCTGACCCAAGTAACTTCTGCCCCAAGTTTTCAGCTTGATCGCCGCCGTAGGTTTGTAGGTCGAGTGGCAGGGGCTTGGCATGCTTACGTATCGCAGCATTGATTCCTTTGCCTGCCCCTCGTGCGAATTCACCCAGGTCGCGAAACAGAGTGTTCAGAAGCGGAAGGCCAAATACTCGGTCCACTCCTGCCCCGAGGACAAAAACCACACTTTCGTCTCTCTTCTCGGCACGCCGCGAGGGATTTGAGGGCACAGTGTTCTCCCCGAACTGGAATCGCTCGTTCCCCCTCAAAACAAGCTGACACGGAGTATACCAACCTCGTTAGTCTTTTTTGCTTTTACCGTTCACTGCTTGATTTGCCACATGACACGGAATTGGGGCGAAGAACGGGGACTGCAGCCCGAACGAGGAGTCGCTTCGCCTGGGTGGGCGACATGCCACTTGCAGGTGCAAGCTCTTGACATGCGAACGGCTGACTGTCGGCAAGCTGAGAACCCACTGATTTCCCCCCTTTTCAGGCACTCTGTGTGCGTCGG
>OCOJ01064411.1_pt3 | contig 16870 bp, 12 predicted proteins | sample 1539251 | NCBI WGS metagenome assembly OCOJ01 (sample SAMN01911457, study PRJEB22624) | soil metagenome | biome: Soil | place: Malaysia | collected 2012-04-30 | depth RA_metagenome m | reverse complement strand
GAGCCGATGCTGGCGCACAAGGCGTCGCACGAAGGCCGCGTGGCGGTCGAAGCCATCGCTGGCCACAAAGTGGCGTTTGAGCCGAATGCGATTCCAGCCGTGGTGTTTACCGATCCGGAAGTAGCCTGGTGCGGCCTGACGGAAACGCAGGCGCAGAATGAAAACCGCGAGATCAAAGTCGCAAAATTTCCCTGGGCCGCCTCTGGACGCGCGATCACGCTCGACCGTCCGGAAGGAATGACGANAGATTCTTTTTGATCCCCAGACCGAGCGCGTGCTGGGCGTGGGCATCGTCGGCGTCGGTGCTGGAGAACTGATCGCCGAAGGAGTGCTGGCGGTCGAGATGTCCGCTCTGGCAAAGGATGTCGCCCTGACCATTCACCCGCACCCCACACTTTCAGAAACCGTGATGGAGTCCGCCGAGGTCTTCTTCGGCACCAGCACGCACGTGTACCGTCCCAAGCGCAGCTGAGATCCGCGCGGTAGCGTGAGCCTGCTGCTCGGCCTCCGATTCCTTCCGCTACAATTATTTTCTCGTTGCTCATCTTGCCTTGATGCGAGCCTTGCGCTGACTCGCGCAGGAGAAAATCATGTCTGCCTTCTACAGGGGAATCGCCATCTCGGTTTTGTTCGTCGCGGTCTGCGTGTCGGCGGCCGCTCAGAACTCGCTTGGCCAGATTCTGCAGCCCGCGACGCCAACCGCTGCGACCAGCAATGTGCCCACTGATCCGTTGGGGGCGGACCACGCCGTCGGGAACAGTCTTCGGCTTCCTGCAAGCCGCGCAGAACGGAGACTACAGCATCGCAGCGCAATATCTTCAGATGAGCCCTGCGCGTCGGCAGTCCGAGGCCGAGGACATCGTCCCCAAGCTAAAGCTGGCGATGGACAAGGCATTTGTCGGGAAGCCCGGCAACTTCACGCAGCCGGAGGGAAGTCCGCAGGAAGGAGTGCCGCTCGGACGACAAAGGGTTGGAACCTTGTCGGCCGGCGACGTTGAGGTCGACGTCGATCTGGTGCGCGTCTCCGATCCGAGCGTCGGCAAGATTTGGCTCATTTCGGCCGACACGCTGGCCAAAGTTCCGGAACTCTACGACCAAGTAGAGGCGCGCCAGGTCGAGACCAAACTCCCCAACTTCCTCGTCAAACATCAATTGGCCGGACTGCCGCTGTGGCAGTGGCTGGCGCTGCTGCTCGCGATTCCGATCGCCGCGGGTACGGGATGGCTGATCCTGGCTCTATTGCAGTCGCCCATCCGCTGGTGGACGCGCCAGCGCGGACAACCCGATCTCGGCAGTTGGCGTTCGGTCTCGGCTCCAGGTTGGCTGCTTGCGGGAACGCTTATCCATCGCATCCTCGCGGGATACCTGGGCATGCCTCTGCTCCAGAGGCACTACTACTTTCAAGTCACCGAGATCGCGCTCATCATCGGCGCCAACTGGATTCTGTGGCGCGTGATTCGCTGGTTTTTGCAACGCGTGCGGAATCGCGCCTTGGCACGCGGCCACAGCGGCACGGGGTCGCTGATGCTGCTGGGCGAGCGAATCGTCAAAGCTGTGGTAGTCGTCATGGCCGTCTTCGCCATTTTTGGCAGCCTCGGTTTCAACATGAGCGCCGCTCTGGCCGGCCTGGGAATCGGTGGCCTGGCGATCGGCTTCGGGGCGCAGAAGACCATCGAAAATCTCTTCGGCGGCATTTCTGTTCTGGGAGATGAGGTGATCCGCGTGGGCGACGTCTGCAAGTTTGGCGACCGCACCGGCACGGTGGAAGACATTGGTCTGCGGTCCACGCGTATCCGCACCGACGAACGCACGCTGCTGGCGATTCCCAACGGCACCGTGGCCACCATCAACGTCGAAAATCTGAGCCGGCGCGACAAAATGTTGTTCACCACCAATCTTTCCTTCCATGCCGAAACCACGGCGGATCATCTGCGTCTGGCGTTGTCGGAAATTCGGCGCCTGCTCTACAGCCATCCCAGAGTCGAGACCAAGACCGTGCGCGTGAGGCTCACCGATATTGCGTCGGGTGCTCCGAAGGCGGAGGTCGTCTCCTACATCCTGACCAGCGACTACAACGAGTATGCGGCCGTCCGCGAGGATTTGCTGCTTCGCATGATGGAATTGATGGACCAGACCGGAGCTGGCCTCGCTTCCCCCGCGCAGACTCTCTATCTGCGGCGAGACTCCGGGCTCGAAAAGGAGAAGGTGGAAAACGCCGTGAAGAAAGTAGCCGAGTTGCGCGACAGCAAGAAGTTGCCGTTCCCCGATTTTCCGCAGGAAGATATTGCGTCTTTCCAGGGATCGATCGACTATCCGGAGCCCGAATCCGCGGTGCGCAACCCGCCGCCGAACGCCGGGCCGAAGCGTTAGGCAGCAGACTTCCATCGGCGCGCGAGCCAGTCGAGGAACAAGTGTGTGGGAAAGTAGACAACTAGGGGAACCACCACCAGATATCCCAGCAGGTAAGACGGCATCGGCATGAAGTGCTGTTCGTGGAAAAACAGACCTCGCGCCCAGTTCACGTCGTGCTCGGGCCGCCAGAAATAATTGATTGGGACGACAATCCAAGCAGTCAGCGTCTGGATCTTCCATCCGCGCCGGTCATAGCCCAGCCGCGAAATCGCCCACAGCAGCAGGGGCGGCATCGCGACATGAAAGAGGCTGAGCAGCCGTATCGCCAGCGGCACATGCGGGTCGAACATGTACTCCGTGCCGCCGATCAAGTGATGTCCTGAAATAAGAGCGCCTGCCAAATCAACCGTGTAGAGCGTCTGAAAAAGCAGCAGCCCGGAGGCCTGCCAGGAAAAGATGAGCGGGTTCTCGAGCCACAGGCCCAGGCCGATGAGAAAATTTCCAATGTCGCAGAAGAAAAGGAAGTTCTGCGATCCGTATTGCTTCAGGTACAGCGGCGCCCACGCGACTAGCCACACCGTCCAGGCAATTTTGAGCCAGAGAGGCAGTCGCATGACGGGCCATTGTATGCGGCGGAGCGCCCCAACGTATCCCGGCACCCTCAACCGAAGGCGGCGGGAATCCCTAACAAAGCAGCGAAAGAGGGCTTACAGCCAAGCCTTGCGCTCGAATTACCAGCGTAACTTGCTGGCCCTTACGGGTGTACCTACGATGAAATTGGCATGGCTTACCAGGCTCTTCTTTTCTGTCCCGAGGAAAAAACCGCTCGTACAGTGACGCAAGTACTCAGCGAGCTGGAGTTTGCCGTCGAACCTTGCTCCGAGCCCTTTGCCGCCGTCAAGAAGTTGATGGGCGGGCACTTTGACGCTGTAGTGGTCGACTGCGAGAATGAACAGAACGCCACCCTGCTGTTCAAAAGTGCGCGAAATTCCGCAGCCAACCAGGGCTCCCTCGCGGTAGCGGTAGTGGAAGGACAGATCGGGGTAGCCAAGGCCTTTCGCATCGGTGCGAATCTGGTCCTGACCAAGCCCATCAACGTGGAACAGGCAAAGGGGACGCTGCGCGTGGCGCGCGGCCTGCTGCGCAAGGGTGAACCGACTAAACCTGGGGTTCCAGCAGTTAGTGCGGCGCTGGCAAAGAGCACGAGTGCAGAGGGGGCCCCGGCCACTTCGAAGACATCTTCCGCGGCAGCGACAACTGCACGCCCCGCCGGCCCGGGATTGGCGGGGTCCCGCAGCGTCACGCAGCCAACTCAGCCTGCGACCGCGGTAGCCGCTGCTTCCGCACCAGCCCTGCAAGGCCGCGGTTCAATGGAAGCCAAAGCAGAGGCGAGTAACGCTCCCGAATCCACGCCCGCCCCAGCTTCTTTGCAGAACTTCCCATCGCCGGCCAGCATGACATCCATCACTTCGGGAAGCGGTGCAGCCAGCGCTCCAGCGCCTGCCCGCTCCGCGCCAGATTCTCCGGTCAAAGAACCGGCTCAGCCCGTCGGGGGTGAGCAAGGCAAGAGCGAATCTCGCAACACCACTGCTGAGGCTCCTGCTCCGGAGCTGACTTTTGGCGGAGCCAATGCTCCCGCGGAATCGCGCGGCGGGAGCAAGAAAATCATGATCGGAGTCGCCGCGGCACTCCTGGTTGCGGCAGCGCTGTACGCCGGCTGGACGCAGTTGCGCGGCAAATCGAACTTAGGGACCAGCAGGCCCAACCCGGCGTCGGCCACTCCTTCTCCCGTGGCGCCGGCGTCGCAACACGCAGCCGTCTCGTCGCCTGCTCCTTCTGCTGCGGTCTCTTCTCCGAGTGCATCAACCCCTGCCCAGCCGGCGGAATCGGCGGCGTCGCAGCCGGCTGATCAGCCGTCGGCGAGCAGCACTGACGATGATGAACCGGCTCCGGCGCGAGACACTGCGTCTGCTCCTGCTGCCTCAGCCAAACCTTCGAACTCCTACGGATCCTCCGTGGCAAAGTCCACTGCCGCCGCCAAGCCGGCGGCGCAACCGATCGTGGTCAAGAACGGCACTGGCGCGTTGCCGCAAACAAAGCCGGCGACGCCCGATACGACGGCTCCCGCTTTAACCGGCATTCCTACAGCCGGGTCAGGCGGATCCTTGTCGAACCTCATCGGCAGCGAGGGTAACGCGCCTAAGCCCGTGCTTCAGACGGTGAACGTCTCGCAGGGTGTGTCGCAAGGGCTGATCCTGAAGCGAGTTCAGCCGACCTATCCGCCCACTGCGCTGCGCATGCGGGTGGAGGGCGCCGTCCAGCTCATGGCGACGATTTCGAAGACTGGCGACATCACCGCCGTGAAGGTGCTCAGCGGAGAACCGCTACTCACACGTGCGGCAACCGATGCTGTCAAACAATGGAAGTACAAACCGTATCTGCTCAACGGCGAGCCAGTCGAGATCCAGACGCAGATCACGGTCAACTTTAAGCTGCCTAGGTAGGCGGCGTTCACCCGTTACGCACTGCGACCACTCCAAAGGTTTTCTCATGATTTCGTTCTCCTCGTGCCCGAGAATGCCGCAGTGCACGCCCGACCAAAATCCGTCAGCAATGTCTGATCCGGTTGCAGCTCGCGGCCCCCGTTGGTGCGGGTCTTCTTCGCAGGCTTGACGTTTTTTCTTGTAGGCCTGCGACTGGGCGGATCCAGCCGGGACTCATTCAGAGGTTCTTTTCAGAGGTGCCTTCGAATCGCACGATGCTCCGACTTGCGATTCGCGCGCCAGCATGCACCGTATAGCTCCAGAGCGCATGCGAGTCCCGACGGGCTGCTGGCTCCGCAATCTTAGGGATGAGCTTGAGCGTTTGTGGCGGCTGTGTACGTTGATAGTGGCCGAACAGGCGCAATCCGGCAGAACCTGGTTAATGTTGTGAGGCTGGAAGCTACTGCGGCTGCATGGTCTCGTCGATGGTGATCTTTCCGCCCTTGTCAGCCGTAATGACACGGCGAATCGGAGCGTAGCCGGTGAGCGTAATGTCGATTACGTAATTGCCGGGCTCGAGCAGCACTTCGACTGGCGTGCTCTTTTCCAACAGGTGCTCGTTGATAGCGATCTGCGCGCCTTTAGGCTGGGTGCGGATGCTGACGGCGGCCATTCCCTGGGCTCCGTTTCCGCCGAACAGCTTCTTCATTTTCCCGACGGTCTTGATGCTGTCCGCATTCCCTAACGGCCGCAAGGTCGCCGCGAAGCTGGTCGCTTGGCCCAATGCAAACTGGTTGGTCGTGGTCTCGTCGATGTAGCCTGCTTTGCGCACCAGCACCGTGTGCGATCCCTTATCGATATTCACTTGCGCGGGAGTCGTCTTACCCGTGTCCCGGCCGTCGACATAAATGTTGGCGCCGGCGGGATTACTGGTCACGGAAAGCGTGGCCTTCAACTGCGATAGATGGATCACAAGCGACGATTTGCTGCCCGACCCCACAGAGACATTACGGCTATCGGGGGAGTATCCGGCTTTGCTGACCGTGATCGAATGCTGGCCGGGCATCAGCCCGGAGACGGTGACGGGCGTTACCCAACTCGGGTCACTGTTGCCGTCGATCTGGAAAAGAGCTCCCTGCGGCGTGGAGTCGACCGCGAGTTGTCCCGGCACGACGGCTGGAGCCGGCGGCGGAGTTCTCTTTCTCGCGTTCCTCTTGGCAGCCGCAGCATGCTCACGAGCCGGCGGCTCTGACTGCTCCGCTGCGGCGGCAGGCGCAGTGGCAGCTGGTTCTGCCGCAGGCGTGGCCGCGGGGGCGGGCTCGCTGGGAGCCGGCTGAGTTTGCGCCGCACTCTCCTCAGCAGGTGCGGTCGCGCGTGCGGCGCCCGTATCGTCGTCTGCATTCTGACTGTGAATATAAAAGGTCATCGCCGCCACGATGATCAAGATCAAGGCCACGGCGCCGCCGATCGAGTAGGCCATCAGCCGGGGCGGAACGCCTTTGATTTCCTTGATCGCCTTCTGCGCTACCTCGCGCGGCTGCACTCTTGGTTTCTCTTCCGCCTTCATGCTCCGTTGGAAGACGGTGGGCGTTGGAGCCGCCGCTTCAACCGGGGGTGGCGGTGGTGGCTCGGGAGCCACGTAGACTTCCTTCAGCGGCGGCAGTTCTTCGATCTCGGAAAAGCTCGTGGCCCCTCCCGCGCTCGGGCCACCTTCTGCCATCAGCGGGTCTACGGCGATCTTGGGCGCGTCGGTCGCGGGGGCGTCCGGAGCGAAGGTCTCTATTTCCGGCTCGGCGGCCGACGACGACATGTGCGCCGAGTGATTTTCCGCCACATCGATCGTCGCCTTCACACAAGAGGTGATGAATTGGTTGGAGGGGTCCAGTTCAGGCGACACCGCCGACTTGGCCTCGCTGCCTCCCCAACCGGCCGCGGCTGCGGCCGCTTTCGGCGCAGCTTCCGCCTTCGCTTGAGGTTGTACTTCGGCGGCTGCCGGTGGCACAACGAATTTTCTATCCGTCGGCTTGGCTCCAGGCGCCTTCGGTTCGGCAGGACGCGCCGCTGCGGGAGCGGCCGGGCGGGCAGGACTTTTCTGCGCTGGCGCCTGCGTCACGAATTTTGATTGCGCCGCCGCCTTGGCCTTGTCGGGGACCACTAGTCCTTTGGCGGCTTGCTCCGGCTTCTTCGCGGGCTGCGGCCTCGACTCCTTGCACTTCTCCAGGTCGTCGAGTAGCTCTCGTCCTCGCTGGTAGCGCTTGGCCGGGTCCTTATCCAGGGTCCTCATAATGAGGTCGCTGAGCAAGGGATGCAGCTTCGGATTCACATGCAACGGCGGGACCGGCGCGCTCTCCAGGATGCACTGGCGCAGGTTCGCGGCGTCCGGGCGATCGAAGGCTTTCCGCTCGGTCACCATCTCGTAAAACATTGCACCCAGGCTGAAGAGATTCGACCTGCCGTCAACCGCCTCGCCGCGAATCTGCTCGGGCGACATGTAGTGCAGAATGGACGGAACTCCTCCCGGCATGTGTGGCGTAAATTTTCCTGCACTGGACACGCCGAATCCGAGAATCTTGACCGTGCCGTCCCAGCCGCACATGATCTTGGCCGGTTCCAGGCTGTAGTGGAAGACTCGGTTCGAATGCGCGTGATCGAGGCCGCCGCACACCTGCCGCCCGATGTCGAGCAGATCCCAGATCGTGAATCCTTCTTTGCGCGCCAGCATCGTGGCGATGCTGTTGCCCTGCACGTACTCCATCGCGGCGCAGAACTGGCCGTCAATCTCGCCCGCGCCGAATACCGGCGTGATGTTGGAGCTGCTCAGGCTCTTGGTGCTCTCCACCTCTTCAAGCAGAGATTGCTCCAAGTCGTGTGCGGCCTCGCCGAACGCGCTCAATTGAATGGCTTTCAACGCAATCGTCTGCCCGGCCTGCGGATCGTTGGCTTTGTAGACCGCTCCTGTGGAGGATCTAGCCAACTCGCTCAGGATTTCGAACTCGCCGATTTTCGCGGGCATTGCCTTCTCCAACTCCGTTCCATACCAAGCCTCTCGCGTCGCGGTGACGAGAATGAGGCTGCGTTGGCGAAGATCTGGGGTCGGGTACGCTTAGGATAGCGCTCAGTCGCGTTAGCTTCGAGTTACCAAAGTACTGCAGACCAGCGCTAGGTTGGGATATCGAGCAAAGAACCTGCTTCGTTGCGCACGATCGGCAACGCCACTCCATACGCGCACACGCAAACACGCAGCCTGGAGAAAAGGGAATGCCGTTGCCTCCAGGTAGAAGCAACGGCGGAGAGGGCGCGCGCCTAAGATTCTGCCTCAGGCGCGTTCTTGACCGTGGGCCGACGTTCGCTGCGATGGTTCGGGGGGCTCGGATATCCACCGCCACGCCCGCCGCCCATTGTGCACCAGCACGGCTTGCGCCTCGCCATACTCCACCAGCCGATTCAGCACCGTCGTCACCGAAGCCATGGGATCCTTGTGACGGGCCAGCATCGGGGGCATCCGCTCCTGAATCTGGTCACAGACGTCGCGCGCACTCAAAGGCCGCCCCGCTTCCATGAGGATCATCCGGCAGGCCTTGGTGAATCCGGGCTGCCGCCCGTTACTCTTGCGGTCTATCAGTTCCAGCAATTCTTCGCTGAGCACGTTGTCCCCGAACAGATTCGCCAGACCGGCGATGGTCTGTTTGACCGTGCCGATCCGCCGCATCACTTCGGCTCGCTGCTGCAACAATTGCCGCAACTCTTCGTGCGCCTGCTTGACCACTTCCTGCACATGTTCATTACTGTGCGCCTCTAACGATCCCGTCGCGTTGCCTTCCTTCCGCCCGCTTTCCATTTCTACCCCCATTGATGAGCGTGCCTCACCCTCGCGGCACTGAGGATCAAGGCCGCAGCTTAACCAGCTTTTTCGGAAACCGCATGGATCGCAGGGGTGCGGTCCGTTTTCCACGCAACAGCGTGGCTACTTCTGGTACCTCATCACGCGGGAGGCGGAGGTCCGCGTTCAGTACCGTACGTATAATACCAGCCCACCGTTCCCAGGACTTCACCGGTTGCGTTCCTTCCCAGGTTCCAGTCGAGCTTGCCCCATTAGACGGGGGCGGTGCGAATTGGTCAACAAGGCAGGCAAGACACCCAGGCGCAGACACGGAGTCAACAGGCAACAACAAAACGCCCGCGTCTGCCAGGGACTTCCACAAACCGTGCCCTAGTGCAGCAAAATCACCAGCATCCGACCGTCAGAGTGATAGCCGTCGCCGGTGGCGTTCTTGGCTTCCTGCACAGGGTTCGACGGCAAGTAATAGGCTAGACGCTTTGCCTTGCCGCTTTTCTGCAGGCTGCTGCCGATGTTGTCCCGCTCGCCGTCCACCGCCGGATCGATCTTGTGGGTCACCAGTCCGTTGCGCTTGTCCTTGGCGAAGCCGATATCGTGGGTGCCGGCGCCCACCCACACTTCCTGTCCTTTCCAAGTGAACGGTGCCTTCCAGATGCGGAAGTGGTGCCGGCTGGCGACCATGGCGATGGGCTCCGCCTGCTCGTAACCGAAGTCCTGCGAGCGGCCGAAAAGGTAGAGAGTGCTCATCGGCATCTGCAGGTAATCCTTGCTTTCGTAAGTTTCCAGCACCGCGTTGAGTACCGCCTTCTCGTTGCTGGTGTCGGCCACGTGCCAGTTCGACGCATCCAGCGCCGCCTGGACCTCCTTCTGCGAACCGACCATCACAAAGTTCACCATGTCGCCCAGGTTGTTGAACTGATCGTTGACCCGTCGCGGAAGGTTGTCAATGTCCTTGCGGAGCTCCGAGTCCAGGGCCGCATCGGACACCTGGAGCACAGACACCGTCGCACTTCCTGCGCCGGCAGTCGACACCGCGTTCGATCCTTTCTCCGGACTGGTTCCACTCTCGCCCGTCCCGAATTGTCCAGACATGAAAATCTTCGCGGCTGTCTCCAACTGCGACTTCAGCTGGTCCTTCCGGGGTTTCTCCGGCGCTTCCCCTTCCGTTGTGCTCGAAGTGCCTGCCGAACTGGCGTTCGCAGATTCAACTGTCCCGCCCCGCGTGCGGTGAACCTTCACCGCAAAACTCCCCTGGCAAGGAGGCGCGCCTGAAGCATTCACGCCCAGAAATAAGTGAGAGGCTTCTTCGATGCGTAACTCGCTGCTCGCGCCCACCAACAAAGGCGCCGCGCCCTGGGCATGCAATCGCACAATGAGAGCACCCGGTGGAGCCGAAGGCAGAGGCAACTCTGTCGTGGGGCCGGTACTACTCACTCCGCGGGGGTCGCAGTTCACCGCGCCGGCTGCCGCATGTTGGTCGGACGACGCTGCCGCCGAGATCTGCACTAGGTCTCCAACCTGCAGGTCGAGTCCCGTGTCCATCCAGGGCTGCGCCGTTGAAATCGTGAACTCATAGTCTTGCGCATTCGAAGACGTCTGCGCTGAAGCTTGAAAACCGGAAAAGAGTAGGGAACTTGCAAATAAGAACGCTAATGCTTTGCTCATAATGCACTTCCACAAGGACCGCATCGGTCAACTCTTGGCAGGTCGAACCACGATTATTATGCTCCTTTCTCACTGTGCCACGACAACGCCAGCCACCTCTCCGGGCTGCGGCGTTGGCGCGCCAAGATTCACCGGCAGATCCGGCCTATCCGTTGACCCCAGTTCCGGAACCGAACTCGCCCCGATTTGGCCCACCCTTCGCGCCCAAACGTAATCGGGGCTACGCCGCCTCAACTCCCAGCCAATTCCATCCGATGAAACAAGAGTAACCGAGCCGCATCCGTGGTAACGGCAGCCCAACCCGCGCTCTCCACTGCGCCCCTGCGCGTCCTGTTGGTCGGGAACAAGGAAGAAGATTTCTTTCTGATCCGCGACATTCTGGAACGCAGCCGCAGCGCCCTCGACGTTGAACTGGACCACGCAACCTCCGTCGACGAAGCCAAGGTCATGCTGCAGCGCACCGCCTACGGCCTGGTGCTGTTTGAGTATGAAACTGGGGACGCCGCCGCCGTCCAGCTCCTTTCCGAGTTCACCCACTCCGGAATGTCGGTGCCTTTCGTCCTGCTGACCGAAGACGCCGATGAAGGGACCGTCGCGGAGATTATTAAGGCGGGCACCTGGAACTCTTTGGACAAGTCGCAACTCAGCGGAGCGAACCTGGCGCGCACCATTCGCTGCGCCCTTGCCTTGCACTCCATGCAGCAGGGACGCCAATCCGCCGAGGCGCAATTGCGCAAACTCTCGCGCGCCGTGGAGCAATCTGCAGACACGGTTTTGATCACCAACCGGCAAGGAATCATCGAATACGTCAATCCCGCCTTCGAGACGCTAACCGCCTACTCCCGCCAGGACGTACTCGGTCAAACGCCGCGCATTCTCAAATCCGGCGAACACGGCGCCGAAACCTATCAGCAGCTGTGGAGCACCATCCTCTCCGGTGGCGTCTATCGCACCATCTTCGCTAACCGGAAGAAGAATGGAAACCTGTATTACGTCGAAGAGAGCATCACTCCCATCCGTGATGCCGCCGGCGAGATTACTCACTTCGTCTCCAACGGACGCGATCTCANCCGAGCAACTGCACCTCAAGGCCGAGCTTCTGCAGTCCCAGAAAATGGACGCGATCGGGCGCCTCGCCGGCGGCGTAGCCCACGATTTCAACAACCTGCTGACCATCATCACCAGCTACTCGGAACTTGCCTTGGACGACCTGACGCCGGGCAGTCCGTTGGAATGCAAGCTGCAGGAAGTACTCTCCGCCTCCCGCCGCGCCGCGCAATTGACCCGCCAGCTGCTCGCCTTCAGCCGCAAGCAACCGCAAGCCTTGCGCGTGCTTGAGCTAAACCCTGTGATTGCCGAAGCCGCCAGAACTTTGCATCGGCTGATCGGCGAAGACATCGAGTTGACTTTTTCGCCCGGGGACAAGCTGGGCCCGGTTCGAGTCGATCCCATCCAGATCGAGCAGGTGCTTATGAACCTGGCCGTGAATGCCCGCGACGCCATGCCGCAGGGCGGCCGGCTGAAGGTCGAAACGGCCGACGTATGGCTGGATGAAGCCTACGTCCAGCGCAAGCATGCGATCATTCCGACCGGACGCTACGCCTTAATCACGGTCAGCGACACCGGAGTCGGAATCCCACGCGATCATCTGCCTCACATCTTCGAGCCCTTCTACACCACGAAGCCTTCAGGGAAAGGCACAGGTCTGGGGCTGGCGACGGTCTATGGAATCATCAAACAGAACCAGGGGTTCATCTGGGCCTACAGCGAGCCGGGGATGGGAAGCGTGTTTAAGATCTATCTGCCTTGCGTGAGCAGCAAGGAAACAGTGCAGGAACTGCCAAGCCGAAGCCGCCACGCCGTAGCCAAAGGCTCAGAAACAATTTTGCTGGTGGAAGACGAGGACGCGGTGCGCCGGGCCACCGCCGAGTTTCTAACCCTCAATGGGTATTCTGTGCTCGAGGCCAGAGATGGCTTGGACGCCCTCGCTGTGGCCAAGAATCACGGCTCGACGATCCACCTGGTGGTCACCGACGTTGTCATGCCCAACTTGAGCGGAGGGCAGTTGGCCACGGAACTGGAAACCATCCGTCCCGAAACCAAGGTCCTGTTCGTCTCCGGTTACGCCGATAAGACCGTGATCGACCACAAGGTCGTGGACCTCGAAACCAACTTCCTGCAAAAGCCGTTCACCCTCAGGCAAGTCGCCAGCAAGATCCGCGAAGTCCTCGATCACACGCCGGGCCATGCCACTACGCAGGAATCAGCCCTCGAAGGACTGACGGATTAAGTCGCATTGATGATCTTCTTTCCGACCCTTGCGGCTTCTTCGTGCACTTCGCCGCGTTGCGCTGATTCCTCCGCCGCGGGCCAAATACTCTGCACGCTACGGCCGGCTCCGGACCAACTTCCCCTTCCTCAGTTCAAACCGATCGCCGCGCCAGCTCACGCTGTGACCGGCGAGGCTCGCGATCCAAACCCCCACGGCAATGAGATCTCGAACCGGCAGCAGCCACAAACGTTTCAGCAGGCTGCGATCGCCGAGCACGGTGCGGCCAACCACCAGCGCAACGGCCGATCGCAAGATCAGCGTCAGGGCTAGCAACGCCCATGCCCACACCGCGCCGCGGGCTGCTATAACAGCCAGGATCGACCACATCAGGCCGAAGGTGAACACGAGGCCGAGATACCCGCCCGTGCGCGAATCCCGCACGCCGCGCGCCCAGCGCAACTGATGAGCTACAAATCCTTTGACGGTGTACGCCGGGAGGAACGTCTCCACCACCGCATCAGAAAGTGTGACCTTCAATCCCAACTCGGCGACTCGTTTGCCGAGTTCGTAATCATCGGCCAGATAATCGACAATCGCTTCGAAGCCGCCGATTCTTTGCAGATCGCTTTTACGAAAAAGCAGCGTCGATCCCAATCCAAATCGCAAGCCGCCTTCCAACTGCAGGGCTGCGAGCACACCGGCGCAAAAGTCCGTGCTGATCCCCAGCGACTCAAGTCGTGAGCCCAGCGTGCGCGCAGCGATTCCGCGGTAAAGACACGTAACCATTCCGGTCGCGGGGTCGGAAAGCACCGGCGTGATTTTTCGCAAGTAATCCGGCTGCACGCGAATGTCGCTGTCGTTGACCAGCAGTAGTTCATGGCGTGCCGCCGCCAGCATTTGCGTCAGATTGCTGACCTTGGTATTCGTCCCTAACGTCGCCGGGCAAACTACGAGGCGAATCGATCGCTCAGGAAATTCTTTTTGAAGTTTTTCGACACTCGCGACCGCGGGATCAGCAGGATCACTCACCCCAAAGATGATTTCGTAGTCCGGATAATCCTGCCGGCAGTGGCTGCGAAAGCACTCGTCAATCTCGGGGTCGGTTCCTTTGAGCGGCTTAAGAATCGAAACCGGCGGCAAAGCTGGTGTGGCGCAGGACTGTGTGGCGCGGGCGCCCTGGCCCGCGCCCCTTTCGCGCAAGAACGCAGCCGCGCCCCACAAACACAGCACGTAGTATCCCCAGCTGGAAACCGCGCCAACAATTGCGATGATCTCAATGATTCTGATCGTGTGGTGGATCATGCGGAAGCGCAGCAGTCAGACCTGACGCGAATCAAGCCAGAAGCCGATCGCTGACTACTTACCACTAACAACTGAGAACTGACCGCTGCATCTATTCGTACCGCAGCGACTCAATCGGATCCAGGTTCGCCGCCTTCCACGCAGGATAAATGCCGAACACCAGGCCTACTCCGGCGGCCGCGAACAATCCGAATGTCGTCCAGAACATCGACATGCGCGCCGGCAGCGACGGCCACACTGCTGGGATGACCCACACCACGACCGCGCCGAACAACACGCCAACTACGCCGCCGACCGCCGTGAGCATGATCGCCTCCAGTGTGAACTGCAGCAGAATATCGCGCTTGCGCGCGCCGATCGCCTTGCGCACGCCGATTTCCCGCGTCCGCTCGGTCACGCTGACCAGCATGATGTTCATCACTCCTACGCCCCCGATAATCAAGGCCACGCTGGAGATCGCAAACATCCCCACAAACAGCGCGCCGGTCAGCTGGTTCCACACATCGGTGAGCGAGTCTGACGTGAAGACCGCGAAATTATCCGGCTTGTTGAAAGGAACCTTGCGCCGCCGCCGCAGCAGCTCCCGAATCTCGTCAATCGCTTTGGGCATATCGTCGTGCGACGTGGCCTTGACGCTGATCCAATGCGCCTTCAGCTCGGGATGCAGCGTCTTGAACGTTCGCAACGGCATGATCACGCGATTGTCATTCGGGTCCTTGCCTCCGCCGAACACCGACTTGATCTTCTGCACCGTGCCGACAACTTCAAACAACCGTCCTTCAATGTTGATCTCTTTGCCCAGCGGATCCTGGTCTCCAAACAATTCCTGTTGTGTATCGTGGCAGACAACCACGACGGGGGATCGATGTTCGTCGTCGACGTCCGTGAACCATCTCCCGCTGGCCATGGGCAGATCAAACACATCCTTCGCCGCCGGCATGTCACCTTCCAGGATAGTGTTCTTGGCCTTACGATCCCGATACTTGACCGCGTAGGTGCCAACCCCCAGTTCCGGACGAAACAGACGAAGCCCCGCCGAGACGGCCTTCACGTGCGGCAGATCTTTGATCGCCTCCGCATCTTCATAAGTCAACTCTTTGCGCGTCCGCATTTCTTCCGGCATGCGCCCAAACGTGAACGGCTCCAGATGAAACACAAACACAATGTTCGATCCGATACTGGCGACCAGATCACGGACATTGTCATCGAGCCCGCGCCCGATCGACGACACGCCGATGACCACCGCCACTCCAATCACCACACCCAGCACAGTCAGGGCCGAGCGCAGCTTGTTGCTGCGGATGGTGTCCGTCGCCATCTGCACGATTTCGGCGAATTCTTCTCTGCGCATCATGGGGACTCAGAAGTACTTTGTCATTCCGAGCGGAGCGAGGAATCTGGGTTTGTGCCCGTTGCAGGCAAGAANCCCAGATCCTTCGCTACCGCTCGGGATGACAATTTTCCTTCTACATCTCAAACCTTAACGCCACAATCGGATCCAGTCGCGCCGCTTTGCGTGCCGGATACACACCAAAGAAAACTCCCACGCTGGCCGCGACGACCAATCCAGCGGCCACCGCCCACAGCTTGATCGCCGAGGGCATTCCAATCAGTGCCGTAACTCCTTCGGCCACTCCCACTCCCAACAAGACTCCTAACACTCCGCCGATCAACGCCAGAATCACTGCCTCAAACAGAAACTGCACCAGCACGTCATCGCGCCGCGCGCCCAGCGCCTTGCGGATGCCGATTTCACGCGTCCGCTCCGTCACCGAAACCAGCATGATGTTCATAATGACGATCCCGCCCACCACCAGCGAAACCGCGGCAATGCCGATGGTCGCCATGAAAAATGTATTGCTCAGGTCTGACCAGATCCCGAGCAAGCTGGCATTGGTCTCGATATCGAAACTGTCATCTCCGCCCAGCCGGTCGTGGCGGCTGGCTCGCAGGGCCGCGCGGGCCTCATCCACCGCCTCGTTGAGCGGAACACCGGCGCTGGCCGCCTTGCCGGCAATGCGCAGGCTGCTGTCGTGTGATCCATACTGCTTCAGGCAGGTAGTGATCGGGATCATCACAATGTTGTCGGCGCTCTGCCCCAGTGTTGTGCCCTTCTTTTTCGCCACGCCGATTACCTGGTAGGTCCAGCCGTCCACGCGGATCTCCTTGCCCAGCGGATCCATGCCCGGCATCAGATGCTCCACAATATCGTTTCCCACCACCGCCACCGACGACCGATTGCTAACGTCTGTGTCATTCAACATGCGGCCGGAACTCAAGTCAGTATCCAGAATCGTGGCCATACCCGGAGTGATTCCGCGTATCAGCGTATCGCTGATGGACTGCCCGCCATACTTCACGTGGCCGCTTTCATTGCGTGTCGAGGCTCCCACCAGTTGGCAGTGCCGGCAAGCTTCGGCCACGGTGCGGTAGTCGTCCAGAGTTAGATCTTTGCGCTTTTCGGCCTCCAGAAAGTGGTCGACGTTGGTGACCACCGGAGAAACCTTGAAGATGAGAAAGACATCGGCGCCGAGGTTGAAAACCTTGTTGGCTACGTAGTCGTTGATACCGGAGATGAACGTAACCACGGCAATCACCGCCGCCACTCCAATGACGACACCCAGCAGCGTGAGCACCGAGCGCAGCTTGTTCGCCCACAACGAGCCCAGTGCGACGCGAATGCATTCGAGGATGTTCATGAGTCAGCCGCCGGACCTCAGAGCTCAGACCTCAGGCCTCAGGCCCGTACAGTTTACAGCGAACCCCTGCACCCTCGCAGCTTGCGTCAGTCACCAGAAAGCCGGGGCCAGAGAGCAGGCCCTGAGGTCCGAGGTCTGCGGTCCGGCGTCAGCCGTTCGCATATATAATGATTCCGTAGGCAGCCGGACCGGACGGCCGCCCCGCCCATTCTGGCTGTCCCACCAGTTCTCGGAGGAGCCGCGCGTACAGGCTCTGGCA
>OCOJ01038890.1_pt4 | contig 16875 bp, 20 predicted proteins | sample 1539251 | NCBI WGS metagenome assembly OCOJ01 (sample SAMN01911457, study PRJEB22624) | soil metagenome | biome: Soil | place: Malaysia | collected 2012-04-30 | depth RA_metagenome m | reverse complement strand
CCGGCGCCGCCGTGGTCGGGACCGCGACAGCGTCGACGTCCTTCATCGAAGCGGAGAAGCTCTGCATCAGCGACGGCCGAAGGTTCTGCGCGTTGACGTAATCGACGGCGGGGACGCCCCTCCCGAGTTCGAGGGACGCGCGGACGTCGGCCCCGTATTCCTCGGGCACCTCGTTCAGCCACTTCAGGTGGAACGCGGTCGACTCGGCCATCCTGATCGTCCGCCAGCAGTCGTTCACCCTGTCGACCCCGTCGAGCTCCATGTCGGCCAAGGTGTGGCCTGCCTCGGTGAGCCTGTCAAGGAACTTGGAGAACTCCGCCTCCACCCCCGGGTCCACCCGGTCGTGGAAGTACCTGCGCGGGACCCCGATCCGCATCCCTTTCGCGGGGACCGCCAGCTCCCCCAGGTAGTCGGGAACGTCGGCAGCCACTGTGGTGAGGTCCTCGACCCTGTGCCCCGCCATCACGCCCAGGAGGGCTGCGGCGTCCCACGCGCACGAAGTCAGAGTGCCGACGGTGTCGAACGAGGTCGAGAGGGGGACGACGCCCAGCCTGCTGACCCTGCCGTAGGTGGGCTTGAGTCCCAGGACCCCGCAGAGCCCTGCCGGGACCCTCACGGACCCCCCGGTGTCGGTCCCCACTGCGCAGGCGGCAAGGTCCGCGGCGACTGCGGCCGCCGACCCGCTGCTGGAGCCCCCCGCCATCCTCTCCCTGTCCCAGGGGTTCCTCACCGGCCCGTAGTGCGGGTTCTCCCCGGTTATCCCTGCGGCGAACTCGTGCATGTTCGTCGTTCCGATCAGCACGGCCCCCGCAGACTTCAGCCTCGCGACCGCCGGGGCGTCGTACGGGGCGATGTTGCCGGCAAGGATCCTCGACCCGGCGGTGCACTTCACCCCCTGGATGTAGATCAGGTCCTTGATGGCCACGGGGACCCCGTCGAGGGGCCCGATCGGCGAGCCTTTCTGGAACCTCTTCTCCGACTCGAGGGCCTGAGCGAAGGCAGAGTCGCGGAGCACGGTGATGTAGCAGTCCAGGCCCTTCCCTCGCCCCTCGATGTCAGCGAGGAGGTCCTCGGCGACGCGGGAAGGGGACGCGGACCCGTCCCTGAAAGCCACGGAGAGGCTCTTGGCGGACATCATCCCTGCTGTCCCCCCTGACCCCGCGTGGGTGCCTTATCAGCCTGCCCCGTTACGTCCACTTGTCGAAGGCTGGGTGCCCCTTCCTCACCGCGACGTAGAGGCCCCGCATCGAGGCGGTCTGGACCCCTTCGATCTCAACTGTCCCCTCCACGGTCACCTTGTCCCCTTCGATCCTCGACGCCCGCGCCTTCAGGTGTAGCGTCGGCCCTAGCGGGGTTGGCTTGAGGAACTTCACCGAGAGCTCGGAGGTCACGGTCCCGGGGGGCGCCTGGAGCCCCCTCGACTTCATCAGAGCATAGGCGGCGGTGATGTTTCCGTGGCAGTCCAGGAGTACCGACATTATCCCTCCGCTGGTGAAGCCAGGGAACGCAGTGTGATGGGGCGAGGGGGTCCATTCGGCCACTACATACTCGCCTTCAGGGCGGCTCCTGATGTGGAGCCCGCTTGGATTGCTCGGGCCGCAGCCGAAGCAGACCGCGTTCGGCGAATAGGTCTCCTGAAGGCTGTCGGCCATTAGGTTGGCCGATTCGCACTCCAAATTCGATAAAAGGGTTACGCACGGCCATGCAGAGCCCGGTGCTCGGTCGACGTAGGGCCGATGGTCAGGAGACGGTGAAGCTCTGGAGGTAGGTAGTCGACTCCTGGGGGCCGTTCCCGTACGACCATACCAGTGTCAGGTTGGCCGTGAAGGTCCCCCTTTGCGTGAGCCTCAGAAGAGCCTCATCGTTTACCGGGGCGAAGATGCTCGCAGTCTGGCCCGGGTCGATTTCACGGGGGGCCACGGGGCAGGAGTAGAGCTCGTATGGGCTGGGCACGACTTGAACCGCGCTCGCCGGGATGACCGAGATGTAGAGCGAGGTGCCGCACGTGTCGCCATAGCGAATCGGCTGCTCCCCGCCGTTCCTGACAGTCAAGTTGAAGGCCAGGAAGCCGCCGAGCGTGGGACTGAAGGTCCCTCCGCAATACTCGCACCCCTCAGCCCCGGTCACGGGACGCGCGGATATCAGTGCGAGATGCTGGCCGAGATCCGTGGGACCTGACGCCCTGTAGCCGATCAGCAATCCGGCGGCTCCGCCCGAGAGAACCAGGACCAAGACGGCGGCGAAAGCCCACCTGCGCAAGCAGTGGCGAGACGGCGGGGCTCGGACTCATAAACCATTGGGCGAATGTCACATGTGGTAGGCGCCGGGGGTAGGATTCGGACCCACGCGACCCGAAGGTCACGGGCTTCCTTGGTGGCTCTCAAGGCCCGCGCATTAACCACTCTGCCACCCCGGCGCTGGTCGGCCTGCCCAGCGACTCCTCTTATCCTTTTGAGGCCGAAGGCCGGAGCCGGCAAAGGTTTTCTGCAGGCGGCAGCAGCCATGCCCGCTTGAAGGTAAGCGTCAGGGAGGCCCGCATCTCCGACAGGGGGCCCCTGATGGACTTCATCAAGGACGTCTGGGAGGGGCACGATTACATCCCGAGGGTCTGGGACGACTGGTTCAGGGACAAGTCCTCGAAGATGTTCGTTGTTCTTGCCGACGGGAGGCAGGTGGGGATGAACCGGGTCCGCTTCCTCGAGGACGGCTCGGCGTGGTTCGAGGGGGCCAGGGTCCACCCGGACTTCAGGGGGCAGGGGCTCGCCACAGCGCTGGGCGAGAGGTCGATGAAGGCGGCCGCGGGGAAAGGAGCGGATGTGTTCAGGCTCACCAGCGGCACGTGGAACAAACAGGCGCACAGGCAGATCGCCAGGATGGGGTTCAGGGAGGCCTCGAGGATAAGCGTCTACGTCCCCCGCCAAGGCTCCAGGTTCGCCCCCCTCTCCGGGGTGAGGAGGGCGGGCCTCGGCGACCTTCCGGCCGTGGTGAGGGCCATCAGGACCTCTCGCGAGTTCCGCCTCGGATCCGGGGTGATGTGGGACACATTCGCCGCGAAGGCCCTGAGCAGGAAGGTCATCGCACGGCTGGTGAGGGACGGCGAGGTGTTCCTGACGAAGGGGGCGCTCGCCATAGCGGTGGAGGGCGCGGAGGGGCCAGGGAACTGGAAGCAGGTGGGCTTCCTGACCGGCGAGGCCGACGGGGCCGTCCGCCTGGTGCGGAGCTTCTTCGGGCTGAAGGGGAGGGCCAGCAGGCGCTTCGTCTACGTCCCCCAGGGCTCGCAGGTGATCGGGGCCCTGCGGAAGGCCGGGATGAAGAGGGATTTCTCGCTGGTGCTCTTCGAGCGGAAGGCGGCCAAGGGTTAAAACGGCGCCGGGGCCGAGCGGCCCCATGGCAGCGGCGGTCAGCAAGATTGCGGTCCTGGGGGCGGGCCTCATGGGCCACGGCATCGCCCAGGTGGCGTCTCAGGTAGGCGGCTACGAGGTCTCCATGCTGGACATCAACCAGGAGCTGGTGGACAGGGGGATGAAGATGGTCGAAGGGAGCGTCACAAGGTTCGTGGAGAAGGGGAAGCTGACGAAGGCCCAGGGAGACGCGGTCATCTCGCGGATCCACCCCACGACAGATCTCGCAGCAGCCCTGTCAGGGAGCCAGCTTGTGATAGAGGCCGCCACCGAGGACCCGAAGCTCAAGATGGACCTCTACAGAGAGGTCTCCCGCCTGGTTGCGGACACGACGGTGGTGGCGTCCAACACGTCGTCCATCAGCATAACCCTGCTCGCCTCCGCCATGAAGCACCCCGAGAACGTCTGCGGGATGCACTTCTTCAACCCGCCGCAGCTCATGACCCTGGTGGAGATCATCAGGGGGAGGAGGACCTCCCAGGCGACTGTCGACCTCGTGAGGGGCGTCTCGGGGAGGATGGGAAAGGAGACGGTCCTCTGCAAGAAGGACTCCCCCGGCTTCATAGTGAACAGGATCCTGGTGCCGGCCCTGAACGAGGCGATCTTCCTCATGCAGGAGGGGGTGGCCGACCCCGAGGACGTGGACAAGGCGGTGAAGCTCGGGCTCAACTGGCCCATGGGGCCGCTGCAGCTGCTCGACTACGTCGGCCTGGACACGACCCTGAACATCACCCAGGTCTTCATGCAGGAATTCCAGGACTCGAAGTACCGGCCGAGCCCCCTGCTGAAGGAGATGGTAAGGGCGGGGCAGCTGGGCAGGAAGACCGGGAAGGGATTCTACGAGTGGGGCTCTCCGGGCGAGACGAAGGGGAAGTAGGCCTCAGCCGCGGACCAGCCTTTCGCGTATGTCAGCGGGGAAGGGCACCGCCTTCCCGGACCCGTCAACGAGGGCGTGCACGGTGTGCCCGGTGCTAAGCAGCTTGCGGTCCGGAAGCCTGTAGATCTCGTTGTCGAAGCGGACGCTCCTCGACGTCACCCGGCCCACCCGCGTGGCCACGAGTATCTCGTCGTCGAAGTGCGCCGAGGCCTTGTACTCCGCGTGGGCCTGCACCACAGGTATCCGGAACCCGCGGCTGACCCAGTCGGCGTACACCAGGCCTATGTCGCGGAGGAGGTTTATCCTCCCGACCTCCATCCAGACCAGCCACTTCGAGTAGTACACGACCCCCATGAGGTCCGTCTCCTCGAACCGCACTCTGAGCTTCGACTCGTGCCAGGGGGCCAACCGGGGAGGGGTCGGGCCGAGGGGGATTTTAGCCCCTTCGCGGGGTAGGTTTTTCTACGCTCGCGCCGACGTCGCTGACGTGACGTACCAGACCCTCATCGAGTCGAAGGAAGGCCACGTCGGAGTGATCACCCTGAACAGGCCCGAGGCCATGAACGCGCTGAGCATGACCATGGTCCGTGAGCTCATCCAGGTCCTCGACGGGTTCGAGAAGGACGACGCCGTGAGGTGCGTCGTGATCGCGGGGAGCGAGAGGGCGTTCTCGGCGGGCGCGGACATCAAGGAGATGTCGGCGATGACAGCCGTGCAGATGACGATGACGGAGCACTTCTTCCCTCTGTGGGACCGGGTAGGGCGGTACCCCAAGCCCATCGTGGCAGCCCTGAGCGGGTTCGTCCTCGGGGGAGGCCTCGAGCTCGCAATGAGCTGCGACATCATCGTCGCCTCCGAGACGACGCAGCTCGGCCAGCCGGAGATCGACATCGGAATCATGCCCGGAGGCGGCGGGACGCAGAGGCTGACCAGGGCGGTGGGGAAGTACAAGGCCATGGAGATGATACTCACCGGGAAGAGGATCGGGGCCGAGGAGGCGAAGACGCTCGGGCTTGTCAGCAGGGTCGTGCCGAAGGAGGCGTACCTGACCGAGGCGATGAAGGTCGCAGGCGAGGTGGCGTCGAGGTCCCCGGTCGCGGTAAAGCTCGCGAAGATGTCGGTGAACAAGTCGTTCGAGATGGGGCTGGGCGCAGGGCTGGACTTCGAGCGCGAGCTCTTCTACATGCTCTTCGCGTCGGAGGACCAGCGCGAGGGGATGGACGCGTTCATGCAGAAGCGCAAGCCGGCGTTCAAGGGGAAGTAGATGGACTACCCCACTGTGAAGTCGGAGGTCAAGGACGGGGTCCAGTGGATAAGGCTCAACAGGCCCGACAAGCTGAACGCCTTCAACGAGCAGATGGGCGTCGACCTGCTCGACGCGCTGAAGGACGGGGAGAGGGCCGCCGACGCCAGGTGCATCGTTGTGACCGGGGAGGGGAGGGCGTTCTCAGTCGGCGAGGACCTCAGCGCGAACCGGGAGACCTACGCCGGCGGGAAGCCGATGCTGCTCGGCGAGGTCCTCAAGGGGAAGTACAACCCCATCGTGCAGAGGATCAGGAGGATGGACAAGCCGGTCGTCGCGGCTGTCAACGGGGTCACGGCCGGTGCGGGACTTGGCCTGGCCCTCGCCTGCGACCTCAGAACCGCCTCCGACAAGGCCACGTTCCATGAGGCGTTCATCAAGGTGGGGCTGGCCCCCGATTCGGGAACCAGCTTCTGGCTCACGCGCATCCTGGGGCTCGCGAAGGCGATGGAGGTAGGGATGCTCGGCGAGCCCATTGGCGCCAGCACGGCGCTGAACCTGGGGCTGGTCAACTGGGTCTTCCCCGAGAGCTCCTTCCACGAGGAGACAGCCAAGATCGCGGGGCGCCTCGCAAGGGGCCCGACGAGGGCGCTGGCCCTCACCAAGAGGGCCCTAAACAGGGCGATAGTGGTCGACCTGGACTCCTCGCTCGAATATGAGGTCTATCTCCAGGACCTGGCCGGGAGGACGAAGGACCACGCGGAGGGAGTCAGGGCGTTCTTCGAGAAAAGAGAGCCCGGCTTCACGGGCGAATAGCGGCGCTCCTGACCGGCTTGCCCGGGCTCCGTGGCCCGACGGGCAAAGAAGATAAGAACCGAGGCGAAGTCGGGACACCATGGAAGGAAGGCCCGAAGCGTTCGTGGTGGACGCGGTCCGGACGCCCATCGGGAAGTACGGCGGGATACTCAGGTCCGTCAGACCGGACGACCTGGGGGCGGCAGTGATCAAGAGCGTCATGAGCAGGACCCGCGTCGAGCCCGCGCTGGTCGACGACGTCTACTTCGGGTGCTCGAACCAGGGAGGGGAGGACAACAGGAACGTTGCCAGGATGGCGACGCTGCTCGCCGGTCTTCCGTACACTGTCCCCGCGGCTACGGTCAACAGGCTCTGCGGGTCAGGCATGGAGGCGGTGGCGGAGGCGGCCAGGGCGATCTGGTCGGGCGAGGGGAGGGTGCTCCTGGCGGGAGGGCTCGAGAGCATGACAAGGGCCCCGCTCGTGTCCCTGAAGGCGGAGCGCGCCTTCGCGAGGGGGACGCTGTCTCTGGTCGACACGACGATAGGGTGGCGCTTCATCAATCCGGGGTTCCCGGCCGAGTACCCGCCCCTGACCATGGGCGAGACCGCGGAGAACCTGGCGGTGAAGTACGAGATCAAGAGGTCCGCGCAGGACGAGTTCGCGCTTTCGAGCCACAGGAAGGCGACGTCCGCAGCCTCGGAAGGGAAGTTCAGGGACGAGATCGTCCCCGTCAAGACCCCTGAGAGCCCGTCAGGAGTGGAGAAGGATGAGGGGCCCCGGGAGGACACGTCGATGGAGAAGCTGTCCGCCCTCAAGCCATCGTTCAGGAAGGACGGGACGGTCACCGCCGGGAACTCATCGGGGATCAACGACGGCGCTGCGGCCCTGCTGTTCGCAGAGGGGGAGCAGGCCGACTACCTGGGGCTGAAGCCGATCGCGAAGGTGCTGGGCACCGCGACGGCCGGGGTGCACCCCAGCTACATGGGGATCGGGCCTGTGCACGCGACCAAGAAGCTGCTGCTCAGGCTAGGCATGAGCCTCGGCGACTTCGGGATAGTCGAGATGAACGAGGCGTTCGCTGCACAGGTGCTCGGGTGCGTGGCAGAGCTCCCCGAGTTCGAGCTCAAGAAGATGAACCCCAACGGGGGTGCGATCGCACTGGGGCACCCTCTGGGGTGCAGCGGGGCGAGGCTCGTCACAACGCTCCTGCACGAGATGAAGAGGACGGGCACGAGGTACGGCCTCGCGACGATGTGCATCGGCGTGGGGCAGGGGATCTCGGCCGCATTCGAGCTGGCCAAGTAAGAGTTATCTCCAGGCGGCTTCAGGTTCCCGAAAATCCATGCAGGCTGAAGCCGCGCCTCCCTACCGGATGTTCATCGGAGGCGCCTGGGTCGACTCTCACTCGGGGAGGACCTACGAAGTGTTCAACCCGGCCACGGGCCAGGCGCTCGCCCGGGCCCCCAGGGGCGACGCGGAGGACGTCCGGGCCGCGGTCGACTCTTCGAAGAGGGCGTTCGAGGACCCCTCGTGGAGGTCGATGGACCCGAGCAAGCGCGGAAGGGTCCTCTACAAGATCGCCCTCACGCTCCGAGAGAGGCTGGCCGACTTCGCGAAGCTCGAGACGCTGAACAACGGGAAGCCCCTGGGCCAGGCGAAGGGAGACATGGCGCAGTCGGCCCGGCACTTCGAGTACTTCGCGGGGCTGGCGGACAAGATCCAAGGGAGCACGATACCTGTCCCCGGGAGCAGGTTCGACTACACGGTGAAGGAGCCGCTCGGCGTGACGGCCCACCTGGTCCCGTGGAACTATCCCCTGACCATGGCTGCCAGGAGCATCGCCCCTGCGCTGGCGGCCGGGAACACCGTGGTCGCCAAGCCGGCGTCGTACACCCCCCTCACGCTCCTGAGGTTCGCAGAGCTCTGCAAGGAGGCAGGCCTCCCCGACGGCGTCCTGAACGTGCTGACCGGAGGAGGGGACGAGGTGGGGGTGGCTCTGGCGGGGCACAAGGACGTCAAGCTCATCGCGCTCACCGGCTCGGTGGAGACCGGCGTGCAGGTTGCCAAGGGCGCGGCGTCGACCCTTGCCAGGACGGTCCTCGAGCTGGGGGGGAAGAACCCGAACATCGTGTTCGCGGACTCGGACCTGGAGAAGGCAGCCGAGGGCGTCCTCAACGGGATCTTCACGAACGCCGGGCAGATGTGCTGGGCGGGGTCGCGGCTCCTGGTCGAGGCTGCGGCAAAGGAGCGGATCATGGGGAGGCTCGTGTCGGGGGCCGAGGCGATGAAGCTCGGAAGCGGGATGCAGCCTGACACGAAGATGGGGCCCCTGGTGGCCGAGTCGCAGAGGCAGAAGGTCTCCGGCTACGTCCAGCTGGGCGTGAAGGAGGGCGCGAAGGTGTCCACCGGGGGATCGGCGCCGGAGGACCCGGCCCTCGGGCAGGGTTACTTCTACAGGCCCACCATCCTGGATGACGTGCGGCAGGACATGAGGGTCGCAAGGGAGGAGATCTTCGGCCCCGTGCTCACCGTGACCGCGTTCGACACCGAGGACGATGCGCTCAGGAAGGCGAACGACACGGACTTCGGCCTCTGGGCCGGGGTCTGGACGAAGGACCTGTCGAGGGCCCACAGGGTGGCGCAGCGGCTCGAGGCGGGGATCGTGACAGTCAACGAGGAGCCTGTGACCTTCCCGCAGACCCCCTTCGGCGGCTTCAAGTGGAGCGGCAACAGCTCGGAGCAGGGGCTGGACGCCGTCTCGACCTACGTGCGCGTGAAGAACGTGTCTGTGAACCTGGGCTAGCTCTCGCCGCTCCAGAACTGCTCTCGGCGCCCTGCCTTCTTGTTCGCGAGCCTCGAGAGGTTGAAGAGATAGCTCGACAGCCGGTTGAAGAAGGGGAGGAGGTCCTGGTTGATCTGCTCCTTCCGGGAGAGCGCGACTACGGCCCTCTCAGAGCGCCTGCACACCGCCCTCGCGACGTGGAGCTCGGCCGCGACCCTCGTCCCGCCGGGGAGCAGGAAGTTCCCGAGCGGCGGCAGCGACTTCAGGAGCGCGTCGGTCATCTTCTCTATCGTCAGGGTGTCTTCGGGCGTGATCCTCGGCACCTTGGCCGACGAGAGGTCGTCGGAGGCGAGGTCGGCCCCGGCCACGAACAGCATCCGCTGGACTCTCTGCAGGTCGGAGGCGATGGCGCGGTCCCTGCAGTCGGAGACCACGACCCCGAGGACGCTGCAGAGCTCGTCCACCGTCCCGTAGGCGTCGACCCTCGGCGAGTCCTTCCCGACCCGCCTGGGCCCGAAGAGGGACGTGTCGCCCTTGTCCCCCCTTCTGGTGTACATCTGGCACCGAGAGCCGGCGGGCGATAATAAACAATATTACACGAAAAGGTCGCATGTCTTCCAGTGCGAAGGCATTTATTCGGACGAGACGACGTGTGAGAGGCGAGTAGCACAACGTCGTTCGATTCCGAGGAGGGACAGCACTACTTCACCCCCCAGGAAGCGTCCAAGCTCCTCCCGGACATCAAGCTCCAGGTCAGGCAGCTCATAGAGCGCAAGAAGGTCATCGGCGCACTCCACGCCGAGCTCGAGAGGTACAGCCTGCTCGGGTTCAGGACCGCGGCGATAGTGGAGAAGGCGGCGCAGCTCGACGCCCTGGTCGAAGACATGACGAGGAGGATCTCCGAGCTCCAGGACTTCGGGGTCATCGTCAAGGACCTGGACTACGGCCTCATCGACTTCCCCGCAGACAGGTACGGCGAGAAGGTCCTGCTGTGCTGGAGGTACGGCGAGCCGGAGGTCTCGTTCTGGCACAAGCCGAACGAGGGGTTCAACGGGAGAAGGGCCCTGAAGGCCCAGATGATCCAGCCCTAGATCCCCAGCAGCCTCTGAGCGTTCAGGGACAGCAGCCTGTCGGCCACCCCGTCCTTCAGCTTCGGCCTCAGGCTTGCGTTGAAGTCCTCCATCCATTCGGAGTGCCTCATCATGGGGTAGTCGGTGCCGAACAGGAACCTGTCCTTCAGGATCCCGTTGAGGTACGTGAGCACCCCCTGGGGGATGTACCTGGGCCTCCATCCGGATACGTCCACGAAGGCGTTGGGGTTCCTGAGCGCGACCGCCATGGCCACGTCGGGCCAGGGCCAGCCGAAGTGGGCCATGACCACCTTCAGGTCGGGGTACCTCTGGCACACCTCGTCCAGGAACTCCGGCTTGCTGTACTTGATCTCGCAGTCCCCGAGGCCCGTAGTGCCCGTGTGGAACAGGATCGGGAGGCCCAGATCCTGGCAGACCTCGTAGATCGGGAACATCCTCGGGTCGTTCGGGTAGACGGAGTTAGCGCTGCTGTGGATCTTCAGGCCCCTCATGCCGAGCGTCTTGGCGGCTCTCCTGAGCTCCCTCGCAGCGCCTGCCCCCGCGTTGGGGTCGACCCCGGCGAAAGGGATCAGGCGGTCCCGGGACCTTGAAGCGATCTTCGCGAGCTCCTCGTTCTTGATCGTGTAGTTGCGGAAGCTGGGGTTCGGCGTCGCGTGCGTGTCCTGGCCGAGAATCACCCCCCTGGACACCCCGGCCTCGTCCATCTCCTCGAGCAGCTGGCCGGTAGAGCTGGGGAGCTTCGAGACATCGAGCCTGAAGAACCTGCACGCCTTCATGATGGGGGCGTTTCTCTTCATGAAGGCCCTCGTCCAGGGATGGACGTGGATGTCTGTCGACAACCTTAGGCTCCCGCGCCCCGCCGCGTCATAAAACGTTTCCTCGCTTCATGGGCTGATGCAGCCCTCCAGCCTCATTCCGTTGGGCAAGTCTTATTGAGGGCGCCTCGGCCACGGGCCTGAATGAACTCTGGCAGGGAACTGATGGAGGGCGACTTGGCACCGGACTTTGAGCTGCCTACCGCGACCGGGGAGGAGGTCCGGCTAAGCTCCAAGAAGGGGAGCCAGGTGGTCCTGTACTTCTACCCGCAGGACGACACGCCCGGCTGCACCAGGGAAGCGTGCGCGTTCCGTGACAACCTGCCGAAGTTCTCCGGCCTCGACGCCGTGGTGCTGGGCGTCAGCAAGGACTCCCCCGCGTCCCACAGGCGGTTCATCGACAAGTATTCGCTCAACTTCGAGCTGCTCTGCGACGAGGACCTCAAGGTCCACAAGCTGTACGACACGTGGAAGCTGAAGAGCATGTACGGCAAGGACTACTGGGGCACCGAGAGGTCCACCTTTGTCATCGACAGGAAGGGCAGGATACTGAAGATCTTCAGGAAGGTCAAGGTCGACGGCCACGAACTCGAGGTCCTGAAGGCGCTGACCCCCTAGGCAGGCAGGAATGGGTTCGTTCTTCGCCGGGGTGAAGGCCGGCACTCTCGCGGGGACCGCCTACGTCGGCGGCCTCGCGGCCTTCAACGTCCTCCTGCTCTACGCCTTCAGGCCGGAGGTATTGGCCCTGATCACGGAGTCGTACCCGACGGCCTGCGCGCCCACGGCCGGCCCGAACGCAACGGCGATCGCGGTCGGAGACTGCTTCTCCTCGGTCGTCGCGGTCTACGTCCCCTTCGTCGCCTTCATCGGGTTCTTCATCGCGATCGCCTACTCAGGGGTCTTCGGCATAGCCTACGAGGCCTTCCCCGGGAAGAGCCCGAGCGTCAAGGGGATGGTACTGGCGGTCCTCGTGGGCGGGACTCTGCTGGTGCTGAACCTGGTGGGCGTCGAGTTCGACCCCGTTGCAAGGGTCGCCGTCACCAGCTTCTTCCTGGTCTGGACCTTCGTCTACGGGACCCTCATGGGGAGGCTGTACAAGAGGTACACCCGGGAGGTCCGTTTCGTGAGCAAAGGCGAGGGTCCCCTCAAGATCATGGTGGACGGTCGCGACCGCACCGGACGGACGCGCACTTTCGCCCTGAGGTCCAGCCACGAGGTCAGGGCGGTCGCCGGAGGGAAGGAGGCGTTCAAGGGATGGTCAGTCAGCGGGGGCGTCAAGGTGGAGGACCCGAGCTCGTATGAGACGACCATGGACGTGGAGGGAGACGGAGTCCTTGTGGCGCAGTCGGCCGCCAGAAGTTAGGCAAACGTCGAAACCTTCTTCTTGTCCTGTCTATGGTTATATACTGAATCCGGAAGCGGCCACACATGCGCATCCTCGCCGTTGAGGACGAGACCTACTGTCTGAAGACCCACAGGCACCCGCGGGCCTGCGACGGGACGAATCACGTCTGTTACCGATGCGGGATGCTCCTTGGCCAGTGCGACTGCCCCAGGCTGGGGTCCCTGCTGGACTACTGAGGCATGTGGGCGAAGGTCTCGGCGAGGCGCCGGAACCCTCGCTTCGTGTAGAAGCTCACGCCGATCTCGTTCCTCACCGGGAGGTCTGCCACTATGATCTCGGCCCCCATCTTCCTCAGCTCCTTCATGACCCGCTCGAGGAATTCCTGCCCGAGTTGCTGGCGCCTGTGCTCGGGGAGGATGTACATCTCGGTTATGTGCCCCGCCATGCTGGGCTCGTAGAACATCCGCTCCTCTATCTCCGCCCTGGCGACGCCGATGACCTTGGCTCCAGACGTCGCGACCATGACGAGGGTCCTGTCGGACCCGAGGGACGCCGACACGTAGTCCTCCGCCCTCCGCTTGGCGTCGGAGACCACCCCGAAGAGGGGATCGAACTCGTTGTTCAGCTTCTTCAGCCTGAGGATCATGTCGACCATGTCCTTGGAGTCGGCCTTGGTCGCCCTCCTTACGGTAGCCGCAGCCACGCCATCGCGTGGGCCGGGACTCGTCTTAGGCCTATTCTGGCGGGTCAAGTATGACTCCTGACTTCCTGAGGGCGTCCATCAGGGTCCGCGCGCCCCTTATCATGGTTGTCGCCGACTGGAGGAGCTCCTTCCTGGAGGCCCTCTTCCGAGCATGGCCCTCCTTCACGGCGAGCGACCCGACCGTGGCCGCGACCTCGGGATAGACCTTCCACTCCACCATGGTGGGGAGTATGTGCGTCTTCGACAGCCCCTCGTCGGCGGCGTGCAGGGCGAGCTCCCTGGCGGCGGCTATCACCATGGTATCGGTGATCGTGCGGGCCCTCACGTCCAGCGCGCCCCTGAAGATGGCGGGGAAGAGGAGGCTGTTGTTGACCTGGTTCGGGAAGTCCGACCTCCCGGTGGCAACTATCTCGGCGCCGGCCTTCAGGGCCTCCTCCGGCATCATCTCAGGGACAGGGTTGGCAAGGAGGAACGCGATGGAGCGCTTGTTCATGACCGCGATCTCGCTCTTCTTGATCAGGTTGGGCCCCACCCCCGCCGCGGCGATCAGGGCGTCGGCTCCGCGGAGGGCGTCCTTGAGCCCTCCCTCGACCCGGTCCCCGTTCGTCTTTATCGCGAGCTCGTACTTCCACCTGTTCTTCACCATCAGCTGGTCGATGTCTTCCCTTTCGGGATGGAGTATGCCCTTCGAGTCCAGCATTATCAGGTCCCGGGGGTTCGCCCCGGCCCCTATGAGCAGCCTCGCGGTCGCGATGTTCGCCGCTCCGCTCCCGAAGAGGACTATGCGCGAGCCTCTGAGCTTCCTCCCGGTGAGCTCGAGGGCGTTGAACAGGCCGGCGATGGAGACCCCTGCGGTCCCCTGCTGGTCGTCGTGCCAGACGGGTATCTTCATCTTCTTCCGGAGGCGGTCGAGGATCTCGAAGCACATCGGAGACTCGATGTCCTCGAGGTTTATCCCCCCGAAGCTCGGCTCGAGCGCCTCGACCAGGCCGATGAGCTGCTCCAGGTCAGGAGCCCTCACGGGAAGGGGGAACGCGTCCACCCCGCCAAGGTACCTGTAGATCAGCGCCTTCCCCTCCATGACCGGGAGCGCGCCCTCGGGCCCGATGTCACCGAGGCCCAGCACCCTGCTGCCGTTGGTGACTATGGCGACGCTGTTCCAGCGACCGGTAAGCTCGAACGAGAGCTCGGAGTCGGCGGCGATGGCGCTGGATACCGCGGCCACCCCCGGGGTGTACCAGATACCGAAGTCGGCGAGGGACCTTATGGGGACCTTCGGGGCGACGCCGACCTTCCCGCCGTAGAACCTCGAATAGGAGAGAGCCTTCCTGGCCTCCTCCTCCTCAAGATCCTCCCCCATTGGAGCGCTTGGTCGCCATGCCCTATATGAAGCTCTTGAGGCCCGCCCGCGAGGACACCCCCTCTTCCCGGGGGAGGGTCAGTCGGAAGGGAGGTACAGCTTCGTCCTGCCCAGGGAGAGCGAGTTGGCCACCACGCTCACCGAGCTGAGGGCCATGGCGGCCCCGGCAAGGATCGGGTTCAGGTAACCGGTCGCCGCGACGGGTATGAGGATGGCGTTGTAGCCGAAAGCCCAGAACAGGTTCTGCCTGATCTTCTTCATGGTCGCGCGGCTCAGCCTGATGGCCCCAGCCACGTCCCTCAGGTCATCCTTGATCAGGACCACCCCCGCCGCCTCGATCGCCACGTCCGTCCCGCTCCCGATGGCCATCCCTATGTCCGCGCTCGCCAGCGCGGGGGCGTCGTTGATGCCGTCTCCGACCATGGCGACCACGTGCCCGCTCTCCCTGAGCCTCCTGACGGCCTCGGCCTTTTGTGCAGGGAGGACCTCCGCGACGACTTCGCCTATCCCGGCCTCAGATGCTATCGCCTTCGCCGTCCTCGAGTTGTCCCCTGTGAGCATGACCACCTGCACCCCCTCCTCCTTGAGGGACTCCACCGCCTCTTTTGCCGTGGGCTTCAGTGTGTCGGCCACGGCTATCACTCCCGCGGTCTGACCGTCCACGGCCACCAGCATGCACGTCTTTCCCTTGGCCTCCAGGTCGGACACCGTCTGGTCGGCGTGGCCCATGCCGACCCCCTCCTTCTCGAGCAGGGCCCGGTTCCCCACCAGCAGCCTCCGCTTGCCCACGGTGGCGACGATTCCCATCCCCGAGACGGCCTCAAAGCCCGTCGGCCTCTCCACGAGGATCTTCGCCGCCCTTGCGACCTTCACCATCGCCTGGGCCACCGGGTGCTCGGACGCGGACTCGGCCGAGGCGGCAAGCCCCAGGAGCTCCTCCTCGGAGATGTTCCCGACCGTCGCGATGTCTGTTACGGCGGGCTCTCCGACGGTCAGGGTCCCGGTCTTGTCCATCACCACCTCGTCGACCTTCCCCGCCTTCTCGAGCGCGTCTCCACCCTTGATCAGAATCCCGTTGGACGCCCCCTTGGCGGTGCCGACCACCAGGGCCGCGGGGGTGGCAAGGCCGAGCGCGCAGGGGCATGCGATGATCAAGACGGCTATGAAGGCGGTGAGCCCGCGCAGGAGCCCCGCTCCGGCGAGGTACCATCCGGCGAGCGAGGCGAGCGCGACCAGCACCACCGCGGGGACGAAGTAGGACGCGACGCGGTCGGCCAGCATCTGGACCGGCGCCTGGCCCGCCTGCGCGTCTTCGACGAGCTTCACGATCTGGGCGAGGGCGGTGTCGCTCCCCACCCTGGTCGCCTTGACGGTCAGCGCCCCGTTCGTGTCGATGGTCCCTCCGAAGACCTCGTCCCCCTCCTGCTTGTCGGATGGGACGCTCTCTCCGGTGAGCATGGACTCGTCCATCGCGGCCCTGCCCTCGGCGATCACCCCGTCCGTCGGGACCTTGTCCCCGGGCTTCACCCTCAGGAGGTCTCCTGCCTGGACCTCCTCGATGGGCACCGCCACCTCTGCTCCCCCCCTGACGACCAGGGCCGTGGCCGGCCTCAGGTCCAGGAGCCTTCTGACAGACTGCGACGCCCTCTGTCTCATGCTGTGCTCCAGGACCTTCCCCAGGAGCACGAAGCCGATCACGAGGGCGGACACGTCGAAGTACGTCCCCTGTGGGAAGACGCCGGGCCACAGGACTGCGGCCGCGCTGTAGAACCAGGCCGCGGACGTCCCCAAGGCTACGAGCGAGTCCATGTTCGCCACCCGCGCCCGGAGCGCGTGCCACGCTCCCTGGTAGAAAGGCCGACCGGCCACGAACTGGACCGGGGCCGAAAGGACGAGCAGTACGGCTCCCTGCGGGATGCCGGGGGGGAGGGCCGCGAACCATGTGAGGAGGAGCGTCGGGACTCCCAGGACGAAGCTGAGAGCGGTCATCCTCTTCAGCCTGCTCAGCTCCTTTGCGGGAGCGATGAAGGTCTGGAGGCAGGTCTCGCTGCAGAAGTAGAACACGGCGCCTCCCTGCGAGACATGGAGGGAGTCGGGCTTCTCCTCCACGAACATGCCGCAGACCGGGTCCTTCGCCAAGTGTGGGTTCCGTGGCCGCCACGGAAGTGATGGATAAAGAACTTGCCCGCTTCCCTGCGCCCCGCGCCCGCCACGGTCCGCCTGCGGGCCCCAGCAGACAAGAAGAAAAGACCGGGGCGGGGGAGTGCCGAGGCGAGAGCATGTCGGTCGACCCCGTATGCGGGATGAGCGTGGACGAGAAGAAGGCCCCCTTTGCCTCACGGCACGAGGGGAGGCAGTTCTACTTCTGCTCGAAGGGATGCAAGGAAGCCTTCGACAGGAGTCCCACCAAGTACGCCAAGGCGTAGCATGGGGGCGGGGTGCCGCTCGGCGGCCTCCTCGCT
>OCOJ01053599.1_pt5 | contig 16902 bp, 22 predicted proteins | sample 1539251 | NCBI WGS metagenome assembly OCOJ01 (sample SAMN01911457, study PRJEB22624) | soil metagenome | biome: Soil | place: Malaysia | collected 2012-04-30 | depth RA_metagenome m | reverse complement strand
AGTCGTTGAAGTCAGAACGAAACCAGGAAAAGCCAAGGAACTCTGCCACACCATCCACGAGAGAGTGCTGGGCATGTTGAAAGCCCAGCCAGGCTTTGTGGACGAGATCGTGCTGATATCAGACACGGATGCAGAACGAGTTCTCGCCCTGAGCTTTTGGAAGACCAAAGAGGACGCCGAGCGGCACAGCCACGAGCAGTACGCGAAAATTAAAGAGATGATCCAGCATGAGGTCCACAACGCTCCCAAAGTTCACATGTATACAGTGGAAACCTCGACGTCCCACAAGATCGTCAAGGGAAGGCCGATCTAGGAACATTGTTACACCGAGCCTACGTGGCCTGTAGATTCCTCGACAGAGTTCTTGTTGACACTGCTCCGCTCCGAAGTTAAGCGCTGCGTAGTGGAGTGCCGCCGAAGTAGCGGCGGTAAGTTGAATTTGCAGAGGAAGCGAGGAAGATTAAGTTGTCCGCACACGAAGATTTAGCCACTGCGGAACTGCCCTCCCCGGCCAACGAGCATTATCCCCCGGCTGACTATGCCTGGTACGTGGTGGGCGTTCTCACAGTGGCCTACATCTTCGCGTTCGTGGATCGTCAAATCCTGAACCTGCTTGTGCGGCCGATACGGCGTGACCTCAACATCACGGACACGCAGATGAGCCTGCTGATGGGGTTCAGCTTTGCGCTCTTTTATTCTGTCTTTGGATTTCCTCTTGGCCGCCTGGCGGACTTCAAGAGCCGGCGCACGATTGCCGCGCTGGGAATCGTGTTCTGGAGCCTGTTTACGGCCGGCTGCGGTCTGGCGCGGCAATTCTGGCATTTCCTGCTGCTGCGAATGGGAGTGGGGGTGGGGGAAGCGGCTCTTTCGCCGGCTGCATATTCTCTCATCTCCGACTATTTCCCCAAGGAGCGGCGCGCGACCGCGATTAGCGTGTACTCCATGGCCTACTATCTCGGCTCCGGGCTCGCCCTGGTTCTCGGCGGGCTGGTGGTCAGCTACGCCACTAGAAAAGGGAGTTGGGTCCTGCCCATTGCAGGCATCATTCGCCCTTGGCAACTGATTTTCTTTATCGTGGGACTTCCGGGAGTCTTGGTTGCGCTGCTGATGTACACGGTGAAGGAGCCAGCCCGCAAAGGTGCCAAGACACTGAGAGCGGGAGATGGCAAGATCACTCTCGCCAGAGTCCCCCTTCGTGAGGTCCTTGCCTATATCGGCCGGAACCGCGCAACGTTTCTCTGCCATAATTTGGGCTTTGCTTTGCTAGCGTTTTCGGGCTACGGCNTGAGAGCGGCAGACGGCAAAATCACTCTCGCGCGCGTCCCCCTTGGTGAGGTCCTTGCCTATATCGGGCGGAACCGCGCAACGTTTCTCTGCCATAATTTGGGCTTTGCTTTGCTGGCGTTTTCGGGCTATGGCGTGTCCGCTTGGGTTCCCACTTTCTTCATTCGGAGATATGGCTGGACGGCTGCCCAGGCGGGCGTTGTGTACGGGACTGTGGTGTGCGCATTTGGGACACTGGGGATTGTGACTGGCGGCTGGCTGGCGGATTGGCTGGCACGACGCGGTTACCCCGATGCAAATATGCGCGTGGGAGTAATCGGAGCTCTGACGTGGCTGCCGTTTGGCATCCTCTATCCCTTGATGCCAAGCGGAAACTCAGCAGCCGCGGTATTGGCGCTCACCATCTTTGTGACCAGCATGCCCGTGGGAGTGGCGGCCGCAGCGGTTCAGGAGATGATGCCGAATGTCATGCGTGGGCAGGCTTCGGCGCTCTATCTATTTGTGATCAACCTTATCGGCCTCGGTCTGGGACCAACTGCCGTGGCCATAGTCACGGATTACGTTTTCCACAACGACAATGCCGTCCATTATTCGCTGCTAATCGTCGGGACTCTCGCCCATATCGGGGCGGCGTTGCTGCTGTGGCTCGGTTTGAAGCCTTTCGTCCGCAGTCTCGACCGCCTAAAGGAATGGACTGAGGTGAATGTATAGACCACGGATTGTAAAGCGACGAAAGGCGCGGATAGAATTCCATGAGGGTCTTGGAATGGAAGAGATCGTCCCCAAGACGATTCGCATCGACGTGCACTACCTCGGCACCCTCAAAGTCATCGCCGCATGCCTCATCGAGGGCCAGGGGAGCGCCGCCAAGCCTTCGATGACACAAACGGTCTGATTCCTGAATCTGCATAGATACGGCTAATATGGTGGGCGCTGATGAAGGCGGTTAAGAGGGAAACGAATTATGACAAGTCCAAGAGATCAAGAAGAGGAAGCCAAAGCCGCCGAAGAACAATTAATAGGGACCATCACGGCCATTTTCAAGAAGGCGAGAGCAGAGAATTTCGAATCGCCTTTTCAAGTAAGGGTTACGAATGCAGAAGGCACTGTCGTAATTGAGATGACAGCCTATGACGATGGTGTGCGCGGGTTTCGCTTGGTCGAGAATCGGCATCCGCGATCAAACATGTTGATACTGCCGGTCACAGTTCTTCTCTCTGATGCCTGCGGATCTAGAGTCATCAAGTTGAAAATACAAAATCGACCGGAAGGATGAGTCAATGATAGCGCTATGCCTGGTTCGTAGATGGAGCTGCAGAAACAGAAAGGGTGGAACGATCGAGCGCAGCCGGGTCAGCGATTGGCCGTCGACTACGGACTCCAATACGATCTGGCGGGTTTGATGCTGAAAGAGATCGGACATAAGACGACTCTCATCGACCTCGACTACCTTGGCAACCCCAAGGTCATCGCCGCGTGCCTCCTCCGGGGCCAGGGGAGCGCCGCGATCGTGGATCCAGGGCCGTCTTCGGCGGTGGTGACGCTGAGGAGCAAGCTCAAACAGTTGGGTCTCGCGGTCCAGAACATCGACACGATTCTGCTGACCCACATTCACCTGGACCATGCCGGCGCCACCGGCACCCTGGTGAAGGAAAACCCGCGTATCCGCGTCTACGTCCATGAACGCGGCGCGCCGAAGATGATTGATCCGACGAAGCTGTTGGATAGCGCCCGGCGGCTCTATGGCGATCAGATGGACCGGCTGTGGGGCGAGTTTTTGCCCGTGCCGGCAGAAAACGTGAGTGCACTAGCTGGGGGAGAGAGCCTCAACCTGGGCGGCCGCCAGCTTGAGGTGAGATACACTCCCGGGCACGCCTCCCATCACGTGAGTTACTTCGACGCGTCCATCGGTGTGGCATTCGTCGGCGATACTGCGGGCATCCGGATCGCGAATGGGCCAATCATTTTGCCCATCACACCGCCTCCCGACATCGATTTGGAAGCCTTTGCGCGAAGCTGGCAAGAGATACGCGAGTGGCAGCCGGAGAGGATTTTCCTCACCCATTTCGGCACCGCTGAGCGCGTAGACGACCACCTGGAAGAATTAAGGGAACGTCTGCATGAATGGAGCGTTGCGGTGCATGAATCGCTCAAGAATAGCCGGAGCGACGAGGAACTCGCCGCACAATTCAAGGAGCAGGTCACTGCGAAATTGAAGCAGCATCTTTCCGAGCGGGATGCCCAGCGTTACGTGAGGGGAGCAGCGGTGGATCTCTGCTGGTATGGGCTCGCCCGCTACTGGCGCAAGCGAGAAGCCGCCTGAAATCCGACCCCTCCTGCGCTCTCTGTCAACGCGTTTTCCTCGCGAACTACTTGGCCAACGGGAAGAGGTGCGCTGCATTCTCATAGAGAATCTTGCGTTTGGCCGCCTCCGAGAGGGGCAGCGCCTTGAACTTGGCAATGTTTTCGCCAACGTCCCGCACTCCAAAGCCCGGCCAGTCCGTGCCGAAAAGCACCTTGTCGGCAATCTCCTCGAGCCGAGGGAAATATTCCAGCAGCAGCTTCTGCGGAGGAATGCTGGAGATATCGAGATACATGTTCTTGTGCCGCCGGACAAGGAAGAAAGCCTCATCCATCCAAAGTGGACGGCCGCCGTGGGCCAGGATAATCACCAAGCCGGGATAATCCACCGCGACGTCATCCGCCAGCATGGGCTGGGCATAGACGTTGCGCGCCCCCGGGAAGATGGAAGTGCCGGTATGAATCATCACCGGCAGGCCAATGGCCTGGGCGCGTTCGTAAACTCTTGCGAGTCCGCTGAGGCCCTCGCGATATGCATTGGGCGAGAAGAGTTGGTGGGGCGGATGAATCTTCAAGGCCCGTATTCCGAGCTTCGCCAGCCGATGGACCTCGGCCCCGGCATCGGCGACATATCGCGGATGCACCGAGCCGAAGGCGATCAGCCGCGCGGGCGAGGCAGAGCAGTACTGCGCCGCCCAGTCGTTCACTTCTGCTGTATACCCGATTACCTCCGGGCTGACCGAGCTGATAATCCCCGCGCGCTCGACTCCCGCCTGATCCAGGTACTTGAGAAAGGCGACCGGATCTGCAGAGAACTGTTCGATCCGGGGGAAATCCCGGCGGTCGCGCCGGATGAATTCCCGCACCTCCGGCTTGAGCATGCCGTGTGGCTGAATATGGATATGAATATCGGTGACTGGACTCACGTCGGTTCCAGGCCCCGTTTGCTGAGCGGGCGCAGACGGCTTTCGACTGGCTTGGATGTGGCTCTCAATGTCCGCTAAAGAAGGAAAAATAGGTTTGTTCGCCTTGCCACTCCGCGCAGTGCGCCCGAGTCTCGGAAAGCAGGCTGAAACTGGATTCGAATTCCTGGGCCACCACGCGCTGGTCCTGAGCGTCGTAATAGCGGATTACATGGCGGCCGTCGGGAAGCGTCAACACGTCAATCGCCCGGCTATCATCGAACCCGAGCCCCATCTGGGACATCAAGTCGGCGAGTTGGTATTCCACGCCATGGATGGTCAAACTTTGCGCACCGCTGCCCAGGGGGCCATAGCGGCTTTCGATTAACGCCCGACCTCGCAGCATGGTCACAGGGGAAAGCTCAAATTCCCCGCCCGTGGCAGCAAAACGTCCAGGACGGCGGCCGGCATCCAGAGATCATTCTGCGGCCGGGACTAGAGATCCGCCGGGCAGCGGACTCCAACCTGCCGGAACCATTCAAAATAACCGTCCTCGCCGATCCACTCCGCGATATGCGCCCTGATTTCGCCGAGGAAGCGGAAACTGCCGTCAAATTCGTGGGCCACAACGCGCTGATCGTCTCCATCGTAATAGCGGACGACGTAGCGCCCAGGGGACACTTCCAGAGCGTCAATGCCCCGGCTATCCTCAAAGTTCAGGCCCAAATGAAACAGCAAGGCGGCCAAGTCGTACTCCGCCCCATTCAGGGTGATAACCTGGCGGCCACTCCAAAGCGGGCCATACCGGCTTTCGATAAGGGCGCGCCCCCTTAGTTCGTTCATTTCCCACCTACCCTTGCGCCNACGCCCGCAGAAGGCCGCTTGAAGATCAAGTGCGTGCCAATCGTGCCGTACGCCACGCCATCCTTGTTGGGTGCGATCAGGGGAGTCGAACTCACCAATTCCCAGCCGTCGCCGCCCGCTCCGTTGATCCATGAATCCAACCCGCTGACCAAACCCTCCGGCGTTTCGGTGAATACAACCATTCGGTCAAAGTATTCCCACTGCATTCTATTCCTCCTCTCGTTGACGCCGAGCGACGCAAACCAGGAAGTGACACCATTCAGTCACGCGAGTCACGCGAAATGTTCGTTGAGCCAGTTCGACACGGTGGCGAGCATCTCGCTGTTGAACTTTAACTCGCTATGGTTGAACCACCGGGGCAAATACCGGATCAGACCGTGTTCGTGTTGTACGTCGGGGCGGAGATCGCTGGTGACATAACGCAACTCCGAGCCCGGCAACGCTGCGTGCAGCCCGGCGGCGCCCTCCAACAGGGCCGGGATATCGCGCTCCGCGTAGAGAAGCAAGCAGGAACGGTCGTGGCTCGGCACAGGGCCAAGCAGCTCGAGCAATTCCAGGACATAGCCGGAATAGGGCTCGCGAACAGAAGGGCTGGGGAAGTTCTCGAACATCCATTTGCCCTGTGGCGAGACCTTCTGAACCACGGCCGGAGAGATCGCCGCCATGCAATCNGGCGGACGACATGAGCGCCAGCCGCCCGGTCAAGCTTATGCCCGATGCGGCGACACGCCCATAGCGGCGAAGATACGTTAGTGCCGCTTCTATCTCGTCGCGCATAACCGGGCCGATGGGGCAGGTATTCTCGCCGTGGCCGCACAGATCAATAGTGAGTGCCGCCAGCCCCTTTTCGGCAATGGCTGCCGCCAGGGCCATCACGTGTTCTTTCGTCCCCCCATAACCAGCGCACACCAGCGCTCCGCCGCGCGGCGAATCCGGCAAGAAAAGAAAGCTGGGGATGACGTGGCCGTCTGGCGCCCGTACATCGTTCACCCGTTTGAGTTCCATAGTTCCTCGAAAATGACCCATGTTGGGCAATTCCCACTCCAGAGCGCGAAGAGAAGGACAGCACAGTTGCCGGACGCAGTCCCTCTGATCTCCTAAAGTCAGGGGGCAACTTCTTTGAGCCAAGTCAGGATTCGCTGCGCCAGCACGGTTTCCTGGCCTGAAAACGAATGACCGGCGCCGTCGACATAAACCACTTCCACTTTGGGGTTGGAAGCTGCGGCCTTCTTGAGGCGTGTGGCGATGTCGGGCGCGATTAATTTGTCCGCCGCCCCCTGAAGAATAAGGAAGGGGTTGTTCAATTTCTGAATATTCTGGAAAGGATCCGAGCGTGCTCCCGGCCCGCGCAGACTCAGCAGATAGCGCGGGGTATAGAGCGCCTTGCCGATTGGTCCCAAATCCACCAGCATCAGTTCCCGCTCGCGGCCCGCGGTCTGCAGCGCCAGCGCCTCATCCACACTTGCCTGGGCCCTCTCCCGGCCGAACTGCCACACATTCCACTCAAAGAGGTTTCCAGGCCCGGAGACGAGTATCGTCGCTGCGATGGTCGAATCGCTCGCGACGGACTCGAAGTATAACACGCGGTTTGTGCCCATACTTTGGCCGAGCAGCACGAACCTGAGGTAGCCCAGCTTGCGCAAATAGGTTAGGCCGGCACCGATGTCAGCTTCATTGTCGGGGAACGCGGAAACCTTGGGGCCGGCGTCGTGGTCGCGCATGTTCAACGCCAAAGTGGCGTAGCCTTGCGCCGCGGCCTCCTGCTGGAACAGAGGAAAGTATGCCTCGTAGAAATTTCCGCTAAAGCCGTGCACGAGCAGGATGGCGGTGGAGCGCGGAGTCGCAATGGGACGATAGAGCAAGCCATTCAGCAACACGCCATCGGACGTGCGCACCGCAACCTGCTCGATGGAACACGTATTCGCCGAAGCGGGATTTGACGGCTGGACGGATGAAATCGCCGGCCATATTCCGGCGGCGCTCAGGATCAGGACGGCAACGAGTCGCGTTACTGGCTTGCGCAGTCTTCTCACAGGCGGTTCAGGTGTTTATAAGTTCGACCAAATCTGTCAGGGAATTGACGGTTGCGTCCGGAATCAAGCCGAGTTCATCCGCGCGGGCGCTGGAGCGATTTACCCAGAATGTACGGAAGCCAAAGGCCTTTGCTCCTGCAACGTCCCAGAAATTGGAAGAAACAAAACCGATTGCCGCCTTGGCCACGCGCAATTTCTGCGGCGCGAGCCCGTAGACCCGCGGGCTTGGCTTAAAAATTTTCGCGCTATCCACACTAATGACACGGGAAAATGTCCCTTGAAGCCCAGCACTCGTCACTGCGGCTCGCAACATCCGCGGCGAGCCATTAGAGAGAATGGCCAGCGAGTAGCCGGAAAGAGCCGTCAGCGCTTGCCGGACTTCAGGATAGGACTCCAGTCGCAGATACGCCTCCATCAGTGTGGCACGCGTAGTGGGCGGGCCAATCCTAAGCTATTGCACGCGAAGAGGAGGGCGGATTCAGTGACTCGCCAAAAATCTTTGTAACGTCCCATTAGGCTGAGGAGCCACGTGTACTCCAACTGTTTAGCACGGCAGGTTTGACTGAGAGCCGGACCTTGCCCCGGGAACGACTGATTGCAAGTGGAGATAACGGAGTGGACGTCAGACAGAGTTCCATACGCATCGAACACCAGGGCCTTGAGCGTCCGTTTCATCCCTATCACCCCGCCACTTAGTTCAGCCAGGTTTGCCGGATTGCGCGAGCTTGTTTTCCAGGAATGCGAGGCGCTCTTTGAGCTGCTTCTGCTGCTGCCAGCGTGGAGTTACATCCTGCATGATCGCCGCAGCGCCCAGCATATCCCCTGAGGGCACGCGCAGGAGAACAATACTGAATTCGACGGAAATGCGGGTGCCGTCCTTTCGCATCGCGGGCACGGCGAGCATTTCCCGTCCGTATTTGGTGATTCCCGTGGCCATCACCTTGTGGTAGCCCTCCCAGTGCCGGGCTCGCTGGCGCTCGGGCACAATCAAATCCAGGCTCTGTCCCAAAGCCTCCTGGGCACTGTAGCCAAACATGGCTTCGGCGCCCGCATTCCAGTATCGAATCACACCTTCCGTGTCGGAAAAAATGACGGCGAATTGGGTTTGCTCGACAATGCTTTTGCACAGCTCCTCGTGAGTAAGAGGCGGCATCGTCGAAGCTTCTCCGTGCGAGAACCCTGATGGCCAGCATCAGGCAGAGCCGACCGGGCGGGCCGCCGGCGAGCCCTGTGGTTCTTTCTGTCTGAGCACCCGCCGCAAGAGTTTCCCTGTAGGAGTGCGGGGCAGATCGTTGACGAAGACCACCTCGCGCGGCAATTTATAGGTGGCGATCTTGCCCCGACAGAACTCAAGGAGTTCCTCCGGGGTGACGGTTTTGCCGGGCAGGAGCACCACGTAGGCCTTCGCAATCTGCCCGCGAACTTCATCGGGCACGCCGATGACACCGACGTCCGCCACGGCGGGGTGCTTGGCGAGGGTGACTTCAATCTCCTCAGGGCCGATGCGGTACGCCGAACTCTTGATAATGTCATCTTCACGAGAGACGAACCAGAAGTAGCCGTCCTCGTCCACATAGACATAGTCGCCAGCGCGGTTCCAGCCGTCGGGCGTCACGGCCTGGCGTTGCTTGTCGGGGTCGCGCCAATAGAGCGTCCCCGTGGGCCCACGGACCAGGAAATGCCCAATCTCTTTCGGCCCGGAATCCTTGCCAACCTCGTTGACCACCTTCACTTCAAAGCCCGGTACGGCGGTACCGAACGACCCCGGCTTGACGCGCCGGTTGACCACGTTTGATACGAACACGTACATCATCTCCGTCGTACCCAGGCCCTCGAAGATCTCCTGCCCGAACTTTTCCTTCCAGGCCTGATAAGTGGGCGCCGTCAAGCTCTCACCGCCACCGGTGCAGACGCGAAGGCTCTTCAGGTCGTATTTCTTCTCCGCATCGGGCACTTGAAGCATCTTGCGGTAGGCCGTGGGCGCAAGCGACAGCACGGTGATGCGATGTTTCTGGATGGTTTCAAACATCTTGTCCGGTTCGAACTTGGCGATCAGGGANGGCAGCCGCTCCGAACCGCATAGGGATGGAAGTAAAGGTGGAATAGCCAGCGCCAAACGCCAGGGGAGCGGATCCGCCGATGATGTCGTCTTCGGTGACCCTCCAGCCGTATTTCCCGAACGTGTCCGGTACGATGAGCGTCTCTTCGACAAGATGGGCAGTGCCCTTGGGCCGGCCGGTTGTGCCGGAGGTGTATAGCAACACCCCCAGATCCTCGCGTCGCCTGCGCACAGGGGCGAGAGTAGGCCCACCGGATTGCAGCAGTTCGCCGTAGGGCAGGAAGCCCTTCGATTTCAGCTCCGCAGCGTCGCCGCCCACGACGATGATGTGGCGGATGGTTTTAAAATTCTCACGGGCCGCCTCGACTTCACCCAAGAGCGCGAAATGCACCACAATGGCGACGGCTTCCGAGTCGTTGGCGACGTGGGCGATCTCAGCGCGCGAGAAGAGTGGAGAAATGGGGGTGATCACCGCGCCCAGCTTAAGCACGGCAAAGTTGGTGGTGATCGCGGGTGGGATCGTCGGAGTGCGCAGAAGAATACGGTCCCCCTCCGCAATGCCTAGCTCGTGTAACGCGTTTCCGAATTTGTTGGCTTGGCCAAGAAGCTGAGCATAGGTCGTGCGCTGGTCTTCGAAGAGAAGGGCAGTACGTTCGCCTCTGCCCGCACCCACTACTTTCTCTAGTAGTTCTTCCGTGGGGTTGAAACGATCAGGATAACTTGCGAACTCCGGAAGTTTATAAATTCGCGAAGGCCACGACTCACGCGGAGGCAGATAGTCGGCCATATTCTCCTCGTTAGCGCGCTGCCACAGGCTGGGCAGAGCCAGTCAACAGTTCTTCCAATGCCTGTTCCACACGAATCAGCCCTCGTTGCGCGTCAGTGCGGGGATAGGCTAGGCTGGGATAGCGATCCCCCTCGAAGATGAGCAAGGCAGGGACATTTGCGCCGAAATCTTCGACGAGCGCGCCCTTGGCCCCGAACACGGGGCGCACANCTGGCGTCCGGACCGCTCACGGACTTGTGGTAAATGGGGAAACGGTCTTTCATACCGGCCGTGTCGATGGCCTTAGCATCCACGCCCTTCGCCTGCAGCTTCTTGACCAGATCGAGCGCCCGTGTATTGTCACAGGGGAAAGCCTCGCCGGGCTTTTGGGTGCTGCTGTAATAGAACTCCACTCTCTTCTCACCCTTCGCAGCAGCAGCTGCTGTGGCTGTGGCTGCGGCGGGATCAGGCGGCACGTACGCCTTCCCGCTGTCCTCAAAGAAGTCACAGTCGGACCAGCCCTCGAGCGTGACCGACAAAGTAAAAGGCCACTCGCGCTTGAGGCATTGGCCGAGGTAAGCCTTCTGGATGTTGGGATCCAGTGCCGGGCGCAAGTGCTTACAGCGGATACATTGTGATTGCGTGTTGTAGTGAGCCATAACTTCCCCCGTCTCTCATTTCGTTAGGGCAGCGATGAACTTGGGCCGGCTGCCGATGAGGTCGTCCTTTTTGAGCGGATGGCCGCTCACGACTTTTCCGCGAACATTCTTTTCAATAGGAATCGGTTTGCAAACCGAATCCTTGCGAGCGCGGGGTGCCGAGCGCGTGAGCCCGGGGCCGGAAATCGGGCTGTAATCCGGCTTCTCTGCGAAACCCGGCAATAGGTCGGGCGTACCCGCGGCTGCCTCCGGACCGGAGATACACGTTCCGGAAGAGGTTTCGATGCGCCAGATCTTTCCACAATTCGCGCACTTGGTTGTGCCCTTGAAGTTCCAGAAAGGGTAGGGATCGAGAAAGTTCTTCGTCGAACAGCTAGGACATATAAGCAGCATAGTGTTCTCCGCTTAAATAGTTTCCTGCTCTTCAAGCCGTCGCAGATCATCGGGGCCCAAGCCGGCCAGTTTGCCCAGGATGTACTCGTTGTCCGCACCCACCGGACGCAGCGCCCACTTCATCCGTGGCGGCGTGGCCGACATTTTGTAAGCTGGGCCCTGGTGGAGCAGATCGCCAAAAGTGGGGTCGTCCATCCACTGGACGGCACCGCGTTGCTGCCAGTGCGGCTGGTTGGCCACTTCCTTGGCGTTCCAGACGGGTTGGTTGTTGATATTGGCCTTGTCCAAGATCTCGGCCACCTGCTCCTTGGTCTTGTCCGCCGCCCACTTCTCCAGGAAGGGGTAAATTTCCATCTGGCTCTGAGGCTTGACCCGCGTGGCGGCCTTGGCGTACTTCTCGGCCATCTTGCCGTCGCCGACCACCTTGCACAAGCGCGCAAAGTCTTCATCCTCATAAGCACTGACGAGGATGTAGCCCTCCTCCTGTTCTTGTGGGTTGTCGGATTGGGGATAGGAAGACTTGCCGCACTTGATTACGCCGTGGACACACAGTTGGGTATCCCAATTGCCCCACCGCTCGCGGGTGATGCCATAACGTCCGTAGAGGGGCAGGGCGTATTCGAGTTGCCTGGTTACGCCGTGCACCTGGGAATACTCGATGAAAGTCCCTTCACCAGATATCTTGTCGCGCCAATAGAGGGCCGCGAGGATTTGCGTGGCCCCCATCATCCCGCCCCAGTAGTCAGCCAGCCAGATGGTGTGCTTGGCGGGCGCTCCGCCAAACATTTCCTGCTTGCCGGTCATGCCGAAGTTACCGCCCTGGGCCTGGCCCAATATGTCGTAGGAGGCACGCACGCGTCCTGGCCCCCAGCCGCCAAACCCGCCCATCCAGCAGTACACCAGCCGCGGATTAATCTCCCTCAATTGGCGGTAGCCGATCCCCCAGCGGTCGAACGTGCCGGGGCGGTAGTTCTCGCAGACCACATCGGCCTTCGCGGCCAGCTTCTTCACGATGGCTTGGCCTTCGGGGCGGTGAAAGTCAACCGAGATAAAATACTCGTTCGGATTGGCGCCGAGGAACCCCAGGCCGGTGCCTCTTTCCGGCACCCATTTGGATAGCGGGTAGAGGAATGGCTCGTTAAAGGGTGTGGTGTGGCGCATGGCCTCGCCACGCCGCGGGGCCTCAATCTTGATGACCTCAGCTCCGAGTTCGGCCAGGTACGAGGCGCAGGAGGGGCCCAGGATGTACTGCGTGCAGGAAAGCACGCGGTATCCCTTCAGAGCCTCGGGCTTGCCAAATGCCTTCTTGAAGTCGAAGGTTTCGCGGCAGAATTCTTCAAACGACTGTGTCTGGGTTGTGGAAGCGGTGTCCTTAGCCATCACAACTCCTCCTCTTCTTCCTCGTGAGTGACGCCCATCTCCCTCAGCCGGGCAAAGTCATCCCGTGTAAAACCGAGCAACCGGCGGTACACGTCCTCGTTGTCGTAGCCGACCGGTCGGCCCATCCACTTCAGCCGCCCCGGGGTCTTGTGCTGGAGGTAGGGAGTGGTTCCGTAAAGGATCTTGCCGTAGTGGGGAGAATCGCATTCAGCCACGTGGCCGCGATACTTGAAGTGCGGATATTCGGCGACCTCGTTCACGTACAGCACGCCACCGGAAGCGACCTGCTGCTTGGAAAGCTTGCGCTCGGCCGTGCTGCGCGGATTGTCCTTCAGCCACTCGCCCAGCATCGTGTAGGTTTTCACCTGCATGTTGTGCGCCAGGCGTTCGGAAACGTCGCGGAGGTGCAGATCACCTAGAACGTCCTCCTCTACCGCAGGCTGCTCATCCCCGACGGTGCGCCAGATGCGGTACCACAACCGGTCGTGGCCCCCGCCCACCATCATGTAGCCGTCCTTGCAGGGATTGACGGCGTAAATGTTGATGGCCAGGTCCCAGTTCCCGTAGCGCGGGCGAATACTTCCGTCCATCGAGTACCAGGCCCAACTGTAGTCCAGAATGCGGATGATGGCCTCGGCAGAGGTCGCCTCAACAAACTGGCCCTCTCCGGAAACATTTTCGCGATAGAGCACAGCGGCCAGGATGCCCATGGCCGCGGCACTGCCGCCCACGTGGTCCGCCACCCACAGAGCCGAGCGGGTGGGCTGCCCGCCAAACTCCTTCGGGTCGCCAGTGCCGTGAATGAAGCCGCAGGCGGCCTGGGCCGTGGGCTCGAGCATTCCCGGCTTGTCCTTCAGCGGGCCCCACTGGCCGCGCTGGCCAACCCAGCAGTAGATGAGCCGCGGATTGATCTCGCGCAACTGGCGATAACCGATCCCCCAGGCGTCCCATTGCCCCGGCGGACCGTTTTCGATGATCACGTCGCTATGAACCACCAGCTTTTTGAGGATCTCGCGCCCCTCCTCGGACTCGAGGTTGAGGGTCACCGAGAGTTTGTTGCGCATCTCGTGCAGGAAGTGTGCACCCACTTCCTCGCCGGACTCCTTGTCCTTGAACATGTATTCCTTCCGGCCGAAGGGAGTGAGCCGGCGCAGGGGGTCTCCCCCCGGTGGCTCTATCTGAATCACCTCGGCGCCGAGTTCGGCCAACTGGGAGGAGCACCAGTGGCCAATCATCATGGACGTCGAGCAATCGAGCACGCGCAGCCGGGACAACGCTTCCGGCTTCTCAAAATTGTGTTCCTGACGCAGGATGGATTCCAGATAGAGCGGGTAATTTTTGGCTTGGTCACTCAGCCCGGCATAAACCTCCTCGGGTGTCGACTTCGGAATTGCCGGCCAATTCAGGACTTTGGGGGTGGCCATTTCGGTGCCTCCTGCTAACTCCCAGGTAACTCACTCCATCTAAACGGCGAGTCTGGCCCTGCGGCTAGTGTCCGCCAGATGCAGGGCATATATTCCTGCAAGGGCAAATTGTCAAGCCGTTTTCTAAACGCCCAAGTTCCGAGGCGCGGTGACCCGAATCACAAGGGAGTGTGATCCAGGCCACAGCGCCCATGAGGCGCTTCGCTCCTCCCAGGCCCGGATCGGGGCAGCAACGCCGGGCTCCAGTACAGTCTCAGTTGGCAATTGAGCTCCCCACCAAGTTTGCGCTGCGGCTGCAGGGGTGCAGGAAGCGCCCAGTCGTCCACGCGAGCGGGGACAAGCCCGCAAGCCAAGAACGCGAACTTACGAGACTGCCGCTCGCATAGACTGTGAAGCGCGGGAATGCAAGTGTCCGAGTGGGGCGGCCGAGACGCGTGCAATTGACCGGATGCGTGCATCGCTCGCCTTGACGCTCGAATTCTCGCGTGGTACAGTCTGCGGCTGTTGTGCTTACAATCCCACGCGGAGGCACGTCCATGCTAGAAGTAAGACAGGTCGGGGATCAGGAAGTGGAGGGACTGATCGCTAGCACGCAGCTTGCGGCTATGGACAAGCTGTATATCGACGACGTCCTGGCTGTAGTAAACCGCGGCCTGGAGGGCCTGCCTTCCTATCTCGATTTGTACCGCAAATCGGTAAAGCAAGCCTGGAATCCCGACGAAATTGATTTTTCGCGCGACCGGGAAGAGTGGAAGGGCCTGTCACCCGAAACAAAGCAGCGACGCATCTGGAGCTTGCGGCTTTTCTTCGACGGGGAGGAGCGCGTGGCCTCTCTTCTGGCTCCCTTTGTCTGGGCGGTGCGAAACAAAGAGATCGAAGCCTTTGCCGCAACGCAGTTAACCGATGAGGTCCGCCACACCGTGTTCTTCGACCGCTACTGGCGCGAAGTGGTGGGCACGACGGCGAGAACTATGGACGCACTCGTGGCCGAGGTGGGCATCGGGCGATCAGAAAACGAGGGTTACAACTACTTCTTTTACCAGTGGCTCCCCGAGCAGGCTCAGTGGCTGGCGTCGCATCCCGGCGACCTCAATGCGCTGGCAAAATTCTCGACTGTGTACCACATGGTAGTAGAGGGCGCGCTGTTCCTGACCGGTATGCGCTANTGTGCTCGAGGGTGCCCGGCGGTGGGGACGCACGTGGGGATTCTACAAAGGCTTTACCGCCACCACCCGGGACGAATCGCGGCATGTGCTGTTCGGGGTCCGCTTCCTGCAAGATCTGGTGCGGCAGGAACCTGTGCGTTTTGCCCCCATCATTCTTTCGACCGTCGAGGAATCTCTGCCCTGGATTGAAAAGACCATGACGCCCCCCGGCGGGTATATGAGCTACTACGGCGGGAAGCACCTCGATCAGGCGTGGCCCGGGCACACTCCGGAAACTTTACATTCGGAAATGCTGGAATACGCCAAAGGCACGCTCACTCGCCATCTCCGCGCAATCGGACTGCAAATGCCCTCCGCAGACCGCGTGCTGACTCAGTAAAGCCTCGAGGGCCAGCAGGCGCCGACAGAAGGAGTCTCCGAATCAACGAATTGGCTCGGTCGGACCCCGGCGCGGCCTTATGGGTTCGGAAGTCTTGCTCCATACGGAATGTTGCCCTGAAATTCCCAGCTCTGCGTGGCCGAGTAGAATTTTCAGACAGGGGCCTCTCAAAGCTGATCAGTGAGGCTGATCAGGGCCCCCACGCTGGATTCGCATCGCGCGCAGGAGTTCCTTATCATCCTCTGTCAGTCCCCAGACTTCCTCCTCGTCTAAGGGTTGAAACATTCCCAGCTTTCGGTTACAAAGCCAGAGGCATTGCGAGTCGGGGTCGATGACCACTTCATCCTCGGGATCAACCCTTGCCAATCGCGCCATCATCTCTCGCACCTTCATGATTTCCCCTCCTCGTTTCGACACTCTTGCTGTGGCCGGTTAGTATTCTCACTCTCCAAACGGTCTCCTATGTCGATGGAAGCAGCGGGCATGGGCGCACACACCCTCGTGGGCTCTGATACCTGACGCTGCTCCGCCGCCAGCGCGGCGCCCGGGATACCAGGTACTTGACAAAGGGAACGAGTTGCCTGATGACCTTCAGGCCCGTGGAGCTACCCATAGGAAAAGCGACCCCCTCGAACCACATCGCGGACGTCCTGATGGCATCGTGCGGTCTTCCATGGTTTACGATCGTGTGAGGAGGCCGGGCCTGATTGCAAGCCTGGTCGTTCGCACTAAAGGGGCGGGGCCGCCTCTGCGCAGTTAGGTGTTTGCAAAATGAGCCGGCCCGGGGCGAGGGGCGAGCCGGGTCCGCGAGTAATAGCCTTACAGGCAGAGTCGGTGACTGCCTCATCCGACTGCCTCCCTCCGGCTGTGTAACACAATCCTTTGGCTTGCCGGTGCGAGAGTTTGTCGAATACCGATAGCATCGGACCAAGGAAAAAGAATACCAATGGCCGAAGTATTCTACTGGCGATTTCGCCTTGTCAANGGCCAAGTTTAGTTGCAGTCGCCGAACGCGCCGCAGCGTTCCCTTGAACTCGGAGGCCCAGATATGGCCTGGCGCCAGACGCAGCGCCGGAACACCGTCCGGCCGCTGCAATTGGACCGGGACCGAGAGCAAGCCATGACTCAGTCGCTGCAGGGTAGCCCGCCGCAAATGGGTCCGAACACAGAGACGTTTGAACCAGCTCGACAGGCCGTGGGCCAGCAAGACGACCCGGAAGAAAGCCTCGTTCGCTGGAAGGTTTTTGTGGGAATTTCCCCCGAGGCGTAGGGGCCCTTCAACTCGCGCATGA
>OCOJ01053964.1_pt2 | contig 16925 bp, 6 predicted proteins | sample 1539251 | NCBI WGS metagenome assembly OCOJ01 (sample SAMN01911457, study PRJEB22624) | soil metagenome | biome: Soil | place: Malaysia | collected 2012-04-30 | depth RA_metagenome m | reverse complement strand
GTTCGTTCCACCCAGCGACGGCGCGGCCGTGAAGTTCAGCGCCGCCGTGCCCGTGTTGGTCAGCGTCACGGTCATCATGCCGCTGGTGGTGAACTGCGGCACGCTGCCAAACGGCAAGCTCGCGGGCAACGACACCATAGGCGCTGCGCTGGAGTTCACGCTGAATTGCACAAAGGTTGAAGCCGTGCTCACCGTCCAATTGAGCCCGGCGGGAAGGGCAGGCAAGGTCGAACCGGAGAAAGCGCCCACTACCACGTTGGGTGTTCCGGTCATGAGCGGCGTGAAGTTTTGCCCGGCGGCAAACACAAAGCCGTGGTCATTCCGGACCACCACCTGGCCATTCAGGTTGGCATTGCCGCCGTTGACCGCGAGGAAGCTGTAGCCGGGATCGCTTCCCTGCGTTGTGCCATCGAACTGCAGGGAAAGCGTGCCCGAGGCGCCCTGGGTGAATCCGCCATTGACGGTCAAAGTGCCCGCGGTGGTGGCGCCCGGGCCCACGACCACCGTGCCGCCCAGATTGCTCAGATTCCCGTTGATGACTGGCGTACCCTGGAAGGTCCCACCGTTGATCGTAATGCCGCCGTTGACCGTCGATGTGCCATTTAATTGCAAAGAACCGGAATTCTCAGTGACGTTGCCGTTGATCGTTCCCGTATTCCCCGAGAATACGTTCAGCGAGCCGCCTCCCAGGGTCACGGAACTGTTGAGTTTGTCCAGAAGCGTCATCGAACCGTTCGTGTTGATGGTCACCGACGCGAAGGTGACACCGGCGGCCTGCCCCGTGGCCAGGACCACATTGCCGCCATTGATGGTCAGCGAGCCGAGACTGCCGGTACTCACTCCCCCGCCGAATTGCAATGACCCGCCAGTCACGGTCGCTGCGCCCAGGTTGGTCAGCGTTGTCCCGCTGCCAAAAATTATGTTGGCGCCGCCAAACAGCGTGCTACCCCCGGAAGTAATATTGATTGTCGCGTTGGTGAAAGTGGGGGCCCCGGAAGGAAAGCTCAAAGTCCCCCCGCCGCTCGTGGTGGTGTTCGTGAAACTGAAGGTATTCGGGCCGCTCCCCCCGGCAAACGCCAGCGTCGCACCTGCCGCCACGTTGAACGTGCCACTGTTGCTCGTTCCGCCTACTATCGTCAACAGTCCTCCAGCGACGTTGACCGTTCCGGAGGGGACGTTCAAAGGAACGTTGATGGTGGCGCCCACAGCGCCCGCAAGCTTGTTCAGCGTGCCGTTAATGACGAACATCTGGCTGGTGCCCGCTCCGCTCAGCAGGCTGGCCCCGTCGGAGAGATTCGCCATCGATCCAGTGGCGGCAGTGAGTACGCCGTTGTTTTGAACCGTGGTGTTCGCCGTGATGTTCAGCGTTCCCTGGCTGGCCACCAATGCCGCATCAATCGTCCCGCCATTCAGCACCATCGTACTCCCCGATGTGCCGGTGACCGTCACCACCCCGCTGGTTATCTGCCCGCCAGTGAGCGTAAAATTTCCGTTCGATGTGAAGTTGTGGGTTCCGGTGCCCGCCACACCCGTCAGGACGCCCGTTGCCGATATAATCGTCGGTCCGTTATTCGTGAAGACGGAGTTGGTGCTCATCGTCAGCGTGCCGTCCAGATTCATGCCTGTCGAACTCCGCACGGAGCCAACGGTGACCGTGTCTCCCATCGGAATGCACACGTAGTCGGTGCCCGCCGGGATTCCGTTCGGCAGCCAGTTCCCCGCCGTTTCGTACGTCCCGCTCGCCGCGATAAACGTCTTCGTGCATGGCGCCGCGCCGCCCGCCGCCAGCACAACCCCCGGCGGCGCGGTGTACGAAAGTCCGAGCAGGGGCGACGCCGGAAATGCCGTGGCATTGAGCACGAACGTGCTCGCGCCGCTCACTGAGTTCGCCGGCACCACCGTGAAATTGCTGCCCGGCGGAATTAAGAAGCCGCCATCCTGAATGAGCGTCATCACTCCGCCCGGCGTCACTGTCCCGCCCACCATCAATTTCGAAAAGCCCGTCGCGCTTAGCTCGATGGCCAGCGTGCCCGAGGTCTGTGTGTAATTCCCCGTCATGGTCAGCTTGCCGGGGGTCCCCGCTGGCAAAGCCGGACGGATGGTTCCGCCCATGTTTGCAAGAGCGCCGGTAATCGTCCCCGTGCCCAGCAGCGTCCCGCCCGACTGCACCGTCACGGTGGTAATTCCCAGATTCGCGCCGCTGGCCAGCGTGGTTGTGTTCCCGTTCCCGATGAAGAGGGCGTTCAGACTTGAGGCCGTAGCGGTGGACGCAAAATTCAGTGTCCCTCCAAGGGCATTCACATTTCCGCTGGTGGGACCAGTGCCCGTCCCATTTATGGCACCGCTCACATTAAAGGTTCCTCCGTTGAAGCCCAGTATGGTGCTGGCGGAAAGATTGATTGTGCCGCTCCCGCTGCCCCCGGCGTTGAAGTCCAGTTCCTCCAGTTGCAAGTTCACCGTGCCCGTGTTGTTGAACGGCACATTGATGGGGGCCGCTCCGGCCTGCACCGACCTCGTGAACGTCCCCATGTTGTTAAACGTCCCGGTAGTCGCCGTCCCGATTCCGCTGACAGTTTGGAGGTTGTACGTGTTCCCCGCAGCGTTGTTGAATACCGCCCCATTCTCCAGGTCCAACGTCGTGCTTCCGCCTTGCAACGCCGCGGACGTGGCTGTCAAAGTCTTCCCGTCGAGAATCACGATGTTGCCGACGTTCATCGTGAGGCCGCCATTCGCCGTGAGCGTGCCGGAAGTGGCCACGCTCACGCCGTCGCCCTTGACCTTGCCCAAGTCCCAGAGGAACGGCCCGGCTACATTGATGTCGCTCGAACCACTGATCGTGGCGCCATCCAGATGAATACTGTCAATGTGCACGACCGAGGTGCTTGTGAAGTTCAGCGTCCCGGATGGTATTCCACCAACGCCTGGTGTGGTCGAGCCAATTGGTCCTGTAGCCGAGACGACAGAGGTAGCCGTGAAATTGTACGTTCCCGTACTCGCCACGAAGATCCCGCCGGTGGTGTTGAAGGCCCCTCCGATATTGACGGATCCAAAATCACGGAACTCAACGCTTCCTGTCCCTGTCACGCTCGATGTGGGCGTCAGCGTGAGTGCCGGGCCCACTCCCGCGCCCAGCCCTAGTCCGAACGGTCCTGCGGGCGGCGCAGCTCCGCTGTTCACTGTAATCTTGCTGGAGATGGTTCCAGGCCCGTCAAAATTCAGCGTCCCCGAATTAATCGTCACCGTGTTGGAGATGTTCACCGCAACAGCGATGAATGCCGTTCCGGTCGTGTTGCACACGATCGGCCCCGCGCTCACCAGCGACCCGGCATTGCCGGCACCCTGTTGAAATCCTCCATTCGCGGACGTGGTCTGGATGGTGAGCGTCGACCCGCTGGTGGTGTTGAAGATCGCCGCCCCGGTCGGCGTCAGCGTTCCGGCCAGCGTCACCTGGCCGGTCCCGATCAATTTCACACCGCCATTCGCATTGAATGTGGTCGTGTCGATAGTTACTCCGCCGTTGTCAACCGTGACCAGTCCCGTAGCGGCGTAGGTCGAAGTAGTGCTCAGGGTGGCAGAATTGAAGTACGTGGTTGTGGCCACGCTGATTCCGTTACTCCCCTTGACGGATCCGTTCGTCACGGAGATAGCGTTGATCGGCACCGTCGCCGTCGCGCTGTTAAATGTTGCCGTGCCACCGCTAATCATGAGCGTGGTGATTCCAGTTAGATTGGTAGCGGGATTGAAGGTGACGGAATTGACCACTGTGCTGCCATTGACGTTCAGAGTTCCCAGGTTCGTGGTTGCCCCAGAGAAACTGACTACCGCGGCCTGCGTGACCATGGTCGTCCCCGCGTTGTTCACCGCACCGCTGAACGTCGCCGTCGTCTGACCGCCGAAGGTGAGCGACCCCGTCCCAGTCACGCTGCCCGAGAACGTGGTCGTAGTGCCGCCGCTGAGGCTGCCGAACGTGGCGGCACCACTGTTGAGCGAGACGTTTCCGAAGGACACGCTGCCCAGGAAAGTGATCGTGCCGCCGTTCAAGGCGAAACTCTGGCCGAGCGAGGAGGTGGCGGTAACGCTCAGCGGTCCGGCGGTGAAGGTGAGGACACCCGTGCCGGCGGTGGTAAGCGAGTGGATCCCCTGGTTGGCGAGAGCCAGCGTATTGATGGTCACGCTGGAGCCGGAGTTGATGCAGACATCGTCTGTGGAGACAGGGACGTTGCCTTTGCTCCAGTTCGTGCCACTGGCGCCCCAGTCGCCGCCGGTGGCAGGACCGATCCATGTATTGCAAGGGGGTGTGGCCGCCAGGACTACGCCTCCGGATGTTGCCGGATTGTACGTAATATTCCAGTTTGTGCCCGTGGGCAGAGTCGGGCTCACAAAGCTATTGGAGAAGCTGCCCGGAACAAGGATCTCGAATGAATTCCCCACTGCAGGTGTGAAACCGCCCGTCAAAGTGGCGGTGAGCGTGCCGCCAAGTGTGGCCGCGCCATTGACGACGAGTTGCGAGTACTGAGTCATGGGCGTGAGGCCGCCCAAGTCCACCTGAAGGACAGAACCATTGCTCTGCGTGTAGTTTCCAGTAATCGTGAGGTTGCTGGCGCCTCCAGCGAGAGGATGCAAGGTGGTGGTCGACCCTCCCTGGCTCAGATTGCCGCTGATGGTTCCGTAGCCCTGCAATGTTCCGAAGTTGAGGGCCACTGGAGCGGTAATGGTTACACCGCTGGCGATGGTCGCGACCCCTCCGCCGATGGTTACGCCTGCGGGGAGGCTCACGGAGCTTCCGGAATTAAAGTTGAACGCTGCAGTCGCGCTTCCTGCGGTACTGAGCGTACCGGCGCCGGTAATGGTTGCAGTCAGCGTAAAGGTGGAGTTTTGAAGAGCAAGGCCGGCGCCGGAAGATATGTTCACAGTGCCGCCGATCGTGGAGTTCCCTTGCAGGGCCAGAGTCCCCGCGGTGACGGAGATCGTGCCTGTGCTGGTGACCGGCACCTGGATCTGCATCAGCGTGGCGCTGGTCGAGCGGCTCAGCGTACCTGCGTTGTTGAACAGCGGTGCGGCCCCGGAGCCCAGGAAAATGGCCCCGTTGGTGGTACTGGAATTTTGGATATCATAGACGGCGCCGGACGCGTTGTTGAATACCGCCCCATTCATCAGCGTCAGGCTGGCGTTTGCTCCCGTTACCGTGGCGATTCCGTTGTTGGTGAATGTGCGCGTATCGAGAGTGACCGCGCCATTGCTCAGAGTCATCCCTGCGTTGGCAGTGGTGCTCCCGGTGCCACCCATCGTCCCCCCGCTCCAGGTGAAGACTCCGCCGATGCTGATCGCGCCGGTTCCGGAGACGGTCCCATTGCTGAAGTTGAAAGTGGAGATGGTGGAGGCCGCGGCGGGGGAGAGCGTGCCTCCGGTGACGTTCAGGGTGCCCAGGGAGCTAAGCGAGTTGATGTTCTGAATTCCACTTGCGAGCGTGACGGTGAACGTCGATCCGATGCAGACAGTGTCGGCGGCGCCGGGCAACACACCTTTGTCCCAGTTTGCAGCCGTGGTCCACTGGCCGTTTCCTCCCAGGCCGTTCCAATTAATTGAGCAGGAGCCGATCGAGAGGGCCACCATGCCCGGCGTGCCCGTATAAGACGTGCTTGCAGTCAGGCCGGTGAGAGCGGGGGTGATGTTTACGGTCGAAAAAGTTCCGGACACTGTTCCCGCACGCAGGAACGTGAATTTATTTCCCGCCGAGGGAGAGTTGAACAGTTCCGCGTTCATCGTCCCGGCAAGCATCGCCGTTCCGGTCACAAAGAGCTGGGTGTAGCCCGTCGCGGGCACCAGCGTGAGAGCCTCGGGAACAAACGAGCCACCGGCCATCTGCGTATAGTTCCCCTGGATGGTCAGCGGGCTGGTGCTGGCGGAGGAAAAGCCGGGCATCATGATGCCCGTCGCGTTGGTCACATTGCCAACGATCGTTCCCGTGCCGTAGAGAGTCCCATTGGTCAGGAGGGTCACGGAATTCACCACCAGCGTGGACACGACGGATGCGTGGAGCGCGCCTCCCCCTCCAATATTCAGTGTCCCAAGCGGGGCGGGAGCCGGACTCAACGTCGTGAAACCCACCGTCCCGGTCCCGGTCAGGTTTACCGTGCCACCGGCACCGGGACCCGGGCCGCCCAGTGCTCCTATGAAGCCAACGGTACCGCCGCTCAAAGTGAGGCTGCTGGTAGCATCCACCAGAACCGACCCGGTGCTCGCGAAGTTGCCCGATATGGAAAGGGCGCCCGCCGCGGTGAGACTCAACGTGCCAACATTGTTAAACGGTATGGTCACGGTGGCCGCGCAAGTGGCGGGGCAGTTGACGATTCCGGTGCTCGCGAATTGTGAGCCGGACGCTCCGGTGATCATGCCGTTTCCCAGAAGGGTCAGACTCCCGGCTGTCGTGAGCGTGGCAGGAGACCCGTTTGCCAGATTCAGGGTGGCGCTGCTCAATTGCACGCTTCCACTGAATTGGATACTGCCGCCGATGGTCAGCGGGCCCGCGGAGAGCATCGCCGGACCGTTTACGATCACCACGGCCCCGGATTGGCCCAGAGTCCCGGCGGTCCAATTCAAGTTGCCGATTGTGGCCTGGCCCGTGCCATTCAGCGTTCCGCCCGAGACCATCAAAGTATTCGTCCTGCTGTTTCCGCTCACGGCCAGACCGCCACCCGTGGGCAGCGTCAGGCTGCCCGCAATCTGTGCGGTCTTCACGCTCGAGCTGGCGCTCAAGTTCACGGTGAAGCCGGCTGGAATGCAGACATTGTCCGAGGAGGCAGGCACATTTGCCGGGTTCCAGTTCCCCGCCGTAGTCCATTGCCCGTCGCCGGCAGTTCCACGCCAGGTGATGGAGCAACTCGTGGGGTTGAGCGTGCCTGTTCCAGATATCGGAACGGTCTGCGGACTGCCGGGGGCATTGTCGGTAATGGAGAGCGTGGCGGAGAGGGGGCCCGTGGTATTGGGCTCGAAGATGAAACTGATCGAGCAGGTGCCACCGGGCGGAATGGACTGCGTGCAAGCGTTGGAGGATAGGTTAAAGCTTCCGGCGTCGGTTCCCGTGATGAGCACACTGGAAATCAGCAGGGCCGCGGTCCCCTGGTTGGTCACCGTGACGCCCCCGGCGGCGCTCCCCGTCAATACCGTCGAACCGAACGTAACGCTGGGAGGATTGATGAGCGCCACGGGCCCGGATGGCCCCACGATGCGGATGCGGCTGTTGCCGGTGTCCGCGATGTACAGGTTACCTACGGGATCGATGGCCAACCCGTTGGGAAAACTGAGCTGGGCGGCGGTGGCCGCGCCGGTATCTCCGCTGTAACCGGAACCGAGGGAATGATTGCCCGCGACGGTATTGATGTCATTGGCCACCAAGAGAGTTGGAGCCGCGCAGCCGGTCTGCATGGTAGGGCAATAGACTTCGCGGACGACGCTGTTGCCCGAGTCGGAGATGTAGACGTTTCCCGAGCTGTCAACCGCCACGCCCGCCGGCCGGTCGAGGGTTGCGGCCGTGGCGGGCCCTCCGTCGCCGCTGAAGCTGCGCGTGCCCGTGCCCGCAAAGGCGTGGATGGTCCCACCGGAATCCACCACGCGCACGCGGTCGTTCCTGGTGTCCGCGATGTAGACATTTCCACTGACTGGATCCACGGCCACGCCGGAGGGACTGTTGAGTGCGGCAGAGGTAGCCGGCCCGGTGTCGCCCGAAGAACCGGCGAAGCCTGGATTTCCTGCGAACAGCGAAAGAGTGGCCGTCCCGGTGTTCACCAGCCACACGGCGTTAGCCCCCGGGTCCGCGATCAGAATGTTCCCGGAAGCGTCCTCCGCAACGCCGGCCACGTTTGTCAAACCCGCGGACGTCGCCGGCCCGGTCGGGCCGATACCGGCAACCCCAAGGGTGCCCGCTACCGTGGTCACCGTGCCGTTCGAAATATCGTCGCGAACTGCGAAATTCTGCGAATCGGCGATGTACACGTTGCCGGAGGTGTCCGCGGCCAGTCCCTGGGGAAAACTCAATTCCGCGGAAGCAGCCGAACCACCGTCGCCCGACTGGCCGGGGATTCCCGTTCCCGCAACGTTCACTAGGGTCTGCATAACTCCGGACGAATAGCGAAGCACGTCGTTCGCATAATCGCTTACGTACAGGGAAGGGCCGGGACCGACCGCCACGCCGTAGGGCAGGGCCAGAGTGGCGGAGGTGGGGAATCCCAGATTGCCGATGTTGTTGTTGCCCGCAATCGAGTCTATGTTTCCCGTGGAGCTGATCTGGCGGATGCGGTGATTAATGCTGTCGGCAATGAACAGATTTCCGGAACCGTCGCCGGTGATCCCGAACGGCACGGAGAGTGTGGCGCTCGTGGCCGGCCCGCCATCGCCACTGAATCCGGCGAGAGGAGTATTGGTCTTGGCGCTGAGCGCGGCAGACTTTCCCGCGAACGTGCTGATGTTTCCTCCCACGGCGGCCACTTCGCGGATCACGTTGTTGCTGGAGTCTGCGATGAAGATATGGCCCATTCCGTCTACGAAGACGCCCATGGGCTGGTTGAGCGTGGCCGACGTGGCCGCGCCGCCATCTCCCGAAAATCCGCCCGTGCCTTGCCCGCCCGTCCCGCTTCCTGCCACGGTGTGGATGTTGCCGTCGGAGGCGGCCACTTCGCGGATGCGCTGGTTGTTGGTATCGGCTATAAACAAGTTTCCGAGACCATCCACCCAGATGGCGTTGGGCCGGTCCAGCATGGCGCTGGTAGGCGCGCCGTTGTCTCCACTGAAGCCCTCCGCGCCACTGCCGGCCACGGTGCGCACGATCCCGCCGGTCACCTCCCGGATCACGTCATTCCTGGTGTCGGCGATGTACAAGTTGGATCCATCCAGAAACACGCCTTGCGGCTGATGCAGACTGCACATCGTCGGCATCGAGCCGTCGGGGCAAGTGCCGTTCTGACTCCCTGACCCCGCAAAGGTAGTGATGTTGCCGCCGGAAATCAGCCGGATTACGTTGTTCGCGGTGTCCGCGATGTACACGTTCGCGCCGGCTGCGTCCACGGCAATCCCTTGGGGCAAACCGAGTGTCGCTGCAGTCGCCGGCCCGCCGTCCCCGCTGTATCCCCCGGAGCCATTGCCCGCAAGAATGGTCAGGTTGCCCGAGGTGTCGATTTTGTAAACGAAGCTGGTAGGCGTGACGACGTACAGGTTCCCCGTGTTGTCTCTCGCCACGGCCGTGACCGGGCCAATCGAGGTGAGCAGCGCCGGGCCGTTCGATGGGGCTGCGCCACCGACGGNCCGTGACCGGGCCAATCGAGGTGAGCAGCGCCGGGCCGTTCGATGGGGCTGCGCCACCGACGATCGTGTTAATGGTCTGGCCGTGCGCTCCAGAGGCGAGGATGAAAAAGAGGAACCCCGATAAGAAAAGCACTGGCTTGCGCATANACTCTCCCTCAATGTGCGCGGATCGAGAATTGGAGGCGCAGGCAATCTCCGCAGGCGCTTTGGAGACTGCGCAGTTGTATCCCTCTATTGAGAGACGAAGCCGGCACGCCGGCTGGAGGGCGCCCGGGATGACCTCCTAGGGTGAACGCTCGGCCGGGGATGGTAGCGAGCAGGTGCGGAAATGTCAACGCTAGCGCAGGCTTGCTGCCGGGCGCGTAGTGCCTGGGAGCGGGCTATTCCGCCGTGCGGAAATGCATCCAAACGAGCCACCCAAGCGTGGCCAGCATGCCGCACCACCCCAGCCAGCGGGTGGTGCCGCCGATGCGCGTATCCTGCATCAGCACGCCCCACTGGCTGAACAGGATGTTCCAGTCGTGGTCCAGCGTTTCCCCCGTACCCACCAGCGGCAGCGCCTCGGCCCGCGCGTCCGCCATGTACGTGCCGATATAAAGAAAATTCTCGAAGAACCAGAAGGATGCGAACGCCACCCCCGCAATTTCCCGGCGAAGGCAGAAGGTCACAGCCACGCCCAGAGGAACCAGCAATTCACCCAGCGTTCCCCCCAGAATCATGAGCGTGTGCCCGAACCAGGAGAAGAACATGTGCCCGGCCTCGTGGAACACCAGGTTGGCATGGTCAATGAACAGAAATCCTTCGGTATCCCGCGCGGCATACCACAGGAAGAGGCCGTAGGCAGCGAGCCAGGCAATCAGTGCCCCGCGGGAGACGGGCTTCCACTCCCGGGCATCGCTTCCCATGAGCACGCCTCCATTCTAGGGTCTGCTTGCGAGCCGCGCACGTTTTCTCTCCCACGGTTCCGCTCTTGAGTTACGTCCCGGAATTCGTTTCCGAGTTCAGCGGGGTCACGTTTTTCTCGCGGGTCCATCGCGCCGTTGTAGAATGAGCCGGGGACGGAACCATGCGGCCTTCGATACAGAGTACTCGGGCTCTCCTGGGCTCCCTGTGCCTCGTGGTGTGGGCCGTCCAGGCTGCTGCGCCTGCGCGGCGGCCAGATGCGCCGCGCGAGTCTAAGACACCCGCGAAAGCCCAGAAAGCCCGCGATATCCCGAGGGCCCCCGTCTCTGAACTCGTTCAGCGCGTTCTCACCGAAGAGGCGCGCCTGGACACAGCGCGGCGCCTGGCGCGCACCGCCGGCACGCCGGATGAGGTGCGGCTGGCACAGAAAGCGGTACGCATCGCCGACCATGAGCTGGACCTGGCCTTCCTGGTGGGCCTCCGCCGCGCCACGGATGATCCCACGCCCCCCACCCCGGAAGCACGCGAGCTGCAAGCCCGGGTTAACGCTCTGCAAGCGGAGGTGGACCAGCAACAGGCCGTGGTGGACGGGCTGAAAAAGCAACTTGCCGCCGCCCGCGGCCGGAAGAAAGAAACCCTGCAGGGACAGCTCGAACTGGAACAAGCCAAACTCGAACTGGCCGGCGATGAGGTGGCTGACTTGCGCGAGGACCTGATCAGCGCGGGCGGCGACCTGAAGACCCAGCTCGAGCGGCTCCAGGCGGAGCACGAAGCCGCGGAAAAGCGCGCGGAAGCGGCCGACCTCCAGGTGAGCTCCTCACCGGCCGCACCTGCGCAAACCTCCGGGACGCTTCTGGCGGACCTCCGCTCGTGGCTGCAATTGCGCGGAGCACACAACCAACTGAACGCGGCTGTGGAAGATTCGCTGGCGGGCGCGGATGCCGTCAAACAGCGCCAGGGGGAGTTTGAAAAGCGATCTTCCGCCGGCTCTGCGCCTCCCGCCGGGGTCCCGGCGGGGGAGGGTGGCGCTGCCTCAGATCTCGATGCCATCCGCCTGCAATCCCGCATCGCGAAAATCCAGGCGGGATACAAGCTGCGCATCCGCGACTTGACCGAATTGGCCTCCACCTATCAGCGATGGGGAGATCTGGTGGCGGCCCGCCAGAAAGCGGCCGGGCGGGAGGTGCTGGAAGGGCTCCTGTGGATCGCGCTGATTTTGCTGGCAGGCTTCGGCGCCAACCGGGTGGTTCAGCAGTTCCTCCCGCGCTTCACAGACGAGCGCCGGCGCCTGCATACCCTGCGCGCCATTTCGCGTTTCACTTTTCAGGCCGTGACACTGGGATTGATTCTGCTGGTGGTTCTCGGGCCCCCCAGCCAGTTGGCAACCGTGCTGGCTTTCGCCGGGGCGGGATTGACCGTGGCGCTGAAAGATTTCATCGTCAGCTTCATCGGCTGGTTCATGCTGATGGGCCGCAATGGCGTGCACGTGGGCGACTGGGTGGAAATTAACGGGGTGTGCGGCGAAGTGGTGGAAGTCTCGCTATTTCACACGGTGCTGTTGGAAACCGGAAATTGGACCGACCCGGGGCATCCCACCGGCCGCAAGGTGAATTTCACCAACAGCTACGCCATCGAGGGCCACTACTTCAACTTCTCCACCTCCGGGCAGTGGATGTGGGATGAGCTGGAAGTGCTGATTCCTCCGGGGGAGAGTCCCAATGCGGTGGCCGACGGCCTGCTGCGCATGGTGACCGCCGAGACTGAGGCCAATCAGCGGCTCGCCGAACAGGAATGGCAGAAACTGGCGCCCGCTGCCCTTGGAACTGCAACTGTCTCCGCGTCGCCCGTGGCACTGGTGCAACCCAGCGCCGCCGGAATTACCGCCCGCATCCGCTATATTACCCGGGCCAACGAGCGGTTCGATTTGCGCGCGCGGCTTTATCATCGCGCCGTCGAACTGTTGCACGGGGGAGCGGCCTCTCAATTGGCCGGGAGCGCGGCCAGCAGCGCTAAGGAATAGACTTTTCTCCCCGTTTAACCGCTTGTTGAAATGAGTCCGATTGCGTGAGGGCACGGCTTTCGCCGTGACGCAACCCGCCCAATAGGAGAGCGGCTTCAGCCGCTAGGGGACGGCGACCACGATTGTTCAACAACCTCTTAAGCTACACCCGGTCGCGGCGCGGCAGGATGGACACCCAATCGCCCTCCGCGTATTCCAGCCTGGTGTCGGGAACCACCAGAAAACAATTCGCGCGCGCCAGCGCGGTCAGGTCGCCGCTGCCTTGCCAATCGAGCTCCTCGACCTGCGCCTCTCCGGCTTGCCAGGTGAACTCAGCGGGAAGGAAGTGTGTAAGTACGGCTTTGCGCCGGACGGCGTGCCGCAGGCGCGCGTTCACCAGCGGCAGCGGACGCGGAGGCGCGCCGGAAAGCACGTCCAGGAGCGGCACACCGAACATCTCGAAAGTGACCATGGCCGAGACAGGATTTCCGGGCAGTCCCAGCACCGGCTTCTGGCGGCACATGACAAAGGCCGCGGGACGGCCTGGCCGGATGGCTACGCCGTCAAACAGTGTGACGCCGTCCAGTTCCTTCAGGACTCCTTCCACCAGGTCGTACTTCCCGGCGGAGACACCTCCGGTGATCACCAGGGCATCCGCTGCCAGGCCCTGTTCGATGGATTGCCGGAGCTTCACGGGGTCATCCGCTGCCGGCCCTACTGTCACAGGAATTCCTCCCGCCAGCGCCACCTGCGCGGAAAGAGAGCTCGAATTGCTATTGCGGATTTGAAATGGCCCCGGAAAGGCGCTCACCGGAACAAGTTCGTCGCCGGTGGAGAGAACTGCCACTCGCGGCCGCAAGAACACGGGCACCTTGGCATGGCCGAACTCCGCGGCAATGGCCAGCTCTGCGTACCCCAGCCGTGTGCCCGCGGGAAGCACATTCGCGCCGCTCTGCGCTTCGCTGCCGCGCCGGACAACGTGTTCTCCGGCCGCCACGCTGCGCCGGATCACCACGGAACTGCCCCCCGGCTCGGTGTGCTCGATCATGACCACCGCGTCCGCCCCTGAAGGTAACGGCGCGCCGGTCATGATTTGAACGCACAGTCCGGGGCCCACCACGCCGGAGAATTGGTCTCCCGCGCGCACTTCGCCGGCCAGGTGCAGAGTTGTCGGCACCACCGCAACGTCCTCGGAGCGCACCGCGAAGCCGTCGCGCGTAGCCCGGTCAAAGGGCGGAGCATCGCGGTCTGCGGTCAGGGTCTGCGCCAGCACGCGGCCTGCGGCGGCTTCCAGGTGAATTTGTTCCTGTAGCAGGGGAATGGCGCCGGCGCGCGCCTCTGCGGCTTCAATAAGGATGCGCCGCGCTTCAACGTAGGAAATCATGGCAGCAAGTGTAGCGGGAGGTTCATCACGCCTCTGCACGGAGGGAATGGCGGCATGAAGCCGCTTCTACAAGATGCTGAAGCATCGCATTACAACCATGAGGCCAGCCGGGTGCCCGGCAGAAGAAAAGTGGCTTCGCGCTCCGGTCCGGTGGAGATCATTCCGATCTCCACATCCAGGGTGTCGGAAATGAATTTCAGGTAGTCGCGCGCGGCCGTGGGCAGCGCCGCGAATTCCCGCAGGCCGCTGGTGGGCGCCATCCATCCGGGAAGCGTCTGGTATTCAGGCGTCACCTTTTCCAGCGTCTCCACGTCCGGAGGCATTTCCGTGAGCGGCGTGCCCTTGTAGCGGTAGCCCGTGCACACCTGGATTTCGGACTGCGCGTCGAACACGTCCAGCTTGGTCACCACCAGCGATTCGATCCCGTTGATCTCCACGGCGTAGCGCAGCATCACCAGGTCCAGCCAGCCGCAGCGCCGCGGCCTGCCGGTCACCGCGCCGAACTCCTGCCCGCGCTGCCGGAGCGCGTTCGCCTCCAGGTCCGGCATTTCCGTGGGGAATGGCCCCCCGCCCACGCGCGTGGTGTACGCCTTGGTGATTCCTGCAACGCCGGTAATGCTGCGCGGCGGCAGACCGGAGCCGGTGCATGCGCCGCCAGCCGTGGAATTCGAGGAGGTGACAAATGGATAGGTGCCGTGGTCAATATCCAACATGGTACCCTGCGCGCCTTCCAACAGCACGGACTTTCCCTCCCGCATGGCGCGTGCGAGCAGCGCCGCGGTATCCGCCACAAATGGCCGCAGGCGCACGGCATATTGCTCGTACTGCTCCACCAGCCCTTCCAGTTGCAGCGGCTGGCCAAAGGCCGCTCGGCAGATCGCGTCCTTTTCCGCCGCCAGGCGCATCAGCTTTTCGCGGAAGCACGCGCCATCCATCAGGTCGCACACGCGCAAGCCCCGGCGCGACATTTTGTCTTCATAGGTGGGCCCGATGCCGCGCGAAGTGGTGCCAATCTTGGAGGCACCCCGCGCCGCCTCCGCGGCGATTTCCATCTGCCGGTGATAGGGAAAAATCAGGTGCGTGCGGTTGCTCAGGAAGAGCCGCCCAGTGGCGTCGATTCCCGCTTTGGCCAGCGTGTCCATCTCCGCCACCAGCGCCGCAGGATCCACCACCACACCAGGGCCGATCACCGCGCGCTTGCCGGACCGCAAAATGCCGCAGGGGATGAGTTGCAGGATGAAGCGATGGCCGTTGAAGATGACGGTGTGCCCGGCGTTGTGCCCGCCGCTATACCGCGCCACCACGTCGAACGAAGCGGCCAGGTAGTCCACTACCTTGCCTTTGCCCTCGTCGCCCCACTGCGCCCCGACAATCACGACCATGGACATGTGCTCGATTGCCTCTCGCCGCGCCCTCCGCCCGCACACTTCCCTGCTCGGCTCGTTTTAGTCACCGAACATAAAACCGGAAGCGCGGGTCAGGCAGGAGTGCGTTACAGAGAACTATCGTACCCTCTGCCGCTCGAAAGTGGCAACGAGAAAACCATGCTGCCGGCATGGTTCGGGCGCGGGCACACCCTTGCTTCGTCAGGGACCTGCTTTCGGCTGTGACACGTCAGTTCTACGAGGTGTGCGATGAGACGAACTTGGTGACTTCGTCTTTGGGCAGGTTGCCGACGAGCTGGCCGACCACCTGGCCGCCCTTGAACAGCAGCAGCGTGGGGATACCACGAATGTTGTACTGCGAGGGGGTCACCGGGCTCTCGTCCACATTCATCTTTACCACTTTGATCCTGCCGGCATTCTCCTGAGCCACCTCGGCCACGGTCGGGCCGAGCATCAGGCAGGGGCGGCACCACTCCGCCCAGAAATCCACCATCACCGGCTGGGTCTTGCTTGCCTCGATCACGTCGGAGTTGAAGTTGCCGTCGTTTACGTGTCCTACAGCTTCCGCCATGGTTTCCTCGTTTTCCCGATTGCGTCCGCCGGGGCATGTCATGCCGGACGCACGGCTCACAGGCTGAAAGCCCGTGCTGCTGGATTCGCTTTCCTGTTAGATGCTACACCAAAATCGCGGTTGCGTGGTCAGCCGGCGCGCAGCGCTCGCGCCCGCTCGTACACCTCCACATAGTTCTGCGCGGCCGTTTCCCAGGAAAAATTCTGGGACATGGCATTGTGCATCAGCTTGGCCCAGGCTCGCTGGTTGCGGAAGCAGTGCAACGCCCAGCGCAGCGTATCCAGCAGCGCGCCTCCGGTGGCTTCCCAGAACTTGAACCCGGTGCCCTCCTGGTTCGAAAGCGCGAAGGGCTCGACCGTATCGTCCAGCCCGCCGGTGGCGCGGACCAGGGGAATCGTTCCATAGCGCATGGCATACATCTGGGAGAGGCCGCAGGGCTCGTAGCGCGAGGGCATCAGGAAAATGTCCGCGCCGGCCTGAATTTTGTGCGCCAGCACGTTGTCGAAGCCGATGCGCACGGCCACGCGGTCCGAGCGCGCGTCCGCCAGCATGCGGAAAAACATCTCATAAGCGTGGTCGCCGGAGCCCAGGGCGGTGATGCACACGTCTTCATCCAGGAATTCGCCGATCACCTGCGCGATCAGGTCGAAGCCTTTCTGCTCTACAAACCGCGAAACGATGCCGATCACCATGCGCGACTGGTTTTCCGACGAAAGATGCAGCGAGCGCAGCAGGTCGCGCTTGCACAGCGTCTTGTTCGCGGGGTCCACCGAAGAATAGTGGGCCGCGATCCAGCGGTCGTTCTCCGGGTTCCAAGTGGAATAATCCGCGCCATTCAAAATGCCCTGGAGCCGCGCGGAGCGCGCCCGCACCACCGCGTCCAGTCCGTATCCTAACTGTGGCGTCTGGATTTCCTCCGCGTAGCGCCGGCTGACCGTGGTCAGATAGTCCGCGAAGAGGATGCCGCCCTTCAGGAAATCCACGTCGCCCCAGTACTCGAGTGCGTTCACGTGGAAGAGTTCGCCGGGCAAGCCCGCGCGCCACATCACCTCCCGCCCGAAGCGCCCCTGGTAGGCCATGTTGTGCACGGTAAACACTACCGGAATGTGCGCAAAGGCCGGATCCCAGCCGTAAAGTCCCCGCAGCAGCACGGGCACGAGCGCGGTCTGCCAGTCGTGGCAATGCAAAACGTCCGGATGCCAGAGCTGTTTGGCCACCTCGATCACCGCGCGGCTGAACAGCGTGAAGCGCTCCGGGTTGTCTCCGTATTCCCCGCCCCATTCTCCGTAAATACCTCCGCGCTCAAAGAATTCGGAGGCGTCCACGAAAAAGTAGCGCACCCCGTGCAGCGGATCGCCCTCGCGGATCGCCGGGAAGTGCATGCGG
>OCOJ01034715.1_pt4 | contig 16956 bp, 12 predicted proteins | sample 1539251 | NCBI WGS metagenome assembly OCOJ01 (sample SAMN01911457, study PRJEB22624) | soil metagenome | biome: Soil | place: Malaysia | collected 2012-04-30 | depth RA_metagenome m | reverse complement strand
TTTTGCCGAAGCTCGTGGGCCGCGCCATCAGCGGATGTTCATATTCACTGTTATCCAGGCCGTACACCGCCTTGACTAGCGAAGCCGCTGCCCCGTCGATGAAGGGATCGCGATCGTTGGCCCGTCTTTCCTTGCCCAGAACCTCATAGCGGTTGAGCTGAACCTGGAAGGCAACTTCCACCTCTTGCACGGTTCCTCGCGCCCGCACAAAGAAGTTGTATGGCCCCATACGCACGATCTTCAACCCCTGTCCTTCCAGGAATTGCCGCACCGTTGCAGCTTCCGCCGCCGTCGGCGCAAATCGGGCGGCCATTTGAGCGGGAGTTAGAAAGTGGCGAAAACTCGGCGACTTGGGATCGTACAAATCCTTGGCCAGTGCGTCGAGTCCGGCCTGATTGTGCGGGTTCAACCACAAGGTGACTTCGATCGTACTCGCCGGATCTACCGGCCCAAGGTTCTTCGCCGTCTTTACATAGCTGGGCGTGTTGTGTAAGACGAAACCTCCGCTTGCCCCGATGGCTGGCAGAGCCATGCAGGCCACCACGGTCATCACCACCAGACAAAGCCATATCGTCCGCAGGCTGCCGCCGGCGGAGTCCACTGCTTTCTTTCTACTTTCTTGATTCATCTCTTCCTCCTGGGAAGTAAGAAGAGCCCGTGGCGTCAGGGTCGCTCAGGCCCGTCTTGCATGCGTTACGTTCCTTTGGACATTGAGTGAACTGCGGTTGAGAACAGTTTGTGGAGTTCTTGGTGGAGGGCCGGTTCGCTTGTCATCTTGTGCATGCGTTTGTGGCGCAGCAAAAGATCGAGGCGAGCCGCGCGACCTCTGNAGGGAGCCCAGGAACATCTGAACAGTCGTCTCGCTGATCTGCTTCGTGGTCTGCGCTGCTCTTTCGCGCGCTTTGCGGCGCGTGATCGGGACGGCGCCGGCCTCAGCCACGACTTATTCAGAACTTCTATCGGAAGCCGCACCCGGCTCCCGCCGTCGCTGAATCGGCGCTATGCTAGCCCCGTTTGCCCCCATCGTCAATAACTCAGACAAAATATTTGTTATGCGCCGCTGCCGGTTGTGCATTTTCTTTCACACGCGCATGTCGCTGACCTGCTCTGTGTGGCATAATCCCAGCCGAAACCCGGAGGAACCCATTCATGCGCACCTCTTCCCTCACTCGTCGTCAATTCATCCACCTCGGAACCGGCGCCGTTGCCGCGGGCGCGGCTGCAAAACTCACCGTCCTCCAGCCTCATCTGCTGTCGGCCGCCCCGCGCCCCGTCCCACCCAGCGATGTGGTCCGCTTCGCCTCCATCGGCACAGGCATCCGCGGCTGCGAGCTGCTCGAAGCCACTTTGCGCGTGCCCGGCGTGCAGTGTGTCGCCGTTTGCGACTTGTATGATTCCCGCCACGACGCCGCCCGCGAAGCCGTCAATCAGAATGTCCCCGCCACCCGTGACTACCGCGAGATCCTCGACCGCAAAGATGTCGACGCCGTCTTCGTCGCCGTCCCCGACCACAATCATCGTCGCATCGTGGAAGACGCCTGCGCCGCCGGTAAGGACGTCTACTGCGAAAAGCCCATGTCGCACACGGTCGAAGACGGACTCGCCATGGTCGATGCCGCGCAAAAGGCCAAACGCATGGTGAACGTGGGCAGCCAGCGCGTCAGTTCCATCCTCTACGCCAAAGCGAAATACATCTACGACTCCGGCAAGCTCGGCCAGGTCACCACCATCGAAGCTTATTGGGACCGCAACAGTCCCAGCGGAGCCTGGGTCTACCCCATCCCGCCCGACGCGAGCGAACAAACCATCGACTGGAACACCTTCCTCGGCGCCGCCCCCAAGCGTCCCTTCGATCCCGTGCGCTTTTTCCGCTGGCGCTGCTTCTCCGACTACGGCGAGGGACTCGCCGGCGACCTCTTCGTCCACCTCATCTCCGGCATTCACTTCATCACCGGCACCAACCGCGTCGCTCAGCGCGCCCAATCCAGCGGCGGTCTGTTCCACTTCACAGACAAACGCGAATTCCCCGACCTGATCCAGACCTTCTACGACTATCCCGACTTCCGCGTCATGCTGCGCTGCAACCTCAACAACGACGGCGGAGAGTTCATCGGGTTCTACGGCACGCAGGGCACCATGATCATCAAAGACAACACGTTGACCTACAAGCCGCAGGACACGCGTCCCCAGCCCGAAGACTATTCCATCTTCGGCTGGCCCAGGCGGCTCCGTGAGCAGTATCTGAAAGAGTGGCACGACCAGCATCCTCTGCCCGCGCCTCTGGCAAACCAGGTCGACGACGAGTCCGAGACCTACACCACCCCGCCGGGCTACAGCGACACCTCGGACCACGAGGCCAACTTCTTCCACGCCGTGCGCACTCGCAAACCGACGGTGGAAAACGAAGTCTTCGGCAACCACGCCGCCATCGGCTGCCACCTCGCCAACTTCGCCTACTCCAACCGCTGCATCGCCGTCTGGGACGACGTGGGCCGAAAAATTGTCAAGGGATGATCGAGAACGAGTCGCGCCGGAGCGGCGGCTCGTGAGAAGTCAGAGTCAAAGGTAATGAAGCGAAAAGTAAGGAAGCCGCCGTCAGGAAACAAGAGTTAGGGATTGATCAGAGAGTTACGCTCGTACCGGCGTCATTCTGAGCGGAGCCGCATTTCAGGCGGAGCGAAGAATCTTGCGTGCAGCGTCGATGAGCATTCAAAAAGTTGCGTTGTCATGCTGATCGAAGTTGGAGCTTCGCCCGCGAAGCTCCAACGCAGTCGAAGCATCCCTGCCCAGAAAGTGCCGCCATTCGCGGTTGCCCGTCCTTGTCCCGCTGGGTGCCCCATGTTCATCGCTTTTGCGAGACGTGGGTGTACACCTCATGTGGGAACAGCCGCCCAAGCCTTCCCCTTCGGCAGGCAAGCTCTAAGCGCAGTCGACAGGGCGGGGATTTTGATCTTGGTGATTTTGCTCCGCGCCCCCTCTGTCCTCTGTGGTTAATCTGTGCTCTCTGTGTCCTCTGTGGTTAAAGGTTTTTATTGCCCCTCATGGACGGGCGCTTTAGGTTTTCATCACCCCGGGTGGTGGCAAGGTAATCTTCCGCAGCCCGTTGGCGCACACCGCTCCGCCTTCTCTCCGCGCACGCTCCAATAGCTCGGAGCTTTGCTCGCTCCTCACCCGCTGTTCATGATGCAAGTGATATTGGATCGCGCTGTGCCGCACCCACTGCAGCCGTGCCCCTGCCGCCCGCAAACGATAGCCGAGTTCCGTATCTTCTCCCCAATAGTCGACAAAATCTTCATTGAAACCGTTGACCTCTTCCAGCAGCGCGCGCCCCAGTGAGTAGTTGCAGCCAAAAAGCACCGGCTCGGCGCGATGCAGCCAGCCGCGCAGCCGCCGATTTTCAATCACCAGGCCTTCCTCCAGATGCCCGGCCCGTCCTAAGAGCGTATCCAGCACCAGCCGCGGATTAAAGTGATCGAGCCTGCCGGCCAGAACATCCCGCGGAGTCAGACTGCGCGACATCTCCGGACTCAGGTTCACCCGCCGCCCACACAACACCGTGCGGGGCTCCTGGTGATCGAGGTGCGCACGCACGTAATCCCTGTGCGGAACACAATCCGCGTCGATAAAGATGAAATACGGCGCTGAGGACGCCCGGATCGCCTCATTCAGAATCCGGCACTTGCGAAATCCTTCGTCCGGCTGGCTCACATAGCGCATCGGAAAGGGCGCGCCCCGTGCGAACGACTCGACAAACGCCCGCATCTCGGGGCCCGACCCATCGTCCGCGATCACCACCTCGAACTCCCGGCACGACTGCCGGCAGAACCCGCTCAGCACCAGCTCCAGCTCGCGCACCGCGTTGTACACCGCAATCAGCACCGAGGCCCTAAGATCCATACTCTCCTGCTGAACCTGGCGCAACCCGAATGGGGCGCCGCACCGCGATCGTTGATCGTTGGTTGTTGATTTCTGAGTTGTATTGAAACACACCGCCCGGTCACTGAGGGGATCCCATGGGCCGCCCACCGAGATCAATCAACAATCAGCAATCATCAATCAAACTCCTGGTGCCCCGTCCTTGTCCCGCTTTACAGCTCACGTGGGGACAGCCGCCCTCGGCTGTCCGGCCGAGCGGAGCTCGGCGGTCGTGCCCTCCGCGTCTTCTGTGTCCTCTGTGGTGAAAGGTGTTTCTTACCTCTTCTTCGCCGGCAAATACTTCTTCTCCACCCACGCCACCACCACATAATTCGGATCCACCATCTCGTTCAGATGAATCCTGCCCACCTTCGAGAGCAGCTCGTATGCGTCGAGCTCCGACAATCCGTAATCCTTGTGAATCCACTTCACCAGTTCGGTGAACGCGATGCGCAGCGCATCGTCCAGCGGACGATACGCTCCTACCGTCATGATCGCATCCTCATTTTCGAACTGCGGCCACGAGATCGTGCGTCCCTTGATCACGCTCAACTGCATCCGCGCCTTCAGCGGAACCTCGATCGCCGTCCCGGCGATCTCGCCGTCGCCCATCGCCGCATGCCCGTCGCCAATATAAAAAAGACCGCCCTTCACATTCACCGGAAAGTACACCGTGTTTCCCGCGCTCGCCTCGGGCGAATCCATATTGCCTCCAAATTCCGCCGGCACGAGCGAGCTGCGCGCCTCGCCATTCGCCGGAGCCACGCCGATGCACCCGAAAAACGGATGCATGGGAATCTTTACCGAGAAATCCGAATCCAGCGCTTTGAATGTCGCGGTGTTCGCCGCGTGATCGATGTGATAGAACCAAATTTTCTCCGGCAGCGGCTCGTGCAGCATGGGCGTGTAGCTGGTCTCGTTCAGCGCGCCAAATCCCGGAGCGAACGCACCCACGCCCGTGTCTCCGTCCACCTGCAGGTCGAGAATCTTCACCGCCAGCGTGTCGCCCGGCTCCGCCCCCTCCACGTAAAACGGCCCGGCCAGCGGATTGTCTCCCTTCGACATGGCCAGCGTGTCGCCCGGCTTGCGGATCGCGTTGCCGAAGCAGTCGAGCGTGTTGGTGTCGAGAATGTCGCCCGACTTCAGCCGCGCCACCGGCTCCGCCGTCGCAAACAGATACCTCACGTTGTCGATGGTCGTGGTGTAGTGAACGACATTTTGCGCCAGCGCCGCGCCGGACATTAGCAAGACCGCGAATGCAAGAGCCCTGAGAAAAGATCGACGAATCACGGTCACCCTCCCGCCTCAATTTCGATTCCGAAACCGTCTCACGATTGTAACGGCCCCGATGCAATCGCAGCCCGATGTCATTCCCAACCGGTGCGGAGACGGTGAGGAACCCGCATCTCGCAGCCCGATGTCATTCCGAACCGGTGCGAAGCAGCGGTGAGGAACCTGATTTTCGCAGCCCGATGTCATCCCGAACCGGTGCGAAGCAGCGGTGAGGAACCTGATTTTCGCATTCGACCTGCCGTTTATCCTCAGCGAAGTTGCGCGGGTGCCCCGTTTCTGTCGCGTTTTGTACGACAGGGCGGGAGTTCTGATTTTCAGTGGGAATTCTCACAGGCCCGTTCCCTGGAAGTGGGGAACTCCGGTCTGAAGTTCATAATCAACAATCAAAAATCAACAATCAGCAATCAAAACTCCTACTTCCTCTCCGCCCGTGCCGCATGCTTCTGCTCAAACTGCCGCGCGTAGCTCTTCGACTGCCCTTTCGGAATGCTCAGCGACTTCCATCCGGCGCCGCGGAAATGCTTCGCCAGCAGGACAATCTGATTGACGTGCCCGGCGTAGTGCAGCAGTTGCCGCGTAATCGCCTGCATGGCGGTGTGCTCGCGTCCGGCGATGAACACTTTGCGGCCCAGATCCTCGGGCTTGAGCGGAGCGACCGCGTCGAACACGCATTGCCATCCTTGCTCCCACCACGTCATCACCTCCGCGCGCGTCGTGCCCGCGTCGATCTCGAACTCCCGGTCGCGATCACGGTCTGGCTTCTCTCCGTCAGTGGTTAGAAAGTTCGTCCACCGCGAGCGCATGTTGCCCGCCATGTGCTTGATAAGGACCGCGATGCTGTTCGCCTCCGGATCGATCCGGCGAAACACATCTTCATCGCTGGTTTGCGCGAGCGCCTCCTCGGCCAATTTCTTGTAGCTGCGGAAGCTGCGCAGCGCGTCCGCCAAGTACGCTGCACCGATATCTTCCTGAGACATGCTCCGACTCCCCTAGAGATTTCAAACAGCAATTATCAATCAACAACCGAATGTACTCCTGCGTCCTCTGCGTTGAAGGGGTTTTACCGTTCGGCTCTCTTCCGCGCGTAGAACCGGCGTACCTTGGCCCGGTTCCCGCACTGGGTCATGTCGCACCAGCGGCGGCGATGATTTTTGCTCGTATCCAGAAAAAACCACCGGCAGCTTTCTGAGGCGCAGGCGCGCACGTAGGCGAGCTCATCCGAGGCGAGCAGCTCCGCCGCCGCCCGCGCAATCGGCCACAGCGGAGATTCGAGCGACATCTCCACGTCATCGAAGCGCCACTCGAATCGTCCATCGCTCTCGATCAGCTCGGAGTGCTGTGCCGCCTCCTGCACAAACCCGTTCAGCCGGGTCAGCGCCGTCGCGGGCACAGGCCGCTTGTCCATGATGGCCGCCAGCACCCCATAGATCGCCTCGCGCAGTTCGCGCGCTGCTGCCAGCGCCCGCTGCGCCGCATCCGGCACCAGCGGACTGCGCTCGATCAGCCGGTCGACCTGATACGGTTCGAGAACGCCCGTATCCTCTGCGAAGCGCGCCAGATCGACATAGTGCGCCAGCAGCTCCTTGGGCTGGCCGCTCGGACGATCGTCTAACGTATTGACGAAGTCGAGGACGACACTTCCCCCCACAAGATCAAAGCGCGGCGGACGGCGTCTTGCAATCGTGCTGGGCATTCGATTCTTCCTGATGCGTGAGTGCGCGGTCCTCACCCTTCCCGTCGCCCAGGAACTCGTCGACGACCAAAACTGGTCCCGATTCTGATTATTATATAACCGTTAAATTGTTATTGACAAGTTAGCACATCCCAGCCTATTCTTCTATGTAACCTTCTAAATTATTTTCGCTTCCGCGACCAACCCGCTCAAATTCTAGCCCTGCTTCGCAGCGAGAAGATGATAAACATGGGAGGCAGGCCCGTGATCGTCCCCAGACCCAAACCCGCAAATGCCCACTACGATCGCACTTACGCGATCAAACTGGCGCTGGCCTTCGCCGCCATCTATCTCATATGGGGTTCGACCTACCTGGCGATCCGTTATGCCGTCGAGACGATTCCGCCGCTTGTGGCAGCCGGAATCCGGCATTCGGTTGCTGGCTCTATCCTATTGATCTGGGCCTGGCTCCGCGGCTTTCGCCCAACTCTTGATCACTGGAAAGCAGGCATAATCGTCGGCGCACTCTATTTCCTCGTCGGTCACGGCAGCCTGCACTGGGCCGAACAGTATGTAGGTTCAGGATTTGCCGCGTTGCTCATCGCGACCGAACCCATGTTCATACTCGTCCTCGCCTGGCTCGCCGGACAGCAGAAGATCAGCCGAATCAGCGCGTTAGGCCTCGGTTTTGGCGTCGTGGGAGTGGCCATCCTGACCGGCGCCGAACTCACCACCAAAGGATCAAGCCTGCTTGGGCTGCTGGCGGTGCTGCTGGGTTCGGTGGCGTGGTCTGCGGGCGTTGTCGTGTCGCCAAGGGTGAAGCTGCCTTCCGATGCGCTAGGGAGAACCGCAGTGCCGCTGGTTTGTGGCGCGGCCATGTTGCTGATCGTCGCAGGATTGACTGGCGAATTCCACGCGACCCACTGGCGCGCGATCTCGCTGCGGTCGGTGTTCGGCCTGGGATATCTCGTCGTGTTCGGATCGGTCGTCGCCTTTACGGCGTACACGTGGCTGCTGCAGCAGTGTCCGCCGGCGCTGGTGGCGACGCATACGTACGCAAATCCGGTTGTGGCCGTGCTGCTGGGATGGCTGCTCGCGGCTGAGCCGCTGACGATGCGGGTCGTGGCCGCGTCAGTGGCGATCCTGGGCGCGATTGTGCTGATCCGCCGCGGGGAGCGCGCGGTTGAGGTTTTGCCGGTGAGAGGAGTGCGGGAAGCCGCGGAGGCTGGAGCGGCGGAAGAGTGCGCGTGACGGTATCCACTATGAGACCGTGCTTGGGATTTCTGATTCTTGATTGCTGATTGATGATTGAAAACTCTGTGCACCCAGCGAAAGCCTGGACCGCGAAGGTCGCGAAGAAATGCCCGCGAAGAGCGCGAAGAGGAGGTTATGCGAGTGAGACAAGGAGGCAATCATGATCAGCAGGCTATGGCATGGATGGACGACGCGCGCGAATGCCGATGCATACGAGCAGTTGTTGCGCAGCGAGGTGCTGCCGGGCATTCTTCGGGTGAAGGGATTCCGGGGCGCGTCCTTGCTGCGCCGCGATGCGAACGACGAAGTAGAGTTTGTCACCATCACGCTGTTCGATTCGCTCGACGCGGTGAAGGAGTTTGCGGGCGAGGATTATGAAGTCGCGGTCGTGCCTCCGCCGGCGCGGAAACTGCTGTCGCACTTCGATGCGTGCTCGGCGCACTACGAGACCGTGCTTGGGATTTCTGATTTCTGATTGTTGATTGATGATTGAAAATCTCCTGGCACCTTGCGAAAGCCTGGATCGCAAAGTTCGCGAANGAAATGCCGCGAAGGGCGCAAAGAAGAGTTCTTCTCCCCGCGATGGGAACGCTGACTGGGCTGAGGCCGGCGTTTACCTCGAGCCCGCTCTGTCCGGCGAGGCGGAAGTCAAAATCTACGCGGCAGGTTCGAGGGCCGCTGCCGCCCCAACTGCCCGTTCCGCGTAAATCTCCAGCCGCAAGTCACAGAAGAACCTCGTCAGGAGATTTCCGGATTTGAAGCCTTCCCAATGCAGGCTCGCCGCCTCCAGGGGCATGTTGAAAAAGTTGAGCATGGGCTCACACGGGCCTCGGCTCCAGTAGGCTTTGAACAGCTGCCAGTTGGACAGTTTCCTGAAGGCGAACTCAGCGGCCTCCTCGTCCAGATACAACCGCTTCGGGCTAAAACTGCCCATCGCGTCAAACCACGGCGTCGCTTCCTCACGGGCGGAGGGAACGCTTTGTTCTAGGACCTCGTGCTCTTGCGCCCGGGCGATGGGCGTCTTTGCCTGATGCTGGCTGACCCATTCTTTCATGCTCGGTTCTGTGCGAAAGGCGTTCATGCGCAGGACGAAGTGGACGTCGTGACACCAGTAAGCCAACTGGAACTCGCTGGCGCGTTTTTTCAGTTCGTCGGCGCGTTCCTTCGGGTTCTCGCTGAGCACCAAAGGGCCGTGGTGGTGATAGCTCATGCTCCTGCTGGACTCCAGGCGCTGCAGAACCCAGCCGATCCACGGATCGCCTTTGCCAACCAGTTCGAGCACATATCCTGAGTTGTGGTGACCATGTTTAACGACATATTTCTCGATGGCCTCGTAGATCCAATCGTCCAACGTGCGGGTGGGAGGCTGTGCGGGATCGTGGGAGGTATGGACAGGCGACTTCAGGAAGTGCTTGAGCGCTGCTCCCTGCCCCCGCTGTACCACCTTTCGCTCGGTGCTGAATTCCCCAGAGTCGCAGGGGATTCTCCAGAAGCTATCGTAAAGATCGCTGCGCATGTATCTTCCCCATTGCCACCATTTATCGTAAGGATCGTTGCTGTGGATTTGCCCGGTTGCTAGCATGACCGGCAATGTGGCCGTAGCGTTATAGGGCTGTCCCGTATAGTGATGTGGCTCGCTCATAATGATCCACCTCAGATCGAAGACTTGCATCCATGCCCCGGCTATCAACCGGCGCAATGCGTAACGGTGTGCCGTGTTGCCGAGACAACTCTTTTATGGGAATGATCGCGAGAAGTGTCAGTGACTGAGGGCACAGGTGTGCGTGACGCGTCGCACGCAGGGCCATGCCCATTCTTTAGGCGGAAAGTATGCAGGATTGCTGATTGATCATTGAAAATCTCATGGCACGCGACGAAAAACCTGAACCGCAAAGGTCGAAGCGATGACGCGAAGGGTGCGAAGAAAAAACCTCTCAGCATGACACGAACAGTGACTTCCCGAACTACTGCACTCGTTGAGTCCACCCTTGCTGCGACGTCAAGGTCAAAATCCCCCCTGTCCTGCGAGAGGGCAGAGCGACGGCGGTAGGGCACCCGCCTTCGATCGCGGATTTCTGATTGCCGATTGCTCAATGAAAGCTCGACATTTCCCTCAAGCGTAGTGGCTCATTTTGAATGCTAGGTTTCCGCGGCGTCATCCCGATGGCCCGCGCTTTCACCAGGGGGCCGAGGGATCCCGCGTGGCACTGCGGTTGCACTGCGCGCCAGATCCCTTCGGCTTTCGCCTCAGGGCAGGCTCCTCGCTCCGTCTGAAAGACGGCTTCGCTCGGGATGACGCCATCGAAAAGAAAGTCTCCGAAAAACAAACTGAGCCACTCCCCCTCCCACTCCGCGTTTTGACGGGCTGATTTTCTGCCTGTTAGACTGCTAGTTTGTCCAGCCATCGCCAACACTCGAAGGGAAGTCTGTGCGCGCACAGGTACGCCATCAGCTAAAACAAGACGCTTTCAGCCGGGTGACCATTCAGGCCGCGGAGAGGACCGCGCACTGGTCGGTCGAGCATCGCAATACGATCATCATTGTCGGCGTGGTCGTTGCGGTCGTGGCTGCGGTGCTCGGTGGCGGTTGGTACTACCTGAGCACGCAGGACGAAAAAGCGAGCTTCGACCTCGCGGCAGCGGTGCGCACGCTGGACCTCCCCTTGCGGCCAGCGGGCACGCCGGAGCAGCCCGATTATCCGACCTTCACCTCGGCCAAAGAGCGCAACGAGGCGGCGCGCAAGCAGTTTCAGGCGATTGTGGACAAGTATCCGCACACGCGCACCAGCGACATGGCGCGTTATTTTGTGGGCGTGACTGCGGCCAACCTGGGCGACAACGCCACGGCGGAGCGCAATTTCAAGGAGATTGCGTCGTCGGGCAACCGCGAGCTGGCGTCGGTGGCGAAGCTGGCGCTGGCGTCGATCTACGGCAATACCAACCGGGTGAAGGACGCCGTCGCCTTGTATCAGGACTTGATGAACAAGCCCACGACCTCGGTGGGCAAGGTCATGGCGCAGTTGCAGCTTGCCGAGCTCTACCAGTCGGCGAATCAGCCGCTCGATGCCAAGCGAATCTATGAGCAGATCAAGAAAGAGAATCCCACGAGCGAAGCCGGGCAGCTGGCGCAGCAGAAGCTGACGGAACTGAAGTAACCTTCCTTGGCAGGAATGCAATATCCCGCCCGAAGTGCTTTCCTGAAAAACCAGACCTCGGCGCCTGAAGGCGCCCTTTGATTTTGCTGCAGTTACGGCATCGCTGAAGCGATGCCCTGATACAATCCGGAAGTTTTCCCGCAGCTTGCCAGCCTTCCTTTACAGGGCCAATCTTAAGACTTAAACCGCGAAGTACGCGAAGAACAGCNCGCAAAGTTTGCAAAGGAAAGCGGCAGGTCTGGGAAGAAAATCAACAAGTTGGAATTGACCCGACAAATACTTGCCAGCATTTCAAGTTCCCGCCAAACCGGCCTCCGGCGGCCCTTTTCATTACCTTCGTAAGGACATTGCACTCCGTTTCGCGTGAGTCGCACGGCCAACTCAAGGACAATTGCTGGAAGGGACATTTCTGTCCTGGGGTGAGGCCTGATCATGACCTTCTGGCAGCGGTCTGCGTTGCTTGCGATTTGCCTTTTGGGATCGTTCGCATTGCCTGGCTTTGGCCAGCTAATCGATCCCTCGCGCGGCACGGACGATAGCTCGGCACAAACGGAGAGCTTAGCGGACCGGGCGCGCCGCATGCGCAAAGACACCACCACCGAAATCAAGATGACCGACGCGGACACGAAGAAGCTGTTCGAGATGGTCGACAAAATCGTTGATTTCGCGGCGGAAGACACGGGAATGCCGAAGCGGGCGGTGGTCAAGCGGCAACTGGTCAGCAAGGAAGACGTGGAGAAATACACTCGCGGGCAGCTCGCGAAGGAAGAGTTCGCGCAGCGGTTTGCTACATCGGAGTTGAGTATGAAAAAGCTCGGCTACCTGCCACGCGACTTCAATCTCAAAGAGTTCCTGGTGAAATCGAACGGGCAGAACGTCGCCGGGTATTACGACGAGGAGACGAAGACGATCTCGTTGCTGAACTGGATTTCGATCGACAAGCAGGAGCCGATCCTGGCGCACGAACTGACCCACGCCCTGCAGGATCAGAACTACGATCTGAAAAAGTGGATGAAGCAGGCGGAGAAGCAGGAGGAGAACGCGGCCCGGGGTGGCGACACCGATGACAGCGCCACCGCGCGCCGGGCGGTGGTCGAAGGCCAGGCCATGGTGGTCTACATCGACTACATGCTCAAGCCGTTGGACCGCAACCTGCAGGATACCCCCGGGCTCCTCTACTCGATGGAAGAGCCCGCCGTAAAAGCGGCAGTCGATTCGCAGCTGATGCACGACGCTCCCATGATCTTGCGCGAGGAGGGAACGTTCGCCTACAACGCGGGACTGATTTTTGAAGGCGAACTGCTGCACAAAGGCGGCAAAGAGATGGCGTTTGCCGGGGTGTTTGCGCGTCCGCCGAAGAATTCGCACGAGGTGCTGCAGCCCGACGCCTATATCAATAAGGAGAAGCTGGCGCCGGTGCGCATTCCCGACATGCACGCGGTGCTGGGCAGCGACTATGAGGTGTACGATTCGGGCGGCATTGGAGAAGTCGACGTGCGGGCGCTGCTCAAGCAGTATGGCGAGCGCAGAATCGCCGATGATCTGTCGTCGGAGTGGCGGGGCGGAGCGTTTGTGACCTATCGCCGGACGAACAAGAATGCGGGCGCGAGTGCGCCAAGCACTGCCGATCTCGCGGTGCTTTATGTTTCGCGCTGGAAGTCGCCGCAGTCGGCGGAGAATTTTGCCCGCTTCTACACGCGGGCGGCTTCGCAGCGCTATCGCCAGGCCGTGGCCCAGCCGCTCGAGCCGTGCTCGGGCAGTGATTGTCCGAAGGCGGCGGCGCAGATCACCACGGAAGAGGGTCCGGTGATCGTGGAGCAGTGGGCCGACAACACGGTGATCGTCTCGGAGAGTTTCGACGCGGCGACCGCGGCCAAGGTGCGCGCGGCAGCGCGCGAGAAAAGCCCGAACGCGCATGCGGAGAATCGGGAGCCAAACTCGCTTCAATCGGATCAAGACGAGCTGGGATTCCGGCTGTTCGAACTGCCGGAGTTCCGCGAGTTTGAGGCACGGGTGGGTGAGCGGGTCGCCGAGAATATGGTGGAGGCGGCGGGGCGGTAGAGCTGTCGGGTCTTAAGTTAACCACGAAGGACACGAAGGCGCACGAAGGAATCCGGCGGTGCGCTTGTCGTGTTCTGCCCTAAGTGTGGTACTGAGCACCCAGATGATTCTGAGTTTTGCCGAAAATGTGGTCAGAGTTTAACTGCCCCGTATCCACCACCGCCCCTACACGAGCATTCGAGTGCCTTAGCTCGTGAGGTGTCCGCTTCCACTTACCGTGGGCAGCGGTTACAAGGTGGAACCTGCATAGGGGATTTCCAAAGTGTTCCGCTCCGCCCTATAGCACCGATAGTGATGCGGCTCTCTCAAGGTCGCGTTCCCTTCGATTATTCCCAGACATCCTTCTTTAACTTCTTGGCGCAGGATTCCGCTGCGCTCTGCTTCCCATGCAGGGTGTATTCATCATCGAACGAACAAGCGAATACCACTTCACCATTCTTGTTGACAGCCTTCAGCGTGGCTCTCACATGGTTACCGTTCGATTCCGCAGAACCGCTGAAAGTGAAGTCGGCTTTGTCCTTATCGACGACAACGGTCAAAGGAACCCGCTTCGAGTGAAGCGCGGCGATGACGTACTCCTCGAACCCGTCCATCTTCTCGATGAACACCTTGGCTCCGCGATGAATCTCGTGAGAAGTTGAGTTCTGTTGGGCTGCGGCGAGCGGGCACACCAGCGCGATGAAGACCACGACAGTCCACCGCGACGAAGCAGGCATCCGCAAAATCCTTCGGTCGGGTTGTTGGAGCACTGACTAGCATACTTCGACACAGGCCGACCGTCAAAAACTCGGACCCTTGTCCCGAATTCGGAACACACATGACGTGGCGAAAGACAGGTTAGCAGTCAGCGGGGGAATACTTCAGGGATGGTCTCCTCGACCTCTGCGGGAACCCCGTCAGGTACGTCCCCATAATTGACGGTTCGCCGCGCCTCGCTGAGATCCCTGCGACTCCGCTCAGAGCTGCCCTGAGCTTGCCGAAGGGGCAGGCTCGGGCGGCTGTCCCCACGTAAGCTTCGGGTACTGGCTCAGTTTGAATCTCAACTCTGGCGGCTGCGTCATTCCGATGCCCCGCGTCTTCACCAGCGGGGCGAGGAATCTCGCGTGGGGAGTACGGAAGCTGCGCGCGAGATCCTTCGCTCCGCCTGAACTACGGCTTCGCTCAGGATGACGCCAGGAAGAGTTTGCCCACGCGTGAAGTTGCACCCTCCTGGGCATCCCTCCCATTTCACTTTTCCCTTCGGTTGAGTACCATGGTGTCCTGCTTTCCATCTCATCACGGGACAAGCCATGGCCGACATCACGCTGCGGGTGAACGGCAGTGAGAAAAAAGTGAGCGTCTCGCCGGAGACGCCGCTGCTCTGGGTGCTGCGCGACACGCTCGAACTTACGGGAACAAAATTTGGCTGCGGGGCCGGATTGTGCGGCGCGTGCACGGTGCACGTGGAAGGAAGCGCGATTCGGTCGTGTTCGACACCGGTGTCGCAGGTGGCGGGAAAGAACATCACCACGATTGAAGGGCTCGGCGCCGACGGCCTGCACGCGCTGCAGCGGGCCTGGATGGACGAAGAAGTGCCGCAGTGCGGCTACTGCCAAACCGGGCAGATCATGAGCGCGGCGGCGCTGCTGGCGAAGACGCCGAATCCCACCGACGAGCAGATCACGCAGGCGATGAACGGCAACCTCTGCCGCTGCGGGACGTATGAGCGCATCCGAAAGGCGATTCACCGCGCGGCGGCCGGCGGAGGCGCGCGATGACTCCGCTTTCACGCCGTGAGTTTGTCGCCGTGGGAGCTGCCGCCGGGGCCGGCCTGGTGATCGGTTTCTACCTGCCGCACGGCATCGGGAAAGAGAATGAGTTTTCGCCGAGCGCGTATCTGCGGATTACGCCCGACAACAAAGTGACGATTGTGGTGGCGCGGTCGGAGATGGGGCAGGGCGTGTGGACGTCCCTGCCGATGATTCTGGCTGAGGAGCTTGAGGCCGACTGGAAGCAGATCACGATTGAGCAGGCGGGCGCGAGCACGCTGTTCGGCGATCAGAGCACGGGCGGCAGCGCCAGCGTGCGCACCACATGGGCGCCGATGCGCAAGGCGGGAGCGACAGCGCGCGAGATGCTGATTTCAGCGGCGGCGCTGACCTGGGGCGTGCCGCGTTCGGCGTGCACGGCAGAAAATGGCGGCGTCAAGCATGCGGCGTCGAACCGGCGGTTGAGCTATGGCGAACTTGTTGCGAAGGCGGCGACGCTTCCCATTCCGTCGGACCCTCCGCTCAAGCAGAGCAAGGATTACAAGATTGTCGGGCAGCGGCTGGCGCGGCTGGACACGCCGGCGAAGGTGAAGGGCGAAGCGGTGTTCGGCATCGATTTCCGGCTGAAGGGAATGAAGCATGCGGTGCTGGCGCGGTGTCCGGTGATCGGGGGGAAAGTTGCGAGTTTCGATGACAAAGACTCAAAGAAGATTCCTGGTGTGAGTTATGTGGGCAAGGTTGGCGATGCGGCGGTCGCGGTCGTCGCCGACAGTGTTTGGGGAGCGATGGAGGGCCGCCGCGTGTTGAACGTTACGTGGGATGAAGGCCCGAACAAAGACTTGAACACGGCTGCGATCATGGCCGCGATCCGGCAGGCGGCGTCGAAGAAAGGCGCGAGTTTGTACGCGGCGGGTGATCCTGCAAAAGCCGCGGGACGGCGCATTTCCGCCGAATACGAGCTGCCTTTCATGGCGCATGCGCCCATGGAGCCGGGGAATTGCACGGCGCACTATCAGGGATCGAAGTGCGAAGTGTGGGCGCCCACGCAGGTTCCGCAGGATTGCCGCGACTCGGTAGCGCAGGCGGTCGGGCTCGATCCCGATCAGGTGAAGGTGAATGTGACGCTGATGGGCGGCGGCTTTGGCCGGCGCCTGGAACATGACTACGCGGTAGAAGCGGCGCTGGTGTCGAAGGCGATCGGCGATCCGGTCAAGGTGCTGTGGACACGCGAGGATGATATGCGGTGTTCGCCGTATCGTCCGGCGAGCTTGCATCAGTTGAGCGCCGTGGTTGATGGAGCGGGCTTCCCGGTCGCGTTGACGCATCGCATAGTGGCGCCGTCGATCTCGGGGCAGAAGGGCCAGCCGACGCCGAACAATGTGGATCCTGATCTGCCGGATGAGGCGGGACCGGTGTATCCGGTGGCGAACTACGCGATCGAGTATGTGATGGCGGAAACGGCGGTGCCGCTGGGCTGGATGCGCTCGGTCTATGCGCTGCAGGCGGGGTTTGCGCTGGAAAGTTTCATCGACGAGCTGGCTGCGGTGGCGGGAAAAGATCCGCTGCAGTACCGGCTGCATCTGCTGGCCAAGGATCAGGACCTGACTTATTTCGATACGACCTGGCATACGGCGCGCATGCGCGGGGTGCTGCAGCTAGCCGCGGAAAAGGCCGGGTGGGATAAGCCGCTGCCGGCAGGACGCTTTCGCGGAGTGGCGTGCTTCGGCTGTTTCGCGTCGTATGTGGCTGAAGTGGTGGAGATAAGTATGGAAGGCGATCCACCTGAAAATGCCCTGCCCCGGGTGCATCGCGTAGTGGTAGCGGTGGATTGCGGACAGGTGGTGAATCCCAGCATTCTT
>OCOJ01041374.1_pt1 | contig 16986 bp, 15 predicted proteins | sample 1539251 | NCBI WGS metagenome assembly OCOJ01 (sample SAMN01911457, study PRJEB22624) | soil metagenome | biome: Soil | place: Malaysia | collected 2012-04-30 | depth RA_metagenome m | reverse complement strand
GTCCAAGCCGAACGGGTTCACACGGAGTCCAGCGGTTGGTATGCCCATTTCGTTTCAGTGAGACGCCAGACTACGAAGGGAGGCGGCCTGACACGATTCAGCAAAACCATAGCGACGCAATGGATCTGGTTGGGGTCCGTCTAACGCAGAAAATCAGCGTTGCGCAAGATAACACGTCACATCACAAGCTTGTCTACGAGGGCATCAACCAATTGAGCAAAGCGTTCTTCGTCTTCCTTTTGGAGGACAGTTCCCGCCCGCCCTACCATGTCAAAGAGTCGTCGAACGTCGTTTGGTCCGACAACCCCCACCAGCAACCCAATCAGGACAGTCGCCATGGATTCTTTGATTTTGGTACGAGCTTGCTGTACCGTCCTATAGTACGATCCAACACTTACACCACCACCGGCTCTTTGGGCCGCTCCCTCTCTCAGAACAATTTCCTTCTTCACCACTTTTACATAGCTCTCAAGAGACTCCAGCTGGGTCTCTGTCAACGTGGACTTCCGAACAAGCCGTTGTGGGACGCCCATGACAGCAACTGTTCAGCCATAATTGTATTAAACATGTCTAGGCAACGTTTGACAGGGAATCGACGTTCTCAAGCATGAAAGCGCATTTATTACAATGAACTCAATCAAGAAACCGATATTTTTATGGAATGGGTCCCGCTGATGACGCGCGGTTTTATTTAGTTCAGGAGAGGAGACGAAGGAGCGAGGCCAATATGGGTAGGAGAAGAAAGAAGACTCTGCGAGTTGTCAGGAGAACCCTTCCGAAGGTGTTTGCCTGTCCACGCTGCGGAATGATCACAATACGTATCACATCACATGAGGACGAAACATCACATGACGCTGTCTATTCAGTAGCTTGTGGTAACCTTGGTTGCTCGTTGAGAAGAGAGCTTAGGTACCCCACGAAGCGCGCGGACATAGATGTCTACAATACTTTCGTAGACGATTTCGCCCGAGCCGGAGCCTGAATTGGTACTAATCGGGCCTGTTGAGAAGCGCCTAGTTCAGAAGACCAAAAGAGGGCCCATCTGTGCGGCGCTAATCGACCCCGAAGAGTTCTCACCAAGCAAGGCGGCCGCAACCGCGGCAGCATCGGTCGAAGCCGGCGTCTCCCTGATATTGGTTGGCGGTTCAACCCTTTCCAACCAGGGCAAGTTGGATGCCGTAGTAAAAAGCATCAAGAAAGCTGTGACATGTGACGTTGTGCTCTTCCCCGGCAACATCACAGGGGTTTCACGGTACGCACACGCAATTCTCTTCAGTAGTTTGCTGAACTCTACCAACCCATACTTCATTGTTGGCGCGCAGGCTTTGGGTTCAATGGAGGTCTTTCGGGCCGGAATCGAAAGCATACCGATGGGTTACTTGATCTTCGGTAATACCACGGCGGCCAGTTTCATTGGTCAGGTGAACGGGCTTCCTCCCTCGAAGCCGAACTTGGCAGTAATCTATGCCATGGCAGCCCGATACTTGGGAATGAGGACGCTTTATCTTGAAGCAGGCAGTGGAGCGAGCGAGCCCATCCCGCAGGAAACGATTCGCCTGGTCAGGAAGTTCTACAACGGGCTACTCATAGTGGGGGGCGGCATCACATCACCCGAGAGTGCCGCAAGGGCGGCGCACGCAGGATCTGACATCCTGGTCGTGGGGAATTTGCTGCAGTCACCAGGTTACGAAGACACGCTCCGCAAGATAGCCAAAGCAATTGGAAGATAGAGCTTAAGACCAAGCCGGCCAAGCCAACCGTTTCGGATGTCTTTTTCGAGCGAAGAAGCTTGGGCGCGAGCCAGGTTGCTTGCCCCGTTCCCTTCCAGCCTAGACACCTACTATCAGGACATCCTTTCACAATATGGCAGAGCCTACGAACTTGCTTCCAAAGCCAGACTGAGAGGAATGGACCCCAGACAGTCAGTAGAATCCAAGACCGTATTCGATTTGGCCGATCGTGTCAACCAGATGCTGGGGTTGGACCAATTCGAAAGTCTGGTCGGGCGCCTCCGCGAATTGCTCAGGTCCACAACGAAAGAACGAGTCGCCCTCACCATCTCGCAAGAAATCGCTCTCGGCAGGTTCGGAGCCCTTGACCGCCAGAAAGCTCTCGACTACGGCGTGCGGGCAGGACTGGCTGTAATGACGGACGGCGTCACAGTGGCGCCAGTAGAGGGAATATTCGACGTTTCAATTAAGCAGAATGACGACAATAGCGACTATGCGTCCGTGTCTTATGCCGGACCGATGCGTTCCGCGGGAGGGACTGAAGCCGGTTTTTCACTGGTCATAGCAGATGTGACCGCGAAGAAACTCGGCCTGGCAAATTACCACGCGCGCCAGGAGGAGGTGGACAGGTATGCGGAGGAACTGAGGATCTATGAACGCGAAGTCGGCAACTTTCAGTATAAGGTGACGGACGAAGACATCCGGCGAGCAATATCCAACCTCCCCGTAGAGATTGATGGCGTAGAGACAGACCCGGTGGAGGTCGTGGTCCATCGAAATCTCAAACGAGTCAGCACCGACAGGATGAGAGGCGGGGCGCTAAGGGTCCTGAACGACGGTGTGATTGGCAGAGCGCACAAACTCGCAAAGAAACTGGCCAGTCTGAACGTGACCGGCTGGGAGTGGCTGGCTCAACTGAAAGGTGGAACACAGCAGTCCACCAACGAAACCGAGCAGGCAGGAGCCCACTTCGAAGAGGTCATCTCAGGCAGGGCAGTCCTCTCGATGCCCCACAGGCGGGGAGGGCTAAGGCTACGCTACGGACGATCTATGAATACCGGTTTATCGACAATCGGCATCCACCCTGCACTCACGACGCTACTCGAATATCCCGTCGTCCCAGGAACCCAGGTTAAGGTTGACCTTCCAGGCAAGGCAGCTACCATTGCCTTCGTGGACTCGATCGAAGGTCCTACGATCTTGCTTCAGGACGGAAGCGTGAGGAGGGTCTCTACCATTGCCGACGCCGAGAAATATCGGGGAAGCTTGGAGAAGATCGTCGACCTGGGAGATGCCCTAGTTAGTTACGGGGACTTCCTAGAAAACAACAAGAATCTACCCCCCTCGCCCTACGTTTCAGAGTGGTGGGTTCAGGACATGTCCAGGGCCCTGTCTTCCACCCCCGGTTCCATTAATCAACTTGGAGCGCTGGGGCTGTCGCCACAACGAACAGCAGAAATCACTTCAATGGGACCTGGAGTCGCCCCGGCCGCCGAAGAGGCCATCACCCTTTCGAGAGTCCTCGGCGTCCCACTACACCCATCTTTGACGCCCCGGTTCGACCGCATCGGCACGGTAGACCTTTGGGAGCTCAGGACCAAGAGCAGACTCGAGGGACGTGACGTGATTGTTGACATCACATCACATCACACCGTCGAGATACTCCGGACGGTCTTGCTTGAGTACCGGATCGATGGCACAGACGCAATCGTCTCGGGAGAAGGGGCGACCGTTCTCAGAGTTTTGCTAGGGCTGGGGGGGGAGAAAGAGCTGCCGGAATCCTCGAATGTTCTTGAAGCGATTCGCGGTATCTCCGGGATAACGATAGGCAGGCAATCAACGGCCACTTTGGGAGTGAGAATCGGAAGGCCTGAGAAAGCGATGATCAGGCGGATGAAGCCCCCGGTTCACGTTTTGTTCCCAGTGGGACCAGCTGGTGGAGCTTACAGAGACATAATCGCAGCGTCAAAGCAGGGGGTGGTTGGCATCGAGGTAACCAACACCTTCTGCCCAGACTGCAACGAAAGGCGGTTGTCCTCGAAATGCGAGGTCTGTGGTGCCAGCACCGTGCGGTTTCTGTCCTGTCCCCGATGTGGCCTCTCGACGATGGAGCCTACCTGTCCCAGTTGTAAGGTAAAGACAGCCACATCGTCAGAGACAGAATATGACCTTCGTTCCAAGATGGAAGCCCTCAAGAGCAGGTTGCCACATGACCCGGCCCGACCCATAAAAGGGGTAAGAGGGCTCACGAGCATCTCCAAGACTCCTGAGCCAATCGAGAAAGGAGTCATCCGGAGCAATCACGAGGTATTCGTCTACAAGGACGGGACTCTCCGAATAGACATCACAAACGCGCCGTTGACTCACTTCCGGCCCACGGACGTCAAGGCCGACGTGGAGACCTTGGTGAAACTCGGCTATGAGAGGGATTATCGAGGTGAACCACTCCTTTCTGAAGACCAAGTTCTCGAGCTGAAACCCCAAGATATCATCGTCCCTGCAGAGATTGCCAGTGACTTGGTCAGGATGGCGCAGTTTGTGGACGACGAACTGCAGAACTTTTACGAACTCCCTGCCTTCTACCACGTTCAGAATGTAGCTGACCTCCTAGGAAAGACCGTCATAGGGTTGGCTCCACATACCTCAGTCGGCGTCGTGGGCAGGATAGCCGGATTCTCCGCCACCCAAGTCTGCTACGGCAACCCATATTGGCACGCAGCGAAGAGAAGGGACTGTGACGGCGATGGGGATTCTCTTCTCCTGGTCCTAGACGCGCTACTCAACTTCTCGCTCGAATACATTCCCCACCAAATCGGGGGGATGATGGACACTCCGCTGTTGATTCAACCCATTCTCCTCCCTTCCGAGGTCGACGAGCAGGCGCACAACTTCGACATTGCATCTGTCTATCCCAGAGAATTCTATGAAGCGACTCAAGCTTCACCCGGGGCCAGTTCAGTCCAGGACATGATAGAAAACATAGGCTCCCGGCTAGCCAAAGAGACGCAGTTTTACGGTTACGGGTTCACTCATCCCACCAGCAGTCTCGCGATTAAACGCTCCAGGGCAGCTTATTCGACACTTCGGACCCTTAACGAAAAAATTGCGAAGCAGATAGACGTGGCATCAAAAATCGAGGCGGTTTCAGCCAAGGAGGTAGTCGAATCAATCATCAAAACTCACCTAATCCGGGACATAATGGGAAATACCAAGAAATACGCCACGCAGTCCTTCAAGTGCAAGAAGTGTGGCATGACCATCAGGAGGCCCCCGGTGTCCTGGGTCTGTCCAAGCTGTGGAGGCGAAGTCAAGGGGACACTCACCCGGGCTTCCGTCGAGAAGTATCTTGCAATAGCCCAGAGACTCGCAAGGGACTACGACGTAGATCCATACCTTAGAAGTCGTCTGGAGATGGTGCAGCGGGAGCTCGACCAGCTCTTCAAAGGAGAGAGGAAGGCCGACCAACTGGAACTAACGGATTTCTTCCGGCCGGCCCTAGCGGAAGAGGTAAGCAGGTGATTCCCCGAAGGTGTACTTCAACGACTGGAAGCCCTTCCTGAGTTCCTTAACCCTAGAAGAGACTTCCTTCTTGCTCTTTCCAGACATGGCCTGGTGCAGGATGGCCGCGACCTCTTTCATCTCGCTCCTCCCCATCCCAAGCCTGGTGAGCTCGGCCACACCCAGCCTAATCCCGCCCGGATTAGTGTAATGCCTCCCCGCCTGGAGATCACCCGGAATGAGCTGTCTATTGATTATGATGTTCTGCGCCTCCAATAGCTTCTCTACTGTGCCACCATCAGAATACTTAGTGACATCGACCGCGACCTGATGAGACAACGTGTATCCGCGTCTCTCTCCCAGCACCGTCTCTCCAAGGCGAGCCAGCTCGCCGGCAAGGGCCTGAGCGTTTCTGACCACATCCTTAGCGTAGCTCCGTCCGAACTGGAGAAACTCGGCGAACATCAGCGCTTTGCCCGCAACACTGTGCAGATGGTGGTTGCTGGTGGTTCCGGGAAACACTCCCTTCTTCAAATCCTCTGCGTACTTGCTGGTAGAGACGATTGCTCCCCCCTGAGGGCCGAACAGCGTCTTGTGGGTGCTGAAGGTCATGACTTCGGCGCCCTCACGAAGAGGATCCTGGAACTGGCCGCCCCCAATGAGGCCGGCAACGTGAGCTCCGTCATAGCAGACAATTCCCCCTCCATCGGTAATGGTCGAAGCGAGTTCCTTCACGGGGTGGGGGAACAGGAAGAGGCTTCCGCCGAACATTGCCAGCCTCGGTGGCTTCTTCAGCGCGGCAATGCGCTTTTTCGATTCATCAACATCGATGTTCATTTCGTTTTTGTCGAAAGCAAAATACTCCACTTGGAGGGAGTGAACGAGCCCAGCCGACCCCGAGAAGTCCCTCTTGCCATGAGAAATATGACCTCCGTTCGGGATCGACAGAGCCATCATGATGTCCTCGGCACTACTGAGAGCTGAATAGACTGCCAGATTTGCCACCACCCCAGACGTCGGTCTGACATCAATGAAGTCCGCCCTGAATAGCTTCTTTCCGAGCGCGATCGCGGTAAGCTCTATCTGGTCGATGTACTTACAGCCAGCATACACTCTCTCTCCTGGCCATCCTTCTGCGTATCTGTGGCCAAGGTCTGACGAAAGCACCTCTCTGACGTGCCTTGAAGCGAGATTCTCACTCGCGACCAACGGCAGGCTCTCGGAGAACATTTTCTCATGCGCTCTGACCTTCCGAAGAACGGACTTGAATTCAGATTCGTAGGCTAGCATTCGGTGGCGACGAACCTTGCCTAGTTAATTATACGTTTGGAGGCGAGTGCACGACATCAGAAAGAACCCTGGGGCCCTCTCACAGCAGGCCGCTATGCTTAAGAACGCTAAGGGTGCTCCGACTTCTCAAATGAGCAGCAAGAAGAATAACGCACCCATGCCCGCGTCAAGTGCAGGCCTTCTCACATTCTTCAACGAGGAGACAGAGGGGGTAAAGATTAGACCCGAAATCGTACTGATCGGCTCAATCGTGCTGATAGCCGTCTCAATTGCCATTAACATTCTCTTCCGCTGAATCTCAGAAAACGAAGCTGTCGTCCACTGAAACCCTCGCGGCCCGATACAGGCACCTCTTCGTTCTCCCCAGAACAGAAACTCTGATTGCAGCGACAATCGTCGCTTCCTTTCTCCTGAGCGTTGTCGCCCGTGGGGCGTCATGGTTTGTGCCGTTCGTCACGGCCTCCGCCATCCTTCTCCTCTCGGCTGCGGCACTCTCGAGTGCCACCAAAATCAAGGACACGACGACAATCGCGACGTTCCGAAGGACGACCGCCATGCTACTTGCGAGCCAGCTACTGTGGATGTTGTTCGTTTTGATCGGGGCAGGATATTCCTTGGTCACCAGATCCGAACAGCCTCTGGCCAATTCCATCCTGTTCGGTGCTTTCGTCTGCGCCGCATTCGAGTTCCTCGTTATCAGCGGGGCGTTCACCGGAAGCTCCGCGCTCTCCGCAATTCTCGCAGTGGTTCACCCCACATGCACTTTTGCTGTGTTGGGACTTCCTTCGTTGGCCGTTCCGTTCTCCCTCTTGGCCATCGGGACTGGGTCCATAACTCTGGCCGCGATCGCGTGTTTTACACCCCTCCTGCGTAGGCGAAAAACCAGTCTGGGCTATGACGCAGTCAGGCTGTTCCAGGCCTTCATGAAGACTTGGACGAGCAGGAACGCCAACGACTTGGAGCGCGTCATTCAGGATCACGGGGAACCTGCCCAAGTTACCACCAAGGTGATCAAGTTTCATCAGGAGGGTGGAGAGGGCCGAGACGTCTTCATAGTGCTCCCCGGCGTGCACCCGGGGCCATTCTTTCCAGTGGGGAGCTACAATTTTCCCGGGCTCGTACACGACGAATTCGCAGGCCTGGGAGCAGTGATGACCCTACACAGACCCGGAGGTCACGAAAGGAACCTCGCGAGTAACGAGCAAGCGAGAACGCTCGCCTCAAAGATCAGGGAGTTCGCCATGAAGCTCGTGCCTGGCTCAGCGGCAACCATCAGGGGACCACTGCAAGCACGCATCGGTTCTGCGACGACAAATTCGTTCGGTCTCGCAGACGACCTGCTCGCCACCATCTCCTTTGCCCCTCGCGGCTCCGACGACCTCGAACCGCGGGTCGAAGACGAACTGTCTGTAATCGCATCCAAGGCCGGATTATCTGCATCCATTGTTGATGCTCATAACTCCCTCGGTGAACAGCAGGAACATCCCGACACTGGAGACCCCGGATGGAGTCGGCTCTTTGACCGAGTGAAAGCCGCAGACAAGCGACCCCTGAGAGTAGCCTATGCCCACTCCAGTGAAGTCCGCTTCTCTCCTGGCGAGGACATAACAGACAAGGGCGTCGGACTCCTAATGCTCGAGGCCGGAGGCACCCGGTCAGTCTTGATTCTGGCTGACGCAAACAACGCGATTCCTTCACTCCGAGAGGAATCGGTCCGGGTCCTCGAATCTTCGGGTTACAACCTCATCGAGTTTTGCACGTCCGACAGTCACGACCTCGCGGCGAAGGGTCTGACAGTCTCTCGCGGATACAAAGCTCTAGGGGAAGACACACCGATTGGGTCAATTATGGAGCTGATTGTCGCGCTGGCGAAGCTTGCGGAGCCTCGATTAGTTCCTTGCAGTTACGCCTCCGGACAGTTCACTACCGAGGCCGTAATGTTCGGTTCCAAGGCCCTAGACGAGTTCGCTTCGCTCGCCCAATCCAGTTCAGGTTTCGCCAGGAGCTACTCGAGATTTGCCTTGGTCACAGCCATGGTTCTCTTCGCCCTCACTTTGATTGCCTGAGAAACGGATTTAGACTCTTGGCCTCGCGCTAGGCCCGTGGCAAGGGGGATTCTTGTCGGAATCGAAGGTGTTGACGCCGTTGGCAAGCGGACCCAGAGTTCTCTCCTCACTGCATGGCTAAGGTCGAAGGGGGTGGCCACCAGCACTATTTCCTTCCCAGACTATGGAACCGTGATCGGACGGGAAATCAAGAACTACCTGGTCGGGAACAGGACCTACTCCCCGGAGGTGGGGCACATGTTGTACGCAATTAACCGTCAAGAAAAGAAGGCAGACTTGGAACGGCTATTGTCCAGCTCCGATGTGGTTATAGTCAACCGCTACTCAGCGTCCAACTACGCCTACGGCATGGCCAAAGGGTTGAAGCTCGACTGGCTGATGAATCTAGAGGAAGGCCTTCCCAAAGCCGACCTAGTGCTGGTTCTCGATGCTCCTCCCTCGGCTCTGACCACTCGCCGGGGTCCCAACAAGGATAGGTATGAGCGGAACATGGACCTGCAGGAGAAGGTGCGTAGGGTGTACCTCCAACTCAGCAAAGAACTGGGTTGGACGGTGGTGAATGCAGCTCAGGGGATTGAAAGCACAAGCCACGCACTTACCGCCGCAGTTTCTGAAGCGCTCAGGACGAGGGGTGTGGCTGTATAACCCGACCACGGAGGATGCTTTGTTGAAACTCAAGACTGTCGCGGAGATTAGAGACCCGGTCCACGGATACGTCAGGATTACCGAGGTCGAACGAGACCTAATCGACTCTCCTTTCCTCCAGCGGCTAAGAAGGATCCACCAGCTGGCAGGAGCGTATTTGGTCTATCCCGGGGCGGTTCACACCCGCTTCGAGCACGTTCTGGGGGCGATGCATATTGCTGGGGGAATAGCTGAATCACTGGCGGTGGCCTCGGAGTTGAACACAGATCAGGTTCAGGAGGTGCGGCTGGCAGCCTTGTTGCATGACGTCGGCCATGGGCCCTTCTCACACATGTACGAGGAAGTGTTGGCCGAAGGTTCCACCGTCACCCACGAAGACATCTCGCAACGGATAGTACTCGAAACCTCCGTGGCAGACATCTTAGGGAAGCACGGGTTTTCCCCAAAACAGATGTCATCTTTTGCGGTTGGCAGGCAACAAAACAAACCTCGTTTCATGAACGAAATCGTGGCAGGCGGCCTGAGTGCCGACATAATGGACTACCTCCTGCGCGATTCCTACTTCACCGGTGTCGAATACGGCAAGGTGGACGTCCAACGAGTGGTGGATTCCCTTCACGTGAGCGAAGGGCACCTTGTCCTGGACGACGCCGCGATGTACGCCTTTGAGGCGTTGCTTCTGGCACGATACGAGATGTTCAAGGCCGTCTACTTTCATAGAACGGTAAGAGCCGCCGAGCTCATGCTGGTGCATTCGATGAAGTTGGCGGACCGGGCGCTGGGATTGACGGACATATCAGACCTAGACCGCTACCTCGACCTGACCGACGAGCTGGTCCTGCACAGCCTTGCATCTCTGGACGCGACAAGTCGCGAGCTCAAAGAAGCGAAGCGGCTGGCAAACGACTTCCTAAACAGGAGACTCGTCAAATGCGTGTTCGAAAGACTTGTTCAGAGAAGAGACACTGTTGTCGAACAACTCTTTGCAAAGAGCCATCTGAGAGACCAGGTCACCGCCGACCTGGCTGAAAGGGCGAAGGTGGACAGAATGTACGTCTATCTCGACGTACCCACGATGCCCTCGGTTCCGTACTCATCCTCACGAGAAGCGCTTACCCACATCAAGGTGTTTCGCAAGGTGGGCAGAAGGACCATGACGGCGGCAGTCCCCATTGACGAGCTTCCATTGGTCGGGTCCATCGCTGGGTTCATGGACATAATCCGGGTTTACACGGCCCAGAAGCACAGGAAAGCTGTGGAGCGTGCCACCAGTCAGCTCTTCGGCGACGAGGGATACATGACGAAGATTTCCGTCTAGTCGCGCCGCTAAAATATTCTGTTCCACTAGAATTCTGTGAACGTCGAAGACGCATTCGCCTACGAGTCGTTTCGGCCTGGGCAAAGAGAATTGGCCCTCCGAGTCTATCGAGGTTGTCTGGGGGGCGAAACCCTCATGGCGGAAGCCATGAGCGGCTTCGGGAAGACGGCGGCGGTTCTCACCGGCGTTATCTCCGCCGCCGAAGAAACAGGTTGCAGAATCGTTTACGCCTGCAGGACGAAAAGGCAAATCCTCAGGGTCATCGAGGAGATTTCACGGCTTCAAGGGAAGCATCACATCACCGCCGCTTCGATGCTTTCGAAGTTCGACTACTGCCTGCTGAAGCAGACCAGTTCGAGACAGGTCTCCCAACCTTCTTTCGGTTGGTATTGTTGGTTCAATGTTCACAACAACCTGTGTTCGTACTTCCTCAACGTGGCTTTGCTGGGAGCTGAGTTTCAACGGGCAGTGCGTGATGTGCTCCTGGAGGTCCACAGTCATGAGCAGCTGCTCACCAAATCCCAATCGATGCACGTCTGCCCCTACGAGGTGGAGCGGATGGCTATCGCGGGAGCCAGGCTGGCCGTGGTCCCCTACCACTATGTTTTCGACCCGCGCTCAACTCCCGTCCTTTTCGACCGCACTTCCTTGGAGAGGTCGAAGACGATTTTGGTTGTCGACGAGGCGCACAACCTTCGCGATTTCCTCAGAGGGGTTAATTCCGCGACCCTGACTCTAGACGAGCTGGAGGGGGCGACCTTGGAAGCAAGAGGGCTTCTTATGGACAGGGTGGCACTCTCTCTCGAAGAGCTCGGTCGGACGTTGGAGAGCATCAACGAAAAAGCCTCCGGTTGGCGGCTCGATAGGGCCCAGGTCGTCGATGAATTCAGGAGATCCAAGGGTGCGGCTTGGCTGCAGAACCTTTCCTTCGAGCTAACGGCTTGCTCGGAGGCCGCCTGGGGGGCCGTCGCCTACGAGCGCCGGTTGCCTTCCTTGCTCCTCAAGGTAGGCGAGTTCTTGGTCAGACTCTCGACTGTGGGTCGGAACGTTCTCGTGAAATGGGAGAGGACGATGGCACTCATAGATCCGAATCCGGTTGAGGACCTCCCCGCATACCTCAAGAGTTTCCAGAGCTCCGTGCTTGTCTCAGCGACAATCAACCCATCCAGCGTGTTCGCTCGATCATTGGGATTCGGCCCGTCTGAAGCGGCGAGCTATCACTCCTCCCCCGAACCAGCCGTATTGGTGAAGACGGTTGTCGAGACAGGGGTCACCACCAAGTACAAATCACGAAGCCCCCAGATGTACTCCAGAATAGCGGAAAAACTGTCGTCGATGATTCAGGCCACCTCGGGCGGAGTCGGAGTCTTCGCTCCATCTTACTCGGTTCTCGGGCCCATCTTCGAGATGACCACTCGGAAGGTCCAGGATAGGTGGATGGTGGCAGAGGCTCCCGGCCTTTCTAGCCAGGAGGCCGCGGGAATATTTGATTCCATAAGGTCCCATCCGGGTTCGGTCCTCTTCGGCGTGCAGGGTGGACGGTTCTCCGAGGGGGAAGACTTCAGGGAGAACCTGATGGATGCGGTCGCGGTGGTTGGGCTGTCACTCCCTCCTCCGTCACCCATGCTTTACGCAGAGTATGCATGTCTAAAACGGGCTGGCGAAGCCGATTCATACCTCATGCTCTCACGCCTTCCAGCGCTGCGCAAGGCCTTTCAGGCCGCGGGGAGGCACCTCAGGAATCCTGGAAAACGGGGAATGGTCTTTCTGATGGACCACAGATTCGATACCGACACGGTAAAGGACCTGATGCCCTCTTGGATGAAACGAGACCTGATTTGTGGGGACTTCGCTCCTGAACGCCTGGGCACAATCACGAGGCAGTTTTGGACTTCTGATTGAAGACGACCCCTTTCCGAAAGGCTATTCTCGCCGCCGCCCTCTGGTCGCCTTGAACGCCTTTCATCTTCGAACTGCGACTCGACGTCCCAGACTCGTCTACCACCTCGATTGTGGCCGCCGGTGCCATTTCCGCCAGATGCGAAGCCAGCTCCAAGGCTAGCCGAGGGTTCCCATTCCCTACCCGGATCAGTGATTTCTTGGCAGGGACCTTCTCCACGAATGCTGCTGCTCTCTCACCAATAGTGCTGCCGGAGTCGAAGGTGGCGAACTCCAGCTTCATATCTCCGTAGTAGGCGGCCATACCGATTCTCGTACCGGGATCTACGCCTATGAGCATCGTCTCCATTCCACCATCCAATCGCGAGAGAACTTGGCCTTTTAGGACGAACGGATCGTCATCCAATTCCTCCAGGGGGAGCGCGCGGGGACCAAAATGCTTCATTTCATCTCGCGTCGTCAATACCACATCACACTCTTGACTCCATGCGCCCGGAATTTCGCTTACGAAAGCCAACCCGGCTTTCCTCAGCTTCGAGACGAGCGAGTAGTATGCCCTCGGCTGCGATGTCGCGACGCAGATTCGACTCATGGTTGATATAGTCTCTGAGGCCGACGCACTTTGGCAGCTAATGAGCTTTAGCGGCTCGCACGACGACTCTTTCATCAGTCCTCTGCGAGGTCATACGTCGACTTTCCTCGTCGACGATAGGAACACAAACTTGGCCCTAGCCAGAAGTCTCTTTTCGATCATGGCGCGGACTGGACATCTGATTACGGTACTTGACGTAGACGCCCTCTATTCATCGAACTCGGAGTACATCCTGTCCCAGCTCCCCGCCGAAGGCGTCCGTTCAACGGAGCTCCTGATCCCCGAGCCCGACTCCGACCTGGCCGAAGATATTGCGGCCTTCCTATGTTCGGACCCTGACAGGGTCCTCATCATCGACAGCCTGAACAGTGTCTACCACCTCCTGGCCTATGCGGGTCGAGGTTCAAGGAACAGAAATCTTGGCTTCGTGATGGCGATGCTCTCATACACCGCCCGGATCGAGCGAAGGACCATTCTACTGACCATGTATCGCAGGGAGAGACCGACACGTTTCGGTCATGTGAAGTCGATCTCCGACCTTTCAGACCTTACCGTCTCCGTCAGAATGAAGGGAGACTCATTGGCTCTGAGATGCGATCGCGGAAACGCCTGGCCTGGGCGGGGCTTCTCTATCCTTATCCCTTAGCGGTGACTAGGTAGAGGCCCATCAACACGGAGATGGAGATCAGAAGCAGCGAGAATCCTAGGTACAAGTTTACCATTCTGGACCGCGTCGTCTGCCTCCCGCTGATGTACGTCAGATAGATGCCTGCTCCCCCGAGAAGGATTACCATACCATCGATGAACGTCTCCGGGATGCTCTCCGCCCCCGGGCCCGGATAGATTGCCTGGGCTTGGTTCGGAACGGGCAGGACTGCCGCATTGACGAACCCGGCCATCAGAGCAATCATTACCAGCACGTAAAGCAGCTGAAGGGCGCCCCACGCGCTACCGGCGCTGGACACCGTACGCTGCAGAAGGTTCCAGAGGGCGCCAACGGTTCGCCTGTATGCAGACTCAAAGTTTCTTCTTATCAACCAACCGACCCACTAGCAGCTCTGCTACCTCTTTCGCCCACTGGCCAGTTTGGGTATTCGTAATAACCCTATCCAAATAGGTTTCCCAGGTCATTTCGCCGTAGGCCCTTAGCCATGCGCCGTAGGCGGATTCGACGACTCTCCGGGCCTCCTCATGGTACTGGCAGAGATCCCCCATTGCCTCACGGTTACACAACACACACTTCATTTTCTTGCCTTCGCCTTGGAAGGACAACTGGGGTTAACACACAGCCTCCATGGGCGTCCGCGCCCCACAACGAACACAACGGGCCAGGAGCAATGCTGACAAGACTTCGCGGCCGCCCTAATGTGTCCCCGCTGCGGTAGGGGCGCAGAGGCTCTGCACCCATTCGCATAGTTGCTACACCCGACGAACCTCTTCTTGGTTTTCCTCGACCTGATGACCTTGAGTTTGCCCGTTTTGCAGACTGGACAGTCACCCAAGACCAGAACAGCGCCAGTTGTAATCATTAGCGCAGCATCAATCTTGCTCCCGGCCCAGTCTTCCGCGGCGGCTAGTTTCAGCAACTGCTCGGAAATCGACCGGACCGTCTCCCTGACCAATTCCTTGGCGTCTTCCTTTCCTTCCTCGACAGCTCCGAGTCGTCCTTCAATCTTGCGCGTAAGCTCAGTTGTTGTTACTGACGGAGCGTATCGCTCGAGCACTTCGAGAACGGAGAATCCGAGCTCCGTGACGGCAAGTGCTTCGCCTGCCACGTAGCCCCGCGTCAGAAGAGTCGAGATGGTGTCCGCCCTGGTTGCTTTGGTGCCGATTCTCTCTCGTTCCATCTTCTCAAGCAGGCTTCCTTGGTTGTACCTGGGAGGCCTCTCTTCGACCTTGTCTTCAATCCTAATCGCGAGCGTCATAACGCCTTCTCCGGGTTCCATCTCCGGCATCTCAGCCTCGGCAGGGCTCCAATACTTGCCATAGTATGCCAGCCAACCCGGGTAGACTGTTCTGCCAACAGCGAATTCGAATTCGTGTCTCCCCACCGCTATAGTTGCACGGAGCATTTTCCTCCTAGCTGAGGGTGCAAAGACCGAGAGGAACCTCCTGACCACCAAATCGTAGACTTTGGCTTCTGGAGGATCGAGGTGTCCCCGCGGCTGTTCTCCGGTGGGGTGTATTGCTGGGTGAGCTGGGTCGGTTCCGATTCCTTGGAATGGTCTTAGGACTCCGCGCAGAATATTTTCTGCTTCTTTGGCATAGGCAGTCTGTCTCTGCAGACCGTGCAGGATTCCGCCGTAGTCGATTGACTGTGGAAGTTTCTGGCTTCCAGTTCTGGGATATGAAATGAGGGCATCGAGGTACAGTTTTTCTGCGACCTGAATTGTCCTGCTAGGGAAGAACCCGAACGCCCTGTAGGCTGTTTTCTGGAGATCTCCTATGTTGAAAGGGGGATACGGTGGAATGTGCACCACATTTCTTTCGGCGGTTCTAATCACCCCTCCCCTTCCTGCGCATTCTTCCCTGATCTTCTCTGCGTCTGACAGTCGTTCTATCTTGGCCTGGGAATATGTCGCGACCAGCTTCATACCATTCTTCTCGAAGGTTCCTCCCACTTTCCAGTATGGGGTCGGGACGAATCCCCGAATCTCTCGTTCACGGTCAGCCAGGAACTTCAGTGTAGGGCCCTGCACTCTACCTACGCTCACGGTCCGGTACCTGTGCCCCCCGCCCAGAGCTGATTGGGAAAGGAACCGCGACAAGTTGACTCCCCATACGAAATCTATGACGTGCCTTGACCTTCCGGCAACAGCCAACCACGACCCCTGCTCCGGGCGTGCTGACTTGAAGGCCTCGACGAGATCGTTCTTGGTCAGTGTCGAGAACCTGGCCCTTACCGCTTCCTTCTCCTTGCCTCCGCATGCGTACCTGAGCAGGTTAAATCCAATCGTCTCGCCTTCGACATCGAAATCGCACGCGTTGACGAACCGACTCGCCCTCTCCGACAGTTTCCTTATGGCGGCGATTCGCCTACTTGCATTGGCGCCCCTTTTTTCGACGACGTCCAGCGGATACCACTCGCCGTCGAAGATAGGGTATACTGCCCTCTCACCGAAAGGGTCCGAGAAGGCGTAGAGGTGTCCCCGTGCCGAAGTCACAACGAAATCATCCGAGCCGTGACGGAATCTGAAGATGGGCGTCCCCTCCACATAGGCACTTGAGGCAGCGCTTCCTGCGAGAGCTTCAGCAATTTTCTTCGCAGCGTCAGGCTTTTCACAGATGACGAGCGTATAGCCACTAGGAAGGGAGCTCTCGCCCAAAAATCGCCGAACACCACCGGCTCAGGAGAAGGAACCGTCTACTTTTGTGACTTCGACCCTGAATTTGTCAGTTGAGAGTCTGGCACCGCACTTCTTGCACTTGTATCCCAACACTTTCAGGACGTCGTTCGGAGATCTGAGGTCGAAACCAGAATACAAGGCGCTACCACACGACATGCAAGCAATCTCGTAGGTCAACGATTGAAGACCCCATTCACATAGCTAAAAGCGTATTCTATCTTCGGATGTGCCCCAAGCTTCTCAGATAGACGCACTGGTCCCTAGGAATCGAAAAGCGCCTCGGGGGGTATTCTGTCTCTCTGAGCAGCTCCTTCCTGAGCCCCCGGAGGACGACCATCGGAGTGCCTTCGTCCGATTCGCCCATCAGGAGTTCTGCGGCCGAGCTCAGGTCATCTGCGATTCCTTGAGAAGTGACTTTCAGCACGTTTCCGAAAAGGTCCTCCTTCCCTCTTAGGTCAAGGATGGCTTCCAGCCCGGAGGCGGCGAGGGCCACGCCGGTGGTCCCCCTTCGCGTAGGCGAGAGCCTGCTGTCGCAGACAACAACACCAATCGAAACCCCAAGAGCGAATCTCACAGACTCTCTGATTCTCTCCGCTACGAC
>OCOJ01056216.1_pt3 | contig 17009 bp, 17 predicted proteins | sample 1539251 | NCBI WGS metagenome assembly OCOJ01 (sample SAMN01911457, study PRJEB22624) | soil metagenome | biome: Soil | place: Malaysia | collected 2012-04-30 | depth RA_metagenome m | reverse complement strand
CGCGGCGAATTCGTGGTGAGCGTGGAAATCGATCCGCCCAAGGGGATTTCCTGCGAGCGCGTGTTCGAGCAGGTGGCGCGGGTGATGGACTCGGGCCAGGTGCAGGCCATCGACATCAACAGCGGCACTCTCGCGCGCGTGGGCATGGACGCGATGGTGCTGGCCGGGGCGCTCGAAGCGCGCGGCGTCGAGACCATTCCGCACCTTACCACGCGCGATCTGAACATCATCGGCCTGCAAGCCATGCTGCTGGGCGCGTGGTCGGTGGGCGGTGTCCGGAACATTCTGGCCATCACGGGCGACCCGCCGTCGCTCGGCGACCATCCGGAAACCAGCGGCGTGTATGAAGTGGATTCCATCGGCCTGGTGAAGATCCTGGCGCGTCTGAACCAGGGCATGGATTGGGCGGGAAAAACTCTCGGGGGCGCCACGAACTTCACCATCGCGGTGGCCCTCAATCCCGTGGCCGAGGATCTGGATTACGAGATCGCGCGCTTCCGGCAGAAGATCGAGGCCGGGGCGCATCTGGCCATGACCCAGCCCTTTTTCGACCCAGAACAGTGGTACGCGTTCGAGAAGCGCTTCGGCGGGAAATCGCCCATCCCGGTGATCGCGGGCGTCTGGCCGCTGACCAGCTATAAGCAGGCGCTGCGGCTGAACCACGAAGTGCCCGGCATTGTCATCCCGGACGCGGTGCTCAAGGAATTGGAAGCCGCAGGCATCGCGGCGCGGGAGCGCGGATTTGCCATCGCCCGGCGCGTGCTGGATTGGGCGCGCACCGAACTCGCCGGCGCGTATCTGATCGCGCCGTTCAAACGCTACGAAGAAATCCTCGAAATCTTCAATTGACTTGAGAGGCCGCGAAGCTCGCAGGCCTTACCGGGCGAGGTCACGCAACAGGAGGGCGGCGATGCGTTCCGCCGCGTGACCGTCCCATAGTTCCGGCACGCGGCCGCGTTTTGCGCGGCCGGCGAGCGCATCGCGCACGCCGCGCAGAAGCGCGGCCATGTCGTTGCCCAGCAGCGTGTTGGTTCCTTGCTCGATGGTGATCGGCCGTTCGGTGGAATCACGCAACGTGAAGCAGGGCACGCCCAGCGCCGTCGTTTCTTCCTGGATTCCCCCTGAATCGGTGACCACGGCCGCCGCGCGGCTCTCCAAATGCAGGAATTCCAGATAACCGAACGGTGCAGTGATACGCAGTCCCGCACCGCGCTCGTCCCACTGCGGGCTGAAGTAACGGCGCAATCCGAACCGCTCCAGGCGTTCCTCGGTCCGCGGGTGAGCGGGAAACAGCACGGGAACCTCGCGGGCGATTTCCGCCAGGGCGTCGAGGAGGGGCCGGAAGGATTCCGCTTTGTCCACATTTGACGGGCGGTGCAGCGTGACGAGCACGAACGGCCGCGCGCGTCCGGAATGCTCCAGCCCCAGTTCGCGCAGCGCCCCAGTCTTTTCTGCCGCCGGCTGAAACCTGCGCAGCGAATCAATCATGACGTTGCCTGTCAGATGGACGCGTTCCGCGGCGATTCCTTCGCGGCGCAGGTTGGCAATCCCGCTCGGCTCGGTGACGAACAGCCACTGCGAGAGCTGGTCGGTGAGCACGCGGTTGATTTCCTCGGGCATGGTGCGGTCAAAGCTGCGGAGTCCCGCCTCCACGTGAGCCACTGGAGTGTTTAGCTTGGCGGCGATGAGCGCCCCGGCGAGCGTGGAATTGACGTCTCCCACGACGACCACGGCATCCGGGCGCCATTCCATCATTACGGGCTCGAGCCGCTCGAGAATCAGGCCGGTCTGCGCCCCATGCGCTCCGGAACCCACCTCCAGGTTTACATCCGGGCGCGGCAGGCCGAGTTGATCGAAAAACAGCCGGGACATGGCTTCGTCATAATGCTGCCCGGTGTGGACCAGATGCACCACCGCCCGCCCCGCCAGCGCGGGCAGCAAGGGCGCCGCCTTCACAAAGTTGGGCCGCGCGCCCACCACGAAGAGGAGCCGGGGAAGAGATTGCCGAGCCATGATTCAGAAGAACAAGAAGCGCCGGCGGCGCGCCGGGGCCGCGGAAGGCGGAGGATCCGGCTCAGGGGTCCAGGGCAGCGGCTCACCCTGCCAGGCTGCCAGCGGATTGTCTTGGAACAGCGCGCGGGCGACCTCCGGCCCGCGCCGCGCGGCGACCAGGTCGTAAGCCTTCCGGAGACGCGGTGGGCGGCTCCGCGCGTTGTGGGCATCGCTGGCCACAAAGTGGACCCAGTTGCGGTCCAGATACTCGAGGGCGGCGCGTTCCGCCGCAGGGCCGAAGCGCCCGGTGAGCGACTGCGCGGTGACTTGCGCGTAGCATCCCGCGTCAATCCATCGGCGCAAGCGTTCCGGCGCGGCGCGCACCAGCGGATTACGTTCCGGATGGGTCACGATGAGCTTTAACCCGGCGCTCTGCAGCCGCTCGAGAGCCCGGTCCAGGAAAGGGGGAAGAGAGAAGTCCGCGAATTCCAGCAGCAAATAGTGTCTCTGATTGAGTGCAAAGCGCGCCGGGGAGGCTGTGGCCGCTTCCACGTTTTCATAGCTCAAATGGAAATCGCAGCCCGTGGCCAGGTTCAGGCGGCCCCCCATCCGACCAGCCAATTCCTGGCAAAGAGCCAGGCTGCGCTCGCCGTCGAAGGGATAGACCTCGTTGCAGTGAGGGGTGGCGGCGATGTGGGTGATTCCGTCCGCCAGCGCCATCTCCGCCATTTCGAACGACTCTTCCAGCGTTTCGGGTCCGTCGTCGACGCCGGGCAGCAGATGACAATGAATATCCACCATAACGACGAGAATACCTCTCGCTCACGCGCGGCACAATCGCGGTGGCGCCGGCCGGATCAGCGCACCAGCGAGTCAACGAGCTCAAATGCGCCGAGCAAAAAGACGAGCGCGGCAAAGAGCATGCGCATCGGGCGTGGCGCAAGGCGCAGGGCCAGCCTTGCGCCCACCACCCCGCCGAGGAACACTCCCGGCATCAGCAGCAGGCCCACACGCCAATCCACCTGGTGCACGCGGGCGTAGTTGAGAAAGGCCAGCAGGCCTGTGGGGGGCACCATGGCGATCAGCGTGGTCCCCTGGGCGCGATGCTGCGCGAAGCCGAACACCAGAACGAGCAGGGGCACGTACAGACTGCCCCCGCCCACGCCCAGCAGCCCGCCGATGGCGCCGATTCCCGCCGCCGCGAGAAACAGCCAGAACAGCCGCCAGGCAGACCCGTTCATCGGTTTCCGCTTTCGCTGCCCGGCACGACCGAGCTGGGAAGCATTTTCGCTGGAGATTGACGGAGTAGCAAAAGCGCCGAAATCATCAGGAAGACGCCCAGGCTGGCTTTCAGGTGTCGCGCTGCCAGGAGCAGGGCGACCACGCTACCCCCGTATCCCCCCGCGAGCGCGCCGCAGGCGCAGACGATCCCGGCGCGAACGTCCACGTCGCCGGACTTCCAGTATTCGCGTAACGCGCCGAGACCAATGGGAGGCAGCAGGAGGAAGAGGGAGGTGCCTTGCGCCAGGTGTTGGCCAAGGCCGACCAGGTGGACGAGCATGGGCACCACCACAATGCCGCCACCCAGGCCCATGAGACCCACGAGCACGCCCACGGCGAGCCCCAGCAGCAGAATCTCTACGTCTCCTGCTCCCATCCGTGCCTTTCCGCGCTCCGATACGCGCGCATTTCCGGAACGGGCTAGTCTGCGCGAGAAGACTGCCGCACGGCAACAGGGATTCCTTCCCATTCTTCCAGCGGCAGAACTCGTTCGAAATGGGGCGGGGCGGTCGCCTGTCGCCTCCTTGGGAATCCTGCTATATTCGATGGGACTTTTTTCATTCTTACGAGGAGGAATCCTGCCCGTTATGGCCACTCGGCGTTCTCCGCAATATTTCGGGGGCAAGAACCTTCAGGTTGGAATCGTCGGCTGCGGCTACGTGGGGCTGCCGCTGGCCTTGCGGTTTGCGGAACAGGGCCACCAGGTGAAAGGGTTCGATACCGACCCTGAGAAGGTGGCCAAGTTGAATGCCGGCGAGACCTATATCCAGCACATCCCGGCCGCAAAAATCGCTCAATTCCGGCGCACCGGAGCCTTCAGCGCCACTACGGAGTTCGCGGAGATTGCCGGCCGCGACGCCGTGATCATCTGCGTGCCCACGCCTCTCGATGAGCGGCACGATCCGGATCTGAGTTTCGTCGAGCAGACCGCGCAGTCGATCCAGCCGCACCTGCAGCGCGAGCAGTTGATCGTGCTGGAAAGCACCACGTATCCCGGCACCACCGAGGAGCTGGTCCTCCCCATCCTGGAGAAATCCGGCCTGCGGTGTCCCATCCAGCGCGACAAGCACGCCGCCGACCCGGCCACGGACTTTTTCCTGGCCTTCTCCCCGGAGCGCGAAGACCCGGGCAACAAGCACTTCTCCCTGGCGCAGATCCCCAAAGTGGTAGGCGGGGTGAACGCCCCGAGCCGGCGCGCTGCCGCCGCTTTGTATGGCCAGATTGTGGCCCGGGTCGTGGAGGTCAGCTCCACGCAGGCCGCGGAAATGTGCAAGCTGCTCGAAAACATCTTCCGCTGCGTCAATATCGCGCTGGTGAACGAGCTGAAGCTGCTCTGCTCGCGGATGGGCATTGACATCTGGGAGGTGATCGAGAGCGCCTCCACCAAGCCCTTCGGCTTCATGCCCTTCTATCCCGGCCCGGGCCTGGGCGGGCACTGCATTCCGGTGGACCCCTTTTATCTTTCCTGGAAGGCGCACGAATACGACTTTTCGACGCGGTTCATCGAGCTGGCGGGCGAGATCAACACCTCCATGCCCTACCACGTGGTGAGCGAAATCGCCGCGGCCCTCAACGAACGGCAAAAGAGTCTCAAGGGCTCCCGCGTGCTCATCCTCGGCGTGGCTTACAAAAAGGACGTGGATGACCTCCGCGAATCTCCCTCGCTCAAAATCATGCAGTTGCTGATGGAACGCGGGACTTCGCTGGATTACAACGATCCCTATTTCCCCAAGCTCCATCGCATGCGCCACTACGACTACTCCCAAATGCGGTCGGTGGCGCTGACCCCCGAGGCGCTGGCCCGCTACGACGCGGTGGTCATCGCCACTGACCATTCCAGTTACAACTGCCAGCAGATCGTGGACGCCGCGCAGCTCGTGGTGGATACGCGCAACGCCACGAAAAGCATCACCCGCAACCACACCAAGGTGGTGCGCTGCTGATCCTCCGCTATGCCCGCGCCTGAAGAATTCATCCGCGCGCAGCTCGAGGAGAGCTGCCACGTCAAGCACAGCTTCTCCGCCGAGCTCGTGGCCCTCATCGCTGCGCTGGCCCAGCGCATTACCCAGGCCGTGCAGGCCGGCGGCAAACTGATCCTGTTCGGCAATGGCGGCAGCGCCGCGGATGCGCAGCATATCGCCGCGGAATTTGTGGTGCGCTTGCGGGAGCATCGCCCCCCGATCGCGGCGCTGGCGCTGACGGTAAACACTTCCGTGCTCACTGCTGCGGCCAACGATTACGGGTTCGAGCAGGTGTTTGCCCGCCAGGTGGAGGCGTTGGCGCGCCCTGGCGACGTGCTCATCGCCCTTTCCACCAGCGGGGCGAGCGCCAACGTCCTGCTGGCCGCGGAGGCCGGACGGAACCGCGGGGCCTGGGTCGCCGCCCTCACCGGCGAGTCGGGCGGCGGCCTGCGGAAACGCTCCGACCTGCTTATCAACGTGCCCTCGCAGGACACGCAGCGCATTCAGGAAGCGCATATCACCGTCGGCCACATCCTGTGCGCGCTGGTAGAACAGGCCCTGAAGGCAGGTGCCAGTTAGCGGACGGTTGTGTAAGGGGCGGCGCGCGTTTCCCTGCGCCGCGCTTCCGGCTCAGGACAGAAGATACCTCCGGCAGGCCCCGCAGAATTTGCTGCTTTTCAGGTCGATCCATTCGACCGCATGGGACGGAGCCATCACGCATTCGTAATTTTCGCAGTGAGCGAGGCCGAAGGTGTGGCCCAGTTCGTGAACGGCCTCTTTGAGCAGCCGGTGGCTTTCCAGCCTGGGGTCGGCGGGCAAGCCGTAGAACTCCTGCCGCAGCCGGCACGTGGACACCACGGCGCAACGGCCTTCCAACTGCGCTTCGCCGAAGACGAAAGTCAGCACGGGGACGTATAGGTCCGAAGAAGTAACTGCCACCAGCCGCGAGGTGTCCGGAGGCTTTCGCCCCGCCAGGCCGGCCAGTATCTCCGTGGAAGAATACTGCTGCCGGCTTGCGTTGAACGCGCGAGCGGGGGCGGGCTCGGCCCGCAGGAGCTCACAGCGGCTTCCAAATACTTCCGCCAGGCCGCCGCACAGTTCGGCCAGCACAGCGTTCGGCAGGCTTCCCAGAGGCAGTACTTGGATCCTGTTCACAGGACATCGGCCGTTATTTTTTTCCATCCGTACTTCTTGAGCTTGTTGTGCAGGGTCACGCGATCAATGTCGAGTATCGCGGCGGCCTGCGTCTGGTTGCCGTTGCACTCTTCCAGAACCGCAAGGATATGGGCGCGCTCGGCATCCTCGAGCGTGCGCGGCGCCTCGGCGCNGCGCGCCGAGTTTCAGGGAGAAGTCCTGCTCGCGCAACTCGGGCTCCTGGGCCACCACCATGGCGCGCTCGACGGCGTTCTCCAGCTCGCGGACGTTTCCCGGCCAGGGGTAGCCGACCAGCAGGTCCATGGCCGCTGGGCAGACGCGGGTAATGCGCTTGTTCATGGAGGCGGAAAAGCGGCGCACGAAGACGTCCACCAGAAGCGGGATGTCACTCCGCCGTTCGCGCAGCGGCGGCAGCCGAATCGGGAATACATTCAGCCGGTAGTAGAGATCGGGACGGAACTTTCCCTCCTGGATCAGGGCTTCGAGGTCCCGGTTCGTCGCGGCGATACAACGGAAATCCACGTGGATGGGGTGGGTGCTCCCCACGCGCGTGATTTCGCGCTCCTGCAGCACCCGCAAGAGGTCCGTTTGCGTCTTCAGGCTGATGTCGCCGATCTCGTCGAGAAACACCGTGCCGCCTTCCGCAGTTTCGAAGCTGCCTTTCTTGCGGTACTGCGCGCCGGTAAAGGCCCCTTTCTCGTGGCCGAAGAGCTCGCTTTCGAGAAGCGTCTCGGTCAGAGCGCCGCAGTGAATGACCACGAGGGGGTTGTACCTGCGGTTGCTGGCGGCATGAATCGCGCGGGCGCACAGCTCCTTGCCGGTCCCGCTCTCTCCAGTAATCAGCACGGTAGCCTCGGTCGGTCCCACGGTTTGAATGGCCTCCAGGACCCGCATCATCTCCGGGCTCTTGCCGACCAGCTCTTTCTCTACCGTCACGGTGGCCAGAGTTTCGCGGAGCTGCACGTTTTCCCGCTCCGCCTGCTTGTGCGCCAGCGCGTTGCGGACCGTGTGGGCCATTTCCTCCGGGTCAAACGGCTTGGAGACGTAGTCATACGCCCCGTTCTTCAGGGCAGTCACGGCAGTTTCCACCGAGGCGTACCCGGTCATCATGATCACCAGCATTTCCGGGTCGATCTCGTGCATCCGGCGTTGCAGCTCGACGCCGTCGGTTCCGGGCATCTTGATGTCCACCAGGGCGAGGTCAAAATGCCGCTCGGCCATCCGCTGCAGCGCTTCCTGGGCGCTTTCGGCCACGGTGACCTCGTAGCCTTCCTCACGAAACCATTTGGACAGCGAGTCCCGGACGATGAGTTCGTCATCCACGATCAACAGATGTGCTTTAGTTGCCACGGCCGATTTTCTCCCTCACGCTGCCTGTTCCGGCCGCATCTCCAGGGCCGTGCGGCCGCCGATTGGCAGAGTGATCGTCAATGTCGTCCCTTTCCCCGGAGTCGAGGCCGCCTCGATGGTTCCCACATGGCGCTCGACGATGCTGCGGCTGATGGCCAGGCCCAGCCCGAGGCCGCGCCCCCGCTCCTTGGTCGTGAAAAAAGGCTCGAACAGGTTGCGCATGACCTCGGGCGGCATGCCCACGCCGTCGTCGCGCACGACAATCTGCACCTGGGCCTCGCCCTTGGGGCTCGTCCGCACTGTCAGGTTTCCTCCGCTGGGCATGGCGTCAATCGCGTTCATCACCAGGGCCAGTACTACCTGCTCGATCTGGCCGGGATCGCACCACACCCTGGGGAGGTCGGGCGCAAGCTCGAGTTGCAAGGCGATATTGGCGAGCTCGAGCTTGTGCTGCACCAGGCGGACGCAGCGCGTGATCACCGCGTTCAGATCCGATTCTTCGTAGTTCATCGACGTCTTGCGCGCAAAGGTCATCAGGTTCTTCACAATCTCCCCGCAGCGCCGGCTCTCCGATTCCATCAGGTCCAGCGTGCTGAAGAGCTCCTGGTCTTTGTCGCCGAAGCGCTTCTTGAGCAGCTTGGCGTAGGTCAGGATGCCGGCCAGGGGATTATTGATTTCGTGCGCCACCACCGCCGCCAGCTTGCCGATTGAGGCCATGCGCTCGACCCGCAGCATTTCCTCCTGCGCGCTGCTCAATTCCCGGGTCTTCTGCTCCACGCGGGCCTCCAGCGTGCGGGTCCAGGCGTTGATTTCTTCATGGGCCTCCTGGAGCTGGCGGCTCATGGTGTTAAAGGCGTGGGCCACATCCGCGAGTTCCCCGGTCTGGCCGACCTCCACTTGATACCCCAGCTCACCCGAGCCCAGGCGTTCCGTCCCCGCTTTCAGGGCCGCCAGCGGGTCGTGGACCATTCGCCACACGAATACCGCGCTCAGCGAAGCAATGGCTACGACGGCCAGTAGCGTGGTGAACAGCACCTGCCGCGTGCTTTCCGCCAGGCTGGCATCGGCAGTCTGCAAAGAAATGTTCGTGTCCAAAAGGCCTAGCACTCGCTGGTCGGGTGGGTGGGCATGACATTGCGCCGAGGAGCACATGGCAGAGTTTTCGATGGGATTGAGCACGCCGAGCGCCCGCCCGCCGCCCGGCAACTGGTACGTCCGGAACCGTTCGCGGATGCCGGAGGGCCCGAACAGGCCGTCGGCTCGGTGGCCCAGCGGCGCGACGCCCTGCCCGTCGGCGATCTGGTTCAACTCCCGGGGATCGGAACTGAAGCTGATGCGGCCCTCGGAATTGATGATGCGGACGCGCACGATGCTGGGCTCATTGGCCATTTCCGAAATCATCTGGTGGAGGCTGTCGCGCTCGTTATGGAGCATGGAATACGTGGCGTTGCGCTTGATCACGTTGCTGAGGCGCTCGGCGCTGGCCAGTGTGGTCTGCTCCAGATGCTGCCGGTGCAGGCGGATGTTCAGGTATCCCAGCACTCCGAAGACGCAGGTCATCGAAACGATCAGCAGAATCATCAGGCGCGCGCTGAGGCTGCGCCACACGCTCCCCACGCGTCTCCAAACCGGCGGGTTGGCATCAGGGGCGCGCATGGGATAGTGCCGCCAGTTCCGGCTCTTTCCGCACGCCGCGGACTGGCAGGCCTTCTTCCACAGCGAAGATGGGCAGGTACTTCACCGCCAGGGCGAAAATCGCAAAGCCTGCCCCGATGATGCTTCCGGTTACGGCGAGTTCCGTCCACTTCGGAAAGTAGTGCACACCGCTGGACGTTTCCATGCCGGTGATGGCCACATTCATCCGGTTGGTGACAAACCCGAGTACGACCAGCACGGAGGAAATGTAAAGTCCGCCCGAGCTTTCCCGGACTCTTGGAAATATCAGCAGGGCGATGGGAAGAAGCAGCCCTAGGACAATTTCCACCAGGAACAGTCCGGACTCCCACCCGACGCGGGCCAGCAGGCCGAACGCGCCTCGGTCCGCCAGGTCCTGAAACCGCAGGACGGAATAGACGATCAGGCCGACCAGCAGCGCGCGCCCCAGACCGATGAGCAGCGGCATCTCCAGCTGCTTCCCGAAATGGCGCGCGCTCATGCTGGATTCGAAGATGGTCATGGCCAGTCCCACACAGATTGCGGATGCGAAAAAGAGCAACGGCAGCAGCGGCGTGTACCAGAAGGGATGCAGCTTGCTCGGCACGATCAGGTAGAGGCTGCCGAGGGAGGACTGGTGGAGCGTGGACAGCATCACCCCGGCAATGACCAGCGGAATCGAGATGGCCCGCTGGATACGCAGCAGCTTTCCCAGGCGCAGGCGCTCAAAAATCACCGGAGCGAATTCGAGCGCCAGGACCGTGGTATAGAGCGCGACGCACCAGGCCACCTCGAACATCACTGAGCGCGGATTCCACATCACCAGCGGATGCCAGATGCGGTAGCCGCGTCCGAGGTCGTAGAGCAGGGCCACGACCACGAGCGCGTAGCCGAGAAACGCAGTGAGGATCGCCGGCCGGACAATGGGCTTGAACTTCTCGAGGTTGAATATGTGCACGGTGGCCGTCAGCGTAAAACCGCCTGCGGCCAGCATCACGCCGCACAGCACGTCGAACCCGATCCATAGCCCCCAGGGAAAAGCATCGGTGAGATGCGTCGAGGCTCCCAGCCCGCGCGTGAAGCGCACGACGGTGGCCCAGGCCCCGGCAAGCAGCACGATGGCGAGAATCGCCTTCCAGAAGGTTAGTCTGAACCTGGCCATTTCTTTTCTCCTCTATCTCCGAACTTTCCTTCAACGGCGGCGACTGCTTCCCGCCGGTTGGTGATCCACCAGATGCCCCCCAGCAGCGCTGCTCCGAACGTGACCACCTGCGGAATCTCCGAAAGAACGCGGTAGGTGAGCAGGGGCAAGGGTTGCGTCCCCAGATTTGTGGGATAACCGAAACTTTCGAATGCGACGCTGGACAGCAGCAGCACGGAGGTGCCTCCCGCTTCCGTGAGTCCGTAAATGTGGGGCACGTACTGTCCCGGATTCTTCGCGATGCGTTCCTGGGCTTCGGCAATCAGAGCGTCGCGGTCGCCGAACTTGGTGGCGCCGGTGGGGCAGGCTTCCGCGCACGCGGTGGGCTGCCCTTTCGCCACGCGCTCCGCGCACATATCGCACTTGCGCACCAGCGGCAGCGCCTTGTCCCATTCGTACTTCGGCACGGAAAACGGGCATGCCAGCATGCAGTAGCGGCAGCCGATGCACCGCGAGGCGTCGTAGGTCACCGGCCCCCCGGCCGACTTGCGGAAGGCCCCCACCGGGCAGACCGAGACGCACGTCGGGTCCTGGCAATTCATGCACAGCCGCCGCATGTACTTATCTCCGTGGTCCAACACAACGGTGAGCTTGTGCGCCGATTGCTTCGCCTCCGCGGCGATCGCGTCGTCATACGGCAGCCCGTGTTTCTCCGCGCACGCCCTCTCGCACAACTTGCAGTCGATGCAGAGGGTAGCGTCGTACAGAATTCCCTTACTCATAAAAAGCCCCCAACGATTCTCCAGCCGGGCAAATCCACGGGCAGGTGTGTGATGAACTTCATCATCCCTGCTGGTTCTGTGGCGAAGAGCGGGCAGCAAGACCGCCGGCTGAGGCACCGGCAGGAACTTGATGATGAACAAATCAGCGGAAGGCGCCCGTCCAGGTGATCGTTCCGTGTGAAACCGAGGAGTAATTCAACAGCCACAGCCTGCCTCGCGTCAGTAATAGGCTACCGAAGTGCCGTGCGGGGCGTGGTGACGCATGTCACCGATTCAGGTGACGCCGTTCACCTCCTCACTTGTTGCCCTTTTGCCACGAATCACAATAAAGCCCTGGCCGGCTCGCCCCTGCGGGCGGGCCGGCCAGGGCCGCTGCCACGACGTTAGCAGGTCAGGTGAGGAAGAATTCCTTTGCTACGTCCCCCCACTTCTGGTCAGGGAACTGAGCTGTCAGATCGTGCACGGCAAGGCCGCCGTCCTGTGCTACGGCCCCGGCCAGCGTTGGCATCTTCGCGAACAGCCGGCTGGCCGCCTCCGCCATCCATGACCGGGCCAGATTGCCACCGAGCAGGTTGCGGAAGCTCGTCTTCGCGTCGGGGGAGAAGATCGAGATGAGCCAGCCCTGCCCGTACGGGTCGCGGGCGGGCAGGGAAGCATTTGCCACCACGGCGTCGTTGACTTGTGTCACTTCGCCTTCGATCGGAGAGACCAGCTCGACCTTTGCGCCGTTTCGGAACACGGTCGCGAGTTTCTGGCCCTGCCGGATCCACTGGCCGCGCATCGGCAGCTCGATATGATCGACCTTTCCCAGCAGGCGGGTGGCAAAGTCATCGAACCCCACCCGCACCAGGCCCGCGCTTTCCTGCAGCGCCCAGGTGTGTCCGGGATGATACCGGCAGTTTTCCGGCAGTTCGAACCCAGCGACAAACTGGGGGCGCGGCCGGGGCGCCGGGGGGCTCTCCGGCTGCAACTCGACGGGCGCGGGAGCGCGCTTCTTTTCGCGCAAATAGTCGATGGTGAGGAAAATCGCAAATGTCACCAGCACCAGAATGACGGTCATAACCCACCTCCTGCCTTCCGTTTCTTCTTCGTTTTTCGCTCAACTCGCAGTCTGTTCTTTTTCAGTCTCCACATTGGAAGACAGCAATCGGGCGACCAAACGGGCTCTCGCGGCAGAGGCAGGGCTAAGTTGAACAAACAGAGGGCGGAAGCCGGAATCAACGCGTCACGCGCGTTGCAAATCCCATCTGCTGCTGCTTACAAATGCATCACACGCTGCCGGGCAGTCACCGCGCAACCGCGGTTAACTTCAACAAACACACCAGGAAAGCGGTCAGTTGAATTTTGCATCTGCCGTCGCTGAGGAATTCAACACGGTTTCGCGATCTGAGCCGCAGATCGGAACTGCCGTCTGCACGGCTGCATGCCCCCGCTTCCCGCTAGTGTGGCCGTCGCACTCCACCCCGTGACGCATCCCGCACAGAAATTCACGGAGGGCATGAGGGAGCCATCGAGAGTACGAGATGATGCTAACGTGAATCAGAGGAATACTTCCTGCCCATGACCGAGATTCCTCAAGGCCCTTCCGGAGCCGAACGCCGCCGCAGCGAGCGCGTCTTCCTCCAGATCGCCATTTTCGTGCAGGGGATCACCAAGGAGGGCCACGCCTTCCGCGAAAAGACCCGAACCCTGGCGGTGAACGCCCACGGCGCGCTCATTCACCTCGGTGAGGACATCCGCCCCGAGGACAAGATCACCCTCACCAACGCTTTCACCAATGAGCAGCAGGAGTGCCGGGTGGTTTACGCGAAGCCCATGTCGGGCAACGTCCGCGCCGTCGGCGTCGAGTTCCTGAAGCCCTCGCCCAGGTTCTGGGGCATTGACTTCCCGCCCGCCGACTGGAAACCGTTCGAAGATTAGCCGCCGCCAAAACGTCAGCTGCTAGGGTGCTCGCGCCGTCAGTTCCGCGCGGACCGTTCCGAAGGGCGCTTCCGCCTCGATAAGAGCGGGGGTGCGTGCGGCGTCTTGCGCCAGGCTCAACCACACTTTCAGGTTGGGGATTTCCTGTCCGCCCTGAAAGACGCGCAGGGCGATGCGCGACACTACAAAATTTCCCGCCGCCACAGCCACCGGCACTCCCCCCGATTCCCGCTTGGCCTCCACGTCGTAGTATTGCCGGCCATCGAAGACGGGAACGCGGGTCGCCGGCTCCTTGGTCCAGTCGTGAGCCCGCAGCCTATAGAGGACGCTAAGCGGGTCCTGGGTCCCGGCGACCACCAGAAAGACGTGCACGTCGCTGCGGCCCGCTTCGGGCTTCGTGGCCATGGGCACCACCAGATCCTGGCGCTTCGATTGTTCCCGCAGGTACGACTCGTATTGGCGGCATTCCAGGGTGCTCGCGTCCGTATAGGAGTCGAACTGGTCGTCGATGGTATAGAGCATGCGCACCGGGTCAATGGTTTGTGCCAGGGCCTGGAAATGCCACGCCGAGCGTCCGAAAAAGTCGCGCCGCTCGACCACGCTCAGCTTCAAGGTCGCCGCGGTTACAAATTTGTTCCACTGCGCGGCGTACTCCAGCCTTTCTCCAGCGGCGAAGGGCACTGTGGCGGGTGCGGGCGGCGAGGGCTTTTTTTTGCCCTGCCTGAGGGCTTGCGCGCTGCTCCCCGCAGCGCAGCAAGCGAGAACGAGTGCCGCTAGCGCAGCCGCCGTGCGCTGGGCCCGCTTGGAACGCATCATGAGCAGTTTCGTCGGGATTCGGTCCATACGTGCTAGCGAGCAATCCTGCTGCGGCGCGTCTTTCCTTTTCGGTGCGGCGCTTTCGCGAGTTTCTGGCGTCTTGTTGCGCCCGAACTCACAGGATATAGTCATTCGGCACGGAATGCGAGCCTACCGCGGCTCGCGCGCGCCTGCGTGCAGGTCTCCCAAAGTGGATCGAGAGAAGCCGAAAATGCGTGCCATCGTCACGGGAGGGGCAGGATTTATCGGCTCTCACGTCGTGGAAGAGCTGCTGCGCCGCGGAGCGGCCGTGGTCGTGGTGGATGATTTTTCCGCTGGGAAGGAAGCCAACCTGGCGGGGATGAAAGGCGCACTCGAAGTCGTCCGTCAAAGCATCACGGAACTCGGCGCGCTCCATTCAGCCTTTCGCGGTGCGGAGGTGGTTTTCCACCTCGCCGCGCGCACTTCGGTCCCGCGCTCGGTCTCCGACCCGGTGGAAACGAACCACGTCAACATTGACGGCACCGTGAACGTGCTGGTGGCCGCGCGCGACGCCAAAGCGCGCCGCGTCGTCTATGCCGCCTCTTCGTCCGCCTATGGGGAAACTCCCACGCTCCCGAAGACGGAAGCCATGCGTCCCGAGCCCATCTCGCCCTATGGCGTGACAAAATATGTGGGCGAACTTTACGCCCAGGTGTTCGGCCGCTGCTACGGCCTCGAAAACGTTTCCCTGCGCTACTTCAACGTTTTCGGCCCGCGCCAGGACCCGGGCTCCCCGTACTCCGGCGTGCTCTCGCGGTTCATCACTGCCCTGCTCGAAGGCCGACAGCCGACCGTGTACGGCGATGGCGAGCAGTCCCGCGATTTCACTTATGTCTCCAACGTGGTGGAGGCCACGCTTCGCGCCGCAGAAGTTCCTGGCGTTTCCGGCATGGTTTTCAACGGCGGCACGGGCGGCCGGTTCACCCTCAACCACACGCTCGCGCTGCTTTCGAAAATTTCCGGCAAGCCCGCCAACCCCAAGTACGATCCCCCGCGTGCCGGCGATATTCGCGATTCCCAGGCCGACATTTCGCTGGCCCGCCAGATGCTCGGCTACGTGCCTTCCGTGGACTTCGAGGAAGGGCTGCGGCGCACGTGGGACTGGTACAAATCCCAGCAAGGGTAGCCACGGTCAGCGGTTTGCTGACCGGGGGTGGCTCTGGTGCTAGAGTGCCTGATCTACCTCAAAATCGGCCGCGAGCCAGGTCTGGCCAGGCTCTTTGGGGCGGCGACTGCGCTCGCTGGCTTTTCCCGCTTCCTTCAAGCCCCGAGCGCTTCGGCCAGCTCGAGCAAATTCGAAATCACCAGGTCCGGCGCGCAGGTCTGCAATTCCCGGCTGGCCAGGCCGTAGGTGACCCCGCAAGCCCACGTGCCGGCGTTGCGGGCTGTCTCGATGTCGATTCCGGAGTCCCCCACCATCATGGCCTCGCGGGACGAAACTCCGAACTCGCGCAGCAGCGATTCCAGGCCCACCGGGTCCGGCTTTTTCCCCGGAAAACTGTCCTCACCACAGATGCGGGCGAACCATCGCGCCAGTCCCAGGCCTTCGAGAATCGGCCGCGTAAAGCGCAGCGATTTGTTCGTCAGCACCGCCATCTGTCGGCCCTCGAGGCGGGCCAGCGCTTCCTCGACGCCGGGATAGGGCCGGGTGTGGTCGAGCAAATGCGCGGCATAAAATTCGCGGAAGCACGCCAATGCTTCGTCCACATCCGCGTCGCTGAATGTGCCGCCAAGGGCGCAGCGCATCAGCTCGCGCCCGCCGCGTCCCACGTAGCTGAGCACGGTGAGATCATCGAGCGGCGGCAGACCCAGGCGCGCGCGCGCAGCGTTGGCCGCCTGCACCAGGTCCTGGCCGGAATCCACCAGCGTGCCGTCTAAATCGAAAATCAGCGCGCGCACCTCTCTGAACCGTGGATCCATCCGGCGGAAATCCTCTCACTTTCCCGCTCGCGGTGGGCTCGCCTTTCGTCACGGAAGAGCCGGCGACAGCGATCCGCTGCCCCCTCCCCCCTCACGAGCTTACAGCAGAATCCAGGCCGCAAAGGTGCGCGGGCGACTCGGTGCTGCTAGAATGGCCCGTTTGTCGGCGCCTCACGGCCGAGCCAGGCGCGCCCATGGCCCGCATCTTTCCGTTCCGCGCATATCGCTACGATACTTCCCGGTTTGACCTGGCACGCGTGCTCACGCAGCCTTACGACAAGATCACTGCGGAGATGCAGGAACGCTACTACGGGCTCGACCCGCACAACCTGGTGCGAATTGAGAAGGGCCGCGAGGAGCCCGGCGATTCGCCGCGCTCCAACGTGTACACGCGCGCGGCCCAGACGCTCACGGACTGGATTCGCGAAGGCGCCCTGCGCCGGGACTCCGCACCTTCACTGTACGCATGCTCGCAGGAATTCACCGTCCCGGGGACCGACCAGCGCCGCGTGCGCCGCGGCTTCCTGGGCCTGCTGGGATTGGAAGACTACTCGGCGGGCGTCGTTTTCCGGCACGAGCAAACGCACACGGCCGCGCGTGCCGACCGCCTCGAACTGCTTCGCCACACGCGCGCCCACACCGGCCAGCTCATGATGCTGTTCGATGACGCAGAAGGGCGCGTCACCTCACTCCTCGATCCGGTGATGCGCATGGCCCCGGAGCATGAAGTGAAAGATGAATACGGCGTGGTGCACCGGCTCTGGCCGGTGAGCGATCCCGCCGCCGTGGCGGCCCTGGTCCGGGCCTTGGCGGACCAGAAGCTGCTCATCGCCGACGGCCACCACCGTTACGAAACCTCGCTCGCCTACCGCAGCGAGTGCCGCGCGCGCGGCGCGGGCTCTTCGCCGGAGGCGCCGGAGGAAAAGACCCTGGTCACCCTGTTTACCCTGCACGATTCCGGCGTCACCGTGCTGCCCACGCACCGCACCGTCAGCGGGCTCGCCGGGATCGACTTCT
>OCOJ01049166.1_pt2 | contig 17019 bp, 21 predicted proteins | sample 1539251 | NCBI WGS metagenome assembly OCOJ01 (sample SAMN01911457, study PRJEB22624) | soil metagenome | biome: Soil | place: Malaysia | collected 2012-04-30 | depth RA_metagenome m | reverse complement strand
CCGCCGATCTCCACATCCACCTGCCATTTCTGCGCATACATGCGAGGAATATAGCACTTCGACCGCGGTGACTGGTGGTTGGTGACTGGTGACTGGTGCAACTGCGAGCCGCAGTGGCACTCCCGTGAGGGTTGGACCGCTCGGAGCAAGTGAGGGGACAATTGTCGCTCAGCGGATACATGCCTCTCCCACCAGTCACCAGTCACGATTCACCAGTCACTGCCGTTTGCCGCGCACAGCCGGATGTGACGGCGGTCACGGAAGGCGCGTGAGGGCGGGGCTAAGTTCAAACCGGGACGGGAAAGGCAGGGCCGCCCGTCCAGACATGCACAGGCGGCCACCAACCGCGTGGCGCGGGGTGCGAAAAGTGTGCACCAGGGTGGCCAAGGAGGACCCAATGGCCCACCTGCCGACAGTCGAAATCAAGGGTGAGAAGAAAACCTCGTCAAAGGAGCTGTTTCCCCTGGCCAACATCATGGTGGCCACAGACTTTTCGCCGACCTCCGAGCGGGCAGTCGATTATGCCGTTTCGCTCGGGCGGCGATTTGGTTCTCGCGTCTACGTGACGCACATCATCGGCTACGCCGGACACGACGTGATGGAACCCAACTTGGCGCTCCCCTCGGCGGAGGAATTCCGCCGGCAGGCAGAGAAAAACGCCAAGGAACTGGAGGATTCCGGCCGGCTGTTCGGAGTCCCCTACGAATTCATGATCGAAGAGGGCACGCTCTGGCCCGCGCTCCAGGATCTGATTGAGCGTAAGAGTATTGATCTGCTGGTGCTGGGCACGCACGGCATCAGCGGCGTAATGAAGGTGCTCACCGGGTCCTCAGCGGAGGCCGTTTTCCGCCAGGCGCGCATTCCGGTGCTCACCGTGGGACCGGGGGCCAAGCCGGAGCCGCTCTTCGAAGCGGAGTTCAAGACCATTCTGTGCGCCACCGATTTCGGACCGGCGGCGGAGCGCGAGGCGGCCTACGCATTCGCCCTGGCGCAGGAACACCGCGCCCGGCTCGTGCTGTTGCACGTCAGCTCGCCCAAGGAAGGGCTCACCGAACGCGATGTGGTGTACGAGCGTGAGTCCATCGTCCACACGCTCAAGGAACTGCTGCCCACCGGCTACGAACTCACCTGCCAGGAGCAGTTTCATCTGGCCTACGGCGAGCCGGTGGCGGAGATCCTGAAGGTGGCACAGGAAATCAGCGCGGATTTGATGGTGATCGGCGCGAAGAAGCGGGAAAACCTCGCCGGACACATTCCACATACCAAGGCGTACCGCATCGTGTGCGGAGCGAAGTGCCCGGTGTTGACGGTCAAGTCCTGAGCGGGTGCCCGGTGACCCGCCAAAATGCCGGCGGGCAAGCTCGTGACTGGCGAGCGAGGAGGGGCCCAAGTTTGCCGTGGGGGATCCCTGCGCCGCGAGATGCGGGGGATTCATTCGCTCAGTGGAAGCTCAACGAGCGATTGCAAGCCTGGCGTGTAGTGGAAAGGGTGGCGGGGTGGATTTCTTGCAATTCGGCGCGGCCGGGACTACGCTAATCAGACTGAATTCCGGCGGACGCAGCGGAACCATTGCTGTGGCCGCGCAATCCGGCTGCAGCCGGATCTTATCCAAAAAGCGCACGTCTTGGAGGAAGCATGGCCTCTCCTATTGAGCGGTGGGTGGAAGAATCGGCGCGGCTCACCGAGCCGAAGAAAATCGAATGGTGCGACGGCTCAAAAGAGCATCACGAACGCCGGATCTCCCAGATGCTGGCGGACCGGACGCTCATCGCCATGAACTCCAAGACCTATCCGAACTGCTATTTGCATCGCAGCGACCCCACGGACGTGGCGCGCACCGAGCAAATCACCTTCATCTGCTCGCGCTCGCAGAACGACGCCGGTCCCACCAACAACTGGATGAAGCCCGAGGACGCGAAAGAAAAGGCCGGCGCACTCTTTCGCGGGGCCATGCGCGGACGGACCATGTATGTGGTGCCCTACCTGATGGGTCCGGCGGCCTCGCCCTATTGCAAGGTGGGCGTGGAAATCACCGACAGCCCGTACGTCGTGGCCAGCATGTACATCATGGCCCGCATCGGGAAGGTGGCGCTGGACCGGCTGGCAAACTCCGAGGATTTCGTTCCCGGGCTGCACTCGCTGGGCGACTTAAACCCGGACCGGCGCTACGTGCTGCACTTTCCCGAAGAGAAGCTCATCTGGAGCATCGGCTCCGGCTACGGCGGCAATGCGCTGCTGGGCAAGAANATGCTTTGCGCTGCGCATCGCGAGCTGGATGGCGCGGGAACAGGGCTGGATGGCCGAGCACATGCTCCTGGTGGGGCTGACCGGGCCATCGGGCGAGACGAAGTACGTTGCCGCGGCGTTCCCTTCCGCCTGCGGGAAAACCAATCTGGCCATGATGGTCTCGGCGCTGGAAAATCAGGGCTATAAAGTCACCACCATCGGCGACGACATTTCCTGGATGCACGTGGGCCCGGACGGCATGTTGCGGGCCATCAATCCGGAAGCGGGGTTTTTCGGCGTGGCTCCCGGCACCAACGGCAGGACCAATCCCAACGTGATGGCCGCGCTCAGAAGCAATTCCATTTTCACCAACGTGGGGCTGACTCCCGCGGGCGAGCCGTGGTGGGAGGGCATGGACGGCGCCCCGCCAGCCGGCACCATTGACTGGCTCGGCCGCCCGCACACTGCGGCAAGCGAGCCCGTGGCCCAGGCCAATTCGCGCTACACCGTTCCCGCCGGCCAGACGCCCTCCATCTCAGCGCGGTGGGAAGACCCGGAAGGCGTGCCCATCTCCGCGTTTCTCTTTGGGGGCCGCCGCGCGCGCGTGGCCCCGCTGGTCTATGAGGCGAACAGCTGGCAGCACGGAGTATTCGTTGCCGCCACCATGGCTTCGGAAACCACGGCGGCCATCACCGGCCAGGTGGGAGTCACGCGGCGCGATCCCATGGCTATGCTGCCCTTCTGCGGCTACAACATGGCGCGGTATTTCGGCCACTGGCTGGAGATGGGCCGGCGCATACCCCATCCGCCGAAGATCTTCCATGTGAACTGGTTCCGCAAAGGCGCCGACGGGAAATACCTGTGGCCCGGATACGGCGAAAACGTGCGCGTGCTGAAATGGGTGATGGAGCGCGTCGAGGGCAAGGCGAGCGCGGTGGAAACCCCCATCGGTTTCGTGCCCACGCGCGACTCGCTCACGCTGGACGGGCTCTCCATCAGCCGCGCGGCTGTGGACGAACTGTTGCACGTGGATCCGGCGGACTGGACGGCGGAGGTCGAGGCTACCCGGAAATTCTTCGAACGCTTCGGCAATTCCCTTCCCGCCGAAATCCGCCAGGAGCAGGAACAACTGCAGGCGCGGCTGAGCCGCGTGACCGTCCCCACGACTTAGTTTCAAAACACAGCGACGACGCTCTCCCGGCATCCGCGAGGTAGCGCCGGCTCGCGATGAATCGGGAGCCGGCGCTACGCTGCTTCAGAGCAAATCCAGGATGGCCTCTTCGAAGGCCACGTGCGTCTGCGGAAAGCCATTGATGGTGTACTCGGTCCCGCTCTGCCGGGTGAATTTCAGGTAGCGGCTGATCTGATAGTCTTCGTCCAACGCGCTGAACATTCGCGCTGTCTCTTCCGCACCCATGGCAAAAGAATCCAGGCTCACCGCGCGGCCGAACTGGCCTGCCAGGAGCAGATAGCGTTCCACGATTTGGCGGAGTTCGTTCACCCGGGCACCCGCTTCGCCGGAATTGCCCCCCGTGGCGGGCTTCGCTATCATACGAGTGCCGCAAAGGATTCGGAACGAAATTCACTGCGGGCCACGGAGCGCGGACTGGAGTGTCTGCGCCACCCGGACGCCGAGAGAAATCACCAAAGGAGGGATCATGGCAGTTGCTGCGGGCCAGACGGCCCCTGAATTTGCGCTGAAAGACCAGAACCAGCAGGAAGTGAAGCTGGCCGATTTCCGGGGAAAGAAGAACGTGGTGCTCATCTTTTACCCGCTCGATTGGAGCCCCACCTGCACCAAGGAACACGCCTGCGTGGTCAACGAGATGAAGCGCTTCGAACAGTTGAACGCGCAGGTCCTGGGCATCAGCGTGGACAGCGCCTGGTCGCACAAGGCCTATGCGGAGAAAATGAACATCCAGTATCCGCTGCTCGCCGATTTCCATCCGCGCGGCTCCGTGGGCTCGCAGTACGGAGTCTATCTGGCGGACAAGGGCATCACCGGCCGCGCCATCTTCATCGTGGGCAAAGACGGAAAAATCGCCTGGGCGAAGAATTACGACATTCCCGTGGTCCCGGACGTGGACGAAGTGGCCAAAGCTTTGGCCTCCGTGCACTAAGCCGGATCACGCGACGGGTTACGAGCGCGCCGTCCTTCCGCGATGCGGGAGGACGGCGCGTTTTTCTTTTGCCCGCGTGGCCACGGTCAGTGGTGTTCTGACCGTGGGTAAGTTCGGGTGCACGTTCGCTGCGGTGCGGGCCGCGAATGATCGCCGTGTCCGGCGCCGGAATGTGTTTGCAAGGGAAGTGCTAAAGGAAACGAAACGAACCCACGGTCAGAAAAGCACTGACCGTGGCTACCTGAGCGGGGCTCAAGCACCGCGGAAAATCTGCCAGAGGAGCAGTGCGTTCAGCGCCACGATGGCGGCGGCGGTGAACCAGGCGAGCCAGGTGATCGCGGGGTGGTTGGTGAACTCGCCCATGCGGCGGCGGTCGGAAGTAAACTGCACCAGCGGCACCACGGCAAACGGAAGCTGCAAACTCAGAATCACCTGGCTGAGGATGAGCAGGCCGGTGACTTTCCCGTCGCCCATGAGTCCGATCACCAGCGCTGCGGGAACGATAGCCGCCAGACGCGTAATCAAGCGGCGCAGCCACGGCGGCAGCCGGAAATTGATAAAGCCCTCCATCACCACCTGGCCGGCCAGCGTGCCGGTGAGCGTGGAATTCTGTCCGGAAGCCAGCAAGGCTACGGCAAACACCGTGCTGGCCAGCGCGGTGCCCAGAAGCGGGCTGAGCAGTTTGTAGGCTTCGCTGATCTCCGCCACCTGGTGCATCCCGCGGGTGTGAAATACGGCGGAGGCCAGCACCAGGATCGCCGCGTTGATGAACAATGAAAATCCCAGCGCCAGCGTCGAATCCAGGATGCCAAAACGGATGGCCTCGCGCTTGCCCGATGCGTCCAGGGGATAGGAGCGCGTCTGCACCAGGCTGGAATGCAGGTACAGATTGTGGGGCATCACCGTGGCGCCCAGAATTCCTATGGCGATGTACAACATTCCTGGATTGCGCAGGATTTCAGGGGAAGGAAACATCCCTGCAGCGGCGGTGCCCCAAATCGGCCGGGCGAGCAGCAACTCGTAAGCGAAGCACACGCTGATCAGCGCAATCAGCGAAATCACGAAGGCTTCGATGCGGCGGAAGCCGCGTCCCTGGAGCGCGAGAATCAGGAGCACATCGGCGGCCGTCAGCAGCACGCCCCAGAAAATCGGAATCCCGAAGAGCAATTGCAAGGCGACTGCCGAGCCGAGCACTTCCGCCAGGTCGCAGGCCACAATGGCCACTTCCGCCAGCAGCCACAGGCCGATAGCCATCCGCCGGGAGTACCGCAAGCGGCAGGCCTGGGCCAGGTCCGTCCCCGTGGCCACTCCCAGCTTTACGCACAGAGCCTGGAGAAACATGGCCATCAGGCTGCTGAGCACAATCACGGAAAGCAGCGTGTAACCGAATTGCGAGCCGCCGGCGACGTCCGTGGCCCAGTTGCCCGGGTCCATGTAGCCCACGGCGATGAGATAACCGGGCCCGGCAAATGCCAGCAACCGGCGGAGGAATCCCGCCTCGCGCGGCACACCGATGGTGCGGAAGACCTCCGGCAGCGAGGGAGACGGCGGGATGGAAACCGGGCACGGGAGCGCATCCGCAGCAGAAGGAGCAGCCGCCGGGGAGTCTAAGACGTTTTCGAGCGCGTCATGCACGAACGCTGCAACCTGTTAATCAGCGTTAACCAACATACTAAAGTAGCGTTAAGTGAGGCGCGCAGTCAACATTTATTTCCGCGGAGTTGCCAAGCCACCCCCCGCGGCCCCTGCGCTCCGGCGCGCCGCTCTGCTATAGTGATGCCGCGCGCGAGGAGGCCACCATGTCCGACCAGCCGAAACCGGAACAACAGCTCCAGATCAAGGCGGACGAAAAAGAATTGCAGGGGGCGTATTCGAACCTGGTGATGATCCACCACAACGCGGAAGAGTTCACGCTCAACTTCATCTACGTGTTCCCCAATGTCGCCCAGGGAAAGCTCATGTCCAGCATTATCGTCAGCCCGGGACACGCCAAGCGCCTGCTGCGCGCGCTGGCGGAAAATGTGGGGCGGTTCGAGTCGCAGTTCGGCGCGATACCGGAGACTCCTCAGGGCGCCGTGGAACCCAAGGTGGGCTTCGTGCATTAATCCGCCCCAGGCAGGGAAGGCCGTTCGCCACAGGCGGCGCGAGGCGCGCCTACTTGTTTCGTACCAGGAACAGCACGCCAAACGTAAAGCGGCTCTGCGGATGCCGGCGGTCGAGCGCATAGCGCGCTCCGGTGTCGCGGAACGGGCCTCCGGCCAGATAATCCAGTCCGCTCGACCCCACCAGGCGCTCCGCCTCCTCCACGCCGCGCACCGCCAGCGGCTGCGGCGCATCCGCGCCGAAATCAAACGACAGGACGAACACTCCTCCCGGGCGCAGGAGTCCGGCCAGGCGCGCCACGGCCACGTCCTGCTGCGCTTTCGGAATGTGTTCCAGCACGCTGGCGGAAATCACCGCGTCGAACGGCGCCCAATCCGCAGGCGGCGGAGATTCCACCAGGTTCAGCGAGGAAATGCGCAGTGGCCAGCGGTGCCGCGCGGCGGCGAGGCGCGTGGCTTCGCAGAGTTTTTCGTCAATATCCAGGCACTCCACCTGGTGGCCGCGCGCGGCAAAGAAGTAGATGGGCAACGTGGCGGCGCCGCCGAAGTCCAGAATGCGCAGCGGAGTCCCGGGCGTCGCGTCGCCGAGCAGGCACGCGGCGCTCACTGCGTACTCCCACAGCTTGTGCGCGCTCACCACCACCCTGCGGTGCAACACTCCATTGACGGCAAAGGGAGTGCCGCGCAATCCCAGCCCGGCGGCGAACCGGCGCATGGCCTGCACCCAGGGGCGAATCGCCGGCAGCCGGAGGTCCGCGGGATCATAGGTGCGGCTGGGGAAGGGCGCGGCGGGCATGTGCACTGTTCTTTTACCGTTTCGCGCCGCGCCGCGCAACCGCGAGCGTCCCTCCGTGTTAGCTATGCTAGAGTACGCTCACAATCGCCATGAAGCAGTTTGGCCGCTACGTAGTCCTGGAAGAAATCGGCAGCGGCGCCATGGGCGCGGTGTTCAAAGCCCGGGACCCGGTGATGGACCGCGTGGTGGCCGTAAAGACCATCCACGCCTCCGCGCTGGTGGGACCGCTGGCCGAACAGTACCGCGAGCGATTTACCCGCGAGGCTCGCGCCGCCGGGCGGCTGGCCCATCCCGGCATTGTCACCGTCTTTGACGCCGGAGTGGAAGGCGACACTCCCTACCTGGTGATGGAATTCGTTCCCGGGCGCACGCTGGAAGCGGTGCTGAACAGCGGCGAACACTACACGCTCGAAAAGGCGTACGAAATCGGCCAGCAGATTGCCGAAGCCCTGGGCTTCGCCCACGCGAACGGCGTCATTCATCGCGATATCAAACCCGCGAACATCCAACTGACCGGCACTCCGGAGCGCGCGAAGATTATGGACTTCGGCGTGGCCAAACTCGCCCAGGCGCAGGTCACTTCCACCGGCACACTGCTGGGCACTCCGGCATTCATGGCCCCGGAACAGTTCACGGGCATGCCGCTCGATGGCCGCTCCGATCTCTTCTCGCTGGGGGTGATGCTGTACTGGATGGCCACCGGCGACAAGCCGTTCAGCGGCGACACGATCACTGCCGTCTCCTACAAAATCGTGCACACCGACCCCATTCCACCCCGGCAACTGAACCCCGGCATTCCTGCCGCGTTTGAGGCGGTGGTGCTGCGCTGCCTTTCAAAGGATCCGGCCACGCGCTACCAAACAGGCGAAGAGCTGGCCGCCGACCTGGCGGCACTGCGCGGGCCGATGTCCACCGGGTCCGGCATTCGCATGGTGCCTGCTGCCTCGCCCACGGCGAGCGCCACGATTTCCGCGGCCGTCACCATGCCGCTCAGTTCCAGCGCGGAGGCACGGCGTTCTGCAATCGGCGGCGGTGCGGCCACACCGCCGCCGGCGACGCCGCCCGCGCAGGCCAGCTCGCAGGCGGGCCAGCCAAGCCGCGCCGGAGCCTCCGGTGGCGTGAATCGTTCCGGCTCCGCGGCAGCGCCGGCCACGCCCGCGCGGGTACCGGCGCCGGAGATTCCGCGGCGCGCCATTCCCGCTCCCGAGCGCCGCCCCGGCTCAAAGACGTGGCTCTACGTATTTGCCCCGCTGTTGGTGACGATCCTGGTGGTGGCCGGAGTCACCGTGAAGAAAAGGAAGGAGCAAGCTGCCGCGGAGATGGCCGCGAGCCACCAGGCCGCGCCGCTGCCTGCCGCCACAGCTCCCTCCGCGCCCGTTACGCAGCAGCCGGTTGCGCCGCCGCCCCTCCCATTGGATGCATCCACGGCGCGCCCTTCCGCGGTTCCCTCCGCCGCAGCAAAGCCGGAGGGCGAAGCCGCAGCGGCGAAACGTCCTGCGCCTGCCAAGTCGGCGGCCTCGGAACCGCAGCCAGACCTGAGCGTGTACGCGCTGCGGCTGGAAGTTTCTGCCAGTGCGCCTGCCGTGGTGCAAATCACCGCGGATGACAATGCCCCGCAGGCGCGCTCGATGCGCGCGGGAGATTCATTCCGCCTGGGCGCGGACAAAATTTTCCAGGTGCGCACGGACAATGCCGGGGCCTTGCAACTGAAGCTGAACGACCAGGAAATGCCCGCGCTCGGGCCCCTGGGCTCGCCCAGGACCGCGCGGCTGACGGCGCGAAACCTGGCGGCGGGCGGCGGAGGAGCTGCTGCAAGCCAGGGCAGCACGCCCCCAGCGGCCGGAGAAGCAAAGCGGCCGGCGGCCCAGGCCGGGGTGGACGTGGAATTCACCCGCGTTCCAAACTTTGCGGACCTGGCCGTGTGGGTGGACGGAACCATGCTGGTCGAACGTCCCGGCGAGATGAAAGGCGGCGGAGGTTCTTTTTCGAAAATAGCCTCTGTTCCGCCGGGCTCGCACACCATCGCCGTTTTCATCGGAAAAGAGGGGAAAGGCAAACGCGAGGAAATCTCCGGAGATTTTTCCGCCGGGCAGACGCGCACCTTGCACGTCAACGGACGCTTTCAGGGCCGCCGTGAGCCCGGAATGTTCTTGTTTGATGTATCGCTGGAGTGAACGCCGGAGCAAGCGCGGAGCGCGGTAACCCTTCCCCGGTCAAGGTCTTAAACCAGCGCCTCTAAGCTGCTTGCGAGGGATCGGCCGGCGGCGCTTCAATTACCCATCCCGCAGAGCGCTCCAGAAACTCGAGGCCCAGCGCAAAACCTTGCCCCGTGAGCGACTGGCAGTAGGTGACCCGCGCCAAGGACCGGAAACCGCCGGGCAGCGAAGCCAGCCAAAGCCGGTCGTTCTTCCGCCAAGGCCGCACGGAGTAAACGCGCGCCCCATTCGCGCTCACGTTTTCCGTAAACGTGCTTTCCGTACCCTGCACGTTGGCGTGGCCGGAGAGCTGCACGGCGATGGCCATCGGCACGCGCTTCTCGCGGCGTTCTACGGGATACGACTTCATCATCGAGCCCCCGAGGTGCAAGTCACTTTCGAGGCGGAAGGGTGCCGCAAACGAACCCGCCTCGGCGAGCCTGTTTCCCGATGCTGCCCCGCTCCGCCGGAAATGTACACCCGGAAGCGTGGCGCTGGATACCAAGAGGTAAACCGGAGCATACCCGGGAATAAATGAAGCGACGGGGAGCTTACGGCTTCGGCGCGGGGGGAGGCAGGTCGCGGGCCTGCACCACGCTCTGGAAGCCGATATTTTTGTGCGAGCCGTCGCAGAACGGTTTGTTTTCCGAGTGGCCGCAGCGGCAGAGAGAGACGGCCGTGCGCCCGCCCAGGCCGAAAGGCTTTCCCGTTCCATCCACGATGGTGAACTCGCCTTCGACAGCCAGTGAGCCGTTGTCACGAACGGTGATTTTGGTTCCGGGCATTTGCTTTTCTCCTCCGTGAACTCCGCGTCTCTGCGAACTCCGTGTTGATACTTTTTTGCGGTGCAGCCCGTTGCGAGCCGGGCGCGATTCCGAGATTCCTGCGGCGGGACTTTGCTCGACGGGCGCACAGACAAGATTGTCTGCGCTACTCAGTACTTCGGGACTTTCGGGTCCACGTCGTCGGACCAGGCCAGGATGCCGCCCTTCAGGTTCCAGATCTTACGGAAGCCGACCTTGCGCAGGAAGTCCACCGCGTCGGCGGAGCGCTTTCCGCTGCGGCAGTGGGCCACGATCTCGCGGGAGCTGTCCAGCTCGTTCACGCGGCGCGGCAGATCGCCGAGCGGGATCAGGTGGCCCTGAAGATTGCAAATCTGGTATTCGTGCGGCTCGCGCACGTCCAGGATGAACAGGTCGTCGCCGCGGTCCAGCCGCGCCTTCAGTTCTTTCGGTGTAATTTCCGGTACGCTCACAGTAGCTGCGGCCTCCTGGCCGCGGATCCCGCAGAATTCCTGGTAATCAATCAGTTGGGTCACCGTGGGGTGCTCGCCGCATACCGGGCAATCCTTGTTCTTGCGCAGCTTCAGCTCGCGGAAGCGCATGCGCAGCGCGTCAAACAGCAGCAGGCGCCCCACCAGCGATTCGCCGCTGCCCAAAATCAGCTTGATGGTCTCCATCGCCTGGATCGAGCCGACGATGCCCGGCAGCACGCCCAGAACGCCGCCTTCGGCGCACGAGGGCACCAGGCCCGGCGGGGGCGGCTCGGGATAGAGGCAGCGGTAGCACGGCCCGCCGGGATAACCGAACACAGTGGCCTGGCCCTCAAAGCGGAAGATCGAGCCGTATACGTTGATTTTCTTCGAGAGCACGCAGGCGTCGTTCACCAGGTAGCGCGTGGGGAAATTGTCCGTGCCGTCCACGATGATGTCGTAATCGCGGAAGAGTTCCAGGGCATTCGCGCTGGTGAGCATGGTTTCGTGCACGGCGATGTCAATCGCCGGATTCAAGTTGGAGAGCCGCTCGCGCGCGGCTTCCACCTTGCGCCGCCCGACGTCCCCGGTGCCGAAGGTCACCTGCCGCTGCAGGTTGGTGAAATCCACTACGTCGAAATCCACCAGTCCCAGATGCCCCACGCCCGCCGCGGCAAGGTACAAGCCCAGCGGCGCGCCCAGCCCGCCCGTGCCGATCAGCAGCACCCGCGCCTGCTTCAGCTTGAGCTGACCTTCCATGCCCACTTCCGGCATGATCAGGTGGCGGCTGTAGCGCAGCACTTCTTCCTTGGAGAGCGCGGCCGTGGAAACGGCCCCCGGCAGCGCTGCTTTGGTGGCCATGGCTACAGCTCTCCAGTGGGACAGACATTCTTGTCTGTCCCGCACGCCCGCCGGCCCCATGTGAACCCGGGACAGACAAGAATGTCTGTCCCACCGGCAATCGAGGGCACGATGCTGATGGTGTCTCCATCCCGCACCGGAGTCTCTTCCTTCTGCAGGTAGCGGATGTCGTCGTCATTCACATAGACGTTCACGAAGCTGCGCAAGCGTCCGTCATCCTGATAAAGATGGCGGCGCAGCTCGCCGTGCTCGCGGATGAGCGTGGCCAGGGCCTCACCCACGGTCTTTGCGGCAACGTCCACGTGGTCGCGTTTGCCTGCATACGGCCGGAGCGGCGTGGGAATCATGACTCTTACGGGCATCACGGTCTCTCTCCCTCAGCCGATTTCGATGCGTTCGGCGGTGTATCCGCTGCGGTCGTCCGCCAGCCGCCAGGAAGTCATTTCGCCCGGCACGCGCGCAGCCACGCTCAGAATCACATAGCTGTACCACGGCCAGGCATGCTCACGGTCGAATTCACTGGGGCGCGCGGGATGGTCCGGATGCGTGTGATACCAGCCCAGCATCTCCAGCCCGCGATCGCTCGCGGCGCGTTCCGCGCGGCGCACGTCGTCCGCGGTAAGCGAGAAGCGGTTGTGGCGCGATTCTTCACGGCGATTTTCCAGTGGCAGGACGGCCAGCACTTCCCGCAACGAAGCGTCGCCGCCATGTTCCGCGGCTTCACGGCCCAGCAGCGCGCCGCAGACCTCCTGGGGATAGCCGCGCGCGCCGTGCTCGCGGATCTTCTGCCCCATTGCGGGGCTGATGCGCAGACGCATGGCTACTTGTGCTCCTGCCAAAAGCGCTCGCTGAGGTACTTCTCGCCGGAGTCGGCAAAGACAGTGACAATCAGGGCGCGTTCGCCGCGGGGTAATCCCTGGGCGACGCGAAAGCACCCGGCAAGCGCCCCGGCGCTGCTGGGGCTTACCAGCAAGCCCTCTTCGCGGGCCAGACGCATGGCCAGATGGTAGGCCGCCTCCGTCTGCACCTCGTAATTCTCATCGGCCAGCGCGGGATCATAAATTTTGGGAACGATCGCCGTGGGCATGTGCTTCCAGCCTTCCAGCCCGTTGAACGGACCGTCCGGCTGCAGGCTGATGCAGCGGATGGCCGGGTTGCGCTCCTTGAGCCTCCGCGCAACGCCCATGAACGTGCCGCTCGTGCCCAGCCCGGCCACAAAATGGGTGATCCGCCCGGNCGGTCTGCGCCCAGATCTCTTCTGCCGTGGTGCGGTAGTGCGCCTGCCAGTTGGCGGGATTGCTGTACTGGTCAGGATAGAAGTAGTTCCTCGGGTCTTCCCCGTAGAGCTCGCGCACGCGGCGGATCGCGCCGTCGGAGCCTTCCTCTCCAGGGGTGATCACCAGTTCTGCCCCGAACGCGTGCAGGATGCGCTTGCGCTCCTCGGAGGCGCTGGCGGGCAGGCAGAGTTTCACCCGGTAACCCAGGGCCGCGCCAAACATGGCATAGGCGATGCCGGTGTTGCCGCTGGTGGCGTCCAGAATGGTTTTCCCGGGCTGTAACGCTCCGCTTGATTCTCCGGCGCGGATCATGCTCAGCGCCGGGCGGTCTTTCACCGAGCCTCCGGGGTTGTACCACTCCGCCTTCGCGTAGAACTCGACGCCGGAAAATTCCCGGCCCACACGCTCCAGGCGCAGCAGCGGGGTATGGCCCACGCGCTCGAGCAGCGAGACGCCCAGGCGCCGCGCGGTAGCTACTGCGGCAACACCCGTAGATTTCGTCGCATGGTTCATGCTTGCTTGCACCTGGCGTCCTGAAAGCGACAAAGGCGGTGGCAGTTGCGTCCGCCGGGCCTCCCCCTTCGATTTCCGTTCCCCCTCGGGGGATACGCTATCTCAGGCGAGCCTGGGTATGCGCCTATCTATTCGATGCTCTGAAGCGCCCGAAGCTACACAGTTCTCTGAGAATTGAGGATAGCAAAAGGGCCGCAGGAACCACAAATCGGCTGCCGCGAAAAGGGGCGTCATGATTCGGCTGTGATGACCGCGGCGCATTCGCACCAACGGCCAGGGCCGGCGTGCGCTATAATCGAGCTTCGATGGCCAGAGGCTGGGAAAGCAAGGCGGTCGAGGAGCAGCGCGCCACCGCAGACGTGAAACCGTCACGGAAATCAGCCCGCGCGGGCACCCGCGAGGAACAGGAAAAGCTCCGGAAACGTGAGGAGCTGGAACTGGCCCGTAAGCGCACGCTCGCGGACCTGGCGGCGGCGCAGAATCCCCGCCATCGCGAACTGCTCGAACGCACGCTGGCGGCCCTGGAACAACGCATCCAGGCCCTGGAAAGCGAGGCGAAGTAGCGCGCCATGTGGCACGTCACCCAGCGCTTCAGCAAAGAGCAGATGGATGCCCTGCCCCGAGCCGGTTTTGCCGTGAGCAGTACGGGCGGCGTGACGCGCGTGGAGCGCTATGGCTGCGGCGCGGAATTCCGGCGGACGCCCGATGGCCGCCACGAAATGACCGAGATGCCCACGGTGATTTCCGGCGGGCTGTTCACCCGGCTGTGGGACGCCGGCTACCAGAAATTCCTGGTGCGTTCGGATGGAAAAAAGCTACCCGCGCTGGCGTCACAGCTCGCCAGCCTGCGCCGGTTCAATGAAGAGCTCCGCAGCACCCTGGGTCTCCCCACCTACTACAACGAAGGGCTCGGCTCCGTGTGCGAAATCTCCGAATACGACCGCGTGAAAGGCCGTCCCGGAGACGTGCCGGACGAAGCCGTAGGCGTCAAATCCGAAGCGAAACACTAGCTGGCTGCTGGAACAATCCCCGGCTGGTCATTCCGAGGACCGGTTTTGTCCGAGGAATCTGCTTTTTCCTGGCTTCCTGCCTGAAACAGATTCCTCGCCCGTCCCGAAGCCTCGGGAGCGGGCTCGAAATGACAATCAAAACCGCTTCTTCAGCAACCTGCCAGGGGGAGATCGCGGGCGCTACTTCTCGCCGCGTGCCCGTTGGAGCTGGCGGCGCAACTGCCCGGCATCCATGCGGTGCTTGGCCACCTTTTGCGAGCCGAGGATCAGCACGGGCACATCGTTGCCATACTGCGCGCGCAATTCTTCGGACTGGTCCACGTCCACTTCCGTCAGGCGCGCCCCGAACTCGGCAACCAGCGGCGCAAGCGCGGATTTCATTTCCTCGCACAGATGGCAGCCGGCACGCGTGTACAGTGTGAGGTCCAACGGACCGGCCAGCGCCAGGCGGCCGGCCTCCGTGCGGCGGAAGACGGACCCCTCTGCGTCCGGCGCAAGGAACTGTTCGCCGGCCAGTTCCGCCAGCAGGCCGGCGCAAGTTTCCGCGCAGAGCGCTCCGGTTCGCGCCAGAGCATCTTCCAGGACGCGCCGCGGCAGCAGGGCGGCGCCGGCACGGTCGAACTCTTCCAGGGCAGCGCGGGCGTTAGGATTCACGGCGCGCAAATCTTATACTGCTGAAGGAAGGGCTGCCAACCCGCCCCGCGCGCGCGGGGATTCCAGCCCGCGGAGATTTCCGGACATGTCCCGAGTGCTGGCACTGGTGGATGATCTGTTCTTTCAGGCTAAAATCATGGCGGCGGCGCGGCAGGCGGGCGTGGAGTTGTGCTGCTGCACCACGGCCGAGGCTCTCGTCGAACAAGCTCGGGCCGCGGCGGCCGCGCTCATCCTCGTGGACTTGAACGCGCGCGCAGACGCGCTGGGCGCAGTGGAGCAGTTGGCCGCCGGCAATTCCGCGCCGGTAGTGGCCTTCCTCTCCCACGTGCAAACCGATTTGGCGGAGCGCGCGCGGCGCGCGGGATGCGCGGAAGTCATGCCGCGCTCGCAGTTTTCGCGCGACCTGCCGGCCATTCTCGCCCGGGCAAAAGCAACGGCATGAAATTCCGGATCGTATGCGTAGCCGCGCTCCTTGTGGCCTCTCCCGCGCTCCTGCTGGCGCAGGACGGCGCCGCCGTTTCCCCTACCGAGGCGTTGACGGCCGCGTTCTCCGCTGCATGCCGCCAGAAGGCCGCGGAGTTTGCTAACTTTCTGCCGGAAGAGAGCGCGGGCGCCTATCGCAATCTGCCTGTGGAGAAGCAGAATGACCTGATGCAGCGGCTGACCCGGGTGAATGCCGAGGGCAAAGCGCTCCGCTCCACCGCCACGGATGGCTCGAGCGTGCTGCGCTGCTCCTCCCCCTCGGAAACCACGGAATTGCGCCTGAGCGGAGAGCGCATCCATCAGAATCTGGCGTTTGTGAGCGTGACGGTGAGCGGCGGGCGCACGGCGGACTTCGGGCTGGTGCGCGAAGGCTCGAGCTGGCGCCTGCTTTCGCTCGGACTGTTGATACTGAACGTTCCGGAGATTGCCAAGCAGTGGGCCGCGGAAGAAATTGTGGCCCGCGAAATCCGCGCCATCGGATTTCTGCGCGAAATCGCCAGCGCCGCGGAAACTTATCAGAAGGGCTTCGGCAAGTACCCGGAAACACTCCAACAGCTCGGCCCCCCTGCCCCGCAGGTGGGCGCCTCTCCGGATGCCGCGGACCTGATCGACTCCGAGCTGGCCGCGGGCACCAAGGAGAATTACCGCTTTCAATACCGCTCCTTCAGCAGCTCGCTGAATCCCGATGAGCATTTCGAGATTCTGGCCACGCCCATCGAGTACGGGCCGGGTGGAAAGCGCTCCTTCTTTCTCGATTCTTCCGGCGTGCTGCGCGGGGCCGATAAGCACGGCGCCTCGGCCACGCCGCAGGATCCGCGGGTCAGCGAAATCGTGGTGAAGCAGCCGGAATAAGGCCGGCGGCGCCCCGCGTGGCGGAATCGGCGGGCGCTCTCCGGGCCCAGCTTCGGATATAATCCCCGCGCTCTGGAGACTTCGGGGAGGGGGGGGCGGATGATGGTCACGCACACTGGAGTGCTGCGCCGGGTCTGCGGCAGGGACTTCCCCTGGCCGCTCCAATCAGGCGCGCGGCTGCTGCTGGCCAACCTGCTGCTCATCCTGGCGGCGAAAATCGCCGTGCCGCTGCCATGGACGCCGGTGCCCCTCACCTTACAGACGCTCGGCGTGCTTTTGGTTGCGGTCTTGTTCGGCGCGCGGACCAGCGCCCTGGCCGCCGGCCTCTATCTGGTGGAAGGCGCGGCCGGCTTGCCCGTTTTCCAGCCGTTTGGTGCGGCCGGGGCGGCGCGCCTTTTCGGGCCGACGGCGGGCTATTTGCTCTCGTTTCCGGTGGCGGCATTCCTCACCGGCCGGCTGATGGAACTGCTCTTCCCGCCCGCGCGGGCGGCCTGGCCCGCGGGAAGAACGCTGCGCGGATGGCTGGCGCGTGCTGCCGCGATGCTGCCGGGGGAAGCGCTGATGTTGCTATGCGGCTGGGCCTGGCTCGCGGCGCTGCTGGGGCCGCGGCCGGCGTTCGAAATGGGCGTGGCGCCTTTCCTGGCCGGAGAATTCGCAAAGGTCGGAGTAGTGGCGGCC
>OCOJ01023113.1_pt1 | contig 17026 bp, 11 predicted proteins | sample 1539251 | NCBI WGS metagenome assembly OCOJ01 (sample SAMN01911457, study PRJEB22624) | soil metagenome | biome: Soil | place: Malaysia | collected 2012-04-30 | depth RA_metagenome m | reverse complement strand
AGCGGGCCCGTAGTATAGCTTGGATATCACGGAGGCCTCCGGAGCCTCAAACCCGGGTTCGAATCCCGGCGGGCCCGTTCGTCCCGGGGGAACTTCGTTCGTGCGGAGCGCCGCGTTAGCAGGGTTGACAACGTTCAAGTAAGCGTGCTCGGCTCCGGGGTTGTCCCATGCCAGGGGAGAAGTCCGGGTCCCACGCCCTCGCACCGGAGGAGTTGGAAGGCGAGGAGCCGGTCCACCTCGTCGAGAGGATCGAAGAGGAGCTCGACCTCCTCGCCCGGAACGTCGACATCCTCGAGAAGCTCTCGAGCAGCCCTCCGATCGGGATCATCCGGCTCAGCGAGGCGCTGCGGCTCCCCATCCACAAGACCCGATACTCGCTCCACCTCCTCGAACGAGAGGGGGTCATCCAGCCATCCGCGGACGGGGCGGTGATCACCGACAAGGCGAAGGAGTTCTGGACGAACCTTACCGAGTCGCTCGGCAGGATGAGCGCGATCATCGAACACCTCAAGAAACGGGCGGCGGAGCACGAGAACCGGCCGCCTCCGAGCCGGAAAGGCTATTAGCGCGATGTCGGCTCGGCACGGCCGGTGNCCGCCGTAGCTCAGCGGTAGAGCGATCGGCTGTTAACCGAAAGGTCAGCGGTTCGAAAGGACCGCGGTGTTCTGCCGCGGTCCCCAAACTCCGCTCGGCGGCGCCTCCCCCTTGTCCCCGACGGGCCCGTAGCTTAGTCCGGTCTAGAGCGACCGGCTCATAACCGGTCGGTCGACGGTTCAAATCCGTCCGGGCCCAACGGGGTTCGACCGGGTCCGATTGCCGCGGCCCCGTCGGGGGCGATTCCGTCGCCAGGCCTATACACGGGCGACCGTGAGGGGCTCCCAATGCCGGCCTCCCGACCGCGCGAGCGCGCTCGCGTTACCTACCGGAAGACGACCGTCAGCGACCTCGAGGTTCTTGTCGAACATCGTCATCGGATGTGGTCCGACATCGGCCATCGGACCGAGGCGGAGATCACCGAGCACGATTCGCGCTATCGCCCTTGGGCGAAGCGCCGGCTGCGCTCGGGCGAGCTCGTGGGCTGCGTCGCGGAGTCGAACGGCGGCCGAGTCGTCGCGAGCGGCCTCGTTTGGTTCCGCCCGGACCAGCCGCGGCCGAAGCTCGCGACCCTCGTGAGTCCGTACATCCTTTCGATGTACACAGAACCCGACTGGCGAGGGAACGGTATCGCAACCCGAATCGTCCGGGAGCTCCTCGTGGCTTGCCGAGAGAGGGGCTACCCAAACGTCGAGCTTCACGCGTCCCGGTTCGGTCGACGCCTCTACGCTCGTCTCGGTTTCGAACGGACGTGGGAGATGCGGTCCTGGCTCGACCGCCGGTTTGCGCCGAAGAAGCTCCTCCCGCCGCCGAGAGCTCGGAGAAAACGGAAGAAGGGGTTGGACCGGCGCGGGTAGGTTCGGGCCTATCCGCCGCCGCACCCACCGGAGCCGCACCCGCAGCCGCCCGCTTCCGCGCCATGCTCGTGGTCCGAGCTGGACGGTGCGTTCGGCGCGGTGATCTTGAATCCGGAGACGTTCAGGTCCTGGACATAGTCGATCCGAGCGCCGTTCAGGAGTTCCGCCGACAGGTCGTCGACGACGATCGAGAAGCCATCGATCTGGACGACCTTGTCGCCGTTCCGAGGCTTGTCGAACGCCATCCCGAACGAGGGACCCCCGCCGCCGCCGCTTCCGCATCCGCCGGAGCCGCAGCTGCAGCCGCTTCCGCAGCCACCGCCGCCGCCGGACTGAAGGTACACGCGAACGGCCATGCCGGGCTTCTGGCTCTTGATGAGGTCCCGGACCTGGTCCTGCGCCTCTTTGCTAACTTCCAACGTGATTCCACCGCTATCGTTCATGCCTGGGGCCCTCCTTGACTTCCCCAACAGTTGGAGAAAAACCGCCCTATAAAGCTCCGATGTCGCGCCCGAAGGGACTCCGTCCTACGCCGAGAACGACTTCCCGCACGAGCAGGTCGCCTTTGCGTTCGGGTTAAAGATCTTGAACCCCGACGCCTCGAGGCCGAGGAGGAAGTCGACCTTCACGCCTTCAAGCAGTGGGGCGCTCGCGCGGTCGACGACGACGGTAAGGGCGCGATCGTGGAACGCTACCTCGTCTCCCGACTCCTGCTTGTCGAATGACATCCCGTACGTGAGTCCGGAGCACCCGCCGCCCTGGACGTAGAGCCGCAGTGCGGAGCCCGGCTTCCCCTGCTTCTCCATGATTCTGAGCACCTGGTCCCGCGCGGCGGGAGTCACTTCGACGGCCACCATTCTCGCTCCTGGGAAGGAAATAGAGCCGCGAGGAGCGGATAAAGCGTTGCTAACGGAAAGGAAAGCTTTCCGTCCCCTTCGGAGGGACTTATCTAGATGTCGTGTGTGCGAACGGTCGATGTGCCGTCTCTTCGGAATCCTGTCGGTCCAAGCCGAGTCGGCCGAGCCGTGGCTCGTGCGGTCCGACCGGTCCCTCCTCGCCCAATCGAACGTCGACCCCGAACGCGCTCAGAAGGACGGTTGGGGGGTCGGATGGTTCGTGAACGGAGGCCGTGTCCGCGTCGAGAAAGGAGCCCACGGAGCCTTCGAGAACGGAGAACGGGAACGATTCCTCCACGCCGCCGGAGAGGCACGCGGACCACTCGTTCTCGGACATCTGCGTCACGCGAGCAACCCGCTCAAGCTGCCGTACGAGAAGCTGCTCGCGCTCGAGAACTCCCAACCGTTCGAGAACCATACGAGCATGTTCGTGCACAATGGAGCGATCCCGTTCCCGACGGAGACCCGCCCGTTCTTAGGAGTCCACGAACCGAAGGTGCGCGGGGTCAACGACAGCGAGGTTCTCTACTGGCTCCTCGTGCGGAACACCGAGGAAGTCGGGGACCCCCTCGCCGGATACGTTCACACGGTGGAGGACCTGGTTCGTGTCTGGGAGGGCTTCAGGAAGCCGGCGATCCCTCCGTTCTCGGGGCTCAACGTCCTGTTCACGCAGAATCCGAACGAGCTCTGGGCCTTCTGTCTCTGGACGGGGGACCACGGCACCGGGCTCTTCGATAGTGGCCGACGGTACTACCAGATGACGTACCAGGCGGCCGCGCACCGGGTCGTTGTGGGTTCCGAGCCGTTCGACGGAGAACCCGGTGTCTGGAAGTCGATGCCGAGCGGGACCTACCTCGTTGCGCGGCGAGGCGACCATCACATCGACCTCAAGGTCGGCAAGATTCCCCTACCGACCGCACTGGAAATCCGGCCACCGCCCGGCTAACGCGCCGGGCCAGGACGGACGCCGGGGGAGCGGGCGGCCGTGAGCAGCGAGTTGCTTTCCGGACCCGACTTGGGAGCCGGATTCCTTCATCAGCTCTCGCTCGACCGAGACGATGACCGGACTTCCGTCACGTATCACGCGCAGGACGGAGGAGCAGACGCCAATGGTCCGCCGAAGGGGCCCCTCGACGCCTTCGGCTTCGTCCATCCCCCGAGCCCGTGCATGTTCGGCGGGCCCCGGTGTTGGCACCGTCGCTTCCTGCTCCCGTTCTCGGCCATTCCGCGCGCCCGGCAGGCGTACAATCGCAACCGGTTCGTTCTCCAGACGATGATCGACCAAGTCTACGACGCGAAGCCGGTCCCGATCGAGAGCGCGCTCGAGGAACTCCTCCCGCGAATCTCGGGTCCGCTCGCGCAGGACAGAATCGCGTGGTTCATCGGCGGGTCGACGGCCGCGTGGCTTTTGGGAGCCGACGTTCACCCACGCGACATCGACCTTGGGACCACCCGCATCGGCGTCGACCGCGTCGCGGAAGTGCTCGCGGAGTATCTTATCGAACCGATCGCCCCGACCGATTGGCCCGGGGACCGGATCGTTCGCGGAGCCCGTGCGTTCATCGGAACGTTTCAGGAAGGCGCCCGAATCGAATGGTCGGTCCCGATCGAGCCTCACCTTCCGGTCCCTTACGACGAATGGGGCGGACAAATCGAGGCGGTCCGTCTTCTAGACGTACCGTTCCGCGAACGACGAGTTCGGGTTTCCCGGCCGGAGTACGCCTTGGTCCGGGCGTGGGAGAAGCAACGTCTGACCGTGGCCGACGCAATCGCTTCTGTGGTGCGTCGTATAGGTCCTGACATATCCCTTCTCGATGCGCTCCTTGCGAGGTCCCGCCTTTCGGTGGGAGATCAGCAAGGGCTTCGTCGATCGATTCTCAGTGAGTAAACGGCTCGGCCGTTCCCCCACTCACGCGTTTCCGTTGAAGGCGCATCTTCATAGACCCCGGCTTCCAGCCTCGAGGGATGCTGGCGCCCCTCGAGACTCCGGCCGTTGAGCACCTGACTCCGCACGACCTGGTCACGTACTTTCGGTGCCCGCACGAGATGGAGTTGGTGCACGCGTTGCATCTCCAGCGACGGACCGGGAATATCGGTCCCGTTCGCACGCCCCTCGACGTCCTCCCCCTCCGCCAATCGCCGCTCTTCTCTCCCCCGCTCTCCCAGATTTCGGTGAACGAAGGGCGCCTCGACCTCTTCGACGACGGGGATCGCCTCGTCTACGAGGACACCGGGGAGGAGAATCTCCCGATGCTGTTCCCACCCGACCGGGTGACGATCGACTCGAAGTTCTCGAACGGCCACACCACGCTGGTCGACTCCGAGTGGGGATTCGCCGGCCGTCCCGACCTCGTCGTCCGACGGGCGGACGGTCAACTCTTTCCGGTCGAGTACAAGCAGACCCATCTCTTCGGCGGGTACCATCAGGTGCACGGGCGTCTCTTCGACACGATTCAGGTGGTCGCGGAGTGTCGGCTAGTCGAAGCAACCTTTGGTTCGCGTCCGGGATACGGAGTCGTCCTGTACGGCGATGAGTCGGGGGGCGGGGTGAACGAAGGGTGGGTGCAAATCCCGTACGCGGATGCCGAGGCCCGGTGGCTCAAAGTCGCGATCGACCAGATTCGCCAAGACCGGACCCGGGCCCCCGTTCCGTCGCTCCGAACCTGCGGGAGCTGCGAGCCCAACGAGGAAGGGCTGTGCCGGTTCGCGACCGCGCGCTATGAGGGGCCCCATCACCATCAGCGGTTCCTCGCGGCACCACGACCCTGACCCGGTGCTGTTTCTGGCCCGTGCGTGAGCTTCCCCGGTTTGCGTAAGGGCCCGGGAACAGTTTCGACCCATTTTGGGCCGATACACAGCTTTACAAAGGACCCCGGTGGTCCCCGCGCCCACCCATGGAGAGGCAGAGCGGTTCTCTGCGCACCCCGCTAACCGTGACCGGGGTAACCGCCGCGGTCATCGTGGCTGTGCTCGTTGCCCTCTCCGGGGGAGTCGGGCTACTGGGACTCTCGTGGCACTCGACGCCTCCCCCCTCTTCAGCCCCGCTGGGTTCTGCGGTGTCCGGGCCGTCCTACAACTGGCCCGAATTCCACCAAAATCTGAGACTCGACGGTGTCACGTCCAATTCATCCCTCTCCACCGCCAACGCCTCCGGTCTCGGGGTCGCGTGGGCGACCGACCTGTACTCGGCGGCACTGGATTCGCCGGTAGTCCAATACAATCCGACGCTCAAAGAACGACTGGGCTACGTCGGGACCGAGAACGGAAACGTCTTTGCAGTCGACCTCGCCAACGGCTCGGTCGTGTGGGGCAAGTGGCTGGGGTCCCAAGTCCGTGGAACTCCCGTCGTGAACAACGGGTCTCTCTACGTGCCGACCTTCTCGACTCCCGCGGTCTATCGACTGAACGCCACCACCGGGACGGTGGCTTGTCACTTGGTCGCGCCGCTTCCGGTCGAGTCGACCCCGCTCGTGCTGACGCCGCCGGGCGGAGTCCCTACCGTCTATGTGGGATCCGAAGACACTACCGGCGCGAGCGGGCCCATCCTTGCGATGAATGCGAACAACTGCTCTCTCGAATGGAAGTTCACGGGATATAACCAGACCGCGGGCACGTGGGATGCCTACTCGTACGGAGTGGATGCGCTCGGAGAGCCGCTGCTCATCTTCGGGACGTCGGACCCAGACTCGTCGGTCTACGCGCTGGACGCCCTTACCGGAAAGGAGGTCTGGCGATTCCAGGCGTACAACCCCGGTCAGTATGACATCGGTGCGGGGGCCGTGGTCTCCCCACCGGGGGTGAACGGATTCTCGGACGGAGCGGTCTACGTTCCCTCGAAGTACGGGATCATGTACGCTCTCGACTTGACCACGGGCTCCGTGATCTGGTCCACCGACTTCAACAAGATCGCCGGTGTGTCCGAGGGGGGCCGATCCACCGCCGCTCTCGACGGAACGAGTCTCGTCTTCGGCTACAACGGGGGAATCTTCGACCTCAACGCGGTCACCGGCGCCGTGGTCTGGCAGTATCGGGACAGCACCCACACCGAGGTGCTGTCATCTCCCGCGATCGCGGGACCAGCTGGTAGCGAGGTGGTGGTCGCGGGCGAGATCAGCGGTCGGGTCGACGTGCTGAGTCTCAGCACGGGCGCGCTTCTCTACCATTACGGGACCGGAGGGTACATCACCGCGTCCCCCGCGATTTCGAACGGGAATGTCCTGATCGCGTCGTCGGACGGATTCCTCTACGATTTCAGTGTGGGTGGAGGGAACGATGCGATCCTGCCTACCACATCGGTCTCGTACCCCGGGGAAGGGACCACGGTCACCAATCCGGCCGGAAACCTGACGATTGAAGGGGCTGCCACCGATCCGGTGGGAGTCGCTCACGTCGAAGTGGCGATCCAGACCGGGGGACCCTCCGGCCCCTGGTGGGACGGAACGACGGAGAAGTGGGTGTCCGGTCCGTACGCCAACCTCGCGGCTCTCGCGGTGCCCGGCGCGACATCCACCGGCTGGACGTTCGCCTACCCGGTGCCTAAAGCTGGGAACGTCTACGGCGTCACGGCCTACGCACAATCCGCCTCCGGCCAGTCAGACCTGAAGGGGGCGAACGTGGAGTACACTGTTCTCGCCAGCACGAAGGGTCCGCACATCAAAGCCTCGCCGTCGATTATCGCCCCCGGCGCGAGCGTCACCGTTACAGGCGGGGGCTTCGCGGTGTCCGAGCACGTCTCACTCAGCCTCGACGGGACAGTGCTCGCAACGGCCACGGCTTCGTCCACGGGCTCGGTCCCCAGCACCAAGGTGAAGATCCCGACCACGACACCGTTCGGTTTGTACGCCATCAACGCCACCGGCGAGTCCTCCGGAAAGTTGGCCACGGCCGCCATCACGGTCGAAAACAGCTGGGAAGAGCCCGGATTCAACGCGGGCGACTCGGGCTACGCCCCGAACGACCCCGTCCTCGACCACCACGTCTACGTAGGAGACAATCTCTGGCTCTTCGTCGCCTGGCACTTCGACGCGGGCGTACCCCTGAACGCGTCTCCCGCGGTCGTGGACGGGGTGGCGTACGCGGAGGATACGTCGGGCCATCTCTACGCCCTCGAGGCAGCCAACGGTGGTCTCCTCTGGACCTGGAGCCTTTCCTCGAAGGCGGCCCTCCGAGGATCACCCGCGGTCGACCCCACCGCCGGCCTGGTGTTTGTGACGGCGAGCGATGGCAGTATGAGTGCGGTCGAGGCTCGGAACGGATCCCTTGTCTGGTCGACAACGGTGGGAGGCACCCTCACCGCCCCGGTCTTCGGTGACGGAAAGGTGTTCGTCGCTTCGAGCTCAGGGAAGGTGGCGGCCTTCGCCGAAACGACGGGGACTGCCTCTTGGACTTCGACGCTTTCGGGCCCGGTCGGGGGGGTTCCCGCGGTCGACACCATCGGCTCCCGGCTCGTCATCGGAGAATCGAACGGCGAGGTCACCGCGCTGGACGTTTCAAGGGGCACCGTCGACTGGACCTTCACCACGGGCGCCGCGGTAACCGCCTCTCCGACGGTCTCTGGAAACGTGGTCTACATCGGGTCGACCGACAATCACGTCTACGCGCTATCGGAGTCGACCGGTGGAGAGCTCTGGTCGTTCGCGGCCGGGGGACCCATCACGGCAGCCGGCGCGTTGCTCACCCAAGGGACGCTGGGGGGAAAGCCGGTGTACGCCTTCGGCTCATCGAACGGAGACCTGTACACGCTCACAGCGTCGACCGGCGCCCTCAACTTCGTCGTGAAAGGAAGCTCTCCCATCGTGGGTGTCGGCGCGGTGAACGGCGTGATCGTGTTCGAGGACGCGGCGGGTAGTGCGTTCGCGACCCGCGGCTACACCGACCTCGTCGTCTGGAGTTACACCACGGGAGGGAGTCTCGTCACCTCCCCTGTCATCGTCGACGGCACGGTCTATCTCGCCGCGTCCGACAGTAACCTGTACGCCTTCACCACGTTCGGCCAGCCCCCGGACTGAAGACGAACCAGCGCCTGGCCCGAGCATGGTGGCCTTCTCTCTTCGCGGCAAGCACTCATAGGGGAGGAGTCTGCCGACCCTTCTGGGGGGGAATGAGCGCTCCGAATCACTCCCGACAGGCCTGGCGCCGGCGGGCGGCGTCGGCTCGAGTCCCCGCGTGGGCAATCGGGCTGATCGTCGGCGCCGTCGTCGGCGGCGCCCTGGTCGGAGTCCTCCTCGCCTACTCGAATCCCTCGACATCAACGGCACCCTCTTCGTTCCCCACGGTCTGGGCCTCCCTGGGTGGGTCTAACGGGTCTTCGGTCCCCCTGGACGCTGGATTTCTCGGAGTAAACCTCCGAGCCGATTCACCGTTCCCGCCGACCAGCGAGTCCCTCCTCAACTCGACCGCGGTGCACATGGTCCGCTTCCCGGGGGGCGGGCTCGCGGACCGGTTCGACCCGCTCGCGGACGGCGGACAGGGTGTCGTCTACAACGACTCCGATTCGACCGAGCCGGCCGACACTTCGCTCGCGCAGTTCGTGCATTGGTGCCAGTCGGTCTCGTGCGAGTCCATCGTGACGTTGCCCGCGGAGATCAACAACAGCTCCGAAGCGCGCGCCATCGTCAGCTATACCGAGTCCGTGCTCGGATTCCATCCTACGTACTGGGAGGTCGGGAACGAACCGGCGCTCTGGGAGCATTTCGGGGTAGCTTGGAGTCGATGGAATACATCCCAGGCCTTCGCTCCGACACCGTCGCAATTCGCCGGAGTTGTCGCTCGATACATCCAGGCGATTCGTTCGGTCGACCCGTCCACTGGGATCATCGGAATGGGTGGGTTGGGGAAGGGATCGTCCGGGCAGGCGGCCTGGGTGTCGGCCGTGGTCGGCGAGAATGGAGCGAACCTCGCCGCGATCGCGATTCACGTCTACCCTGCAGGATCCGGGTATCCCTCGAGCGACCTCGCGGCGTGGTTCGGGTCGTTGACAGGAGGCAACGCCCTCCTCTCCCGAGTCCCGAACGCACTGGACCAGGTCCGCGCCGCATGTTCGACCTGTCACATCGGAGTCCTCGCCGACGAATTCCAAACCGGAACTCAGCTTTCCGCATCCGATGCACTGTCGGGAGGATACCTCGCCACGTACATCGCGGCCGAGATTGCGCAGGGGATCTCTGTCCCGCTGGCAAGCCTCGACTACTATGACTTCCAGAGCGGCACCCTAGGCGCTTGGCTGAACACCAAAGGGACCCCCTCCGCGTCGCTCTATCTCTATCAGGGGATCGCGTCGCAACTCGGCGCGTTCGCCGTGCCCGAGTCGGTGACCTCGACCGCTCCGGGACTCTTGGCCGTCGAGGGCGGGGGGGCCTCCGCCTCCCCCGACGCCCTCATGCTCGTGAACACGAACGTCTCCTACGGATTCCATGTCAACCTGACCACGCGCTTCCCGAGCGCCGGCGCCGGAACCTCCTGGCTCTTCCGCGGAGGCTCCTCGGCCCCGACGACCGCCCCGCTCACCGTGGGCGCTGCCCGAAACTGGACGATTCCTCCGGCGAGCGTGGCGTTGTTTCACGGACTCGGCCCCTTCAACGAGGGGGTGCGCGTCCCCAATCTTCCCTCGGAACCTCGGCGCGCGTCCTCCGACCTATCGGGCACGGTTCCCATCCCACACCCTTCGTTCCCCGGCTTCCGGCCGGCTCCGCTGTCCACGATCGGTTCGGTCGCCCCCGCGAATCAGGTGTCGGAGTTCAAACGTATTCGCGTTCCACACCGGGGCCGAGCGTCCCGAACGCCTCGAAGCGGAAGGTCTGCTTGATGACGTTTGCGACGGGGAAGAACGGGATCCACGGGATCACGTCCTTCCGATTCATCCGGACCAGGAAGACGCCTAATGGGACCCCCCGAAGACCGATGGCGATGACGAACAGTACGGCCGTGTCCAGGAGCGCTGGCACCCCGAGAACAAGGATGAGGAGAACGAGGAACACGTAGACCAGTGAGCGGACCCCGGACCGGACGTAGAGAAGGAGCCAGAAGAGAACCGAGAGTCCACCGAACTCGGGAGTTTCGCCCAGCAATGCCGGGTAGTGCTGCCCGTTCGCCATGAGAATCCCGCGCGCCCAGCGCACGCGTTGCCGTCGCAGGCTGTCATAGTTCTGGGGAACATCCTCGTAGGCGACCGACCGGAACTCGATCCGGATCCGGTAGCCGAGCCGTTGGAACCGAATGGCGATCTCGGTGTCCTCTCCGTTCCAGGGAACGTATCCCCCGACCTCGACGAGCTCGGCGCGTCGAAACGCCGAGAAGAGTCCGTCGATTACCTCGGCCGACCTCGTTCCCATCCCCGCCGGCCGGAGAAGAAAGTGATTCCACGCGATCTCGAGGGCCCGCAACTTCCGGGTCCAGCCGGTCGTCTGCCGGGGATGGATGGATCCCTGTACACCCCCGACCTCCGGGTCGGCGAAGTGCGGGATGAGCGCCGAAAAGCCGGTCTCGTCCGACATGAACGTGTCGGCATCGCACCGAATCACGATTTCCCCGGTGGCGATCGCCAGCGCTCCGTTGAGGGCGTTCGACTTTCCTCCGTGGGGAAGGTCGACCACGAAACCCTTCGCGTGCTTGAGACGGCCGATTCCTTCCCGAGCGAGTTCGAGCGTGCGGTCGGTTGACCCATCGTTCCCGACAATGAGCTGCACGGAACCCGGATACTTCGCGGCCGCCCGATCGACATGCAGGATGGCGTCCGCGATCCACTCCTCCTCGTTGTAGGCGGGCATGAGGATCGACACCGGTGGGTGGAACAACTCGACGGGAGGCACCGCGCGCCGACGGAGCTCGCGGAAGTAGAGCATCCGGCCGAACGCGGAGAAGAGTTCGAGCGAGAGGAGGGGAAGGAGGAGGAGGACCGTAAACCCCAGCAGGAGCCCCCGGAGGTGCGCGAAGTAGGTCACGAGAAGAAGCGCGGTCGACCCGACCGCGATCGCGAGAGCGGCGACGCCAAAGAAGCGGCCGATGGCCGCGCGATCACGGGGGAAGCGGGGGCGGATACGTTGGGGGGCCGGAAGGAATGCCGCGCAGAAGGTCAGGAGGGCGAGGAACATCCCGCCCGTGAACGCCCGGACGAGGAGGGCCATGTTCCGGAGGGTCGAGCCGGGCACGGTGAAGAAGAGGGCATCCAGCACGAGCTCAACGAGAACGTAGAGGAGCACCACTCCGAGGGCGAGCCAGCGTCGGTGCGCGGGGAGCGGAGGTCGGCGATAGACGAGGCCGCTCGCCACCGCGAGCGCCGCCATCCCCGCAAGGTACATCGGGAAGATGTAGTCGGGGACGACCAGCGTCGTTACCCCCACCGCGTAGACCCCTGGCCACGGCGTCGGCCAGTATAGGATGGCGCCGACGAGGGCGACGAGGTGGTCGTATCTCCCGAACAGGCCGCGGTAGAAGACGAGCAGCACGAGCGAGGTCACGACGAAGGTGACCACGAGCGCGACGACGAACCCCCGGGCCCGGCGCATCGGTAGCGATGGATGCTCACCGGCCCCGGTCATCCGGACCGTCCGCTCGCCGTCCTTGCTGAAGATGCGGACGGGGACTCCTCGACGCGACCCGGTCTCGGCGGTCGCATCTGCCCCCTCGGCGCCATCCTGCACATCCATGCGGACGATGGCGATCGGCACCGTTCCGGCCCCGAGGGTCGATGGCCGACGACGAAGTGAGTCGATTGCCAAGTAGAGGAAGATCCCGAACGCGAGCCCGGCGAGTATCCCACCGAGCGGGATACCATTGTCTCGAAGCCACGCATACATCCATACGAACGGCTGCAGGATCGCTTGGGTCGAACTCGCGACGACTGGTGGGGTCACACCGATCCAAGCGAGGAACCACAAGGACGGGGTCCGGCGGTTCGAGCTCGTCGTCACGAGGACCTCAGGATACCCGGAAGCAGTCCGCCCGCGGTCGACCTAGTTCGGAGGGCGTCCTCGGCGGAGTCGGACGGCTCTCATTAGAGCGAACCCTCCCCAGCCGGCGAGAACGATTACCACGCCCACGCTCGCGGCGCGTGCCCCGAGGAACCAGGCGGACGGGATGGGTCCCGGTCCGTTCGGGAAGAAGCTCACGACGACCTGGGCGACCGCCGCCTTCACCGTCACGTTCCCGTGCGACGGACTGGCGAAGTAACCGGAGGGCGCGTCCACGTCGAACGTGTACGTTCCGTTGGGGAGCGCGAACTCCACGAACGCCTCTCCCGACTCATTGAGGACGTCGGAGAGGCGAACCTTCAGAATCCCGTGAGGCGGGAGCCCTCGCGCCGAAAACATCACCGAGAAGCTGGCTTGAACGAACGTCACGTTCATGTCCTGAGGGACTCCGCGGACCAGCACGACCCCCGTTCGGGGTGACGCGACGAAATCGGTGGAGGACTGAATCGTATACGGGTACGTCCCGTTGTGCAACGAGGCGGTTGCCCAGGCCCCACGGCATGGATACCTGGTGCCGTTGACCAGCACCCACCAGGTTCCGTTCCCCCAGAACCCGGTCGCCTTCCAGACCACATCGTACGTCGTCCGGACCGGGATGTAGACGACCGAGACCGTAACCGGCCCCCCGGCCACGGTGAAGCCATCGCTGGGGGGATGGCGGGTATAGCCACTCTCGAAGCCGACCTGGTAGCCGTAACCACCGTTGGTCAGGTTGAGCTGGATCCGATTCGAACTGGAAGTGAGCGTAAGGTTGCGGACCGTCACGGACCAGAGGATCCCCGGAAGTAGTCCGGTTTCGAGGAACGTGACGACGAACGTGGGGAGGGGCGGCCGTAGGGCGTAGAATGTGATGGTCTCCGAGACGGCACTACCGTTCACGGTGTAGGAGGAATTGGTCGGCTGAGACCGGAAGCCCGCGACCGGGCCGACCTGGAACCCGTACGTCCCGTTCGAAGAAGAGAACCCGATCGAGATCGTCGACGACGTGTTCGTGACGCCGCGGACCGTCACTGACCAGACAGTCCCGTTCGGGAGTCCGGCTTCGACGAAAGTGACGTCGTACACGGGGGGAGGAGGAGTCTCGTTCACGAAGGTGATGAGTACGACGATGGCGGCTCCCGAGACATTGAAGCTGCCGAGTCGCGGGATGGGACGGTGACCCGAAACCATCGACACGTTGAACCCGTACGTTCCGTTCGCCTCGGTGAATCCGATCCTATCCGTCGAGGACGCGTTCGTACTGTTGCGCACACGGACCGACCAGGTCGTCCCGTTCGGAAGCCCTCTCTCCTCGAACGTCACGGCGTACTCGGGAGGCGGCGGCGTCAAGTGAACAAACGTCACGTTGACCAGCACCGCGCTACCGTTGACCGTGAATGAGAAGTTCTTCGGGATGGACCGGTATCCGGCTTCGACCCCGACTTGGAAACCGTACGTACCGTTCGCGACGGAGAACCCGATCGTGCCGGTCGTCGAGGAATTCGTCACGCCACGGACGGTCACCGACCAGTTCGTCCCGCCCGGAAGCCCCGACTCGTGGAAGTTCACCGGATAGCGAGGTGGCGGAGGCGTGAGCTTCTGAAACGAGATGGTTACGTTCGTCGGAGTGGTCGTAACGTTGACGCTCCCGGCGGGAGGGTGAGCGCGGTACCCGGGCACGGTGCCGACCGCGAACCCGTAGAGTCCTTTGTACGACACCGCGAAGGTCATGCTAGGGTTCGTAGACGATTCGTTCGTGCCCCGGACATCGAGCGACCACAACGTTCCCGCTGGCAGACCAGTCTCGGTGAAGTTCAGAAGAAACGACGGCTGAAAGTGCGCCTTCTCCGAGATCGGGCCGGTGGCGTTGATGGTGACGGAGGGAGTCGTCCCGTTCGTGCTGCCCGGGCCCCAGCCGAACCACCGCGTGAAGTGGTAGCCGTACGCCGGCACAGCGGTCAGCGTGAGCGGCTGACTTGCGTTGGCCCAAGAGGTCCAGGGAGCGACCGAGCCGGCCGATGCCGTCGGGTCCACACCGAGATCGAGCGTCCATTGGAGCACGAACGGGACTGGAACCATGCGGGGAGTCGACCCCACTACGAACGAGGAACCGGGGAACGGGGCGAGTCTCTCGTCCGGGTCGCTCACGTTCTTCCCGAGGGGTATGCCGAGGGGAGGCACCTGGAGCGGATACGACCCCGCGGGTAGGAAGAGCGTCTCGTTCGTCTGGTTGCTGGTGACGAAACGCGTCCCCACGTCCCCAAACCAACGAGCGTTCTGGGGGAGGCCCGTCGTGTGCAGCACCACAGATGTCGCGTTGGAGGGATACCACTCGAACAGCTCGATTCCCTGGGGAGGGATTGTCCAGTTGGCGGGTAGCCCCGGGTGAGGCAGGTCGGTCGAAACCGGGACCGGGGTGTTTGGTGAGACCCAGGACGTATTCCGATTCGTCTTCTGAGTCTGCGTCCCCGGTGCTAGGTGGACAGTTCCGTTCCAGTTCCATAGGTGAACGGTCGACGTCGGGGTCGGCCCTGCCATGGTCGGATGGAACGACACGGAGGTGGTTGTGTTCGCGTTGACCACAAGCAGGTCGCTTCGGGTCCCGTCGGCCGGGTCTAGAGTCGCGATGCCGAACAGTGTGTGATTGTACCCGGAGAACGTCACCGGGTAAGCGACGGGCCCGAGATGAGTGAACAGCTGACTCCACACCTCATAGTCGGGCCGCTCGGTTCCGGTGAGACTGAACCACGAGTTGTTCGTATCGAAGACCGAGCCGTACAGGTCGAGATTCGTCACGTTGAGAGCCATCGCCTGGGTCATCTGGGCGGCGAAGTCGAGGCCACCCGCGAACGTATCGGCATACTGACCAAATTGCCGATGGCTCAACGCAGCGCCGATTTCGGTGACGAACACCGGAATCGAAAGCCCCGGAGTTGAGGACCAGTTCTGTGCGATGGCATACGAGATGTTGGCCCGGATCGTGGAGATGCGCGCTGGAAGGCCGGAGGGCGAGTTCAGCGCGGCGTAGAAAGCGGAGAGGTTGACACCGTGAGACGTGCACTGACAGGCTCCGGCGGGGTAAATGTGGACCGCCACGCCGGAGATGTTCGGGCCGTTCACCTGCACGGTGGCGTTCACCCACTCCCCCACTTCGAACGCGCTGTTGGGGCGCCCGGTCGCGGTGATGCCGAGCACCCGGATCTTCGAGTCGACCGATCGCATCGCGGCCACGTAGGCCTGCACCTCGTGGGCGAAGTCGTACGGCCCGATCCGGGGGACCGTTTGGAGGGCAGGCCATTGCGACCAGGGGACCTGCCATTGCTTCCACAACTCCGGCTCGTTGCCGATTTCCCAATACGCAGGGTGGAATCCGAGAACGTTCTCTGTGTAGTTGACAATCCTCTTGGCAAACTGGGGATTGTCAATCTCTCCCGGAACCTCGAGGATGGCCGAGCAGTTCACCGCGCGACAGAGCCGAACGAACTGAGCCTCGCTCGTCAACGCGGTCGAGATCGCCCCGGTCTTGGGGCTGTGGAGTGTGTTGTTGAACGGATCGTACTCATCCCCGGTAGAACCTCCGGGGAAGAGGATGACTCGATTCGGGGTCGCATTCATCAACTGCGCCTCGGACGGAAGGATGTCAGCTCGGCCCGAGGCGGTCGTTCCCCAGAAGTAGGGGGAGAGGAAGATTGGGTTCGGACTCAGCGAGAGCGTCGTCGAGTTCGCGGTGGGAGTGGCGGGGCTCAGGGCCTGGAGGAACGCGCTCGTCCGAGCGGCGGCGGCATCACTGCTTACGGGCCAGGGACCAACGACGACCAGAACGGCAACGACCGCGAGCATGGTCGACCAGGCCAGCGGACCCTTCCGCCGAAACCGGTGCCACCCATGCGAGTGGGGCTGCGCTCGAATCAAGAACGGGTCAACATCGCGGGGGGCCGGGGAGCGATGTCGAGACAACCGCATGGCGTTCCGTAGGAATTCCAGTCGCACCCGGGCTGGTACATAAGCTCGTCGGGATTCCGCATTTGCACGTACCTTGACGGGTCGGTCACACGACCCGCGGTGGTCGCCGGGGTTAAATAGAACGACCCACTGCAAGCTGAGCCGCGCCACGGCGACGCTGTTCGGTCGGCACATGCACCCGCAGAGGCCGGGGCCTCTCCGGGGAAGGGCGAGGGTCCCTTCGCCGTGCCGGCGCGGGGACCGATGACGCCGATCACACGCGTTCTGGACGCTTGTCAAGCGTATTCAGTGTAGCTGACTCCTGTCAGTTGGGGAATGGCTAGGCTCGGGCGCCGATGAAGGTCGTGCCAAGCTGCGATAAGCGGTGGGTAGGCGCAAGGAACCTGTGATCCACCGATCACCGAATCGGAACTCCGGTCCCGCAAGGGACATTCCGAAAGGAAGGGGAACCCCCCGAAGTAAAGCATTCTAGTAGGGGGAGGACAAGAAATCAACCGAGATGCCGCTAGTAAAGGCGATCGAACGCGGCACAGGACAAACCGAATCCCTGCCCGGCGAGGGCAGGGAGATGTGGAGTAGTGGACCTCCGTACTCGCGAGCTTTCTCAGCCGAACGTGCCTGGAACGACGGACCTGAGAGGGTGATAGTCCCGTAGGCGAAGGAAAGAGGCGAGATTGGGGGTATCCCGAGTACCGTGCGTTGGATATCGCGCGGGAAGCTGGGAGGTACAGTCTTCCGATCCTAAATACGTCCCGAGACCGATAGTGCA
>OCOJ01036185.1_pt6 | contig 17049 bp, 17 predicted proteins | sample 1539251 | NCBI WGS metagenome assembly OCOJ01 (sample SAMN01911457, study PRJEB22624) | soil metagenome | biome: Soil | place: Malaysia | collected 2012-04-30 | depth RA_metagenome m | reverse complement strand
CAACAGCCTGGCCGGAGTACGCTTCGAGGGCAAGAAATTTGCCCTGGAGCTCGGTGACGCGGGAATGCAAGCCGGCTCCAGCAAGTAATAGGGCAGCCAGCCAAACGCCGATCATTGCATCGCAAAGTTCGCGATGCATCGGACCCGTATCGTGCGGCTCACCTAGATCGCTCGCTTCGCAAAAAAGCTCGCTCGGGATGACAACTAAAAAGGGTAGGAAGGGGAGCACATCATGTGCTCCCTTCTTTTTAGCTGGGCGAAGCCAGCACGTCGTCGTAGTAGTTGATGACCGCTCGGCGCGGCTTCTCTTTCAGGCCTTTCAGCGGAATCTTCTGGTCGATTGACGTGTTGCCCGCCAGCCGCGCTCGTCCCAGGAAAAACATCCTCCCGTCGGCCAGCTCCAGATAGATGGGCACGAGCATGCGGAACTTGTCGTCGACGTTCGATTGGGTCAACTTGAGGTTCATCACCACGTCGCCGTCGGCCCCGGTGTCGAAGGACGAATCCAACTTGTAGGTGGGCAACTGTGTGCCAAAGACGTATTCATTGAAGAACCAGTCCAACTTCTTGTTGCCTTCGAGGTCCATCTCCTGGGTCATGTGTTTTTCCACCGCGGCCTTGAAATCCTCGGTGGTGGCGGCTTTGCCGCGGTAGGTGTTGACGAAATCCTGCATGGTTTCTTTGAAGCGCTGATCGCCGTTGCGATTGTCATACATCATCATGCGGACCATGTGCAGGATGTAGGCGCCCTTGGGATAGATGAGGCGCCGTGTGACATCGAATCCCGTGCGGGAACTGCTGGCGCGGTAGCCCATGGTGAGCGGACCAACGTCGATGGCGCGGAAGCCCTGGGCATTCGAAAAGAAACGGAGAGCGTTGGCGCTCTCCTCCGATTCAGCGGGAACTGACAACTGACAGCCGAGAACTGTGTTGTTCAGTACTTCGGCACTTTGGGATCGATGCGGTCGGCCCAGGCCGTGATGCCGCCGGCGAGATTGTGCACCTTGGTGAATCCTGCCTGGCGAAGGAATGCGACGGCCTTCGCGCTGCGCCCGCCCATCTTGCAATGGGCGACGATTTCGCGGCTGGAATCGAGCTCGTGCACGCGCTTGGGCAGATCGTTCAGCGGAATCAGATATCCGCCGAGGTTGCAGATCTGATATTCGTGCGGCTCGCGCACGTCAAGAATGAAGAGATCCTCACCCGCGTCGAGGCGGCGCTTGAGTTCTTCCACCTGCATGTCTGAAGTTGCGCTCTCCACTGGCTTTTCCTCCCCGCGAATGCCGCAAAACTCGTTGTAGTCTATCAGCTTTGTGACGGTCGGGTGCGTGCCGCAGGCGGGGCAATCGGGGTTCTTGCGCAGCTTGAGTTCGCGGAACTTCATCCCCAGCGCATCGACCAGCAGCAGACGCCCGATCAGCGGCTCGCCCACGCCCAGGATCAGTTTGATCACTTCGGTCGCCTGCATCACACCGACCAGACCGGGAAGGATACCGAGGACTCCGCCTTCCGCGCAGGAAGGAACCAGCCCCGGCGGCGGCGGCTCGGGATAAAGGCAGCGATAGCACGGGCCGTCTTCCGTGGCGAAGACGCTGGCCTGGCCCTCGAAGCGGAAGATCGAGCCGTAGACGTTCGGCTTGCCGGTGAGCACGCAGGCGTCATTGACGAGATAGCGCGTGGGAAAGTTGTCCGTGCCGTCGGCGATGATGTCGAATTCACGGAAAATCTCCAGCGCATTTTCGCTGCTCAGGCGCGTATCGAACGTGCGCAGGTTCAGGTAGGGATTGATCGCTTTCAGCTTGTCGGCAGCCGAGTCAAGCTTCTTGCGCCCCACGTCGGCGGTGGAGTGGATGATCTGTCGCTGCAGGTTGGTGTAGTCGACCACGTCGAAATCGACGATGCCCAGCGTACCGACGCCCGCCGCAGCCAGATAGAGAGCGAGCGGCGATCCCAAGCCTCCCGTGCCGATACACAGCACGCGCCCGGCCTTCAGCTTCTGCTGGCCGTCCATGCCGACCTCGGGCATGATGAGATGGCGCGAGTAGCGCAGGATTTCGTCCTTGCTCAAAGTCACCGGAATTTCCGTAGTGGTTGTGGCCATAAACTCCTCAAATCAATCTCAATTTGCTGGATGCAAGCCGATCAGGGAGCTAGCGACGGGAAGGACAACAACAGCGCGCTGTAGTGGCGGGTCTCAATTCCGTGGTCCCTGAATCCCCAGTCAAAATGCGCCTCCCGCGATGGAAGGCACAATCGAAATGTTATCACTTTCCCTCAGCGTGGTGGCTTCTTTCTGCAGGTAGCGGATGTCTTCGTCGTTGACATAAAGATTGACGAAGGCGCGCAGCTTGCCTTCCTCGGTGTAGAGATGTCGCCTCAGTTCGGGGTGCTGAGCGATCAGCGCGTTCATGGCCTCGCCCACGGTTGAAGCCTGTACCTCGACCGTGGCCTGTTTGCCCACATACTGCCGCAACGGCGTAGGAATGTGAATCTTGCTCATAGACTTACGATAAGAGATGCGGCAGGTGTCGGGCAAGATTCACCGGGGCTGGCATTAGAACTTGGCGGCTGGGGTCAACGAATGCTATCAGGATGTCTCAGCAGGAAGGTTGTCTGCTAATGATGCGGAGGCAATCGCTGGACATCCCAGTGGATGCTTAAGACGTCATATAATACGGCAGAGAGTGCAAAGAAAATTACGAACGCCCCTCGCCACTTTAGTTCCCGGGTGACAAAAACCGTAAGAAGAGGAACGCTGGCACATGCCAGCACAATCAACAACGCCCTACCCAGAACGTCCGAGGAGAGAAAAAAGCTCTTTCCGTCGAACCACTCGAAGGATAACCGCCAGTCCAACGCTATACCGATGATAGCAAGACACCACGGCACCCAGAATGATGCCTGTGTTTCAGCGTCTGGTCTCCGGGCAGGTATCTCCCCTGCCGACTTCCTTCGCGCATGGGCGGTCCAGAGGCGGACAACACCATATGCCCCAACCATAGCCCACGCTACGCCCTCCACTACGCGATCGGTAAGCGAATACATAATCGCACCTGCGGATTCAGCAGCAAGAATATTTCATCATCGCCTCCTCCAGACACATCACTGACGTAACCAGGCGTTAGCGCTCCCAACCCAGAACCTCCCTCAGCCGATTAGACCGCCATCCTCCTCGCCTGAGCCAGACAAGCCACTTATCCGGCCTGCCAGCCCAGCCCTAGAATCACCCCAGCCAGAGACCGAAGACAAACACAGCTTGGAAACGACCGCTCAGGAAAGGCTCTAAGGAGAGAACTGCTATGGCCATCTATGATCCGGCTCGGGGAAGAGTCATCGACGGCGGAGGCGGCTTCGGCATCCTACGCCTGATCGGACTGGGAATCCTCGTCTTGTTGCTGGTGATCCTCTTCTTTAGTTCGGTAACCCGCGTGGGAACGGGCCACGTCGGCGTGCTGACGCTCTTCGGCAAGGTTACGGGAGAGGTGCTGGGTGAGGGCATCCATCTCATCAATCCGATGAAGACCAACAACGAAATGTCGATTCAGACGCAGACCATCAAAGAGTCGGCGAGCGTACCTTCCAGCGAAGGTCTGATGATGAACCTCGATACTTCGCTGNTCGCTCATCTACCATCTCAACCCGGACCGCGCTGCCGACGTGTTTCAAAAGATTGGCGCGGACTATGAGGACAAAGTCGTCGAGCCCACGCTGCGCGCAGCCATTCGCGAAGCCACGGCCTCGCACACGGCCAATGCCCTTTACACCGGGGAGCGGGAAATGGTGGCGAAACAAATCCTGGACCAGATCACCCAGGAACTTTCCAGACGCGGCCTGACCGTAGAGAACGTTCTGCTGCGCGACATTCAGCTGCCTGCCACTCTGAAAGCCTCGATCGAGGCCAAACAGCAGGCTGAGCAGGAAGCGCTCGCGATGAATTTCCGCCTGCAGAAGGAAACGCAGGAAGCGCAGCGCAAGCGCATCGAGGCCGCCGGGGTGCGCGACTTCCAGCAGATCGTGGCGCAAGGGATCACGCCCTCGCTGCTGGAATGGAAAGGTATCGAGGCCACGGAAAACCTAGCCAAGAGCCCGAACACGAAGGTGGTCGTGATCGGAAACAACAAGAATGGATTGCCGCTGATTCTGGGACAGTAGAAAATAGTGGTCTGGCCTCGGGTGCCCCACTTCTCGCGGTCTTGGCGAGAAGTGGGATGTCGAACTCGTGCTGCTAACATGACTCGGTGCCCGCTCTGCTCGACATTCGCAATCTGAACATCCATTTCCCTTCCACCGGCCGCATAGGCCAGGCTCCTGTGCTCTTACCCGCCGTGCGCGATCTCAGCTTTTCTATTGCTGCGGGTGAAGTGCTCGGCCTAGTCGGCGAATCCGGCTCCGGCAAGTCGATCACCTCCCTCGCCATCATGCGTCTTCTGCCCCCGCAGGCGCGCGTCTTCGGGGAGATTTTTTTTGCTGAGAACGGCATAAGCCGCAATCTTCTAGAACTTTCTGACGAGTCGATGCGCCAGCTGCGCGGCTCACGCATCACGATGATTTTTCAGGAGCCCATGACCGCTCTGAATCCGATCATGCGAGTCGGCGATCAAATCGCCGAAGCAGTGCTGGCTCATAAATCGGTCTCGAAGCGCGAGGCGCGGCAACGCGCGGTTGAGGCCNATGAACGACGTCGCCATCCCCGAGCCGGACCACCGCGCGCGCGACTATCCGCACCAGCTCTCCGGAGGGATGCGGCAGCGAGTCATGATCGCTATGGCCGTTGTCAATCGACCGCTACTGCTGATTGCGGACGAGCCCACTACGGCGCTCGATGTCACCATCCAGGCGCAGATCCTTGAATTGCTCGCGGAGCTGCGGTCGAAATTCGGATTGGCCATGCTCTTCATCTCCCACGATCTGGCGGTCGTGTCGCAGATCGCCGACCGGGTCGCCGTGATGTATGCCGGCAACCTGGTCGAACTCGGCACGAAACGCGACATCTTCCAGGCGGCAGCGCATCCTTACACGCGCGGCTTGCTGCACGCGGTGCCCGATCTCAAGACCGATCGTGCCCGTCCGCTCGAGACGATCGAGGGAACCGTGCCGCCGCTGCACGCCGTGCCGCCCGGCTGCGCCTTCGAGGCGCGCTGCGGATTTCGTTTGCCCGAGTGCGCCCGAGCTCTGCCGGCGTTGGTGGAAGTTGCGGCGGGGCACTGGGCGCGGTGTCCGGTCGTGAACTCGCAAAGCGCGTAGGCAGGCACAGCCGGAGATGCCCAGGTGAAGTGGCACGCACGCGGCACTGCGCAGGTCTATAATCGGCAATCTGTCCGGTGAATTGTGCTCATCCTGCTGCTCAGCGACATCCACGCCAACCTGGAAGCGATGGAAGCCTGTCTCGCCGCGGCTCCGTCGTTCGACGTGGTGGTCAATCTAGGTGACATCGTCGGCTACGGCGCCAGCCCGAACGAGGTCACGGCGCGTTCTCGCGAGCTGNGGGAAGATTTTCGTGCGCGGCAACCACGACAAAGCCGCCACCGGACTCATCGATCTCGACGATTTCAACCCTATGGCGGCGGCCGCGGCGATTTGGACCCGCGATCAGCTCACCGCGGAAAACATGGAATGGCTGCACTCCCTGCCTGCCGGGCCAGTTCATCTGGATGGCTTTCCCAACGTGCAGCTGGTCCACGGCTCGCCGAACGATGAGGATGAGTATGTGGTTTCCCTCGGCGATGCGCTAGCCCCGCTGATCGCGCTCAATGTGCCGCTGACTTTTTTTGGGCACACGCACCTGCAGGGAGGATTTTTCACCAACGGCTCGGCGGCCGACGGATTTCGTCCCGAATATCGCAGCGTCGGCCAGGCGGAATCGGTGGCGTTGCAGCTGAAGCCCGAGGCGCGCTACCTGATCAATCCCGGCTCGGTCGGGCAACCGCGCGACGGGGATTGGCGCGCCGCCTACGCGCTGTTCGATACTGAGGCGCAGGTCGTGCATTTTCATCGCGCACCCTACAACCTGAAAGCGGCGCAGGATCGCATCTTCGCCGCCAAGCTTCCCGGGCGACTGGCCACGCGGCTGGCGGTGGGACGGTAAGAATGACTGTGTGGGGACAGCCGCCTCGGCTGTCCGGTCGAGCGAAGCTCGACAACATGGCACCGTGGTCAGGTCGTCGTTTCCTACCACAGAGATCACTGAGGGTCACACACGCTCCGTTGTAAACTCGATCATGGCCGCTCAATCCTCCCGCACCAGCAGGAAACATCTGTTCGAACCCCGCGAGCATCCGCCCGAGCAATATCTCATTGCTCACAGCGACGGAGGCGCGCGCGGCAATCCCGGACCAGCGGGATACGGCGTCGTCATTCACGATCAGTCCGGCCACAAAGTCGCGTCTCTCAGTGAGTATCTTGGCCACCAAACCAATAACTTTGCCGAGTATCAGGGACTGATTGCCGCGCTCGAATACGCGCTGCAGCATGGCCCCAAGGCGCTCAAAGTCATCAGCGATTCGGAGCTGCTGGTGCGGCAGATCAAGGGTATCTACAAAGTGAAGAATCCGACGCTGCGGGATCTTCACGCCCGCGCCAAAGAGCTGATCGCGCAGCTCGATTGGTTTTCCATCGGCCACGCGATGCGCGAACATAACCGGGAGGCCGATCGCCTGGCGAATGAGGCGATGGATAGGGGCATGGGACGCTTGACCTCGACTGAGGAAAAACCAAGCTCTACACCCAGAATTGAATGGGGGCCTTGTTGTTTTTGCGGCCTTCAAATCGAACCGTCGAATGTTGATCCATGCCGCGTTCAAGTGACGACCACCAGCGGTAAATGGCAAGTGTGGGTGTGCCACGCGGCTTGCTTTAAGCAGCGCATCAAGAATCCGGTGGAGGCGCCAGGGCTGTTCGACCCGGCTCACTTCTGACCAGCAAGCTGACGCGAGCGGCTTTCGTCATTGTTCCTCGNCCTCGGACCCTTATCTGAGGTTTCAGCACAAACGAGGCACGGCGGCGCTACAGGGTTAGTGCGTCTCTTCCGTCGCGGGCGCGGTGTCTGGCGTATCGAGTTTCTGCGCCACCGCGTGCAGTCCGCCGGGCGGGGGCTGGAATTCTCCCGCGTCTTTGCCCGCCATGGCTGCAGTCATGAAGTTCATCCAGATGGGCAGGGCGGCGTGCGCTCCGGTTTCTTTTGCACCCAGCGACTTTTTTTCGTCGTAGCCGATCCACACTCCGCACGTCGTCGTGGGCGAGAATCCCACAAACCAGGCGTCGGTGAAATCGTTGGTCGTGCCGGTCTTGCCTCCGACGGGAAAAGGCAGCTTCGCGGCGGCAATGCCCGTGCCGTGCAAGACGACTTCGCGCAGCATCCAGGTCAAGATGCGGGCGGTGCGCTGGCTGACCACATCCTTGACCTCAGGGAAGTCTTCTTCCAACACACGTCCCTCGTAATCCGTCACACGCGTGATGTAGCGCGGCATCACGCGTACGCCATCGTTGGGGAAAACGCTGTAGGCCGAGGTCTGCTCCATCAGCGTGACCTCAGCCGAACCCAGCGCCACCGGCAGATACGGAGGCAGTTTGGTGGTAATGCCAAAGCGATAAGCGTAGTCGATCACGGTCTTGATTCCGATCTTATTTGCCAGCTTCAGCGCGGGAATATTGCGGGACTGCGCCAGCGCTCGCCGCAGGGTGATGATCCCTTCAAATCTCTCGTCGTAGTTGTGCGGCGAGTAGGGACCGGAAGGCGTATCGAAACTGACCGGCTCGTCGAGGATCGTGTCGTCTGGACTGGCGCCTTCGTCGATGACGGCGGTATACACGTAGGGTTTGAACGACGATCCCACTTGGCGCAAGGCCTGCGTGGCACGGTCAAACTTCGAATCGCTGAAGTCGCGTCCTCCGATCATGGCCTTGATCCCGCCCGTCGTGTTGTCGATGGCGACGAGCGCTCCCTGTGCGCCGGAATCCTGCTCCAGGCTGACGCGCGCCGCCCCATTGGCCCCCAGCGAGAGGATCTTGACGTAGCAAATGTCGCCGGGCTTCAGGATGTTCTGCACCTTCTGCAACGTCCAGGCCACGTCGGCCTGGCCGAGCGCCGCGGTGTAGCGGCCAAACTTCAGGGTTGCGATTCCCGGACCCGACGAAGTCACGAGCGCGTGAATGTATCCGCCGGCGACGGGTTCGTCGTCCCAATCGGGGTGCGAGTACTTATCGATCGGCAAACCTTGCGCCACGATGTTATCCAGGTGACCCTTCCAGCCGTGGCGGCGCTCGTACGTGGCCAGGCCGTCGAGAACGGCCTGGTTGGCGGCCTTTTGCAGGTCGACATCGAGCGTGGTGTAGACCTTCAAACCGCCCTCGTGGACCTGGTCAGCGCCGTACTTGCCTTCGAGGTAGCGGCGAATCTCTTCGACGAAGTAAGGTGCGAGCGAATTGGGATCATGCGCCAGGTGCAACACAAGCGGCGCCGAGCGCGCGTCGGCGGCCTGCGTGGCGGTGATCTTGCCGTCTTCGAGCATGGCGTNTGATGACCAGGTTGCGGCGCTTCACCGCGCGGTCGGGATGGTTGATCGGCGAGTAAATTCCCGGTCCCTTGGGAAGTCCAGCCAGCAGCGCGGCTTCGTCGAGAGTCAGAGCGCGCGCAGGTTTGCTGAAGTAGAACTCCGACGCAGCTTCAAAGCCGTAGACTCCGTGGCCCAAGAAAATCTGATTGGCATAGAGCGTGAAANATCTGCGGCTTGGTGAAGTGGCGCTCGATCTGGATGGCCAGCATCGCCTCCTGCACCTTGCGATGAAAAGAACGATCGGGCGAGAGGAAAAGATTGCGCGCCAGCTGCATGGTCAGCGTTGAAGCGCCCTGAATCCGTCCGCCGGACTCGATGTCGCGATACGCCGCCCCGACGATGCGCCAGAAGTTGATGCCGGAGTGGCTGTAGAAATCCTTGTCTTCGATCGAGACTAGTGCCTCGCGCAGCACGGGAGGAAAATCGTCGTAGGTCTTCACCACGCGGCGCTGCAGCGCGAAGGAGCCGATGACGCGTCCATGGTCGTCGTAGAGTTCGGTGATCGAGCTGGGACGGTACGCCTCGAGCGCGTCGACCTGGGGAAGGTCGGTGGTGTAGACGAGCAGCAGGCCGGCGGTCGCTCCCACCAGCGCGGAAACCAGCACCAGCAGGGCGAACAGAACGCGGCCCACGAACTTGCGGCCGGCGATTTCGACCGCAGGCAGATCTTCGTAGAGAGATTTCATCGATGGATACGGTCAGGATAGCACTTGGGCAGGAAAGGCCGGCAGCGGGTGCGCAAGACACTTGCTAGGCGCCCCACTTTCACCCGTCGCGTTTGACCGTTTTTCCCGGCACACGCTAAAATGTTGAAGTTTGCCGTATACGCCGACCCGTTCTGGGGACGCCCGCCCTGGCTGCTGAGCGCCGCGGCGGAAACACAGCAAGCATGGGAAAATCAGCCGGCCCCGTGAATCGCGCCCGTGTGCGCCGGGCCCGCGTAAGAATTCCATTACGAGCTGACTTCCGAGACATCCTGACGGAGGCATGGGTATGTACGCGGTGATCCGCGCTGGTGGCAAGCAGTACCGGGTGGCGCCCGGCGATGTGATTCGCGTGGAGAAGCTGGCCACGGGCACCGACGGCCAGGTCGAGTTCCCCGAGGTGCTGGCGATTTCAAGCGCCGAAGGCCAGATCGCCAAGGCGTCGGGTGCGCGCGTGGTTGGGAGCGTGGTCGAACAAGGACGCAGCCCGAAGGTGCTGGTCTTCCACTACAAGCGCAAGAAGCAATACAAAAAACTGCGCGGACACCGGCAGGCGTTTACGGCAGTGCGCATCACCGAGATCGCGTTCGACGGACAAAGCTTCACGGCTCCCGAGCTTCCCAGGAAAGAGGAGAAGCCGAAGAAAGCAAGGCCTGCGGAGATAGAGGAGCCAGAGGTTGAAGCAAAGGCTGAGGAAGCTTCGGCGAAGAAGGCTGCTCCGAAGAAGGCAGCGGCCCGAAAATCTGCGAAAAAGAAATAGGCGGACTGAGGATCGTAGCGCCGGCCTCTGGCCGGCCATGGGGCCGCCGGGACGGGCGCTACATTGAGGTGGGAACGCAGATCGCCATCCCAATGGGGTTTTGACTGAGAACTGACAACCGGCAACTGAGAACTGGTTTTCTATGGCACACAAAAAAGGACAAGGCACTTCACGAAACGGCCGCGACTCCAATTCGCAGCGGCTGGGATTCAAANGGATTCAAAGCATTCGGCGGGCAGGTCGTGCCCGGCGGCACCATCATCGTGCGCCAGCGGGGCACGCGCGTGAAGCCTGGGCTGAACGTTGGCCGCGGCAAAGACGACACGCTTTTCGCCAAGATCACCGGCCGCATCAAGTTCCAGGACAAGGGCTCGATGGGCAAGTTCGTGATGATCGAGCCGGTCGCCGTCGAGTAGAGTGTGTTCGTGCGGAGCGTTCGCGGGCAGGAGTGCCCGCACCACACGAGAGCCCGCGCCACCTACGCCTCGCCTTCGGAACGAGGCTTTTTCTTCGTTACGATCACCTCTGCCAGTGGACTCCACGCGCGCCGGCCACTGACAACCGATCCCTGACCACGACCCCTGCTTTTCCATGTTCATCGACGAGGCCAAAATCCGCGTGAAGGCCGGAGACGGCGGCAACGGCTGCATGGCCTTTCGCCGCGAGAAATTTGTCCCGCGCGGCGGACCTTCGGGCGGCGACGGCGGCAAGGGCGGCGACGTGGTCATGGAGTCGAGCGAACGCCACAACACGCTGGTGCATTTCCGTTTTAATCCTGAGTACAAGGCCGAGCGCGGACGCCACGGCGAAGGCGCGAACAAAACCGGGCGCGACGGCGGTGATGTTGTGCTGAAAGTTCCCGTCGGCACCATCGTCTGCGACGACGAAACTGGCGAGAAGGTTTTCGATTTTTCCGGGCCCGATCAGCGCATCGTGATCGCCCGCGGCGGACGCGGCGGACGCGGCAACGCGCGTTTTGCCACCTCCGTTCATCAGGCGCCGCGCGAGCATGAAGCTGGGCGTCCGGGCGAAGAGCGCACCTACCGGCTGGAACTCAAGCTGCTCGCCGACGTCGGTCTGGTGGGGTATCCGAACGTCGGCAAGTCGACGTTGATCTCGCGCATCTCGGCGGCGCGTCCGAAGATCGCCGACTATCCCTTCACTACGCTCGAGCCGAACCTGGGCGTCGTTGCTGTGGGAGATGCGAAAAATGAAATCAGTTTTGTGGTCGCTGACATCCCCGGCCTGATCGAAGGCGCTCACACTGGCGCCGGCCTGGGCACGCAGTTTCTGCGGCACATCGAGCGCACGCGGCTGCTGGTGCATCTCGTAGATGTCTCAGACTCCAGCGGGCGGCCGGATGTCACGAAAGACATCGAGGTGATCCTGGGTGAGTTGGCCAGCTTTGGCGCGCACCTCGAAGAGAAGCCGATGCTCATGGTGGCGTCGAAGATCGACATCGCCAAAAAAGAAAAAGTCGCCGCTCTGAAACGCTATTGCAGGAAAAAGAAGCTGAAGCTCTTTGAGACTTCCGCCGTGACCGGCAAGGGAATTGAAGAGTTGAAATACGCCATGGCGGAGGAAGTGGAACAGTTGCGGGAGCGGGAGTTGGAAGAAGCTGCGAAGGAAGAAGCGTAACAGCGACAACCAATGCGGAACACCCCGAAGTGTCCCGAGTTCTGACACGTTCCTTCAAGAGCTTAGGGCAGAGTCAGTAAGTGCAATCAAGGATTTATCAACAAAATTAGCAGAGAGAGCCGAGGCGGCTAAATCGGGCGTCGCTCCCAGCTCTCCCGATGCAAGCTATGTGCAACTCGTGTTCACTGCTTGTGCTCCACAACAGCCACTTCAGTGGGCTTCATGCTCCTGCGGACAAGGACACGCTCGGCACTCGATCTGAAGCATTCGCGCACCTGGTTGTCCGCGGTCCAAACCTGCGCCAGAAAGTAAATCTCTCCATATCTGTTGAAGACTAGTTTGCTGCTTCCTGACTGACTCTTAGGCGCTGAGGATGCCATAATCGGCAGCATGGTGATCGAACGCCCATCGTCATTTCTGAGGAGAATCCAGTCGGAACCCGGGAAATGAGAAACGCTGTAATGTCCAGCGGGCAGTGTTGTTTGGCCAGCCACGAAGCTAAAAGGAATGTTTACCGTGAGTAAAGAGCTGCCCGGCGTCTGCGCGTGCAAGGCGAGACTGAGACACAAGGCGACAGCCAGAGTCAACGGTGCGGTGAAGATTCGGGATTTCATAGAACCTCCTTGCAGGCTGGAAGGATCTCTCGGAGCTCCTCGCTCAGCGTGCAGGCTCACAGTCGCTCGAATCGTGTGCTACCTCAATGCATTGCGGATGGAATCAGAGTGGAACGTGGATGGCAGGCTAAGTTATAGAGAATGTGTCAGGTTGCAGTCGCGTATGGGGTCGAATAAATGATGCCGATGTCGCGATCCGAGCATAAAACAATCTGGGTTGCATCTTCCGGGGGTCAGCTTCTATGCCCCTCGCCACCAAGCCTCTTCGTTTCGGCATCTTCGAGCTTGATCCAGTCGCGGGCGAGCTACGCAAGGATGGTCTCAAGCTCAAGCTGCAAGGTCAACCCCTGCAAGTGCTGGAAGCCCTGCTAGAACAGCCGGGCGAGGTGGTGACGCGGGAAGAACTGCGGCAGCGGCTGTGGCCCTCTGACACGTTTGTCGATTTCGAGCACAACCTGAACTCAGCGGTCAAACGGCTGCGGGAGACGCTGGGCGACTCGGCGGATAATCCACGGTTCATTGAAACCCTTCCTCGCCACGGGTACCGTTTCATCGGTCCTGTCCAGGAACCGGGAAACGCGCTCCATCGGCGCCGCGTTCGTCTTCGCCCCATGCTCGTTCTTTCCGCTGGCGTGGTACTAGTCGCCGCTGTGGTCTGGACAGTATTGCACGTCCACTCGCGCCAGACTACGACCCGCGTGACCAACAAGGACACCGTTGTTCTGTCCGACTTCAGCAACACCACCGGCGACCCGGTATTCGACGACACGCTGAAGCTGGGACTTTCGGTACAGCTTGAGCAATCGCCTTTTCTCGACCTGGTTTCGGAGCGCAAGGTCAATCAAACATTGAGGCTGATGGGGCGTCCGGCGGGTGAGCGATTGACGCCGGAGGTTACACAGGAGGTGTGCCAGCGCACGGGCAGCAAGGCCATGCTTACTGGCTCGATTGCGGGGCTTGGCAGCCAGTATGTGATCGGTCTGAGGGCAGTGAATTGCAATACGGGCGATGTACTGGCGGAAGCGCAGGAGCAGGCTGCAGGAAAGGAAGCGGTGCTCAAAGCTCTCGATGGTGCAGCGACTAACTTGAGAAGCAAGCTCGGCGAGTCGCTTAGGTCAGTACAGAACTATGCAACGCCAGTGGAGGAAGCAACCACGCCCTCGCTGGAAGCGCTGAAGGCCTACAGCTTGGGACGCAAAATGCTCTATGCGCGAGGCGAAACCGCTGCCCTGCCTCTTTACAAGCGGGCCATCGAACTCGATCCGAACTTTGCCATGGCCTACGCCTGGACGGGGGATTGTTACGACAGTCTCAACGAAGTGGGCCGGGGTGGCGAATATCTGCGCAAAGCCTACGAGCTGCGACAGAGGGCCAGCGAGCGAGAAAGGTTCTTCATCGAGGCAAACTATTACCTGGTAACGACCGGAGAGCTGGACAAGGCGTCTCAGACCTTTGAATTGTGGCGGCAGATCTATCCGAGGGACGACCTGCCTTACGTACAGCTGGGATACATTTTTGACTTACTGGGGAACTGGGAAGGGGCATTGGAGGAATTTCGAGAGGCGCTGCGCTTGGATCCAAGCTTTGTGTGGAACTATGGCAATCTTGGCCAAGCGTACATGGCGCTGAATCGTCTGGGCGAAGCGGAAGCGGTTTACCAGCAGGCGGAGCAGCACAAGATGGAGGAGGAGCTGCTGCTCCAGCAGCGCTACTGGCTCGCTTTTCTGAAAGGCGACGCACCCGAGATGGCGCGGTTGCTCTCGGTCGCCATGGGAAAGCCGGGCGCGGGGGACCTGCTGCTGGCCACGCAAGCGGACACGGAGGGTTGGTACGGCAGATTGAAGAACGCACATGAGCTGACACGGCGGGCGATGAATTTGGCCGCGAGCAACGATGCCAAAGAAGCGGCTGCAACCTACCAGGCGGCGGCAGCGCTGCGCGATGCAGAATCGGGAAACCGGAGGCAGGCAGTGGCCGAGGCCAATGCCGCAGTGGAACTGGCCCCGAACCGCTGGGTCGGGCCGATGGCGGCGCTGGCCCTGGCGCGGGGAGGCGATGCCGCAGGAGCGGAAAAACTGGCGGCGGAACTTGACAAGAGATTTCCTACGGACACGCTGCTCGAGCACTATTGGCTACCCACGATCCGTGCAGCCGTCGCCTTAGAGCACAAAGACCCAGCCCAAGCAATCGAGCTACTAAGGGCAGCCAGCACGACCGAACTTGGGCAAGTAACGCTGTTTACCATATTCCTGTGCCCAGTTTATTTGCGGGGAGAAGCGTATCTCATGCTGCACGACGGCAGCGGGGCAGCAGGGGAGTTTAGGAAGTTTATTGACCACCGTGGAGTGGTGATGAACTTTCCATGGGGCGCTCTCGCCCGGCTGGGACTGGCGCGTGCTTACGCCCTGCAAGGCGACACTGCCAAGGCCCGCGCCGCCTATCAGGACTTCCTTACACTCTGGAAAGACGCCGATCCTGACATCCCCGTCCTGAAAGAAGCTAAAGCCGAATACGCGAAGCTGCAGTAGCGTTCCCTATAATATTTATCGGCGAATCCTTCGGACACACCAAGGGCAATTTGTCAATTGTCGAAAGCGTTTGCACTCAAAATGCCTTACGCCCTCGGCAGCGCTCCATGTTGAAAGTGATATTGCAGAATCCGCGCTGCCAGCGCGGGATTCAGCGTCTCGCCGTTGGCCGGGACAGTGCGCACGACTTCGCCGCGGCAAACCACTTCAGTCGCCGAGAGACCGGCGATCTCCGCCGGCAAGACCAGATTGATTTCCAGTTGCACGCTGGGCTGCAGCAGCTCCTCGACCTTGAATAGCATGCCGGAGCGGCTGATATTCTCCGTCGTGCCTTCGTGCCAGTCTTTTTCGCCCAGACGACGGTAGCGCAGCGGCAAGTGCAGTTGGAATCGTTGCGCGCGGCTTGAGGGGAGCAGATCGCGTCCCAGCACCGCCTTCTTGTACTCAGTTTGCGCGGACATGGCAACCTCCGGGGGAATGGGGCTGGTGTCGAGCACTTCGCGCACTTTGTCCTTGAGGTCGCGAAGGTTGAAGGGTTTCTGCAGCAGGCGGACGCCGGCGTCCAGCGTGCCATCGTGGCCGATCACGTTTTCCGTGTAGCCGGACATGTACAACACTTTTACATTCGGGCGAATCTCGGAGATGCGCTGCGCCAGCTCGCGGCCATTCATGCCGGGCATGATCACATCGGTGAGCAGCAGATGGATGATGCCCTCATGCGCTACGGCAATCTGCATGGCCACCGCGCCGTCGGCGGCCTCGATCACCTTGTAGCCCTGCTTCTCCAGGAATTGGCGCGCCAGGTAGCGCAGGTTAGTTTCGTCTTCGACCAGCAGGATGGTTTCTGTCCCAGGCTCGGTCCTGTGGACCTCAGCCGCAGCGGCCACCTGTGCAACCGCCTCGCCCATCGCCGCTACCCGCGGCAGATAAATCTTGAACGTGGTTCCCTTGCCAATCTCGCTGTAGACCCAGATGTAGCCGCCGCTCTGCTTGACGATCCCGTAAACCGTGGACAAACCCAGGCCGGTCCCCTTGACTCCCTTGGTGGTAAAGAACGGCTCGAAGATGCGCGATTGCGTCTCGGCGTCCATGCCCATGCCGGTGTCGCTGATGGCCACCATCACGTATTCGCCGGGGCGCAGCGGCGCGTGGATGCGGACGTAGTCTTCGTCCAGATCGACGTTCGAAGTCTCGATGGTGAGTTTGCCGCCTGTCGGCATGGCGTCGCGCGCGTTGACCGCCAGGTTCATGATGACCTGCTCGATCTGGCCTGCGTCGGCGCGGACCCGGCCCAGATTTGCGCCCGGCACCATGACCAGGTCGATATCCTCGCCGATCATCCGCCTCAGCATCTTGAGGTTCTCGGTCAGCACGCCATTCAGATCGAGCACCTTGGGCGCGAGCATCTGCTTGCGGCTGAAAGCCAGCAACTGGCGGGTCAGAGCGGAGGCGCGATCGGAGGCGCTGGCGATCTCCTGCGCCGGAGCGCGCAGCGCGGGATCCGGCCCCAGGCGGTCGAGCAGAAATTCGGAGTAACCGGAGATGACCATCAGCAGGTTGTTGAAGTCATGCGCGATGCCGCCCGCCAGCCGGCCCACGGCTTCCATTTTCTGCGACTGGCGCAGCTGCTGCTCCAGAGTGCGGCGTTCGCTCACGTCCTCGGCAAAAAGCTCGAAGATGGTGCCGCCGTTTTGCACTGACCGGCCGGACACGCGAATCACCGTCGTCGAGCCGTCTTTCCGCCGCCATTCTGCGGTCAGCCCCTTGAAGGGCGACGCCGCGCGCAGGTAGTCGGCCAGCTCGAACCACTGCTGGCCGTCCGCGTAGAACGCCCCCAGCGGGCGCCCCACCACCTCAGAGGCCGAAGTGTAGCCCAGCATCGTGAGGAAGGCAGGATTGGCGTCCAGCAGATTGCCGGCAGAGTCGCAGCGGCAAATGCCGTAGGGAGAGTTGGTCACGAGCGACCGGAAATTCAGCTCCGAGCGCCGCAGACCTTCTTGCGCCGAGCGCAGCGCGGCATTGAACCAGCAAATCAGCAGCGCGACAAAAACGAACAGCGCTAGGCGCGCGATCGCGGTGCGCAGCTCAGCCGGAGTGTGTTCCCCGGCCAGCGAGAAGTAGGCGCTGACTGTCACGGCAAACGCAGTCGCCGCCAGGCCTGGCTTCCAGCCTCCGTACCAGGCGCTCACCATCACAGCCACACCAAACAGAGCCAGGCGGCTTTCCGCTACATTCGGCAGCAGGAGGGTAGGG
>OCOJ01034084.1_pt1 | contig 17066 bp, 14 predicted proteins | sample 1539251 | NCBI WGS metagenome assembly OCOJ01 (sample SAMN01911457, study PRJEB22624) | soil metagenome | biome: Soil | place: Malaysia | collected 2012-04-30 | depth RA_metagenome m | reverse complement strand
CCCACGCCGCTTTATGCTGTCGGAAAGCGCATGTTAGCGGCTTATCCACAGGTACCAACTGGCTGGGACCTTGGCGTTGGCTGTGCCGTCCATAGCTATAACGGGAAACTCTTTTTCGGGTTTATTGCCGATACCCACGCAGCTCCCGACGCGGATCGCCTGCGGGACTTCCTGGTTATCTCCTTCCAGGAACTCCGGCGGTCAGCAGCGCTAAAGAAGGTGCGAGGCGCCAAACGGGCTGCGCGTCTTGTGCAAACTGAACCGCAGCAGCCGGCGGAGCCTGGGCGGACCGCTGCTTCGGAATCCGCGAATGCCGAGCCGCCGGGGGGTGGTCCCGCGCGTGTCGCGGGCCACACAAAAGAAGCCGCTTAGACAATTCTCCGGAAGAAGCACAGATTCGGACACCGCCTGTAGGGCAAACCCATACAAAGCGAGAGCATTTTGAAGGAATTTACTTGCCAGGCATGGTGAACTTTCCGTTACTTGCCAGCAAGTCGTTGAGCCACAACACTATAGACGATCGGGCTGAACACCATGCCTATATGCGTCGCGGAAACCTCGACATCCACGGCCGGGTCGCCCGTTCGGCACACTCGCCAGTCCAGAATTCCGTCCGTCTTTGTGTAGATGGCAGTCTGGCGCACAGATTTCGGAAACTCCCCTTTCAGGGATTCAAAGAATTCGCAGGTGCAACTGGTCGTATAGCAGTTCGGGAGCACCCCAGGCCCATGCCGTTCGAGGATCTGCTTGCGCACCAAATCGGCCGCACTCATAACTGAGGGGCGGGCCGCAACGCCCCGGATGGGCGCCCCCAGCGTAATCACCGAGGCAATGCGCTGAGGCATCTGGGCAGCCACGGCGCGAACCAGCGAGCCGCCCAGACTGTGGCCGATTAGATGGATCTTTCCCTGCGTGGACTTGCGTGCCTGCTCGACAGCGTCGTTTAAATGTCGCCGAATTAACAGGTTGGGACAATCGGCGTTCAGCGTGATCCCAGAGTAAAACGCTTTGTACCCTATTCGCCGCAGCCAAACGGCGAGGTGCGTCAGGTATAGGTCAGTGCCCAAGAAACCGGGGACTAGCACCACCGCCGATCCGTCTCCATGCGGGATACCGAATCCCCAGTAAACCGGAGAGACCTGCAGGAAGGCCAGTTCTACTCCTACAAGCCACTCCTGCCAGACTGGCAAGTGGACAGATTTCTCTTCCTCAAGGTGCGGGCGGCGAGAGGATCTCATTCGCATATAAGTCTACCCGACCTGTACTGCGATGCAAGACACACCTGTGGATTACGTTATGGTTAGGTTACGGTCGGTTTAAAATCCGGATAAATCTGCCTCCGGAACTGTCGGCATTTGGGCGTCAGGCCGTGGCGCCAACTGCCTCTCGCGTCTCAGCCGTGTGTTTCTTTCCACCCCGACCGGCTTTACGCCGGGCCCGCGCACCCTTCCGGCCATTCTCGTGGCCCATTCCCTTGATTGGTTTCATGGCCAGGTCCAGCAGCGATTTCTCAGCGGTCACGAGGTTCTTCACACTCTTTTCCGTCAGTTCTCCCCAGGATTGCTGCGCCTCCTTGCGCGCTGCTTCTCTTTGTTCCCGAGTCGTCTTCGCCGCATCCTCCAACTGCTCGATGGCCAGGTCGAGGAGCTTCTTCTGGGTCGCGATATACTTCTCTGCTCCCTCCCGCGCCATGTTCGTGAATACTTCCATGCGCTCCTTGGGTGGCTTACCTGCGCGTTTTTCGCCCTTCGCCGCAGCGCTCACTTCCTGAGCAGCCAGGTCCAAGAACTTCTTTTCGCTGTCGATGAACCCTTCAACTCCGCGACGCGCCAATTCTGCTACATGAGCCGCCGCCATGAGTTGTTCCCCCTCCCGGTAGGATTCGGCAACCGCATGCGCCTGGTCGGCTGTCGCATCCAGCAGGTTCTTCTGCATCTCGACGAAAGTACCTACTCTGTGGCGGATCATCTCGGCCACCGCCCCTGCTGTTGCAGGAAGACGCAGCCCTTCCTTTACTCCGTCCACCGCGAGCGAGGTCTCATCGGCGGCAAGGTCCAGCAAGATTTTCCCAACATCTGTCAGATTCTTGACGCCCTTTTCTGCCATCCCAGCCACCGAGACGCCTAGCCGGGTGCCCGGCTTGCTCAGCCCTTCCCGCACCATTCCAATCAGCAATGCGTTCTCCTGGGCCGCCAGATCCATAAGGATTTTCTGTGCGGCCACGAAGCTCTGTACCCCTTGCCGAGCCCAGTCCGTCAGGAAACTGCCGGGCGAGGCCACTGGTGGGACTTTCTTCTCTCTCGCCATCATAATCGAATCTCCTCTCGCGCTTCGGTATACTGCACTGCAGTATCCAAGTTCACTGTACGTCCGGGCTCCCCCCGTGTCAAGCTGTTTCTTGGAGCAAAGCGCAGGGACCGGCTGCCCCTCGGAGGACTCTATGCGCAATCCCGAAGTGCTCATCCGCAAATACAGCGACCGCCGCCTCTACGACACCGGCGCAAGCCGCTACGTCAAGCTCGACGATATCGCCCGCATGGTCCGCGATGGGATTGACGTTCGTGTTGTAGACGGTCGAACCGGCAAGGATCTGACCAACCTCATCTACACGCAGATCATTGTGGAGAATGCGCGCGAGCGGGAGATCGCGTTGCCACTGCAGCTCTTAACCCAGCTCGTCAGGGCTTCCGATAAGGCCACTCACGATTTTCTGACCTGGTACTTGAACAATACCCTCGACCTATACAAAAAGGCTCAGGAAACTGTCCACACACGGCTCTCAACCGCGAAAAACGCCGTTTCGAGTCCGTTGGAATTCGTGCGCAATCTGCTCGCAGGGCGCTCCTTGCCATCGCAAGTGCCGGATGGTGGCGCGCAGGAGGTCGAAAAACTTCGCCGCCAGGTTGAAGTACTCCAGGCACGCCTGGAGAACCGCGAGAAACGCACCCGCTCCGCCCCTAAACAGAAGCGCCCTGCGCGACGGGCCAGATGAGCGGTGATAGCAGTGCGGGCTGGTTCCGCAACCCAATGGCAAAACCCGCATCGGGCGAACGGCCTGTCAGCCCACTCCTCAAGCGGCTTTGGCGTTCGTATGGAATCCCGGAAGCCAGTACCATGGACGGAACAGCGCGTGGGCGCACACGCGGGACGTAAAGGTCAAGGCGCTCCATTCGACCGACGCCCAATCCCGAACCGAAAGCAACGAGAATAGGCTGGCAACAGTATTTTTCCAGTTGGCTAAGGCGTGGCTTGCTACCAGAGAGTCAAGACGAACTCCGGATCCGGCTATATCTTCCACCACTCCCTCCAGCGTAAAGCTGGCTTTCCGGAACATCAGCAGCGTCGCGGGGAAGCGGTTCCCCTCGAGGGCTATTTCGTCCAGCAGCCGCATCGCATCCATGGGNGCCGGGCAATTGGGTCAGCGGCAATTCATCCAGAAGGCGATCGACGTGATCGCGAATGTTGCGCAATTGCACTCGATCCTTAGCAGCGCGCAACTGGCACAACTCTTCGATGGCTTTCGTCATGCCGTCCGCGTCTCGCAATATCATCATCAGCACCAGCAGGACGACGTTCTTGCGCTGCCTTCTGGTGAGCCGTTCTGTCAGCGCCCAGTCCAGGATCACCAGTTCGTTCTGTCGCTTATCGTAAAGAAGGTTGCCGGCGTGTGGGTCGGCATGAAAGATCGAATCTTTCTCTCGCGAGAGCGCGGGAACCGCAAGCAGGGCCTTTGCCAATCTCTCGGCCACGTCCACCCGGACCCTGGAGGGGAGCACATGTACTTCTGTAATTTTCCTCCCCCTCTCGTAGGTAAGTGCCGTAATCGTGGCCGTCGAGAGCAACGGGATCAAACGCGGCACGCGGACTCCACGTAACGAGCGATACTCGCTCAGCGCATTGGCTATAGTCGCCTGTTCCCGCGGAAAGTCCACTTCACGTTCCAACAACAGTCGAATCTCGGTGAGCGTTTCCGCCAGGCGGCCCAGCTTCGCCCCTGCCACATGATGCTTGCGTGCCAGATGTCGCGCAAGCTGTCCAAGAATTCTCATGTCTTCTGCATAGCAGCTGGAGATGTGTGGCTTTAGAACCTTGAATACGCTGCGCTCTCGTCGTCGTGTATCGGGGTTACGCCAGGTAAAGCCTACTACTGCGCTGACGCTGGCCTCGGAGAGAATGGTCGGCTCAAGTCGAATCGCGTAAGTTTCAATCTCCGACTGCAATTCTTTTTGGATGATCGAGCAGATCTCTTTAGCGTTTACGTCGGAGATTCCGTTTTCAAGCTTAATCAGCGCCCGGCGCAAACGCCGGTCCAGATGGCGATTCCGCGCCAGCACTTGCCCGATCTTCTGCAGTCCCGGCACTTTCGCAATAAACCGCAGCAGCCGAACTTCGGCGGGTACTTCCGGTCCCAGTGTTATCTGTTCCACAATCTTGGGGGCCAGCCGTGAGGCCGACAATCTGGAGACCACAAAGAGTATTGCCTCGTGGACCAGAGGGCGCCACTCGCGGTGCACCTCCGGCACCAGCAGTTCGACAGGCACCATGCGCGCGGCCCACTTCCCCAACTCCTCGCGCCAGAACTTTCCGTCCGCGCCTTCCAATGCATTCTGCACCGCGTCGACTTTTTCCGCGGTAGTCGCATCCCCCATCAGAAACGGATATAAAGCTTGGTGCAACGGCACTTTACCGGTCATACTCTGAGTTCCCACTGTACCCTCGTTCCTTCTCCGGGTAGATTGCCATGCAGCTTGCTGCAGATGAAGTGGCCGCCACGTATGCGGCAACACTGCTGCAGCCCTTTGGGAAAATAAGACTATCGGTGCCGCTGCGCGTCCGGCGAAACTTTAGCCTGCGCGACGGGTCAGGCGCGGAAAATTGCGTATCATGGCTCGCTTAACTTCCGCCACGGGCTTACGAATACTGCGTCGCAGTATCAATTTCACTGTACGACTCCGCTACCCTCAGGTCAAGCCGTGCTCTCGCCTCGCGTGATTGCGTGCGCTTCCCCTGCTCTTGTAAACGGCTTTGGCCAGGACTCGTTGTTCATGGCAAGCAGATAGGGCGATGCCGCTCACTCGTCTGCGTGGGTTGTACCCGCCACGGCCTCCGCTTTACGAATGGCCTTTTCATGTAATTCCCAGGAGTGGATTGCTTTCTTGCAGCCTTCCCGGGCCATGGTGGTGCTCAGCCGCCTTTCGGCTTCGTCAAAGGTTTTTTCTGCATCCAACCTGGCGTGGTGCGCCGCGACGTCTGCCTCCTTGACCTTCTCAACGAGAAGCCTCAGTTGCGAGTCGCCGGACTCCGGTTGTTGCGGATCTTTCTCCTGTCGTGGTGCGGCCCCGGCTGTCCTTGAGGATAAGCTCTTGTACGTTGCCTTGATCTCATCGCTCCAACGCGCTTTCACAGCCCGGTTCAGGCGGTCCAAGGCGGCGTTTGCTCGATCGGCGGTCTTCCGGACTCTCGGCTTTTCATACATCCACTTGAAGGTCGACCAGTCCATCGCTTCGGTCATTAATTCCTTGGCTTCCTGAACCTCCGGCAGCTTTCGCATACGCGATCGTTCTCCTACGTAAACAGCCAGACTGCGGGCCCCGGCACTGGCGCCACTTTTGGGAAATCATTGTGCTACAAGTCTAACCCACCGTTCACATTTTCTCTGTGTGCCGCGCCGGAAAGAAAGGTCGTGCTGGTTGCTAAGCCGTGTAAGGAAAAAAAGTTTCGTCCCCTAGTTCACATTTTCATTTGCCTATCCGTTGCTCGTTGGATTAGGATGCTTCTCCCGGGTCGTGGGCTAGACGGAGTTCTGTGCCAAGGAGGTTCTTTCCCTTGAGACTCCGTCTCAGCTATGGACCGAGTCGCACCCTGCTGATAGCCAGCGCCGTGCTATCTGTTGCGGGAGTATCATTCGCGCAATCCGAAACGACATCCACACCCGGGCAACCCATCCCCGGAACGCTCGGAGTTAGCCCATTCTCGGGCAGCACTTCAACCAAGCTGGTTCCAGGCGTCCTCGCGCTTTCGCTTCAGGACGCCATCAACCGCGGATTAAAGCAAAACCTCGGCGCACTCCTTTCGAATGCGGACATTCGGTCGGCACGCGGTCAGCGTTGGGAGCAATTGAGTGCACTCCTGCCACACGTGACCGCAGAGCCCGCTGTGGATGTCTCGCAACTAAATCTTGCCGAACTCGGCTTCACTTTCAGCTTTCCGGGATTCAGTTTACCGCCGTCCATAGGCCCTTTTTCCTATTTCGACGCGCGCATCAATTTTTCGCAGTCCCTGTTTGACTGGAAGTTGATCAACAACGCGCGCGCTGCCAAGCAGTCCGTGAAGTCCGCTGAGTATACCTACAGAGATGCGCGGGACCTGGTCGTCCTCGCCGTCGGCTACACCTATCTTCAGGCCATTGCCGACGAGGCCCGTATCCAAACCGCGGAAGCGCAAGTCAAGACCGCGCAGGCGCTGTACGATCAGGCATCCGACCAGGTGAAGGCCGGCACTTCGCCGGCGATCGATGCGCTGCGTGCCAAGGTGGAGCTGCAAACGCGGCAGCAACAGTTAATTCAGGCACGCAACAACTTTGCAATCCAAAAGCTGACCGTGGCCCGCGTGATTGGGCTGGCTCCCGGCCAGGAATTCGAGTTAACGGACAAATCCCCGTACCAACCCTTCGAGGGTATAAGCGTAGAGGAGGCGCTGAGGCGCGCCTACGCCTCACGTTCGGACTACCAGGCGGCCATCACGGATACCCATGCGGCGGAGTTTGCGCGAAAAGCCGCAGCGGCGGGCTACTTGCCTTCGCTCTCCTTCAACGCCGATTACGGCACGGGCGGCGCGCATCCCTCCAACGCCACGCAAGTCTACGACTTGCGAGGAACGCTGACAATTCCCATCTTCCAGGGCGGCAGCGTTCACGGGGACATTTTGCAGGCGGACGCTAAGCTGGAACAAGCTCGCGAGCGCTTGGAAAACCTGGGCGCGCAAATCGACGCAGACGTTCGCACCGCCCTGTTGAACATACAGTCTTCTTCGGAACAAGTTGCTGTGGCCCGCAGCAATATTGACTTGGCGGAGGAGACGCTGGTGCAGTCGCGTGACCGCTTTACCGCTGGTGTCACTGACACCGTGGAAGTCGTGCAATCGCAGGAGGCGGTGGCCAGTGCTCACGAGCAATTCATCTCCAGTTTGTACAACTATAACTTCGCCAAGATTTCTTTGGCCCGTGCTCTCGGCCTTGCCGAGGAGGGCGTCAAGGGGTATTTCAAATGACTCCAACGATTCCGGAAGAAAACCCAGCCCCTTCCGCATCGGGGGCGAGTAAAGAAGCGCTGACGGAGGCCCCGTCCCTTAAGGAGACAGCGCCAACTGAGCCACCATCGCCACCGCGTGGTTATAAACGCCCTAAGAGCCGCAGGAGAATCTTCTTTTTGATCGCCGGTTTGGCGGTGCTTGTTGGCGGCACCTTTTTGTGGCGCTACCTGAGTAGCTATGAATCTACAGACGACGCCCAGGTGGATGTTCATCTCTATCCGGTCAGCGCGCGCATTTCTGGCTATGTCATTAAGGTGAACGTCGACGACAACCAGTACGTTGAGAAAGGCACCGTACTGGTGGAGATCGACCCGAAGGATTATGAGGTTGCGGTAGCACAGGCGCGCGCCAATCTCGCGAACGCGGAGGCCACAGCACAATCGCTGAATATCACGGTCCCGATTACTTCGGTGAGCACTGAGAGCCAGCTGTCGTTCACGGCCTCGGATGTCGAAAACGCCACCGCCGGAATTGTGGCCGCCGAAAAACAGCTCTCCGCCGCTCACGCCCAGGTGGAACAAGCCGAGGCCAATGATGTGAAGGCCCAGGACGATCTGCACCGCTACAAGCTGCTTGTGGACAAGCGCGAAGTCGCCGAGCAAATCTACGATCAGGCCTTGGCTGCCGCTAAGGCCAGCACTGCCACTGTCGCCGGCGCGCACGCCAATGAGGCCGCCGCACAGCAGGCCGTGCAGCAGGCTCGTAGCCGCTTGGTGGGCTCGCAAGCGAATCATCGCTCCGCGGAAACCGGACCGCAGCAGGTCTCCTCAACACGCGCCCGCGCCCGTGCCGCCATCGCCGACGTCGAGCAAAAACGCGCTCTGCTCGAGCAGGCTGAGCTGAACCTCAACTACACCAAGATTCTTGCCCCCGTGAGTGGCGAGGTGAACAAGACCGTTGTCGTGGGTATGAACGTTCAACCTGGCCAGCAACTCCTCACCGTCGTGCCCCTGGATGAAGTCTGGATCACCGCGAACTTCAAGGAGACGCAGCTTCGTCGTATGCGGGTCGGACAGAAGGCAAAAGTCCACGTGGATTCCAGCGGCCGAGCCTATCAAGGTCACGTCGACAGCATTGCCGGAGCCACTGGTCCGCTCTTCAGCTTGCTCCCGCCCGAAAATGCCACTGGGAACTACGTGAAGATTGTCCAGAGGATTCCGGTAAAGATCGTGCTTGAGCCGGGAGAAAACCGGGACCGCCAGCTCCGCCCGGGCATGAACGTGGTTCCGGATGTTTACCTCCAATGAGCTCCGCCTCTCTCACCTTCGATCAGGACATCTGGCGGCCGAGATACAATCCCTGGCTGATCGCCGTGGTGGTCGCGCTCGCGGCTTTCATGGAGGTCCTGGACACCAGCATCGCCAACGTGGCCCTTCCTTACATAGGCGGGGACCTGGCCGCCAGCAACGACCAGAGTACTTGGGTGCTGACATCTTATCTGGTGTCCAACGCCATCGTGCTGCCCATCAGCGGTTGGCTCGCCGGCACTTTTGGACGCAAGCGCTTCTTCATGACCTGCCTGCTTTTGTTCACGCTGACCTCTGTGCTTTGCGGGACCGCGTCGAGCCTCGGCCTTCTCCTTTTCTACCGCGGGCTGCAGGGCGCGGGGGGTGGCGGCCTCCAGCCGATGGCTCAGGCCATCCTGGCGGACACTGTCCCGCCCCACCAGCGCGGCTTGGCCTTTGCGCTTTATGGTGTCACGGCGGTGGTGGCGCCGACCGTGGGCCCCACGATAGGCGGATGGATCACCTTCAATTATTCCTGGCGGTGGATCTTTTTCATCAATCTTCCTGTGGGCTTGCTGACTTTGTTTCTGGTATATCGCTTGGTCGACGACCCGCCTTATTTGGCCCGGCTGAAGAGTGCCGGGGTCAAGCTGGACTACATCGGCGTCGCCCTACTGACCCTGGGCGTCGGCGCGTTGCAGGTGTTGCTGGACCGGGGCCAAGAGGATGACTGGTTCGGGTCCTCCTTCATCACCACGCTTGTCGTCATTTCCGCGGTCTGCCTGGTTTCACTGGTGATCTGGGAGTGGTTTCAGAAGGCCCCCATCATTGACGTTCGGTTGTTCAAAAATCTCAACTTCGCGAGCGCCAACTTGATGATGTTCGCCCTGGGAGTCTTGTATTTCAGCAGCCTGGTCATGATGCCGCTTTTTCTGCAAACACTCTTGGGATACACGGCTCAGCTTGCCGGGTTTGCGATCTCGCCGGGCGGACTCGCTTTGCTCTTCATGATGCCCGTGGTGGGCGTACTTACCTCCAAATTCCAGGCGCGCCACCTCATTGCCTTCGGCTGGCTGTATTTGGCCTTGGCCATGTTCTACTCCACGAAGCAGATCGATTTGCTGATTAGTTTTAATTCCGCGGTGTGGCTGCGCGTGGTCCAGGTGGCCTTCTTGGGCTTCCTGTTTGTGCCCATTAACTTGGCGTCTTACATCGACATGCCCGCGGAGAAGAATAATGCGGTTGCCGGCCTGGTCAATTTCATGCGCAACATCGGCAGCAGCGTCGGGACCTCCATGGTGACCACGTTGCTTGCCCGGCGCTCGCAGTTTCATCAAGAGATTTTGGGCGATTACGTCCGCGCCGACAGTGCTAACCTCCAGAACACTGTCATCGGTCTGTCTCAGCACCTGGCGAATTCCGGATTGAGCCTGCATGAAGCCCAGAGGCAAGCCTATGCCAGGATTTATCAATTCGTTCAAGTACAAGCTGCCAGTCTGGCGTATGTGGATACCTTCATGGTCTTGGCCGTGGGTTCGGCCATCATGTTCTTTCTCTCTTTTATTTTGAAGAAAAATACGCCCGGCGGCGGGGGCGATCTAGCGGTAGGTTGACGCCGCAGTTAGGCCAAGGACATCCTTGGTTGGGAATGCTCCATGATCAGAATCATCACTGTGGAACGCGAATATGGGTGCGGTGGCGGCGAGATCGCTCAACTGCTCTCCAAACGCCTCGGATGGAAGCTTTGGGACCAGTTGCTGACCGAAGAGATCGCCCGGCTGGCGAACTGTCCCAAGGCTGTTGTCGAGGTTCGCGAAGAACGAAACGATCCTCTCTACTACCGGCTCCTCAAGTCCTTCATGCGCGGAAGCTATGAGGGCAGCCTCAACGCGCCCAAGCTGAAAATGGTGGACAGCGAGTGCATTGTGAAGTTCACCGAGCGCGTCGTCCGCCAGGCCGCCAGTGCCGGAGACTGCGTCATCGTTGGGCGCGGTTCACAGCATTTTCTCCGGGACCGCCAGGACACTTTGCGCGTGTTCCTTTACTCCACTACCGAGGATAAGGTGCGCCGCCTCATCGCCCGCGGGAAGAGCGAAGCCGAAGCTTTGGAACTGGTGGACACTGTCGATCGCGATCGCACTGACTTCGTCCAGAAATACTTTCACGTCGAGTGGCCCACCCGCTACTTGTATCACCTCATGCTCAACACTTCTATTGGCGAGGAAACTGTCCTCCAGACAATTCTCCATTTCATGAAAACACTCGATTCAAAAACATTGGCCTTCGCGAAGTAGGTCTCGCCATCTTGAGCCTCTGGTGGCTGCAATCTTTGTCAACCACATAACGGCTAGGATGCTACCGCGAGGCATTCTCTACGAGTGCGATTTATGTTCGGTAACTTCCAACGGTGCCTGCTTCAGGTCCCCTTGGTTGAACTTGAAAAGACCAGTGGACCCCGATAGAACAAAGGAATTTGAGAACGTGACCACGTTACCCGTGGGCCGTTGTGTTTCCTTGTCGATCTCTCGTACCTGGACTTGCAGCCAACCGATATCGGTCACCTCACCGGTCACCCCAGAAATCTGTACGCGGTCTCCGAGTTTTATTCCGTGCCTTCCAACCAGCATGAAATACCCGAGCGCGGAAACGATGACACTTTGCAGCGCAACCGCCACCCCCGCCGTCAGAAGCCCAAAAAAGGTAGCCAAAGAGGTCAAGTCGGACGCAAAAGAAAGTGCGACGACCAGCACAATCGTGAGCCAAAGGACAACTCTCTGGATGACCCGAAAGACGTGGCGGCGCTCAGCGTCGCGAACATGGCGGTCGGTGAACCTGCGCGCAGCGGTGCCGATTACTATCAGCGCGCCAATCACCGCTGCAACACCCACCAGCCGTAAGACGAGGCCTTTCCACGCTTTCTCATCCTCGGTGACGACGGCGGCGCGCCAATTTTTCAGGTGCGACAAGTAAGCAGCGAGCAACACATTCCGCTTGTCCAGGGCCACGATCGCCGGAGCGAGCGCCTTGGCCATGATTTTAAGCGCATCAACTTGTGCCCTCTGTTGTTGCAGCACGCGGAGGTCGGTTGCCTGCAGATAGTTGTCAGCACCGGCTGGAAGACGGTTGGTGACGTAAGCCAGCAATGGACTGCGGAGATCCTCGGTTGATTGCCTCAGCTTGTTGGTCTGCCCGATCTCTTCATCCAAGATGCGCAGTTTTCTTCCCAGCGTTGATACTTCCGAGCTGAGGCCGAGGATGCCGGAATCCCGCGGTTTACCGATTGAAGCAACATCGTAGCTCGGCACTTGAGGTCGCGCAGCCGTCGGGTTAGTAACCTCGGGTACAGTTTGTGCAAGGTCGTCAATACTGGATCGCAAATCTCCCGTCTGGGGGCTTCCAGACTCCCGTACAAATTCAACCAGCTCCTGGAGACTGGACAATCCTGCCTGCAGGAGGTCCAGGCGGCTCTGGGTCGCATCCAGCGCGGCCTGTAACTTACGACGGTCGCTTCCGCGCGCGGTTAGGAGCTTCTTCTTGATGTCGTCGATTTCTTGGCTTGCCTGCCGGGTCGCCAGGTTGGCATTGTTTTCTAACTGAACAAAATGCGCCAAGTCCGGCGAGGAGCGGCTCGCGGTCGCAGTGCTTGGCTTCTGGTTACCCGCCGCGGACACCTCTGGGATCGATGCATCGGCCCGGGCAAAATCAAACGATAGTTGGACGATCTGCGCAGCGATCGGCCGATTGTGTTCCATGAACACAAGGTCGCCTGGCTCGGTTGCTATCTGCCCGTCGATCGCGCGATGGCGATACCAATCGATTGTCTCAGTCAAGAATGCGAGTACCTGCTGGTTGGATGGGAGATCAGATGCCGCAGGCGAAACTTCGGCGGAGAGCCCGACCGTAAGTAACAAAGAAACAGCGGCTGAAACGAAAGCGAGGGACAAAGCGCCGCTCCTACCCATATTTGCAATGTAGCCCTTAAGGCCTATTGGTCGCAACACAATGGTCTTTACTCCCTCAAGTCCGATGAGCAACGGACCACATGGCCTCGAACCAGCCGTCGCCATGCACAAAGCCTCGTTGGAAGTGGCGCAGATTCCGTTGCGGCATGCGGATGCCAGCACTACATCGCGTTATTATCCCCATGCTCTAGCTAGGTTCTGAGCAGCGTGACGCGGCGGGGAAGGTTGCCCGGATTTTCTGTCCAGATGTCAAATCGGAGAGGATGTCACTGCATCTGAACTAGTTGCGTGGTAGGGGCGGTGGGGATCGAAATCCGCGATTCCAGTCTTCTCAAGAACTTGCGAAGCACTCTGCGGAACAGAAAGAAACAACTTAGCACTCAAGGGAACGCTTAATGCTGCCCTAAAGCTGCCTCGTTTTCATCCTGCCTTCCGCATCGGCGGCAACAACATTTCAACAACTTTTCCGTGAGCATCCCGCATGGCTTGTGGAACTGCCTGCGTATAGATGTTCATGGTCGTGCGAATGTCGGCGTGCCGCAACAGTTCCTGCTGCACTTTCACGTCAACACCGAAAGCTCGCAAGAGAGTCGAATAGCTGTGCCGAAATGTATGCCAGCCGACTCGCCCGATCCCAGCGGCGGTGCCTGCAGGAACGAGATGGTGCTCCTGCAAGCGGCCAGGCCAGTACGGGTTCCCAGTCTCCGGGTTCGCAAAGACCCAACTGCTTGTCATTGCATTCGGAGCTGTTCTTGCCTTGTGCTCCTGCAGCAAGGTCGCAAGCATCGGATCAACCGGCATCCATTTCTTCGAGTACAGCGTCTTCACATCGTCTTCGGCTCCCGCGACCCATGAGCGTTGTATTCTCACGCGCAGGTCATCCCAATCGAAATCACCCCACTTGAGCCCTAGCATCTCGCTGACGCGGAGGCCGAGACAAGCGGTCACGATGCACATCGTCCGGCAGGGCTCGGCCACGTGCTCGATGAATCGGCGGAACTCCTCGATTGTAAGTGTCCGAGGTTCCCGCTCTCGCTTGGACGAACCTCTGATACAAACCAGGTTCATTGGGTTGATTTGATATGGAATCAGTTCCCACCGCATAGCCCAGTTGAACAAAAGGTGCATCATGCTGCGTATGTGCCCTTTGCTCTTCGGGGCCAGGCTGAGGCCCTCGATCCACTTCTCTACTGGCAGAGGTTTTATCTTCGCGAGAGGCACGTCCCGCCAGTGTGGCTTGATGTGATTCTTGATCCACGACTGGTAGCGACTTTGCGTTGTGCGCCGCTTCGGGATTGCTTCTCGAACATAGCGGTCTATGACTGCTCCGAAGGTTATCTCCTCAGCAGGTTTCGGATCGTTGACTGCAAGGCGGAGTCCTTCTGCTGCTCTCCACGCTTCGGTTTTCGACGGATATTGCAACACTGTTCCCACGATCACCGAATTCTCCTTGCGTCCCCCGCTTGGCAGTTTGGAACGATACGTCCATACCCAAACGTCGGGGCCTCGCCTACGGGTCTTCTTACGTAACCACCCGAATTGATACCGTGTCCGCTTAAACATTCACATTGCCTCCTTTGGTAAGCGGCACGGATGGCACGATGAATTTATCTGAGAACGCAGCCACGAGTCCAGTTCCGATGCACGAAAATACCAGTGGCCACCGATTTGATATCCAGGCAGGTTACCTCGCCTCGCGTAGCGTTGGAGTGTTTTGACATGTATGTTGCCGAGGAGTTTCGCAGCATCAAGACTGCCTAGCAGCGGCTCAAAGGCCTGGGCATGCCCCAGAACATTGCCAGGTGGCAGTAACTGCGACGACTTTTCGAGATGTCCCTTTGCTCTTTCACCTGTGGCCGCGCGCAAGGACGCGGCATTTGGTGCGCTGTCTACATCAGCAGAGGAAGTATTCCCGCTTTGCGTAGGCAGCGATGAAGCTGGACTCTCCTCCTGAACGCACTTTCCATCCGAAGGACTGCGTACTCCTTGGCGTGAGCCATGTCGTCGGTCGGACGCTGGGTTCTCACGTATACCGAATTGGAGACGGCGGTGCATGTGTTTCTATTTCAATTCCAGCTGGAACGACTCCTCCTTCGTGCTTGGTTCGGAACTCTTCGCGTGTTGGCCTGCGAGCCAGGCCTGGAACTGCTTGTCTTTGCGGTGGACGAGTTTGAGAGCCTCTGCGACCACGTGTGACGGAGAGCATTCGAGGTACTCGGCGTATTTTGTAAGCGTGGTGCGTGCTTCCTCGTCAAGACGAAGCTGCACGATTGTGGTTTTCGGTTGTTTGGGTGGTGCTTTCAGAACTGCCATCAGGGTTCGCTCCTTTCTGTAATCGGAATCTCTTCGGGCCTGCGTTCAGGTTTGCTTTCATCTCTGTATGCACGCGGCCAGAACACCGGCATACATCGAGCCATCACGCCGGGAGCGACCCCGCGGACCTTCTGGGCGGCAAAAGCCGTCCAGAGTGGGGTCGCTCCCGGCGTGAAGATGTTTCTGGCCGCGTGCACTCTTGCTGTTCTCTTTCTCCTCATCTCGTTATTTCTCTTCCGCTTGCTGCACCTCTGCTCCGAAAGCTCCGCTGAAAGAAGGACCGAAAGTTTCTTCCGAGCACCCCGTCACCCTTGTTCCCGTTTCGTGAGAACTCCTGCGCGGAAGATTTGGTTCAAAAAGTGTCGCTTGCCCATCGACAAGCTCGGGGCGGAACGATACTTCGCGCTTTGGAGCAAGCTTGCGAAATTGCTCGCTTACGACGTTAGTCGTGATCTGACCGTGCAGGAATGGCTGGTACAAAGCTTCGATTCGATGATCGGTGAATCGCTTTTGGGCATCGCTGAGGAACGCAATCTCTTCGTTCTTCAATTTGGCATATTGCTTGCTTTCCCAAAGATAGCGGTAGTGAAAATAGCGCAAGCCTTCCACGCCAGGATCCGGATTTGAGACCGTCGGGGCCATCGCCAGAAACAGTTTCTTTGCGGCTTCGAAGTGGGTCGAGCGGGTCGCGATATAAACGAGATTCACCTTGGGAACGGCCGCGAAGAGCGAGAGGTAATGAAAAATATGGCTGTCGAAGACGGTTAGGCTCAGCAACCCCGGATCGACAAAGCTGAAGGTGACCACAGTGGGATCAGGAAAATCGGGAGCGAAAAACATCGGGAATTTGTCGACGAAATAGCGGTCCGTCGTTCGTTCCCTAATCGCTCCCGCGTATCGCTTCGATGGCAGAACTTCGCGCTTGAGGCCCAACTCTTTCGAGAAGTAGTCGAGTTTGTCGGCCTCGGTTTCGAGATAGCGGTAGTCAAGATGTGCCAGGACAAAATCGAGAATGGCCAGCTTGATGCGAATGTGCTCAACTGAGTGCTCGCGCCGGTTGCGCAGGTTTTCGCGAGCCAGGGCGCGGTAAACAAGGCGGGAATAGAGGTGGTAGACGCGGCCATTTCGCAGCAGCAAGCGAGCACTGGCGTGGCCTCTTCCGAGGAGCTTCTGCGTGAATGCCATGCTCTTCTCACCGCTCTTGGCCCCTGTGAAGGCCAGGTACTGGCGGGTGGAGAAATAGCCGGAATGGGTGGCGACTATATACAGGAATCGGGCTTCGTCCTCGGTGTAGCCAAGGCCACGGAGATTCTCAATGCTGGTTTCGGGGAATTGCATATGGTCACAGGCTGAAGATCGAAGTCATGATCTCGCGGTCATCGCGCACGCGGCGGAGGCCTGGCGCGTCTTCGGCGCGAGCGTAAATCTGAAAGCCGGCACGGGCCTTCTCTGCGAGGTGGCCGGCGTGGTAGTGGCCAGTCGCGAGTTCCAGGTCCACCCGCGCAATTTCCATGTTCTCGTTGGCGTACTCGATGCGCAGATCGGGGAAGCTCACTTTGCCGTTGACCACGGGAAGGTACAGTTGTTGCGCGTAGCCGTTCTTCAGGTGGAACGCGTCGTTCTTATCCTGCACTTTGGCGCGCCCCAGCTTTCGATAGAGCTTTTCTTTTAGCTCGTAATCAAGTTGAACGCGAAGGATTTTGCCGCCTTTGCTTTCAATGTCGGCAGCGGCTTTTTGGTAGAGACGGTAAAGCGCGGCGTCGTGGTCGGCCTCCTTCGGCTTGACCAGGCCGGAGTAGATGGTCTGATCCTCAGGAACGAAACCGCAACGCCGAATGAGGTGCTCACCTTGCTTGGTGAGAGTGAGAACTTGTCGTGATTCCTTCTTGAGAGCACTGGTTCCACGCCGTTGGACAAGCCCCTGCTCGGCCAGGCTGCGCACATCGCTCCTAAGCCGTTCACTGTCACCGGCGTAGGCAAATTGAGCGAGGTCCTCGGTACTGACGACACGGAACTTACCGAGTTCAGCGAGGGTGCGAATCTCCGATGTTCGCAGCGAATAGCTTCGGTCACGGTCTGTGTACCTCACGCGGCTTATCTCGCGGAGACTCGCAACCTGGCGAAAATCTTCCGCCGCCCGGGCGCGATTCAGGTCTTTGCCCTGCTGTTCTGGAATCACACCACGATCCGACGCGGACTCTGTATCTCGCAGCTTTTGCAGACGCAATCTGGCGCTGGGGTCTGACGAACTGCC
>OCOJ01036794.1_pt3 | contig 17079 bp, 14 predicted proteins | sample 1539251 | NCBI WGS metagenome assembly OCOJ01 (sample SAMN01911457, study PRJEB22624) | soil metagenome | biome: Soil | place: Malaysia | collected 2012-04-30 | depth RA_metagenome m | reverse complement strand
AAGCGGACGCCCCGGGCGCGCTCATGAGATTGCGCGTGGAGTTGGCTCCTGGGGAATTCACGCCGGCCCCAGCACTCATCCTCGCGTTGCCGGCACCGTTACCAAACGAGTGCCAATTGCCATCCGCATTGGCGTTGAAATGTGGTCCCATTCCCGCTGAGCGTGAGCCGCTGCGGAAATTGCCTGGTGGCACTCCTGCGCCCGTCCGAGCGCCATTGGCCGCACCGGCGCCGTACCTGTTGCCGCCCATATTGCCGGCGTAGCCGCGGCCCGGAGTGTTCGTGGCAGATCCTCGATTGCCCGGGATTGCGGAACCGCGCGAGTAGCCGGGCGCCGTCCCTCCGCGATAGCCGCCGTAGCCTCCGCCACGAGGGGCGTAGCTGCCTCCGCCGTAGCCACCTCGATACCCGTACCCGCCGCCCCCATAGCCATAGCTCCCGCCACCGCGGTAGCCACCATAGCCGCCGCCGCGAAAGCCGCCGCCTCCGCCGTGGAAGCCTCCACCCCCGCCGTGAAAGCCGCCGCCTCCGTGTCCGCCTCCGCCGCGCTGCGCAAAGGCAGGTTGGGGCGCAACGGCAATGGCCATTGCAGCGCTGATTGTAAGAAGGAGCTTCAGGGAGGTGGATGCTCTCATGGCGCTACCTCCACCTGATGGAATTCACTGGAGCGCGCACGGGAACCAGGCGCCGGTCTGAAGGGCGCCCCGCTCCTACTTATAAGATTACAGCAGTGGGGGTAAAGTTGCCATCTTTCCGGGCTTCTCTAAGCCCTGCTGAATCCGTTCCTTAGTCTTCGCCGGATGGAACGTTGCAAAAGCGATTGTGTGCGAGAAGCGCTGCGTCTGCCGTCTCTCGCCTTTGTGATGTGCTTTCACCGGCCCGTTGGACGTGGCCAATTCGTCCGCCAGGGAGCGGAGTCTGTCTTCGCCGTGGTGCAAGAAGACAAGAGCGGCCAGGGCACTGGCCGCTCTTGCATTCAAAGGCCTTCGCTCTGACTGCAGACATCGTCCGGGCTCTTCCGCGGGCCCGGGAGCGCTACACCACGGTGTGCGGCGGCTGCCCCGGCGCATGCTTCGACTTCGGCGTGTACTCGCCCAGCGGCCCGCTGCGCTCCCACGGACGGTAGGTGACCAGGTCCGGATGCTCGCGCATAAAGGACTCCGCGATGTGGCAGTTCCAGCAAACTGGTTTCGAACCCCAAAGCACTTCGGGCAGTTTTTCCGGCGGCACCGCGCTCCATTCGACACTTTTCTTTTCGGCATCGAGCAGGGCGGGGCGGCGATCCAGATGCCCCAGCCGCGTAATCGGCTTGCCACAGACCGCGCATTCCTTTCCCTTGAACCATTTCGTTGCGATGTTCCAGACGCGATGGCCTTCGGGATCCTCGGCGATTTCACAGAGGCAATCCTGCGGGCAATCGCGGCGCTCCGGCCAGCGCGAGCAATTGCACACTTCGAGGTGCCGACGCCCGAGCACTTCGGCCAACGCCGCGCGCCACATGGAGATCTTCACCGCCGCGGGCTTGTGATTTTCCGGGCAGGTCACTAGCATGGAGCCGCGGAACGCGCGGATCTTGAGCAGTTGCGGCACGGCATAAGCGATGGCCAGGACCGCCATGATCACCAGCAGCAGCACTTCGTGTGACATTGCGTAGGCCAGGGCGCTTACCACGAGAGCTACCAGGAGGAACAATCCCTGCGACATATCGGCCTCCTTCCCGGGCCTGGGCGCATGCCGAACTGTACAGCGCACGGCCCGGTATCCCAGCACAATCCTCGCGTGTCTCGGCAGACGATTCTGTGATTTCGATCACGCCCGGGCGTGGCGGCGGTCACAGGCTGGCCCTTCTTCCAGATGGCACGAATCCTCTGGAGACCGCTTCCACGGAAACTAGAATGAAACGGTGGCGGCCCGGGCGGGAGCGAATCAACGACGGAGACGAGTGGCACGCCCGGCACTTCTTCTGCCCAACGGCGCGCTCGCGCCTCTCTGCTGCGTTAGAATGACAGCCGCGGAGCAGCCCGTTCCCTGGATGCGAATCGAATGAGTCCGGTGGGCCAAACCGACGTGACCGTGGAACTCGAGCAGCTCGTCCGCGCCGAGCACTCGGATCCGTTCCACATTCTGGGCCCGCATCCCGTGGATGTGGACGGCAGGAAGCAAATTGCCATCCGCACCTTCCAGCCGCGCGCGGAGGGCGTCACGGTGACTTTTACCGCGGGCCTTCCGCCGCAAGTGATGTCCCGCATACACCCCGAAGGCGTTTTTGAAGCCGTGGTGCCGTCTGCCGAACTCTCCACACCCTACCGCCTGGTAGTGCGCTATCCCGGCGGCGCGGCGGAGACCATTGACGATCCCTACCACTTCCCTCCCCTGCTCTCCGATCTCGATCTGCACCTGCTGGGCGAAGGCACGCATTACGAAAAATACGACAAGCTGGGCGCGCACGTGCACACGCTGGATGGCGTAACCGGCGTCAGCTTTGCCGTCTGGGCTCCCAACGCGCTGCGCGTGAGCGTGGTGGGCGACTTCAATCAATGGGACGGGCGGACACATCCCATGCGCCTGCGCGGCCAATCCGGTTTCTGGGAACTGTTCATCCCCGGCCTGGGCGAGGGCGCCATCTACAAATACGAGATTCGCTCGCGCCTCGGGCCGCTTGCTTTTCTGAAGGCGGACCCCTACGAATTTCTCGCGGAGGTGCGCCCGAAAACCGCCTCCGTGGTGGCCACGCTCGATAAACACGCATGGGGCGACGGGGAGTGGATGGCCGCACGCGCCGAGCGCAACTGGCTGGCTGCTCCCATGTCCATCTACGAAGTGCACCTGGGCTCCTGGCGCCGCCGGCCGGACGGCGAACTGCTCTCCTACCGCGAACTGGCCGCCGAGCTGATCCCCTATGCGAAGCAGTTGGGCTACACGCACCTGGAACTGTTGCCGGTGATGGAGCATCCCTACGACGGTTCCTGGGGCTATCAGACCGTGGGCTACTACGCGGCCACCAGCCGATACGGCCGGCCGGAAGACCTGATGGCATTCGTAGACCAGTGCCACCAGGCCGGCCTAGGCGTGTTTCTGGACTGGACTCCTGCACATTTCCCGCGCGACGCGCACGGCCTGGCGGAATTCGACGGCACCCACCTGTATGAGCACGCGGACCCGCGCAAGGGCGCGCACCCGGAGTGGGGCACGCTGGTATTCAACTACGGGCGCAATGAAGTGCAGAATTTCCTGATTGCCAACGCGCTCTTCTGGCTGGAGAAATACCACTTTGACGGTCTGCGCGTGGACGCCGTGGCTTCCATGCTCTATCTGGATTACGCGCGGAAGCACGGAGAGTGGGTGCCCAACCAGTACGGCGGGCGCGAAAATCTGGAAGCCATCGCCTTTGTGCGCCACCTGAATGAAACCATCCACGCGCGCATCAAAGGCGCGCTGATGATTGCGGAAGAATCCACGGAATGGCCCCTGGTGACCAAACCGCCCTATCTCGGCGGCCTGGGCTTCAACCTGAAGTGGAATATGGGCTGGATGAACGACACGCTCAAATATTTCAAGCTCGATCCCATCCACCGCAAGTTCCACCACAACCAGATCACCTTCTCCATGATGTACGCCTTCAGCGAGAATTTCCTGCTGCCCTTCAGCCATGACGAAGTGGTGCACATGAAAAGCTCGATGATCGGGAAAATGCCCGGCGACGACCCGAAGAAATTCGCCAATCTGCGCGCGCTCTACGGCTATCAATACGGCCATCCGGGCAAGAAGCTGCTGTTCATGGGCGGAGAGTTCGCGCAGTGGCGCGAATGGGACGAAAAGCGCGCCCTGGACTGGGAACTGGCGGCCTACGACCGGCACCGCGGCCTCCAGCTCCTGGTCGAGGACCTGAACGCCCTCTACCGGCGCGAGCCCGCGCTCCATGAAGTGGACCACGACTGGACCGGCTTCGAGTGGATGGATTGCAACGACGGCGATTCCAGTACGCTGAGCTTTATCCGCCGGGCGAAGGACCCGGAGGATTGGCTGCTCTGCGTGTGCAACTTCACCCCGCAGGTGCGCGAGGCCTACCGCGTGCCCGTTCCCGAGCCGGGGTATTACCAGGAAATCCTGAACACGGATGCGGAACGTTACGGCGGCACCAACGAAGGGAATATGGGCGGCGCGGAAGCCCTGCCGGAACCCTACCTGAACAAGCCCTGTTCGCTCTTGCTACGATTGCCTCCCCTGGGGGTCCTATTCTTCAAACTCCGGCGTCCGCCCTCCTCGGCCCACCCGTCCACCGGTCCCGCCAGGTAGCCCCGGGCACCAGCGAGCAAGAACGGTGGCCTGGGGAACTTTCCAGAAGGACCCTGCGTACGTCATAGCTAGAAGTGATACGAGGAGGTGGCCGATGCCCGCATCGCAAACCCGTAGGACGCTGATTCTGGCCGCGCTGGCCCTGGTGGCAAGCGCGCTGCTTCTGGTGGTACTGCTGCGTGCCGCGCCCCCGGCGCAGGCCGCGCAAACGCCCGCCACGGCCGCGGCTCCTTCCGGCGGGGAGCGCTGGCTGCACGTCAAGGTGGACTCCGCCGACGAGCAGGGCGAGCGCGTGCGCGTCAACGTGCCGCTCTCGCTGGCCCGCACCGTGCTCAATTCCGTGCAGAAGGGCAAACTGGACCGCGGCGTCGTGCACATTGACCACTGCCATCTGGACGACGTGGACGTTCGGGGCATTGTGAAGGCGCTGAAGAGCGCCCAGGACGGCGAATACGTGACCGTGGAGCAGAAAGACGAGACAGTCCGCGTGAGCAAGCAGGCCGGCATGCTGCTGGTCCATGTGACCGGCCACGGCCCCGCCGGCCAAGCGCCGTCCGATGCGGAGAAGCCGGAGCACCACCGGAATCATCAGAACGTGGACGTGCGCGTGCCGCTGGAAGTGGCCGATGCGCTCTTCTCCGGCGCTCCCGATGAGCTGAACGTCGGCGCGGCCCTGGACCTGCTCTCGCGCCACGAGAGCATCGAGCTCGTTTCCGTCAAGGACGGCGAGCAGACCGTACACGTGTGGATGGACACCAAGACCACGCAGGAATAACCCGCGGCTTCCGGGCCGGAGAGGAGAGTCCCATGATCGGAAAAATCCTGCTGGGCGCTACGCTGGCCACCACCGTGGTGCTCAAAGACGGCATCATCGAAGTGAAGGTACAGGAGAAAAAGCCGGACGGCTCGCACGTGCACCTGTACATTCCGGCCACCGTGGCCACCTGGGGCGTGCACCTGGCGCCGAAGGAGCGGGTCGCCGGGCACTTGCGTGGCAACGCGGAAGACCTCGCGATCGCACGCCTGGCGCTTCGCCAACTCGAGATACTCCCCGATGCCGTGCTGGTTCAGGTGGACAGCCCGAAAGAGCATGTGCGCGTTGCGTTGCAGGGCGGAAGCGTGGTGGTGGACGCGGACGACCCCGGCGAAAACGTGCACGTCCATGTGCCCGTCCGCGCTGTTCGCAAGGTGCTCGAGGACCTGCAGGCGGACGCGCCCTCGGCCTGAGCCCGGTCAGCTCGGCAGCGCTTTCTCCTGCTGTTTGGGAGGAACCCAGTAGTACTCCTGAAGCAGATTCTCTTTGGGAAAGCCCCGGCGCTTCAGGATCCCCGCCGCACTCTCGATCATCATGGCATGCCCGCACAGGTAGGCGGTGGTTTCTCCAGGGCCGCAGTCCCAGAGATCCGCGTATTTGCGCAGCAGGTCTTCGATGCGTCCGGTCTCTCCCTGCCAGGCGGGATCCTCCCAGGGCCGGCTCACCGTCGGGACGTATTTGAGCCAGGGGACTTCCCCGGCGATGCGCTGCAACTCCTCGCGATAGCCCAGTTCCCAGGAGCGGCTGGCGGCATGCAGGAGGAATAACTCGATATCCGCCGGCATTCTCCTCTGCTTCCATTGGCGATACAGCGTGCGCACAAAGCTGACGTAGGGAGCCACTCCCGTGACCGTGGCCAGCATCAAATGGCGCTTTCGGCCGCTCTGAAGGTCCAGCGTGAAACGGCCCTTGATGGCGCGCCGCATGGTCACTTCGTGCCCGTGGCGCAACTGGTAGAGCAAAGGGGTCAGTTCCCCGTCGGCCACCAGCTCGATAAAAAATTCGAGCTCCGGCTCGTCAGGCGAGGAGGCAATGGAATACGCCCGCTCCACGCGCTTGCCCATGTTTTCCACGCTGAGCGTGGCGTACTGCCCGGCGGTGAAGCTGAAGGGGCCCTCCGGCGCAACGCGCACGGTCCACAGGTCCGCCGCCAAGTCCTCGCGGCCTGTCACTCGCGCCCGGTAGAAAGTGTCGGAAGACGGGGACATGGCGCCTGCTCTCGACGCGACACAAATTATGATGTCGGAGGCGGGCGGGGGTGGAAACCGAAATCTGAATCACCTGCATCACAATTTTTGATGGAGAAGTTCGATCCGCACCCCGGCCTCCCGGAAGGACTCCCGGCAGCCTCCCTTCCCCGCCTGGGGCTTTCGGGGCAGAAAGTTACTGATTTCAATTCGCTACGGCGCTTATTGATTTGGGGGGCGCTGCATCAATTCCGCCGGATTAAAAGGCTGAACCGGACCGGTGATTTTCGTCTTGGCGTCGGTGATTTGACGGGTCAGCACCATGGTGTTGTCCTTGCCCACCGCTTTCACGATGCCCCAGGGCGAAATTTTGTCGGAGACCCAGACGTCCGACGAGCCATCCGAGGCGCGGTAGTGCTCGCAGGAGTAGGTGCCCGCCGGGACGGTAATCGTCTCCGTGCCCACGTGGACCACCGACTTGTCGTTGCGCAAGTCGCGCGGAACGTTTTTGGACATCTGCCCGCCCATCATCGGGCTGTTCATGGGCATTTCATAGGCCCGCCCGTTCATCATCATGATCATGCGCTTGGCGCCGGGATTCGGCCCTTCCATCACCATGAGCATCTTCATCGCGCCCATGCCGCCCCGCGCGTCGTCGAAGCTGGTCTCGAGCCAATAGCCCGTCTGGCCCTGGAAATCTTCCTTCCCCACCACGGCAATTTCCATTGCCTTGGGCCCCTGTTGCCTGCCTTGGATGTCGTATGCCGCACCGTTGCCCACCACGGGATGAAAGATGCCGCTCATCTCCGGGGCGCGCATGCCGAATTGGGCCCACACGGGAACCGCCAGGCTTATCGCGGCCAGCACCGCCGCACAGCGTCTTGCCCCCCGCATCACGTTCCTCCTGCCCGGGCCTTGCCGGGCTTTGCTCCGCATCCGCCGCAGCGCATGGCGAACCGTCATCCGCCCGCTTGGGCGAGCGCCGCGTCATAGGCTTGCGGATCGAAACCGATAATCACGTGTTTGCCGATCACCACCGTGGGCGTCGCCCGGCTCTTCAAGTCTTCCACCAGTTCGCGCACAAATTCCGGATTTGTGCGCACGTCGCGCAGCTCGATCTCCGCCCCGCGCGACGCGAGAAACTCCCGCGCTATGGTGCAGGCCGGTCAACTCGCCTGCGTATAGAAAACCACCCGCGCCGGCATGGTGGAACCTCGGCCCTCCGTTCAGGCCACTGACTCTACAGGAAAAATTGCGCCGCACAAAGCGCTGCACGCCCGGAAGTGACGCGGCATGTGGCTCGCCTCTGCGGCGCCGGGGCGCTATGCGCCCGGAGGATGCTGCGTGTGGCGGCTTCGGAAGAATCGCTCCGTCCAATCCGTCACTCGAAAGCCAGCGCCTCCACGGGATCGAATCCCGAAGCGCGCCACGATGGGTACAGCGCTCCCAGCAGAGCCCCCAGAAACGCCAGCCCCACGCTTCCCGCCAGCCACCCCGGCGTGAGCAGCACCGTCAATCCCGGCGCCCAGTAATGCAGGAAAGCGCGCGAAAGGAATGTGGCGGCCAGTCCCACGGCCACTCCGATACACGCCATGAACGCGGATTCCGCCAGGAACAGCCGGGCGATTTCCACGCGGGAAGCTCCCAGCGCCTTCAGCACGCCGATCTCCCGGGTGCGCTCCAGCACCATGGTGTGCATGGTCAGCAGCACCACCAGGAAGCTGATGGAGACCCCCAGCAGTATCATCACGTCCAGAAACGGGCCCATGCCCGGAAGGTTCGAGGAATTCATCAGCGTCAGGTAGTCCTGCATCGAGCGCACCTGATAGCCCGGCAACCCGCGCACGATTTCCTGGCGCGTGGCCTCCGTATGGCCCAGGCTGCGCACGTAAAACAAGGTCACGCGGTGATTGGAACCCGCAATCTCCTCCGCCGTCTCCAGGGGAATAAAGGAGCGCGCCCCCTTGCCGTGGGCCACAATACCGCACACCGTGAAATCCCGGTTCAGCATCGGGTAGGTGTCGCCCACGTGCAGATGGTTCCGCGCGGCTTGCAGATCGTCCACGATCACGTCTTGGGGTCCGGAAAAAGGCCCGCCGGCGTGAAAAACAAAGCCTTTACTCAGCCCATTGAAGCTCGCGTAATCAATGCCATAAACCATGGCCAGGTTTTTCTGATTGGCGATCACCAGCACCGGGGAAACTTCGTCCACCCCCGGCAGCTTGAGCAGCGGCTCGCGCAGCGATTCCGGAAGCACCGCGTTGCTGAACTGGAAGAAGATCGACGCATTGGGGGCCTGGACAATCAGGTCTGCCCCCACGCCCTCCACCCGCTTCTGCCAATCGTTCACCCAGCCCAGCGTCATTCCCACAATCAGGAGGACGAAGGTAACCTGCAAGGCCACCCCCAGCACGCTGAGCGTCGTGCGGATGGGCCGCGCCTTCAAATTGTTCCAGAGCAGTTGCCAATAGGTTGTGCCGTAGTAGTTCGTCATTTCGCGGCCACACAACGCGTCCGTTCGATGGGCCAGGACTCGCAGTTTATCATGTCACTCCGCGAAGCTGGGGCGCCAGGCTGCTAGAATTCTGGTTGATGCGCGCAGCCGCTCCACGCAGGATTCTGGTGACGGGCATTTCCGGCAATCTGGGCTGCCGGCTGGCCCCGCTCCTGGAGAGCTACGAGCTTGTTTCCGCGGATCTTTATCCGCCTCCTCCCGGCATCCGCGCGGGCGATTTCCACCAACTGGATCTCTCCGCGGCGCATGGCCGCGAGAAGCTGGCGCGCCTCGTGCTCGATTCCGGGGTGGAGGCGGTGCTGCACCTGGCCTTCGTGGTGGACCAGGTGCGCAGCGGCATTCTGGACCGCGAGCGCATGCGCCAGACCAACGTGGAGGGCACGCGGCGGTTGCTGGAAGCAGTGGCGCAGGCAAATGCCACCGGCACAGCCCGCGCCGGCGCAGCGGCCCCGGAAGGGCCGCAGGTACGTTTGGTGGTCTATCTCTCCAGCGTCTCGGCGTACGGCACGGGCCAGCAAGACTTGCTCGGTGAAGATGCTCCTCTGGCGGCGCATTCTCTTCCCTACGCCGTGGATAAACGCGAAACGGATCTCCTGTGCCAACAGATGTTTCCGCAGTTGGGAGGCGCCGCACTGTACATTTTTCGTCCGCACATCTACGCTGCCGCGGCCACTCAGAACTGGCTGATTGACGGCGTTCGCGGCCGGGCCAGTGGACGGGGCAAGCTGGCGCAGCTCGCCCGCAGGAGCGGATGGCACGTGCCCGTGCTGCTGCCCGCGGCTGCGGATGCTCGCCGGCCGCTGCAGTTCGTGCATACCGACGATGTGGCCCGCGCGCTGGCGTGGACGCTCTCCCATTTCCACGCGGGCACGCTGGAAATTCTTAATCTCGCCGGCGAAGGACCACTGCCGCTGGAAGAATGCGCGCGCTTGGCCGGCACTCCAGTCATCCGTTTCGGAAACGAGGGAACGGTCCGTTTCCTGCTCAGGATTTTTTACGCGCTGGGACTTTCCGCCGTGCCCTCCGAGGCTCTGCCTTACTATCTGGCGCCGCCGGCCATGGATACCAGCCGTCTGCGCGCCGCTTTAGGCGAAGATTATGAAGCAGTTATGCGCTACACCACGCGCGCGGCGCTGGAAGATGCGCTCGGCCGGTGAGCGCTCACCAGATTTCAACAATTGTGTTGAAAAGCTTGTGGAAATCATCCCCTGCTCCCGCGCAACTTACACTGCTGTAGCATTTTTTTGCGGTTTGCACCCAAATGCAGCAAAAGAGAGTGACTGGTGGTGAGTGACTGGTGTCCCTGCTGAGGAACCGCGCGTTGACTTTAATTGGCTCGCGCCCGTCTACATGCACCGCAAGCCCGGGAAGAAATTCCAGCAGCCATTGAAGGGACCACACCAGTCACCAGTCACTTTCTCTCAGTACCACTGATGCGGCCTATCGAGATGAATCTTGATGACTTGCTCGTCTTCGGTGATCTCGAAGTTCTTGCCGAACGTCTTCCAGCCCTCGGCGATCACCTGGATCAAGACCGTACCCCTGGGAACGTAGGGCACCCGGGCTTTTCCTTGCGGCGTCGTTTTGACGTTCATCTCCACTTTCTGCGCGTGCCGCAGCTTGCGCGGCTCGCTATAGCGTACATAAATGCTGGCGGCCTCCACCGGCTTGTCTTTCTCTCCCGCCGTTACTTCGATGTGGATGGTCACCGTATCGGACTGCTGTCCGGCCGAGTTCGACTTGTGCGCGGAGCCCTCATCAGCAGGAGCATCCTTTTGCTGCCTGGAGGCCGCTCCCGCCGGAACCGCAGCCAGCAGGAGAACCGCCGTGGCGATTACCGCTCCTCTCCCCGAACGGTTCCTTCCCATCGCTTTTCGAGCACACGCCCTATGGTTCCACATCGCTATCCTTCGTCTTTCTGAGCAGCAACGGCCCCCGCGAATCGGGGGCAAAACCCAGGCGGTTCAGCCGCACCCGCATCTCCTCATATTGCGAAGTGCTGACCACGTAGTCTTCGCGCTCCGGCAGCTTGTTCATTTCACGCGTGATCGCCGCCAGCCGGTCTTTGGTCAAAGGATGGTTCAGAAAGATGCGCTGCACCCGCTCCCCGCGAAGATGTTCGCGGCTGGCCAGGCGCTCAAAGAGCGCCACGGCGGCGGTGGGATCATATCCCCCGCTCACCAGGTAGCGCAGGCCCAGCGCGTCCGCCTCCATTTCGTCGCGGCGGCTCAGCTTCTGCTGGGCGAGCGGCATGCCGAAAAACGCCGCCTCATTCACCGCCAGCCCCGCCGGACCGCCCACAAACAGCAGGGCCATCGAGGCCCAGCTCAAAATTTCCCGCTCGCTCATCTGTTTGGTGGCGTGCCGGCAGGAGACGTGCGCCACCTCATGCGCCAGCACCGTGGCCAGCTCCGCCTCCGACTGCGTTTCCTGCACCATGCCCGCGCTTATGTACAGGAAGCCACCCGGAAGCGAGAAGGAGTTGGGCTCCCTCGTGGCCAGCACCCGCAACTGCACCGGCAGCTGGATGGAGGAGTTTTCCGCCACGCGCCGCAAAACTTCGTTCACATAGCCGGCCACCGCCGGATCGTCCATCAGTTGCGCGTTGGCCAGCAGCTCCCGGTCTATCTTCTGGCCCAATGCCAATTCGCGTTCCAGCGACCAGAAATTCGGCCCGGCGTGCTTTTTCTCCTGGAGAGCGGCCGGTTGCAAAACGGCCGTGGAAGAGGCGGCTTCCGCCGCAGGATTCCCGCGCGCCCCTTCTGCTGAAATCTCTCCGGGTTGTAGCGGCGCACGGACGCCGCCATCGGCGGGAGGGGCTGCGGGCACTGCCGTTTGCCCGGCGGCCGGCAGCGCCGCCAATGACAATCCGGCGGCGGCCAGCGCGACTCCGCATCGGAAGGCGTTCATTCCCGGCCAACCCCTGCGCCTGCGGCTTCCCCCCGTGCAATTGACGCCGCTGCGGCGCGTGCGTTACCTTACCTCGCTTGCGCGCCTCATCCTACAGAAGCTCTGCTTCTGCCCTTTTATACCCGCGGACTTTTTTCTGCAACTCGCGGCTCACGGCTTGCACCCGCCCCGCCTCTGGNCGGCTTGCCCCCGCCCCGCCTCTGGCCGGCCGCTTCCGCAGCGAGCAGCGCCGCGGCTCTTGAATCCCCAGACCCCGGTTGGCGTGTGGCCGGAAGACCGCAGCCACCCCGCGAGCGCCGGGGGAATTCGGCGCACCCTGCCGGACACGGGCGCCATGCGCAACTGAAACCGAAGGAGCGAACCCATGGGATTTTCCACCGATGCGATCCACACCGGGCAGGAGCCTGATTCCGCGACAGGCGCCATCGTCCCGCCCATCTACCAGACGTCCACCTACGTGCAATCCAGCATCAACCAGAACAAAGGCTACGACTACGCGCGCACGAATCATCCCAACCGCAAAGCACTGGAACGTTGCGTGGCCAGACTGGAAGGCGGACTCACTGCCTACGTTTTTTCCAGCGGCATGGCGGCCATTGACGCCGTCTTCCGGCTGCTGCGCCCGGGCGATCACGCCATTCTTTCCGAAGCTGTCTATGGCGGAGTCTACCGCCTGACCACGCAGTTGCTGGTCCAGTTCGGTTTGGAATTTTCCTTCGTGGATACCTCTTCCGCGGAGAAAGTGCGGGCGGCGCTGCGGCCCTCCACAAAAATGCTCTACGTGGAGACGCCCACCAATCCCACCATGATCGTCTCCGACCTGGCGGCCATGGCGGCGATCGCCCGCGAACGCAACCTGACGCTGGTGGTGGACAACACGTTTCTCAGCCCCTACCTGCAAAGGCCCATCGAGCACGGCGCGCACATCGTGGTCCACTCCATGACCAAATACCTGGGCGGGCACAGCGATCTGACCGCCGGCGCGGTCATCCTCACCCGCCAGGAAGATGCCGAGCGCATCTATTTTGTGCAGCGTTCGGCCGGCGCGGGCCTGGCGCCCATGGATTGCTTCCTGACCGCGCGGGGAATCAAGACCCTGGCCGTGCGCATGGAACGCCACAATCAGAACGGCGCGACCCTGGCCAATTTTCTGGCCGCGCACCCCAAAGTGCAGCGGGTTCTTTATCCTGGATTACCCTCGCATCCCCAGCATGAAGTCGCCCGGCGCCAGCAGCGCGGCTTCGGCGCCATGATCAGCTTTGACGTGGGCTCGCTCGACTCCGCCCGCCGCCTGCTGGAAAACGTGCAGCTCTGCTCGCTCGCGGAAAGCCTGGGCGGCGTGGAAACACTCATCTCCCATCCCGCGCTGATGACCCACGCATCGATTCCGCCGGACGTGCGCCGCGCGGTGGGCATCGCCGACGGACTGGTGCGCATCTCCGTGGGCATCGAGGACGCCGAAGACCTGATCGCCGACCTGGACCAGGCGCTTGGAAAGATCTGATGTAACACGCAACAACTCTCCATAATCGCAGCCGCGGTAGGAGACTCCCCACACACGTGGCAGCGCGTTCCGGCGCTCTCAGTGCGCCAGAAGCCGCTTCTTCCTGTAACGCTGCGAAGGTCCTATGCAGCTTTTAGCCCTCGCTCTCCTCGCAGTGGCGCTCCTCGCTCCCGGTACAGTTGCGCAGGACACGGCGAAGGCTCATTTCGACCGTGCCGTTCAACTGGAAACTATAGAGAACCTGGAGGGAGTCATTGCCGAGTTTCGGGATGCAGGGTGACTGGACCCGCAGCACGGCGATTCGCACTACAACCTGAGCCTGGCCTTGACGGATAAAGTTAGAAAAGAGGAGGCGGCACGGGAATTTGTGAAGTCGCAGTGGCTGGATCCAAAGCTCAAACCGCCGGGCGATACGCCGCGCCCGTGACTGGTGCCCGGGCGCTGAGGCGGCCCGATTCGTTCCGTGTGTTAAAATTCCGGCCAGAGGATCTCCATGAAGGCCAAGCGCAAGTTTACCGTGGTCATTGAACAGGACGAGGACGGCTACTACGTGGCCACCGTCCCCGCGTTGCGCGGCTGCCATACACAGGCAAAGAACCTGGATACTCTCATGCGTCGTGTCCGCGAGGTCGTTGAGCTGTGCTTGGAAGAGCAGGGTGGCGTGATCGGATCACTTGAGCTTGTCGGTATCCAGCAGATCGCGGTATGACCCGCCTGCTGCGGATCGGAGGAAAAGAGCTGGTGCGGGCTCTCGAGAAGGCCGGCTTTCGAATTAGCCGGAGCCGCGGGAGCCACGTCTCTCTCAAGCATGCGGACGGAAGGGCCACCAGTCCCAGTGCATTCCGGAGAGACGATCGGGCCGGGTCTGCTCCGGACCATCCTGCGCGACGTTGAGATGACTCCTGAGGAGCTCGGAATTTCTTAGCAACCTTACCGGATTCTCCCGAAACGGCACTCACACTAAGCGCGCTTCTGCTTCGGCCCACACGCGGCGAATGAGATCCCCTGCAGGTTCGGCGCGGCCCAGCGCGGCCGATTGCCCCGCCCACATCTGCATGCGCTGCGCATCGCCCTCGCGCTGCGCGGCCTGCCGCATCCCCGCCGTCAGGCCGCGCTGAATCGGATACGGCGCCGGCGGCGGAGCATCGGGGGCGTTTGCAGCCCTTACGTATTCCGTCGCGATGGCACGCCCCAGCCTCCCGCTGAACGCGCGGGTCAACACGGTGTCTTCGGGCTCGACTGCCGCCAGCGCGTGTGCCCAGGCCGGATGGGTCTTCGCTTCCGGGCATTGCAGCAACGCGGAGCCGATGGCCACGCCACTGGCCCCCAGCAACAGCGCGGCTGCCACGCTGCGGCCATCGGCGATCCCACCGGCGGCGATGATGGGAATCGAGAGGCGATCAGCCAGCCGCGGCAACAGCGCGAACAGGCCCACGCAATGCCGCGGCGCGGCCGCCGGATCAAATGAGCCGCGATGCCCGCCGGCCTCCGCCCCCTGCGCCAGGATGGCATCCGCGCCCGCTTTTTCCGCCGCCAGCGCTTCCGATAGCGTGGTCGCCGTGGCAAACCACGCGATGCCTTTCTCTCTCATCCGCCGAACGAACTCCGGCGGATAAACTCCCATGATCGAAGAAATCGCCGTGGGCGTCGCCGCCAGCATGGCTTCGCATTGCTGTTCAAAATCCTGCAGCGGCGCATCGCCCGCCTCCGGCGGCACCGGCGGTCCCCAACGGCCCAGAAATTCGCGCACGCGCGCTTCGGCTGCGGAATGGCGCGGCGGCGGCGCATCCGGGATCCAGAGATTGATATGGAAGGGACCGTTGCTTCCCGCGCGGAATTCCGCCGCCCACTGGGCAATCCCTTCCGCAGAAGTCAGCAGCGCGCCCATTGCCCCCATGCTGCCCGCGTTGGCTACAGCCACGGCCAGACTCGCGGGACAAGCCCCGGCCATGGGCGCTTCAAACACCGGCAGCTTCATTCCGTACCGCCGGCAAAATTCCAGGGCGCGAGCCTTGGGGCTGTTCGCCCTCGAAGCAGTGACACCCATAGCCCACCTCCCTGCGCGACTGCCGGGTGATCGCAGACGACTGTTCGATGTACGTCTTGGACGCCACGATACGCCCCCGGCACTCGCGGCGGTTTTTCTGCCAGCCAAAATGGCCGGGCGCTTCTGGTATAGTCTCCGCCCAGAGGGGAGCGGATGCCCATGGCCAATGACCACGAAAAAGAAATTGCGGCGCGCGCCAGCCTGGCCTACGTGCGCGACGGCATGGTGATCGGCCTGGGCACTGGCTCCACGGCCGCGCCCATGGTGCGCCTGCTGGCGGAGAAAGTCCGCGCGGGGATGAAAGTCCGCGGCATCCCCACTTCCGTGCAAACCGAAAAGCTGGCGCTCAGCCTGGGCATCACCCTGACGACGCTGGAAGAGGTTCAAGAGGTGGACGTCACCATAGACGGCGCCGACGAGTTCGATCCCCGTCTGCAGCTCACCAAAGGCGGGGGCGGTGCGCTCCTGCGGGAAAAAATTCTGGCTTCCGCGAGCAAGCAGATGGTGGTGATTGCGGACTCTTCAAAACAGGTTACCGTGCTGGGCAAGTTCCCGCTGCCGGTGGAAGTAATCAAGTTCGCGCGCCCGCTGGTGCAGAAAAAGATCTCTGCCCTGGGCGCGAAAGTCGAACTGCGCCGCGCGGCGAGCGGCGAGCCCTTTATCACCGACGAGGGGAATCATATCCTGGACTGCAATTTCGGACAGATCCCCGACCCGCCCGCACTGGCTCGGGCGCTCAGCGATACCCCCGGAGTGGTCGAGCACGGGCTCTTCATCAATCTCGCCAGCGTGGTGCTGATGGGCAAAGGCGAATCCGTAGTCGAAATCCGCCGCCCCTGACTCTTGCGGAGGATCAAGTGCACCGGAAGAACGGGCTGCTGGTTCTCGGAATCGCGCTGCTGCTGGCAACCGGCATGCTCCTGGGCGCTGTGGCGTTGCCACGAGCAAACCAGTCCCAGGCCGCTCCCGGTGCAATGGATCCACGCCTGAAAGGCAGCTATCACTTTGAAGACGGCGGCTGGATCTACGTCCATCTGGAAGGTACCCCGGAACAGATCGGCTTCCAGCACGGCTTCCTGCTGGCCAGGGAAATCATAGACGCGGTGGCCGCCGTGCGCCTGGACAGCACCTATCGCACCAAGCGCGATTGGGAATTTTTCCGCCGTGTGGCTCAGGACATTCTGTGGCCGCACATTGACCCCGAATACCAGCAAGAGCTTTCCGCCATCGCCGCGGGAGTGGCCGCGGCGCCGCCGCTCTCCGCGGTCAGGCCGAAGCTTCCCGATGTTTGGGACATCGTGGCCCTGAACGCCTTCGAAGAAGTGCCCGACTATTACGTTCCGGAGCTGAACGCGCGTGAGCATCGCCCGAATCCGCCGATGGCCGCGGCGCCGGGCAATTGCAGCGCGTTCATCGCCACCGGCAGATACACGAAAGACCACCGCATCGTCATCGCCCACAACAACTGGACCAGCTACTGGGCCGGGCAGCGCTGGCGGATTATCTTCGATATCGCCCCCGCCTCCGGCCATGGCATGCTGATGGACGGCTTTCCCGGCGTGATCACCAGCGACGACGATTTTGGCGTGAACGATGCCGGCATCGTGGTCACGGAAACCACTATTACGCAGTTCCACGGCTTCAATCCGAAAGGGAAGCCGGAGTTCATGCGCTCGCGCAAAGCCATGCAATACGCGGCTTCGATTGACGATTACGTGCGCATCATGCTCGAGGGAAACAACGGCGGCTACGCCAACGACTGGCTGGTGGGCGACAACAAGACCGGCGAGATCGCGCAGTTCGAGCT
>OCOJ01055195.1_pt4 | contig 17083 bp, 9 predicted proteins | sample 1539251 | NCBI WGS metagenome assembly OCOJ01 (sample SAMN01911457, study PRJEB22624) | soil metagenome | biome: Soil | place: Malaysia | collected 2012-04-30 | depth RA_metagenome m | reverse complement strand
CGCGGCTCGATGGCGCGTGCCTGCGGCAGGCGAAACTTGCGTCCGCGGATTTCTCCGGCGCGCGGTTGTGCCATGCGGACCTGCGCACGTGCGACGCGACGGGCGCGAATTTTTCCGGAGCGGATTTGACCGGGGCGGACATTTCCGGGGCCGAACTGTTTCGAGCAGATTTTACGGGTAGCGTACTGCGGCAGGCGAAGGTTCGCGCGGCGAATTTTCGGCAGGCGATTCTGCGCAATGCAGACCTGACCGGGGCGGACCTGAACATTGCCAGCCTGCGGCAGACGGACCTGGAAGGCGCAAAACTCGAAGGGGCTGACCTGCAGACTTCCATCATTCGCAAAGTGTGAGCGGCATTGGCCTGCTGTGCCGCACGCCACCTTCCGAGGGAAAGACTGAACACGGAGTTCGCAGAGAAACGGAGTTCACAGAGAAGCGCGGCGGCAGAATTTTCGTGGGCAGCAGCAATGGCTCGCGAGGGGGGCCCGTGCCCCTGTGATTCGTGGCAGCGGGTTAGTTGATGGGGAGTTTCGCGGCGTCTTCGGCGGCGGGGAGGCCGGGAGCCGCGCCGCGCGCAGCCGGGCCGCGGCGGCGCACTTCGATGCCGAGGCGCTTGATCTTCTGGTTCAGCGTGGAGAGAGGGACCTGGAAGCGCTCGGCGGCTTCTGTCTGGTTCCAGTTGGTGCGTTCCAGCATGTCCAGAATAATCCGCCGCTCGATTTCCTCCATGATGGCGAAGAGCGAGGGGGCGGGCTTGTCCGGCGACGAGCCGTTTTCCGCGGGGAGGAACTCGGAGAGCTGGAGACGGACGCCCTTGACAATTTCCCGCGTGCGGATGGCCTCGGGGAGCAGGTCCACGTCCATCGCTTCCTGCGTAGAGAGCACCACGGCGCGGTTCACCGCGTTTTCCAACTCACGGACGTTGCCCGGCCAGCCGTAATCAAGCAGCAACTTCATGGCATTCGTGCTGAAGCGCCGCGCGGTCTTGTTGTTTTCTCCGCAGTAGCGCGTCAGAAACATCTCGACCATCCCGGGGACGTCTTCGCGGCGCTCGCGCAGGGGCGGCAGGTGGATATTGATGACGTTGAGGCGGTGGAACAGGTCTTCGCGGAAGCGGCCCTCGCGCACGAGCTGCATCAGGTCGAGGTTGGAGGCGGCCAGGATGCGCACGTCCACCTTGATGACTTCCGTGCCGCCCAGGCGCATGAATTCACGCTCCTGGATGACGCGCAGAAGCTTGGCCTGAGTTTCCAGGCTCACGGTGCTGATCTCGTCCAGGAAGATGGTGCCCTGGTCGGCAATTTCGAACAGGCCCTTCTTCGAGGCTACGGCGCTGGTGAATGCGCCCTTGACGTGGCCGAAGAGCTGGGACTCGAGCAGGTCTACGGGGATGGAGCCGGAGTTTACGGGAACGAAAGGCTTGTCCGCGCGCGGGGAGGCGAGATGGATGGCCTTGGCAATGAGTTCCTTGCCGGTGCCGCTTTCGCCGCTGATGAGGACGGTGGAGCGCGAGGGCGCCACCTGGGCGACGAGGTCCAGAACGGCGAGCATGCGCTCGCTGCGGGCTACGATGTTGGGAAAGTTGTAGCGCTCCTTGAGGGCGCGCTTGAGCTGAACGTTTTCTTCACGCAGGCGCCGGCCCTCGACGGCCTGGGCGACCTGGGCCAGGAGCTCGTCGTTGGACCAGGGCTTGGTGATGTAATCGAGCGCGCCATTTTTGAACGCAGCGCGGGCCATTTCGATGGAGCCGTAGGCGGTGATCATGATGACCACAAGATGGGGATCGCGCTGGCGCAGCTCGCGCAGCAGCTCGATGCCGTTGCGGTCCGGTAAGCTCACATCGAGCAGGAGCAGATCGTAGGGCCTGGCCTCGAGACGTTCGAAGGCCTCGCGGGCAGTCCCGGCGGGGGCCACTTCGTAGCCCTCGGAGGTCAGCAGCAGCTCGAGACCTTCCCGGATTTCGGCCTCGTCGTCGACCACGAGGATGCTGGCTTTAGACATGGACGGACTTGCCGGCGACCGGGAACTCCAGGCGGAACGAGGTACCCTTGCCCGGAGTGCTGCGCACGTCGATGCGGCCGTTATGTTCCTTCACAATGCCGTAGCTGACGGAGAGACCCAGCCCGGTGCCGCGGCCTGTCGCCTTTGTGGTGAAGAAGGGATCGAAGATGCGGCGGAGATTTTCGCCCGGGATACCGACGCCAGTATCGGTGACTTCCACCTCGACCGAGCCGTTCTGGGACGAGGTGCGGACCTCGAGCATGCCGCCGGAGGGCATGGCGTCGCGCGCGTTCAGGAAGAGATTGAGGAAGACCTGCTGAAGGCGGTTTCCGGAGCCGTTCACCGGGGGCAGGCGATCTTCGAGCGACTTGATGACGCTCACCTGGGAAGCGCGGAAGGGATGGGCGACGAGCGAAAGAGTTTCCTCGATCACCTCGTTGAGGTTTACAGCGCTGAACTGTGCCGCGCCCGTGCGCGAGAAGTTGAGCAGGTTGTTCACAATCTCACTGGCCCGGAAGGTCTGCTTCACGATTTTTTCGATGATTTTTTGCCGTGAATCGTCGCCCGGGAGCTGCCGGGCGAGCATCTGGATGTAGTTGGAGATGACGGCAAGCGGAGTATTCACCTCGTGTGCCACGCCGGCGGCCAAGAGCCCCAGGGAGGTGAGCTTTTCCGTTTGCAGCAGCTGCTGCTCGAGCTGGACGCGCTCGGTAATGTCGTCCATGAGCACCAGACGTCCGAGCTGCGCTCCGTTCTTGTCTTCCAGCGGGGTCACGGAGACGTTGACCATGAGCCCGCGTCCGGCGCGGTTCACCAGCGGGAATTTGTAGATTTCCCCGCCGTGGCCGTTGCCCGCGCGCGCTTCGAGTTCGGCCACCAGTTCGGCGGGCAGAAGCTGGTCCACGCTTTGTCCGAAAGCTTCGTTGCGCGGGATGCCGGTGAGCCGCTCGAGCTGGGGGTTCCAGGAATCCACTCTGCTGGCGAGATCGAGCGCCATTACGCCCACGTTCAGCGAGCCCACGATGTTCTCGCTGAAGTCCTTGAGCCGCTCCACCTGCTCCGCCTTCTGTTCCAGGGATTGGTAGAGCCGGGAATTCTGCACGGCGATACCGACATATCCGGCAATGCTCTCGAGGAGTTCCACGTCGTCGCTGGTGAGGAAATCGCCGTCCACGGTCTTTCCGACGCCGAGCACGGCAACCACTTCGTCGTGCATACGACAGGGCAGAAAGTAGTTCAGGTCCAAGCCTTCCAAGGTGGCGCGGGCCTTCTCGTCTTCAATCTGAGCGGCACGGCCGGTCTCGAAAAAGAGGTAGTTGCGGCCCGGAGGGAAGGCGCCTTCTTCGAGAAAGCTGAGGTCCGTCGCGGCTGCGGGATCAATGCCCATCGAGCGGGCCAGGCGCAGGCGTCCTGCCGGACCCGGATCGCGCAGGAAGAGCGCCAGACGGTCCACGAGGAAGGTTTGCGAGATGCGGTCGAGCACGGATTCCAACATGGGCTCGAGGCGCACTTCCCGCGTGAGGGTGCTGCCGAATTCGATGAGCGTACGGCGGTAGTCGAGGCGGTCGCGATAGAAGAAGCGGTCCAGGCGCGTTTGCACGAGGTCGCGCATGGGCTGGAATAGGAACGCGGCGAGAAGCACGGCCAGGATGTTGACCATACTGCTGTTGGGCACGAAGAGGTGCGAGAGTTCGCCCACCAGCGCAATGACCACGAAATACACCACCACCACGCCCAGCGTGGCCACGGTATAGGCCAAGCCGCGCTTGAAGATGATGTCCACGTCCATGAGGCGATAGCGAATGATGGCGTAGCCGAAGCAGAGGGGAAGCAGACCCAGGGAGATTACCGACAACTTCATCCACGCGCTGGGCACCGCGCCCGCAAAGTACGGCAGGATGTAAATCAGCAGGAAGGGCAGCACGCCCGACGCGGTTCCGCCGGCCACCCACTTGAGCTGCTGGCGGAGGACGCCGCTGGGCGCGCGCCGGTAGCTCACGAAGAACAGTCCCGCAGCCACCACGAAATACGCACCCAGCAGGAAGAGATCGAACCGGTCCAGCAACCGTTCGGCCTCCACGGAAGGCACGAGTCCCGCCGTCTGCGTGGCGATGGCCGCACGGAGCAAGAGCGACATCGCAGGAATTCCATACACCGCCATCAGCGCGGGCTTTACGGTGCGATGCCGCTCGGGAAACAGCAGGGCGAAATGCACCAGCATGGCCGGCTGGACCACACTCGCAATTACGTTTAACCAGTAAATTTCCCGGTCAAAGGAGTTGAGTTTTCCCGTGTAGTGGAACGAGTACAGGATGAACGATGCAAGGCAGAACAGGTAGAAATGCACGGCGCGCGGCGCCGTGGACCTCCGCCAGAGAATGAACAGTCCGATGAACAGATACAGCAGGCCGACCACGCGCAGGTAATTGTGCAGAGAAGTCGGCCGGTTGCTCGGCTCCAACACGAACGAAATCTCGAACTCGCGCCCCGCCCGCACCAGCCGGTAATGGGCCTCGTTCCACGTTCCGATCTTGAACAGCCGCCGTGGTACCTGGAGGGCGCCCTTGATCGGCGAACCATCGATTGCCCGCACGATGTCCCCGGGAAGAATACCCGCGCGCGCGGCAGGCGAGTTCTGAGCGATCCAGCGGGCCGTCACCCCGGAAGGTTCGTCCGACCAGGTGACTCCGTCATCAGGACTCAGGAAGGTAGCCGATTGCCGGAAATTGACCCAGGCAAAACAGAGGGCGACCGCGGTTACCACGGCGAGAACTACAGCTCCGGGTCGCATGCGAAGGCCAGACATCCGATTACCCTATCCGGTTAGGCACACCCAACCGCATCGATTTCCGAGCACGTCTGTGGCCAGGCGCTATGATAACTCATCACCGCTAACTTCTTACAGTAGAAGGTATTACGGCTCGGCTAGGAGAGAATTGAGACTGCAATTTCAATTTTGTGAAGCTCTCTGTGAAACTTTGGAAGCTGCTGGGACCTCAAAATTGGAAGCTCAAACCGCCACGCAGAACCCTTGGCGCAGGCGTTAGGCCGAGCCTTCCCTCCGGAGTGTTGCGATAGACGGTTCCCTCTCCCAATACGTTGAGAAGGTCGGCGACGGCTTCCAGCTTTCCTCCGCCCAGGCAAGCGGGCAGGGCTTGACGGACGCTGAGATTCAGGAAGGGATCGGCGTCGTAGAGAGTTTCGCCGTAAGGATCCTGGCGAGAAGCGTCGAGACCATTGACCCATTTGTATCCAGCGGTAAAGCGCGTCCTGGTTTTCGGAATACGGCCGGCCACGGTCATAGCCACACTGTTGCGATAGCGTTCCTTGAGCAGATTCGCCAGGGTTGCGGCATCCAGGGTTTGGTCCGCGTTGAGAGCGCCGGCCCACGCGTAAATCAGAGCGGCCTCGAGGTTCTCAGAGAGCTTCTGGCGATAAGCGGCACGCGCACCGTAGGTGGCGATTCCACCGCCGTCCACGGCATGAGGAATGGCCAGGGCGTCAAGGGGGGCGACATCGGCGGAAACGGACGTAGCAAATACGGGCGTATGCGAAGACTGATCGCGGAATCCGGCGATGGAGAGCCTGCCATTCTTCGCAATGCGATGCTCGAGCCGGAACTCTTCGTGCCAGCCATTTCCGATCAAGGGGCTACCATCGCGAAACATCACGGCGGGAAAGACGGCGAGTGCGCTCAACGCGGACTCCAGGTCGGCCGCCGCGCCGTATTGTTCGCGCGCGGGGAGCGAGCCAGCGAAGAGAGTGGCCGTCCATCCCCGTGCCAGGCGCACGGTCACGTCGGCGCGCGGGAGGAGAGCGGAGGAGGAGTCGCGAAGGCTAAGCCAGACGTATTCCGCAGTGTAGTGAATGGTGACCCGGTCGCTGACGTGGAGGCTGCCCGTCTGTTCGCCCCGCAAAGTGCGGAGCATGGGGCCTTGCTCGCCGAGGCGGTATTGCTGAAGCGCGACCGTTGTGCGGGGGGCATCCGCGGAGGAGCCAAAGGGCGCCCAGGTGGTGGCCAAGCCAGCAGTGCCAGCCGCGTCGTAACTGAATTGGCCGGCCAGCAGGAGTTTTCCATACATGCCGATGGGCTGGTCGTAGGCGAAGCCGCTCTGCGTGAGCGAGCTGACCACGCCGGGCTCGGTCCCTCCCGAGGTGAGTTCCACTCTGGCCCGCGGAGCCTTGCGCCGCGTGGAGGAGTCTGGGGCGGAGGCGTCATCCGCATCGTCGCGCCAGCGCAAGACGGGGCGGGTATCGGCAGAAGTGCGCAGGACCCAGTCCCAGTCATCGGGTTCGCTGCCCGATTTGGGGGGCTGGCGCAAGCGCGCGACCGAGGAGAAGACCGAATCGAGCTCCAGCTTCAACACGGTGGTGGCGTTGGCGCTCACGACTACGTTGCGAGAAAGGGCGGGGAGAAAGCCGGCCAACGTAACGCGGATGGTGTAAGCACCCACAGGCAGCTTGTCGAGCAGGAAGCGCCCCGCCTGGTTGGTACGCGCGCGAATCGTAGACGAGCCGGAAGGCCCCTCGGCAGCCACCCAGACCGTGGCGCCCATTTGGGGCTTCCCAGCGAAGTCGAGGACCACACCGGCCAGCCGGCCGCTGCGCGATTGAGCGGAGGCAGCGGCTGCGGAGAGCAGTGCCACGAGCACCATCACTCCCAGCATTCTGGCTTGCCTGATCACAGCGTCCTCCTCCCCGCTCAATTCCTGGCAGCCGCCGGCGGGGCCTTCACGGTAAATTCGGCAGTGGGAGATATCGTCTGCTTGTTGATCTTGTCGGTGACTTGCACGGTGATCTTGTATTTTCCGGGCTCGAAGGGGGCCAGGGAAACCAACTTCTCCAGGGTCACCTGCTGGCCGGTCTGGCCCAGGTCCGCGCCCGTCTCACTCTTGCGCAGGACTTCCTGCGCGGCCTTCCCATCTTCGTGGGTGACAATGTAGTCTAAGGCAACATCAGACTTGTGCGTTTTTTCGTCCACGCCCAGGTTGTAAATCTGCACGTAGACGCCCAGGCGCTCCTCGCGATTAAAGGTCTGATCGAGTCTCGGGCGCACCTTGGTATCGCCGATGACAAACTGGCCCAGGCCAATCTGTTTCGAGGAAACTCGCTCGATCTGGTCGGCCAGAATCATGGTGCTTGAGGTCAGCTTGTCTTCATCGTAGCGCGGCACGCGGATCGAGGTGTAGGTGGTCCCCACGTTGCCGCTGTGCACGTCCTTGATCACCAGGTCCAAGCGATAGAGCCCCGGCCGCAGCGGCACAGCCTTCTGGTACACGGATTGACCCTGAAGCGACTGGCGCAGGAGCGACTCCGGGAAATCGCGGTCCAGGGTGTCCTCGAAGGTCTGAATCACGCGCCCGGTGATGGTGGAGACGCGGCCGAAAATTTCCAAGGAGGCCGAGTGCACGCCTTGCTTAGATTGGAAGGTGAGCTGGCGATTGGGGATCTGGAGGGTGATGGGCACGAGGACGGTGTCCGAGGTCACCCGCAGGTAGTCAGTGCGGTAGGCAAAATTGATCTGGTTGCGCAGCATGCGCGAGGTGACCAGGGGTTCGAGGTCTTTGAACTTCAACGGCGGAGGGGCCTGGACCTTGGCGTAGAGAGAGATGCGGTCGAACTCATTCCAGCTTGCCGGCCGGGCCGCCAGTACTCTGCCGCACGTCGTGCCATCCGTATTCGTGAAGCGGTCAGCCTTCGAGGACATTCCCATGGACTCCAGCATCGTGGGGCCGGCATTCCCCACTTTGGCCAGCGCGTCCTTTTCGCACGGGTCGGTGGTGAGGTGATATTCCCCGCTCATCGTGGGATCCACGAATTCCAAGTTAACGTCGTTGCCGATTCCCTCGAGGTAGCGGTAACGCCAGTCTTCAAAGGGGTACGTGGAGGTATTTCCGCCGCCCTCTTCCGGAGTTCGCTCGTAGCTCCCGCCCGAAGGATGCGAATCGATCTCGTCCGGCGGACCCCAAATGATGTAGATCCGGCCGCGGTCGGTCTTCCAGCCCGGAATCCCCGAGGCGTAGTGCTCGTTCGCATACGCGATACGCCGGTAGTGTTCCTCCTTGAAGTCGTTGTTGGGGGACTCGGGATCGGAATTCCGGCGCTGCCAAAACTGTTCGATGAACTGCTCTCGCTCCTCGTTGGTGGAAAGCTGCAGGAAGGCTCTGCGCTCTTCGGGCGTGATGATATACACCACGTCCTCTTCCAACCACTTCCGGTACGGCGAATCCAATTCCTTGAGCAGCTTGCGATCGCTCTTCTTCTTTTGCTCTTTCTGTTCTGGTGTCGTCGCTTGTTGGGGGGCCTGTGCGGGGGCGGACTGAGAAAATAGCGGGTAGGTCCAAAGGCAGAGGATTCCTAGAAGCAGGGCCACCCGAACCTGTTCACTAGAGCGGTTCAAAGACACCTACACCCCCCGAGCTAGGAATTCTAGTGCGCTTTCAGAACGAGGTCAATTTCCTTCACACCAGAATGCCCTTAAACGGTTCAGATTCGCCAAGTTAGAAAGGGGTTGTCTGGCTTCGACGTGCGGAACTGGCCTGCGTGCTAGACTGCCTGACTTATGGACCGCATTGCCTTACGCAAGCTGTTCGCGGGGCTTATCCTCGTCTCCTCGACCGCATTCATGGCGCGCGGTCAAGAACGTGGAGTCGCGTACGCCCCGTATCAGGACGTGCTTCCCCTCCTCAAGGCCGCCGGTGACGACCTTCCGGACGGGGTGAAGGCGAGCGGCGAGGATGCGTCACGGCGCTGGTCGGACTGGGTGGTCAAGGACGACCAGGAAATCCGGAAGCGATTGCTCCAAGGAGTGGAAGATTCGCTGGTGAATCTCCTGCTGTTTGGCAACTCTTTTACCCGGCAGCCTCAAATCCGGCCAGAGACGCTAGTACCGCCGGCGGGAAAGGAGCAATCACCCAGCACCGTGGCGGCTCAGGCGGTTCTGCGCGCGAGGCTCGACGATTTCGTGGCCAGCTTAGCCGCCCCGGGAGCGAATGAGAGGCTGCTTTTTGCCCGCTCCTTTCTGGAGGGTAAAGGCTACCGTCTGGACAGTTCGGAAGACCAAGCCGCAGTGAAGCGGCACTTGTTAGAGAGTCTGGGCCGGGTTTACAGGGAGATGACCGGGTACCAGCGGGAACTGGAGGAAGCACAAAAGAACACGGACCGGACGGCAGAGCTCACCCAAAGATCCACCTTATTCCGCGAGCGCGGGCTCTCGCTCGATACCAGTCTGCAGCCCAATTTTGCCCTGGAACAATCGTTGGGGGCCATAAGGAACCGCGGATTGCTGGAGCCAGGAAGTGTACGCAGGGTCGCCGTCATCGGCCCGGGCCTGGACTTCGCAGACAAGAATGCGGGCCGTGACTTTTACCCGCTACAGACGATCCAGCCCTTCGCCGTGATGGACACGCTGCTGAAGCTGGGTCTCGCGAGGAAGGAGGCGCTGCAGGTCTACACCTTCGACGTCAGCCCGATGGTGAATGACCATCTCGCGCGGGCCCGGCAACGAGCAAGCCGTGGGTTGGGATACGTGCTTCAGCTTCCGCTGGCCTCCGATGTGAATTGGGAGCCGGATTTGCGGCGGTACTGGCAGCAATTCGGCGCCGCGATCGGGGATCCTGCGGGGGCGGCTCCCGTGCCGGCTGACGCCACGCAACGGGTGGAAGTGCGCGCCCTCCGCGTGCGACCCTCACGGGTTCTGAAGATCCAGCCAGTGGACTTGAATATTGTGGTGCAGCGCCTGGATCCGGCTCCCGACGGTGGGTTCGACGTCATGATTGCGACGAACATGTTCGTGTACTACGACGTCTTCTACCAGAGCCTGGCTCTCTTGAACATCGAGCACATGCTCAGGCCCGGGGGACTGCTCCTGTCGAACAATCTATTGCTGGAACTACCTTTCTCGAATATGCGGTCGGCGGGACAGCTCACGGTCGCTTATTCGGACCGGCCTGCGGACGGCGATCACATATTCTGGTATCAGCGCAGGAAGAATTGATGATTCCGGGTGTCCCCGGACGCGGCTTCAGAACCACAACGTGGCGCCCTAAGAACGGTCCCCAAGAGGGCGGGCAGGCAGGGCGCGAATGCCGAAGCTTAGGGTTCGGGAGCCCGTGCCACGGTCAGGACTGTTTCAGCTTGGCGATTGCTGCAGTCACCCGCGGCATCAAAGGGCTTGACGGATCGAGCTTGGCGAACAGCTCCAGCTCTTCCAGAGCCTTTTGCGGCTGCCCGGTATTGGAATACAGGTCCGCGAGCAGGACGTGAACCTTCGGGGGGACCCCCTGCTTTGCAGCGGCTTCTTTAGCCATTGACATGGCTTTATCCCACTCCTGGTGATTCCCGCACATGCGCGCCAGCTCGAACGGCCATCGCCAACCGGTGGGGTCCAGTTCGCGGGCCGCGGTCAGGACCGCGATGGCTTCCGAGTCGCGCCCGAGAAGGTGGAGTGCGCTCGAGAGGGGGTAGTAGGGCTCCATGAACTTGGCATTGAGCTCGACAGCCTTTTGAAGGGCGGTTACAGCCCGGGCAGCCCCGTTCGATTGGAGCGCGGCCATGCCCAGAAGGTAATAGGCTTCGTAATAGTTCGGAGCAGCGTCAATGGCCTTCTGAAAGTGTTCGATGCTGCCCTTCGGGTCCTTCTTTTCGCTGAGCAGCTCGATTCCTTTCTTGAATTCCGCAACGGCGCCAGGGGGCAAGGAGAGTTCCCGGACGCCGACCTTGCCTCCCGGCGCCTTCAAATCGGATGATTCAGCGCGGCGCATTTGAACTTCCGCGAAGTAGCTCGTGGTTGAGCCGCGCGGGGACATACCGGGATCAACGAACACCTCGGCGGGTTGGTATCCCATTGTGGAAGCCCGAATGTGGTAGTCCTGGGCGGGCACAGGAGTAAATTGGCCGCGGCCGGCCCCATCCGTGAAAATGGTCTGCAGGATTCCATCGGGGAAACGCACGAGTTCCAGGCGCACCCCATCGAGGATGCTGCCATTATCCTGGTCGGTCACACGGACCTGAATCTGGACGCCGCCAGTCTCCTGCGATTGAGCCTGGACACGGGCTGGTTCACTCGCCAGCCAGAAGCACACCAGCGGGAACACGATGAGGACAAGACGAAAACTCCGAGGTGAAGGAACCGGAAATTGCGATCGCCGGGAACGGTTCATGCCAGTTCTCCCCGGGGCTGGGCTTGAAGAATAGAGATTCCGCGAAACTACTCCCAGCCTGCGCAACTGTCAAGAGCGCATTAAGCGGCCATCGCTTGCGCCCTTCTGCCCGCCTGGCGCAAGGGCTGGATGGGGGCTGCCACTAAAGAAAAAAACCGGGGAGTTCGCTCGAGAGCGAACTCCCCGGTTGGAAGCCGAACCCGCCAGCGCGGGCCGGGTTAGAAGGTGAGTCGGAGCGCCAGCTGAATGTTCCGGATGCTGCTCAGGACCGGGGCGCCATCAATCGCGCCGCGCGAAGTCGTGATCGATGACAGCCCGGCGGAAACGTCCGCGTTTCCAACGTTGGCGTACATGTTCGCGTGGTTAAACGCGTTGTACAGTTCGGCTCGGAACTGGAGCTTGAACCGCTCCGTCAGGAAGAACGTCTTGTAGATGCCCAGGTTGACGTTCCAGATTCCAGGGCCGTACTGCTGGTTGCGCGGCAGCATGTTCGCGGGGTAGGGACCGAAGTCCGAAAGCCCGACGATGGGGTTGAAGAAACCCAGGACGTTTCCGCACGGATCGTCCGCATAGAAGTAAACGGCACCCGTGCAGGAGCCGGCCGTGGGGACCGTCGCGAGCGGCAAGTAGTTGAACACGTCGGTCCCGATCGAAGCAGGGCTGCCCGGGCCGCTCTTGGCAATCTTCTGTCCCGCAGCCGTCTGCGCGCGGAGGCAGACGGTGAACGCGAAGGTGCAATCGTAGATGGTGAAGGGCGAGCCCGTCTCGGCGAGGAAGATGGGCGCGATGGTCCACCCGTCGAACACCTGCTTTTCCCATCCGGTGGTGTGCTTGGCAAAGGGGACATCCCACACTGCCTGGAGCGTGAAGCGCTGCCGGATGTCGAAGTAGGCATTGCCGAGATCGGTCCTCGGGTTGAACGCATCGAGATAGCCGAGGTTGACGATGTTGGCGCCGCTGCTGAAGGTGTCGCTCAACTCGTCGAAGGCATGCGACCAAGTGTAGTTCGCGTCCAGGGTGACCCCGCTGTTGGCGAAGTTGCGCATGTTCGCCCGCACCACCATGGCATTGTATTTCGAGATGCCATTGTCGCTGCGGAAGTTGATGTTCGAGTACTGGCTGGTCTTCAGCCGAGTGAGGTTTCCGAGGCCAACTCCTGTCAAGGGATTGAAGCACGGCACTGTTGGGCAGGCGTCACCCTCATAGAGGTTGCCCCCGCCCACGCGGTTGGTATTGGCGATGTCGTACAGCTTTTCGCCCCGCGAACCGGAATAATCAATCCCGAACAGGAAGTTGCGCCATAGCTCCCGCTCCAGCGTCATGCTGTAGAGGTGGGCATAGGCAGTGGCAATCGCCGGATTGACGGCGCGAAGGCTGACCGCCGGGAGCGCTTTCGCCGGAGGCGTAGTCCCAGCCAATGGTCCGGCGACGGTTGTGGGCACTGCTATACCGCAACCCGCGGGAGTGGGCGGGCTGAAGCTGGTGCACGGCGGCGCGTCCACGCCGTTCTGGAGAGAGATGACGGCGTAGTTGGGCGGGTTCTGGATCACGTTGAACGTGACGTTACCGAAGTTGCGCTCATACGAGATGCCGTACCCACCGCGAAACACGGTTTTCCCGTTGCCGAAGATGTCCCAGGCCAGGCCAAGGCGCGGGCCGAAATTTCCCCAATCCTTGCGCCACAGACCGTCGATTGGACTGGTGGGAACCGTGGCCACCTGGCCATTGCGGATGCCGTTAAACTCGGTCCCGCCTCCTAGATAGAAATTGGAGTCCAGATTCGGATTGACGTTGTGCTGGATTCCAAAATACTCCCAGCGCAGCCCGCCGTTTAGAGTGAGACGGCGGGACACTTTCCACGAATCCTGGAGGTAGAACGCGAACTCGTGGTAGCGATTGCTGCGGGCGAACTGCGGCGGACCAACCGGCAAGGTGACGTCACCCTGGGCATCCACGCTTCCTGCAACTGTGGGCTGGCCCATGGCGTTGAGCGCTTCCGTGGCCGGATTCACGCACAGGCCGGCGTTAGGATTGGCGGCGCCACCGGCAAGCGTGGCTGGGGCCTTCGCATACGGGCAAGGGAAATTCCCCTGCGGGTAAATCGCGGACTGGAACTGCCCCAGCTGCCCGTTCAGGAAGCGGTTAATGTTGGTGTTGTTGATGGTCGAGCCCGAGGTGCCGAACGAGGCTACAGGAGTCTCGTAAGCGCCGAACGTCCGGTTGTCCTGCAGGTACTCATACGACCCGCCAAAGCGGAGGTTGTGGCTGCCCTTGGTGAACCCGAAGTCCTGATAAAACTGGGCAAAGTTCTGAGGACCGCCGAAGGGAATGCCGTTGCCGGGGGTGAAGGGCAAATACCCGGGAAGGGCAAGCAGGGCAGTAGCCTTGGACACAGGATCGGTGAAGCCGGCGAAGCTGGTGCTCGGGCTCCAATACAAACCTGGCGAAGCTGGATTGGCGCCCAGCGGCTGGAAGAGATCTAGCCGGTTAAACACGAACTTGGTCTGGCTGGTAAAACGAGGGCTGAACGTATGGGTGACGGACGTCAGGATGCTATTGTCGGTCTCGCTCTGGCCGGAATCGAACCCGACGTATGGGCTGTTCGCCACGGCACCGGTGAGGAGGCTGCCCTTGTTCAGAGCGTAGCGCGTGTACGCCTGGGTTTTGTCGCTGTAGTTATAGTCCACGCGGCCCACGATGTTGTAATAGTTCTCAGGGCTGCCGGCGCCGGCGTCCGACGGAGCGGAGTAGGAATACTCATCGAACACGGGCTGAGTGGGCGCGAGCATCGAGCAAGGGCCTGTGGGAGCAGCGCCGCAGATATTGGTTCCCCCGGTCCCGCCTGCTGTGCCTGGGGGCCCAGCAACAACCGTGACGCCCAAGGGGGTAATGCCCGGGCGAAGCGCGCCAAACTTCGAGAAATAGGCTGGGACAGAGCCGCCCGTGCCCGTAGCCGCGGCCACAAAGCTGGGATCGGCCAGCCAAACGCTGGTGGGGGAACTGCTGCGGATGCGCGTCCATTCGACGTTGTTGAAGAAGAACAGCTTGTCCTTCTTGATGGGACCGCCGATGGAATAGCCGAACTGGTTGCGCACGAATTCCGGCCGGGCAATTCCTTCCGCGTTGTTCAGGTAGTTGTTGGAAGAGAGAGCGGAGACGCGGTTGTATTCGTACGCCGAGCCGTGCCAGTCATTCGTGCCGCTCTTGGTGGCTACGTTGACAACGGCGGAGGAGGCGCGGCCGTACTCCGCGGTGAAGTTATTGGTCAAAACGCTGAATTCCTGCACGGAATCGAGGGGAACGGGCTGCCCGACGCTAGCAGTAAACTCGTCGTTGTTGGCAGCGCCGTCCAGAAGGACGTTGGTCCCCGCCGAGCGCAAGCCATTGAAGGCCGGCCCAACACCGCGGGCAGAGGGATCCGCATCGGAAGCTGTGCCCACATTGGCCGCGAAATCGTAAGCGTTGCGGGTCAACGTGGGGAGCTGATCCACTTCATGGCTGCTGATCACCTGGCTCAGGGTTTGCGTTTCGGGGTTCACCTGCACGCCGCCGGAGGCCTGAACTTCCACCACTACGGTCGAAGCTCCGACCTGGAGTTGGAAGTTCATCTCGATACGGATGCCCACGGTGACTTCGGCGCGCTTTTCAAGCTTGGCGAGCCCCGCTGCCTCGCAGGTGATGGCGTAGGTGCCCGGAAGCAAGTTGCTCACGGCATAATTGCCGTCGGTTCCGCTTTGGGTTGTGCGGACCGCGCCGGTGTTGATATTGCGCACCGTGATGGTTGCTTTCGGTACTACGGCCCCGCTGGGGTCTGTTACCGTGCCGTCGATGCGACCGGTTTCTGCCTGCCCATAAACGGCAACGCTATATCCGAGTATCAACGCCAGGGTGAGAACGAAGCCGAAAAACCCCGTCACCACCCGGCGCTTGCTGCTTTGGTAGCTCACAGGCTGCCTCCTGGTTGGGCCGTATCCGGCCCCAAACTTGACCCAAAAACCTTACGCAAAATCTGCCACTTCCGGGGAACGACGAGATGCGAAAAAACTCGATGCATGTACACCCCGCAGAAGCAGAAACACATCCCCGGACAGGGGCTAGTCAGCAACTGCGCTACCACTGCTATCTATCCTGTAAGTAGCTGTAAATACAAGGCTTATTCTTGTATAGGGGCGTTCCCACTGGTCCTCCACCTACGTCAACTCACACCAATATTCCAGATTTCATAGTCCCTGGATCGCCTGGCAGCACCAACGAAGCAAGCCCCACTGGCTGGCGAACTGTAACTCGGACATAACTCCCAAGCTTTGATTGTGTTGCGAGTGAAGCCCCTGTCGTTCGAAGTGGGTCTCGGACGAACTCAGTTGCACTGCTCCTGCCGGGCTCTGGGGAAGCAAAGGACAGTAATGAATGCGCGAGTTCGAAGCAATCTGTGGAACCAGACCAGTCAGTAAGGATTCTTGTTTTCGCCCTAACCTGTGCGCGTAGAGAACGAAACATCAACCCTCCCGTGCGCGTCCAAGCACTTGCAGAGCCGCACGCCGGGCAGCGGATGTCGGCTGTCCCTCTTGCAGTGGTCAGGACGGAACGGATCGCCGGCGGAAATGCGCGAGGGGGTCCATTAAGATTCCAGTTGGCGGGAAGAGTGAGGGCGCCTGGCTGGTCTGGAGTTTTGCGCGTCTTCCGCCTAGAATAAACGCAGCGGACGGCATATGAGCCGGAGAGTCTCCGCGCCCCGAGTGTTCCTGTCAGGGAACCTATCGTCCGCCGGCGAATGCACGCGTAGCTCAGGCATCGTCGTGCACGGCGCGACTACCCCTCCTGCTGGGAAACATTTGGGGGTTGGACCGCGTATTAAATAGTGCGCCCTGAAATCGAAGGTCTGTCCGTTCGGGGGTGGGGTCTGTGCCAGCGTTGATGTGGGATGGGATGCCATGAAGACGTGGAAAAAAGTACTGATCGGGCTCGGAGGGGGAACAGCCCTCCTCATCGGCTGGAGCGTGGTTCGCTACCAGATGACCAAGGACGTGGTCACCGTGCAGACCGGCAAGGTGACGCGCGAGGATTTGCTGTCGATTGTGACGGCCTCGGGGCAAATCAAGCCGCGGACGTACACGAACGTGCTGGGGGAAGGGTTCGGGAAGATCAAGGAAATCGTGGTGAAAGAGGGCGACCAAGTGAAGCGAGGCGACGTCCTGCTGCGCCTGGAAAGCATCCAACCGGGCGCGGACGTGGACGCGCAACGCGCGGCTATCCAGTCCGCGGAGGACGCGGTAAGGTCTTCGGAAGCGAATTACCGCTCGGCACAAGCCACGGTAGCGCAGCGGCAAGCGGACTTCGAGCATGCCGAGCTGGATTATCAGCGCGGGCAGGAGCTGTTGAAGGCCGGGCTGATCCCCAAGCAGGATTTCGATACACGCAAGGCGACGTTTGATGGCGCCAAAGCCGCCCTGGCCGCCAGCCAGGCGCAGATGCAGCAGGCCAAGAGCGACCGGGATAAACAGCACGCGACGCTCGAACAGAACCGCGCGACATTGACGCGGCTGGCCGACGTGCTCCGCAAAACGACTTATGTGGCGCCGATCGACGGCGTCGTGAGTTTTATCGCCGTGCGCGTGGGCGAAAACGTGNGTGCCGGGAATCCAGAACGCCTCAGGCAGCTACCTGATGACCATCTCGGACATGTCCGTGGTGACCGCGGAGGTGATGGCGGACGAGACGGACATCGTGAACGTGCGTCCAGGGCAGATGGCGGACGTGACCATTGACGCGCTGCCCGGCCAAACCTTCAAAGGGCGGGTTACGGAGATGGGCGACCAGGCCATCCTGCGCTCTTCCGGCCTGGCCACCACGCAGACCACCGCGAGCAATCAGGAAGCGAAAGACTTCAAAGTGGTGGTGACGCTCGATCATCCTCCGAACAA